>Ga0105247_10000512_pt1 | contig 31789 bp, 22 predicted proteins | sample KBSS24metaG_FD_81519 | JGI IMG/M metagenome (GOLD analysis project Ga0105247, IMG submission 81519) | Switchgrass rhizosphere microbial communities from Kellogg Biological Station, Michigan, USA - KBS S2-4 metaG | ecosystem: Host-associated > Plants > Roots > Rhizosphere > Soil | place...
AATCAACAACTCCTTCGACATAAACTCATCAATTAAGAGAACTTCCCACCCAACAGTACTGTCAATTTTGCCAGTGTTAGGCGCTTCACCGCCGAATCTAAAATGCCAATACCACAAACAGAGTTGTCGCTAGGAGTCACCTATGAACATCCTGTACCCCAAACTTTCCATCGCACTTGCCATGCTAGCGATTACGGCTGCATGCACGAACAAGAGTAAAGACAAACATGACGCCGCGCCGCCGCCGGCTACCGTAGTCGTCGCGGAAGTGCAACAAAAGACTGTCCCCATCTATAGCGAGTTCGTCGGACAAACAACCGCTGACGAAACAGTGGAGCTACGCGCACGCGTCGAAGGAGTGCTGGAAAAGGTCTACTTCAGAGAAGGCGCGCCGGTTAGGAAAGGACAACTTTTGTTCAGCATCGACAAGCGTCCCTTCGCAGCCGCGGTGCAGTCAGCAAAAGCCCTCGCGGCCAAGGCCGTTTCCGATCTGGCCCAGGCAAGCCAGCGAACCGACGTGCTCGAAGCGCAGGCGCAACTGGCCGACGCGCAGGCAACATTGACAAGAGCAGATCAAGACGTAAATCGCCTCGCTCCACTCGCAAAAGAGAAAGCAGTAACAGAACAGGATCTTGACGCAGCCGTCGCGGCGCAAAAATCCGCGCGGGCGACAGTAGACGCGCGCAAAGCTAATTTGACGAACCTTGAAGCCGCGGTGAAGTACACGATCGAGCGCGCGAAGGCGGAAGTCGATGCGAGCAAGGCGCGCGTCACGCAAGCCGAGCTCGATCTGAGTTACTGCAACATCTACGCGCCAATCAGCGGCGTTATCGGATTTCTTCAGGTGGACGAGGGAAACCTCGTGGGCCGCGGCGATGCCACTCTACTGGCAACGATCTCAGCATCTGATCCACTGCTGGTTGACTTCAGTGTCAGCGAAATCGACTATCTGAAACTAACTGATCCCAAAACAGTAGGGAAAAACGCCGGAAAGTTGCACTTCGACTTACTCCTTTCAGATGAAAGCCAGCACCCGTACCAGGGGACGTTCCACGTGTTGGACCGCACAGTCGATCCGCAAACCGGAACACTAAAGGCGCAAGCCACATTTCCGAATCCCGGCAGCTACCTGCGACCCGGACAGTTTGCACGCGTACGCGTCGCGGTGGCGGAACGAGAAAACGCGATCCTCGTCCCGGCGCGAGCGATTCAGGAAATGCAGGGCGCAAAGACGGTGATGGTAGTTGACGCTGAGAACAAAGTATCGGTGCGCACTATCAAGGTTGGCGATAAAGCTGACAAAGACGTGGTCGTGCTCGACGGTCTGAGTGGTGGCGAGCGTGTGATCGTCGAAGGCATGCAAAAAGTCAGACCCGGCGGCGTGGTGAATCCAACCACTGCGCAACAAGCGACTGCAAAGGTAAACGGAGGCTGAGCAGAGATGTCTAACTTTTTCATCCGGCGGCCGATTGTTGCGATCGTCATCTCGATCCTGACGCTGTTGATTGGTGTCGTGGTTATTCGCGGGCTATCGATCGAGCAATATCCTTTTCTCGCGCCACCTAACATTCGCGCGACTGCGACTTATCCTGGCGCGTCAGCCGAAGCCGTCGAGCAATCCGTTGCGACCCCGATCGAGCAGGAAGTAAACGGCGTCGATCGCATGATCTACATGAAGTCGTCGAATACCAGTGACGGCCGCATGTTGCTCGACGTCAACTTCGAAGTCGGCACCGACCAGGACACAGCAAACGTCCTCACCCAAAATCGTGTTTCCACCGCCGCCGCTCGACTTCCTGCTGAAGTCAACCAGCAGGGCGTCACCGTAAAGAAACAGAGCCCAAGCATTCTGATGGTGATTTCCCTCTACTCACCCAAAGATGCTTACGACGCGAATTTTCTTATCAACTACGCCGGCATCAACCTGCGCGATCAGATCCTGCGCATTCCGGGTATTGCGCAGGTTGATCTCTTCGGCGGCACTGACTACGGCATGCGCGTCTGGATCAAACCCGACCGGCTCGCAAAGCTCGGACTAACTCCAGCAGACGTCATCTCGGCGATCAAAGAACAAAACCTGCAAGCGCCCGCGGGAAAGATCGGCGGCGCGCCGACACCAACGGACCAGGAGTTCACTGAAACACTCAGCGCGCCCGGCCGACTCATCACGCCGGAAGAATTTGAAAACGTCATCATTCGTCAAACTGGTACTGGCGCGGTGGTCCGTGTCAAGGACATCGGGCGCGCTGAGCTCGGCTCGCAGGACTACAACTCGTTCGGTCGACTCAACGGCAAGCCCGGCGGCGCAATGGCTGTTTATCTTTTGCCCGGTGCGAACCAGCTCAAAGCCGCCGAAACGATCTACGAGACGATGGAACATGCCAAGGCGCTCTTTCCGCCTGACATGGATTACAAGGTCGTCTACGACACGACTCCAGCGGTCGAAGCGTCAATTCACGAAATTCTGAAAACATTCGTCGAAGCTCTGATACTCGTGACGATTGTCGTCTTTGTCTTTCTGCAAAACATCCGGGCCACGATCATTCCGTTAATCACGATTCCGATCTCTCTCGTCGGCACGTTCATCTTCTTTCCATTGCTCGGCTTCTCGGTAAACACGCTTTCGATGTTTGGACTCGTGCTGGCAATCGGCATCGTGGTTGACGACGCGATCGTGGTGGTGGAGGCGGTGATACATCACCTCGAGCATGGTCTGCCTCCGAAAGAGGCGACGATCAAGGCGATGGCCGAAGTGTCAGGTCCCGTAATCGGAATCGCGTTGATTCTGTCGGCGGTGTTCGTTCCGGTTGCGCTTCTCGGTGGTCTCGTCGGCAGCATGTACAAGCAGTTTGCCCTGACGATTGCGATTTCGGTGTTGTTGTCGGCGTTCAATGCGTTGTCGCTGACGCCGGCGCTTTGCGCAATGCTGTTGAAAGAACCAAAGCCGATGCGTGGTCCACTCGGCGTCTTCTTCCGCGGCTTCAATAAAGTTTTCGACGTTACGACGAACGGTTATGTACACGTGTCGCGACTGCTCATTCGCCGTTCAATTCTGACGATCGGCATCGTGGGCGTCGTCGTGCTGGGCGCAGTCGTGTTCGCAAGAGCAATTCCCGCCGGATTCATTCCCGACGAAGACCAGGGAATTTTTGGTGTCAACGTACAACTACCGCCGGGCGCGTCGCTCGCGCGCACCGATGAAGTGCTGAAGAAAGTCGAAGCGATTCTGGCCAAGACCGATGGTGTCGAATCGTTTCAAACAGTCGGCGGTTATGGCGTTGTTACCAATACCTACCAGCCAAACTACGGTTCACTCTTCGCTCGGTTGAAACCCTGGGAAGAACGACACGGCGAGGCCCTGCACGTCAAAGGAATCATGGCGAAGCTTCAGAAAGAGTTTGCCGCGATCCCGGAAGGCGTGATCTTTCCTTTCAACATCCCGACGCTGAGCGGCTTCGGCGCCGCCTCGGGTTTTAATTTTCTGATTCAGGATCGCACCGGCTCGATGACCGTTGAGGAGCTGGGTGAACAAGCGCGGGCATTCATCACCGCCGCTCGCCAACGGCCTGAGATCGGGAACCTGTTCACTTCATTCGATCCAAACTATCCGCAGGTCAAAGTGGATCTGGATCGTGAGAAAGCACGCACGCTCGGGGTTCCCGTCAATGAAGTCTTTCAGACGATGTCGACGGCAATGGGCGGCGCATTCGTGAACGATTTCAATCGCTTCGGTCGTTTGTATCGCGTGTATGTCCAGGCTGAGTCTACCGACCGTCTGCATGCAAGCGACATCGGAAGGATCTATGTGCGCTCGAAGACCACGAACGCGATGGTCCCACTCTCGACGCTCGTAAACATTACCGACATCGCCGGCACCGAGCTGACTACACGCTTCAATCTGTTGCGCTCTGTTGAGCTAACGGGCTCGCCGGCGCCCAGTTACACGTCGGGCCAGGCACTCGCCGCACTCGAGGAAACCTTCAACCAGTCAATGCCGAAGGAGATGAGTTTCGCTTACTCGTCACTCTCTTACCAGGAGAAGATCGCGTCACCGCCGGCGCCAACTTTCATCATGGCGATCGTCTGCGTCTTCCTTTTGCTGGCGGCGATGTACGAAAGCTGGCGCTTGCCGTGGGCAGTGCTGCTCGGTTCGCCCCTCGTCGCATTGGGAGCTTTGGCTGGCGTCTGGATGTTTGGTTACGACAACAACGTGTACGTGCAGATCGGTCTCGTGATGTTGATCGGACTCGCGGCAAAGAACGCGATCCTGATCGTTGAGTTTGCGAAGGCCAAGCATGAAGAGGGCAACTCACTGGAGGATTCGGCTCTCACGTCTGCTCGACTGCGCTTCCGCCCGATCCTGATGACGGCGTTCGCTTTCATTCTGGGTGTCGTGCCGCTGATGAAAGCCAGTGGCGCGGGCGCGGGCGCGCAAAACGTGATGGGCGTTGGTGTGTTCTTTGGGATGCTTGTCGCGACTGCTCTAGGCGTGTTCATCATTCCCGGAAACTTCACGTTCATTGAAGGACTCGGTCGCCGCAAACGTGAAAAGGTTGTCGCTCCTGCTGGGGCCATGCCGGCAACAGCGGAGGCCGGAGGTGATCACTAATGAAGCGTTTAGTTGTCGTCCTGCTCGTGGCGTGTTTGGCCCAGACTGTTACCGGTCAGAAATATCAGCGCCCGCAAGTGCAAACTCCCGGCACTTTCCGCGGCGATACGGCGACGCAACCCGATTCGCAGTCGCTCGCGAACCTGAAGTGGTTCGAGTTGTTCCAGGATGAAAAGCTGCAAAAGTTAATTAACGACGCGCTCGCTCACAATTACGATCTGCGTGAAGCGGTCGCGCGTGTTGACGCAGCAAGGGCCAATCTCGGCATCACGCGTTCCCAACAGTTTCCCCAGATTTACGCCAGCGGTGATGTCCTAAACACGCGGAACTCGCGCAGCGCTGAAGTTGAACTACCCGAGCCGATAAAACGCGATCGATCTTTCGGCAGCGTGCTGCTGAACCTGCTCAATTTTGAGATCGATATCTGGGGACGGCTGCGCAAACAAACAGCGGCGGCGCGATCTGATCTGTTGGCGACACAAGAAGCTCGACTGGCAGTGATCACTACACTCGTCAGCGACGTTGCCACCGCTTATTTCAGCTTGCGTGAATTCGATTACGAGCTCGAAATCTCGAAGCGTACGCTCGCGTCTCGCGAAGAGTCGCTGCGTCTGATCAAGCTTCGGCAGCAGCGCGGTGTGTCGACAATACTCGAAGTACGCCAGGCGGAAGAGCTCGTGTACAACGCAACGGAAGTGATACCGGCGCTCGAGCAGTCGATACAACAAACCGAGAACTTTCTCAGTTTTCTTACCGGGCGAAATCCTTCCACCATTGAGCGTGGGTTGACCTTGACGGAGCACCAGTTGCCGCCGACTGTTCCGGCCGGATTGCCGTCAGATCTGATCGAGCGGCGTCCTGATATCCGGTCGGCTGAGAATAGTTTGATAGCGGCCAGTGCGCGGATCGAAGTGGCGAAGAAGGAATACTTTCCGCGTATCTCGCTGACTTCGTTCCTGGGTTACCAGAGCGGGCAGTTAACCAGCTTGTTTAGCGGCAGTCGAAATGTGTGGACTTTGGCGGGGGAAGTTTCACAGCCGATCTTCACGGGCGGGCGGATCAAGTCGAACATTCGTTTTACGCAGGCGCAGCGTGACTTTCTGCTCGTCGATTATCAAAAGACCGTTCAGGGTGCGTTTCGTGAAGTGTCGGATGCGTTGGTTGCGTATCAAAAGGTGAAAGAAGTTCGCACGCAACGCGCACTTTTGGTTGATACGTTGAGAGATCGATCTCGTCTTTCTTACTTACGCTATACGGGTGGTGTCGCAACCCTGCTGGACGCGCTCGATGCCGACCGTGAGCTCTTTGAGGCTGAACGAAGTCTGGCCCTCGCCCGCCGCGACGAGCTACTCAGTGTGGTACAGCTCTACAAAGCCCTCGGTGGCGGCTGGCAGTAGAGTCAGTTCTCTGCGTAACCTCTGCGTCCTCTGCGTCTCTGCGGTTAAAGAGCAAGTTAACCACAGAGGCGCAGAGGACGCAGAGGTTACGCAGAGAGAAACCAAAGAACTTTATGAGTGCGCTACAGTCGAGAGCGTTTCAGCAGGCGTCGTTGAAGAGTGAGTCGTATCGTGTTGTTGCGTTGCTATGCATACTTGCCGCGCTGCTCGTTTTTGTGATCCTTCGCGGAGTTGCAACTCACAACTACTTACTGCTGTTTGTCCAGGCCGTCGTGGGCGCGCTCGCTATCGCTCACGAAGCCGTGATGTTGCGAGCGATCAGGGCTGCCATTCGCGACGATGCGGATCTCATCCCAGAGCTGTGGGTATTCAACATCCTGATCGAGAGCCAACTGCCCACCGTGGCGCTCTTCGTGCTGCTCCTGAACGGCTGGATGACTCCTTATCAAGTCCTCGTCGCACCAGCAATCGTTATTTACTTTTTATTCATCACGCTTTCGACGCTACGACTACGCCCGAGTCTGACACTCGTGACCGGCCTGCTCTCGGCTGTTGGTTATCTCTTCGTCGCGCTCTACGTAGAGCTCAGCTTTAGCGACTCAACGCCGGCGTCTGAGAGATTTCCCTTCCCTGTCTATATCGTCTATGCCGCATTGATACTTGTAGCCGGCGTCATCGCGGCCCTGGTCGCGCGGCAGATTCGCGGTTACGTCCGCGCCGCACTGCGCGAAGCCAAACTCCAAAGCGAGCTCGAACAGATCAATCACGATCTCGATCTCGCACGCTCGATCCAGCAGGGTCTGATTCCCGCGCACCCGCCGCAACTCGATGACTTCGAAATCGCCGGTTGGAACCAACCCGCTAATCAAACCGGCGGTGACTATTTCGACTGGCAAACGTTGCCTGACGGCCAACTCGCGATCAGTATCGGCGACGCGACCGGACACGGAATCGGTCCCGCCCTCGTCAGCGCATTGTGTCGTGCGTATGCGCGTGCAAGCTTCCTTGCTGATCAAAAGCAGGAGCAGATCCTCGAGCGACTCAACAGCCTGCTTGCAAGTGATCTGGCAGACGATCGCTTCGTCACTTTTGCAGTTATCTTTCTGAATCCAGTCAACTCAAAAGTCAAAGTGCTTTCAGCGGGGCATGGACCAATTCTCTGGTACCGGCGCGCGGCGAATAAGTGGGAGAACTTCGAGGCCCAGGGAATTCCACTCGGAATGATCGACGGCATGAGCTACGAAGACTCGCGCCTGAATTATCTGAGAGCGGGCGACATGATCGTGCTCGTCACCGATGGTTTTTATGAGTGGCAAAATCCGGAGTCGGAAGAGTTTGGTTTAACGCGATTGAAGGACACGATTCACGCGGCTCGAGATTGCTCGCCGGAAGAAGTGATCGCGAGGCTATACACGGCCGTCAAAGATTTCTCGCAAGGTACCGCACAAAACGACGATCTCACCGCTGTCGTGTTGAAGCGCAAGATCACCATCGCAGCGTTAAAAGAAGAATCAACTCAGGATGAGCTCGTTGCGTTAACCTGAACTTTTAACCGCGGATTAACACCTAATCGATTTTGGTATTCGTTTTCACCATCTGACTGGTGGTCCCTCTCAGTAGAATTACGGATAGGAGCCACTTGCGTATTCCACCTATAATGCAGCCTCCTCCCGATTAAATGCGCGAAGGAGTTTCCCCCGACTCGTTTGCGATCGGCAGTCCTGAAACAGGATAAACAGTTGCAAAGCGCGAAACTCACTGTCGGTGGTCAGCGTTAACCACTCAGAAAGTTGTTCTCCCCTATGCGCTGGTATTTGCTCCGAATCCCCGTCTTCGGAATCGCTCTTCGTATAAGTCTGCCTTCCTTCCAACTCCCAGCCGCCGCTCATCACACCCTCAATCGAAGGACTAAGGTATTGACATGAGAGTACTTTACGTAGAAGACGATCCAAGGGATGCCGACCTCACCGGGCGTGTATTAGCCAAGGCGGCGCCTCATATCGTTCTCGAAACTATATCCAGCATTGACGCCGCGCACGCGCGCTTGCAGCGGATCGCCTCAGATCCGGCCGACCTCGTGCTCACTGACATGAACATGCACGATGGTGATGGTCTCTCGCTGCTCAACTACATCCGTGAAAACTCTTTGCCTCTGGCGGTCGTGATCGTCACCGGTATGGGTGACGAAGAGACTGCGGTTGCGGCACTGAAGGCTCGCGCCGATGATTATGTGGTCAAACGCACCGGTTATCTCGACAAGTTGCCCGCAACACTCGAGAGTGCGTTAAATCACTACCGCGCCGACGCCGCGCGCCGCGCTAATCCATTACGAGTTCTTTACGCGGACAGAAATTTATCTGACATCAAAAACTCGCGTCACCATCTCGCAGTACACGCCAACCACATCCAACTGGACACAGTCAGCACGTATCAGGAACTATTGTTCATCCTGCAAGATGACGTTGTGCCTTATGACGTACTGCTCATCGATTTCCAGATAGCCGGCCTCGACGCGCTTAAACGCCTGCGCGAGATGAGTCTGGAGGGCAAAGAAATTCCGCCCATAGTGTTTGTCTATGATGAAACGGATGAAGAGCTAGCGAGGCAAGGGCTAATGCTTGGCGCTTTGAGTTGTCTCGTAAAGCGCCCCGGTTACCTTTATCAATTGGCGTGGGAGTTGGAGCAGGCACATGCGCGCGCCGATTTGGAGCGTCGCGAGGCAGCGCTACATGCAAGTGAAGACCGTAACCGCGCCATCTTGAATGCCATCCCCGATCTGATGTTTGTACTCGACCGCGAAGGAAGATATCTGGATTACCACGCGCCCGATGAAAAATCCCTGCTCGTATCGCCGAAAGAGTTTCTGGGCAAGAAGCAGTCTGACGTGTTGCCGCCGGGACTCGCGGCCAAGTTTGCTTACAGTTTTGCCAAAGTCCTGCAAACCGAAGAGCCGGTTCTCATGGAATACTCAATTTCGCTGTCCGACGGTTTACGAACTTTTGAAGCATCGATGGTGAGATGCAACGGCGAAAAAATCCTTGCCATCGTGCGCGACATCACGCGGCGTAAGGAAGCTGAGGAATCCTTAAAGAAAGCTTTGGCTGAAGTGCAGCGATTGAAGGATCAACTGCACCAGGAAAATATCTATTTAAAACAGGAGATTCGCGACGCCAGCAACTTCGGCGAGATCATCGGACAGAGTGTGGCGCTTCGACGCGTGCTGAGCCAGGCGGAACAAGTCGCTCCGCTCAATACGACAGTGTCGATCTTTGGTGAAACCGGCACCGGCAAAGAACTGCTGGCTCACGCGATTCATAAGCTGAGTCCTCGCAAACACCATACGCTCATCAAAGTTAACTGCGCCGCGTTACCCGGCACGTTGATCGAGAGTGAGCTGTTCGGTCACGAGAAAGGCGCGTTTACGGGAGCGGATTCGCGACGCACGGGGCGATTCGAGATCGCTCATGGCGGCACTCTGTTCCTCGATGAGGTCGGCGAGTTTCCACTCGATTTACAAAGCAAGCTGTTGCGCGTGCTTGAAGAAGGTGAGTTTGAGCGAGTTGGCGGTAGTCACACGTTGAAGGTTGACGTGCGCGTGATCGCAGCCACGAATCGCAACCTCGAAGAAGCCGTGCGCCAGGGCGACTTTCGCTCGGATCTTTATTACAGGCTCAACATCTTTCCGATCACGCTGCCGCCTTTGCGCGAGCGGAAAGAAGATATACCGATACTCGTGACTCATCTCGTCAGGCACTTGAGCCAGAAGCTCGGCAAAACGATTGACGCCATCCCGCACGACACGATGGCGAAATTGCGCAACTATCCCTGGCCCGGCAATGTGCGCGAGCTGAGAAACGTGATCGAGCGCGCGGTAATCATCAGTCAGGGATCGCAACTGCGCTTGATCGACGATCTCGATTCACAGGCTTTGGAATTGGACCTCGAGGAAGAGATCGCGCTGCACAGTGCCTTCGGCGATCACATCCACGTCGGGACACTCGAGCAGAATGAGTACAACCTGATAATACGCACGTTAAAGAACGTTCATTGGAAAGTGGAAGGTCCGGGCGGGGCTGCGGAATTGCTGAACATCCATCCCAGCACGCTGCGCTCGAGGATGCGCAAACTCCACATCGAACGACCACGATATACAACCGCAAACGCAGACAAGTGATCACGCGGATTGTTTTATTGCATCCGCTTGTGACTTCTTGTGATCTCTGATGATTGCGATCGCTTCGTCGGAGTTCGCGACACAAATCGGGATATCAACATCTGCGGGATCGATCAGCGGCGTCTCGAACGAAAGCATCGCGTCGCGGACCCACTCGATTAAGCCCGGCCACATCTTTCCCACCATGATCAAAGGCGTGCGCTCGAGGTGATGAACCTGAAGTAGCTGCCAGATCATCATCGTCTCCAGCACTGTGCCGATGCCACCCGGCGCGACGATGAATGCATCCGACGCGAGTACGAAGTGATGCAGGCGCGTGAAGAACGTGCGATGTTCGAACGCAAGCTCGACGAACGGATTCACTTCCTGTTCGAACGGCAGGTCAACGCGAATGCCCATTGATTTCGCCTCGCCCGCAAGATCGACGCCTGCGTTTGCGGCCTGCATTAAGCCTGGTCCACCGCCGGTGATGATGTCGCAGCCCATCTCCGCCAGCGCCTTCGCCACTCTCTTAGTTTCTTCGTAAGCAACCGTCCCCGGCCTCGCTCGCGCCGAACCGAAGATAGTCACTCGATAGCGATCGCGGTGCGTCGGCTTTAGTCTGGTGAGATTATTGACCACATCCCACAGGCCAAACACCGAATCAACAAGGACCTTCTTCACCGCCTCTTCATCACCAAGACTCACTGCTGCACTCATAATTTCTCCTCTGCTGCTTTGATCGTGTCAGTTAAGAACCAGGAAGAATAGAACAAGTCAGGAAGAGGGGCTTGCCCCCGCTCTCACAAGCCGGGAGAAGCGGGGGCAAGCCCCTCTTCCTGACTTGTTCTATTCTTTCTGACTTGTTCTATTCTTTCTGACTTGTTCTTAACTGAGCGATCCAATTCCACATGGATTAAATCTCGATCATGTCGTCAAGAGACGGACATTCTGCTTGCACTCCGAATCGTTGTTGAATTAGTTCACTGAAAGCTCGTCGCGCACGATCTTCACCATGTGTGATGATCGTGCGTGGGCGCGAGGGCGCCATCACGCTGTACCAGTCGAGTAAACCATTCTGATCCGCATGCGCACTGAAGCCGCCCATCGTGTGGATCGACGCGCGCACCGGCACTTCTTCGCCAAAAATCATTATTGACTCCACGCCGTCCACCAGTTTCCGCCCAAGCGATCCGGGAGACTGAAACCCGACCATTAGCACCGCCGTCTCCGGTACCGGTAAGTTATGTCGCAAGTGATGCATGATGCGGCCGCCGGTACACATCCCGCTGCCGGCCATGATCAAACAAGGCCCTTTGACACTGTTCAGCGCCCTCGACTCGCCCGAATTCACACAAGGATGAGCACTGGTCAGACTGCGCGCCAACTCACCTGACTGGACCATCGCCAATGCTTCAGCATCGAAGAGCTCCGTATTCCGGCGGTAAATGTTGGTAGCTTCGACGGCCATCGGGCTGTCGAGATAAATCGGAAACCGTGGCAACGTTTTCTTCTTGAACGCTCCGGCGAGCAAGTAGAGCAGCAACTGCGTTCGCCCGATGGCGAAGATCGGCACCAGCACTTTCGCTTTGTTCTGAACCGCCTGCTCGATGATTTCTCTTCCCTCGATGGCGGTGTCATGCAGTGAGCGATGAGTACGATCGCCGTAAGTAGACTCCATGATTACCGCATCCGCCTCTTTGAACGGCTCGGGATCGTTGAGTAGCGGCGCACCACGTGGTCCCAGATCGCCGGAAAACACGACGACCTTCTTGTGACCATTCTCAGATACGGTCAACTCAACACTCGATGATCCAATCACGTGACCGGCATCAACGAGCCGCGCCTCAATACCACGCGCGACCTCAAAACGCTGGTTGTATTTGACGGGCGCGGCCAGTGGCTCGAGCTTGCGAACGTCTGCCTCCTCGAACAACGGCTCGAGTGGCGCTAACTTCTTGCGCGCGCGTCTCTGGTTCTCGCGTTTTAGATCCTGCGCCTGAAGCGAGTGCGAGTCTTTGAGAATCAGTGTGGCGAGATCGAGCGTCGGCCTGGTTGCATAGATTGGACCTTTGTAGCCATTGCGAGTGAGCAGCGGTAAACGGCCAACGTGATCGAGATGCCCGTGAGTCAGAACAACTGCATCCAGCTTACCGCCTTCGATTTGTGCTTTGCGCCGGTTCTTCGCGCCTTCCTCTTTGCGGCCCTGGAAAAAACCACAGTCGATCAGAATGCTGGCGTCTTTAGTGAGAACCTGGTACGCGGATCCGGTTACGTCGCCGGCCGCGCCAAGGAAACGAATTTTCATGACTGCTCCTCAAAACGGCCAGCGCCACTCCGTTATTTCCGGCTTGTCGACGCCATACTCATGCGCATACCGTCGACACTCGATCTGAATGTTCCTGAACTTTTCCTTGGCATGCGCCCCGATCTCCTGCAGCTTCGGAACACGATCGATGACGTCGATAGCGAGGGTGTAGCGATCGATTTCATTTTCAATCGCCAGCTCCATCGGCGTGTTGATGTTGCCGCGCTCCTTGTAGCCGCGTACGTGAAGGTTTTGGTGATTGGTCCGGTTATAGGAAAGCCGGTGAATCAACCACGGATAACCGTGGAAGTTGAAAACGATCGGCTTGTCGATCGTAAACAGACTGTCGAAGTCGCGATCGCTCAAGCCGTGTGGATGCTCACGATCGGTTTGGATCTTGAACAGGTCGATCACATTGATGAAACGGATCTTTAAATCATGAAACTCGTTACGGAGCAACGCCGTCGCCGCGAGAGCCTCCTGAGTGGGAATATCACCGGCGCACGCCATCACAACATCAGGCTCTTGTCCCTGATCGTTGCTCGCGTGGCCCCAGATACTGATGCCCTTCGTGGCATGCGTGATCGCTTTGTCGATATCCAGATACTGCAAGTGCATCTGCTTATCGCTCACGATCACGTTGATATAGTTTTCACTGCGCAGGCAGTGATTGGCGACTGACAATAAGCTGTTGACGTCCGGCGGCAGGTAGATACGTGTGACTTCGGCGCGCTTGTTTACAACTACATCCAGAAACCCCGGATCCTGATGAGTAAAACCATTGTGATCCTGGCGCCAGACGGTTGAGGTGATCAGAAGGTTGAGCGAAGCAATGTTGCGGCGCCATGAAAGCTCGTTACAGATCGACAGCCATTTCGCATGTTGATTGAACATCGAGTCGATCACATGCGCGAACGCTTCATAGGTCGAGAAGAAGCCGTGCCGTCCAGTCAATAAATATCCTTCAAGCATGCCTTCCAGCGTGTGCTCGCTGAGCATCTCGATCACACGCCCGTCAGGTGACAACTCGCCGCCGTCGCTATCTTCAGGAAAGTATTCCTCAATCCAAAACTTCTTACTTGTCTCGTAAATCGCGTCCAGTTTGTTCGACGTGTTTTCATCCGGGCTAAAGACCCGGAACCTGTCCATATTCAACTTCATCACGTCGCGCAGGAACTTGCCGAGCGTTTTGGTGTTTTCTAATTGGACCTGGGCAGGTTTATCGAACTTCGCCGCGTAGGTCCTGAAGTCAGGCAGGCGCAGGTTCTTCTTTAACTGGCCTCCGTTGGCATGTGGATTCGAGCCCATGCGGCGGTTTCCAGTCGGAGTTAACTCACGTAGCTCGGAAATAAGAACACCGCCCGCATCGAAGAGCTCTTCAGGTTTGTAACTGCGCATCCACTCCTCGAGCAGCTTGAGATGCGCCGCATTCTTCTTCACACCGCCGAGCGGCACCTGGTGCGCGCGCCACAAGCCCTCCACCTTGTGACCGTCGACTTCGGAAGGCGCGGTCCAACCTTTTGGTGAGCGCAGGACGATCATGGGCCAACGTGGTCGTTCCGTAGCTCCGTCCCGGAAACTGCGAATGGTTTTGACGCAATGGTCCAGGGTGGCGGCCATCGCCTGGTGCATCGACGCGGCGTCAGATCCTTCGACAAAGAGCGGCGTGTAACCGTAGCCCTTGAATAGATCTTCCAGCTCCTGGTGACTGATGCGTGCGAGCAGCGTGGGATTGTTGATCTTGTAACCGTTGAGATTGAGGATCGGCAGCACTGCGCCGTCGCGTTTCGGGTTGAGAAACTTGTTGATGTGCCACGAAGTTGCGAGTGGACCAGTTTCGGCCTCACCGTCTCCAACCACTGCCGCAACGATCAGATCCGGGTTGTCGAAGGCCGCGCCACATGCGTGCGACAGTACGTAACCGAGCTCCCCGCCTTCGTGAATCGATCCCGGAGTTTCCGGCGTGCAATGACTGCCGATCCCGCCCGGAAACGAGAATTCCTTGAAGAAGTGCAGCAGACCTTCCTCGTCCATACTTTTATCCGGATAGATTTCAGAGTAGGAGCCTTCCAGATAAACCGGGCCGAGAACTCCGGGTGCGCCATGCCCTGGCCCGGCCATGAAAATCATGTCGAGATCAAACGACTTAATGACGCGGTTCAGGTGGGTATATATAAAGGACAGCGCCGGGCTCGCCCCCCAGTGGCCCAGCAAGCGGTTCTTGATGTGTTCCGGTTTCAGGGGTTCGCGAAGCAGCGGGTTGCCCTGCAGGTAAATCATTCCCAGGGCGAGGTAATTACAGGCACGCCAAAAAGCATGAATCTTGCGCGCCTCAGTCTCGTTTAAGGGCGCGCCCTGAATCGTGGCGCGCGCAACTCCAAAAGCACTCAGGTCGTTTACTGCCGGTCTACTCGCAATCATGAATTTTCACCTCTGGATAGAGGATAGGGGGTGAGGCCCTGCTTGAAAAGACCTGGTTAATGGATCACGATGCCAATTCCGAGGCGCAGGTTATCCTGGCGTGTACCTGGTATGACAAACGGCGTCCCTACTGTTTGAAACGGAGTCGGCGCGACGACGATTCCAGTTTGCTGATCGCCGCGCTTGATGATGTTCCAGTCGATTTGAACAACACGTACATCGAATCTTTCGTTCAGCTTGATATCAAGACCGCCGCCGAAGGCCATCGCGAAGCTCGTCTCGTTCGTGTGGAAGTCGCTGATGCCGAAGAGCGCCGGCAGTTGCGGGCTATCGACGTCGAGTTTCTGAACAGCCACACCAAATAGCGCGTGACCAAAGGGCTTGAATGTTGGTCCATCATTGGAATTGTTCTTCACCTGTATTCCGCCGAGGAAGTTTTGTATGGTTGAGTCAATCGTGCCGCTTCCCAACGGGCGAGAAAAGTTGTTTTCGCGGAGATGGAGCGAATAGTCGAATTTGGCCCCAACGTATTTATGGAAGTTCGCGCCAAATGCGAGGTTGAAGCCACGCAAAGTTTGTCTGTCGCCAAGGACATCGTCGACTGCCGGGCTCCCCGTATCACCCGCGAGGTTATCGTAGAACAGGGCCGAATAGCCCCCGAAGAATTCGTATTTCTTGTAATCATCCTGAGCGAAAGCCGTAATCGTTGAGAGTAGAACCAGTGTTGCGAGCACCGCCAAACGCTTCATAAACTTCTTCCTTTCATTACGCCTATTTGTCGGGAAGTGTGTGTAGTCTACTGGTGGCCCAGCAGGTGAGTAACTGTCAGTATTGACAGGGTGAACGATGGTTGAAAACAACTGTAGGGGCGGCCCTCCGTGGCCGCCCGTTCTCATACACACGTATTTGTTGGAGAGCGGGCGGCCACGGAGGGCCGCCCCTACAGTTAGAGCTGGGGCATCAGGTAGAACATCAGGGCGATGATGGCGTAGACGGTGATTAGTTGGACGCCTCTGTACCAATTCGACTGCCCGTCACCACTCACCATCGCTCCAATCACCACGGCGATGAACAACGAGCCAATCTCGGCGCGGCCGAAGGCGAGCTCCAGCGGTTGCGGCGCGACAAAATAACTCGCCAGCACCAGTATCGGCGCAACAAACAACGCGATTTGTATACAACTTCCCGACACAATTCCGACCGACAGATCCATCTTGTTCTTGCGCGCCATCGCGATCGCAGATCCACTTTCCGCTGCTCCACCGACAATCGCCACGAATACAATTCCGATGAATAGCTGCGACATGCCGAGCGCCTTGCCGGTTTCTTCAGCCGCGCCGACCAGAATCTCACTCATCCACGCCGCCAGCACTGACGCCGCCAGCAAAGTAATCACAGCACGCGCCACCGACCACTGCTCTTCGTGATGAGCTTCATTTCCCGAATCGACACTCGCAAAAGACGCCGTGTGTGTTCGCAGTGAAAACAGTATGTAGAGCCCGTAAGCAATCAACAACATCACCGCGATCCCGATGTTGAGCAGCCGTTCCTGCCGTATGACTTCGTTTGGTCCAAACACACGGCTAAACGCGCTGGGCACAGTCATACTCACCGCCGCCAGAAACATCATCGTGCTGTACGCGCGCGCGGCGGTCTGGTTGAAACGCTGTTCGTGATAGCGAAGACCACCGAGTAAAAACGAGACGCCGAGTGCGAGCATCAGATTGGCAAGGATCGCGCCCACGAGCGACGCGCGCACCATCTCGAGTAAGCCGGCCTTCAAAGCCACGAACGCGATGATCAATTCCGGCGCGTTACCGAACGTCGCATTCAACAAGCCACCGATAGCATCACCGGTGCGATGCGCGAGTTGTTCGGTAGCGCCCACGATCTGCGCAGCGATCGGAACAATCGCCACCGCTGCCATAAAAAACAACACAGGCGCAGAAACGTGGCCCAGGTGCTCGAGACCGACTGTGATTGGAATGAACAGCAATAACCAGTTCATCGGACTGCGCACAAAACTGCCGAGCGGCGTCCGCGGTGAGCCAACATCGTGCAAATCAGCAACTGCATGATCTGCGGTAGCCATAACATTCCCTCCAACTAAAATCCGTAAACAATCGGCGCCAGGACCAGCACCACCACGCCAACAATCAACGTCAGTGGAACCCCGACTTTTGCAAAATCAGAAAAAACATAACCACCCGGTTTCTGGACCATCAGATTGGTTTGAAAGCCGGCGGGATTGATAAACGCGCACGAAGCGCCGCTCATCAGGATCATCGCAAACGGAAGAAAACTGACACCGAGACTCGTCGCCAGCGACACCGCCACGGAAAACATCAGCACCGCCGCTGCAACATTCGTGATGACATTCGTCAGGAGAACGGTGCCGACATAAACAGCCGTCAACGCCATCATCGGACTGCGCCCACCAACGACGGCAAATAAATCCGCGGTCTTTGTCGCCAGGCCGCTGCCGGTGATTGCCGACTCCAATCCAACCGCCGCGCCCAGCACAACGATCGTTTGCCAGTCAACGCTTTGCCAAAACCGATCGATCGTCAAACATCCGCTCAGCAACATGGCCATTGCCGCTAGCAGCGCGGCGTTGAGCATGCTTGTCAATCCAGTGGCTGCAAGCACAACCATCCCGACCGTAATCACGAGCGCGATCATTGCTCGATCGATTCGCTGCACGCGAAACCCTTCCAGCTTTTTGGTCAAAATGAAATCTGACTCGCGCCGGTTTTCATAAAAGAACGCATCGTCAACTTCCACGACGCCTGCATCACCTGCCTCGAGACGCAAATCGGCAAGCGACTCGCGCGGAGCCTCGCCATGACGCGAAACGCCGACCAGCATCAGTTGATAAGGACTGTCAGGAAGCGGAAGATCACCGACTTTATGTCCGATGGCCGGCGATCGCGCAGACAGCACGACTTCCACCAGATGATGTTCATGTCGCCGGCTCGACATCTTCGTCGCATAAGCCGGAACCAGTCCAATGGTGGTCCATAACCCGGGCAACACGTCGGCTGGAGCCGAGAAGGCCAGTAAGTCGCCGGCTTCGAGCTTCGCTTCGGCGCTCGGTTTTATCGTTGTGCCGTTCCGTGTAAGTGACTCGAGAGTGAAACCAACCGGGTGGGCCAATCCCGCCTGCTCGAGTGTCTTTTGCTTCAGTTTGGAATCTTCAATCAGAAACTCACTGCGAAAGCAGCGCTTCTCAAGGCCCGTTTGAGTTGTAGTTCTGTCCTTTAATAAGCGAGAACCAATCAACATCATGTAGGCGACGCCTGCAATCGCGGCAGGCACACCGATCCACGCGGGATCGAAAAAGCCGATCGGAACGGTTGCGGGCAATTCGCCTTTTGACATTGCGTCTGAAACCAACCCCGCCATGATCAGATTTACGGAGGTTCCAATCAGAGTAATCGTGCCGCCGAGAAGCGCGATATAACTCAGGCCCATGAACAGTTTTGAACCCGGTAGACCAGTGCGACGCGTAAGGTCGCGCACTGCCGGAATCATCATCGCCACGAGTGGAGTGTTGTAAAGAAAGGCGCTGACGATCGAGATGGGAACGAATATCCTGAGTTGGGCAGTCGTTATCGATCTCGGCAATCCGATAACTTTTTCAGACAAGAGCGAGATGGCGCCGGTCGCATACATTCCCGCGGCCACCGGATAGAGTGCAGCAACCGTGATCACTCCGGTGTTGCTGTAGCCTTTGAGCAACGCCGCTGGTGGCGCGAGTTGCAAAGTCATCGCGACAGTGATGGCGCCGGTAAACACTAACCAGATCGGCAGCTTGTTCCAGACTAAGAGAACAAACATTGCGATCAGAAGAGCTAGTGTGGTCCATGCAGAAATTGTCACGCTACAGATGTTATTGAGAGCGCTCGCCCACTGTACCTGTCAGAAATAACAGTAGCCACAAAGAAGCTCAGAGAGAGACCACAAAAGGCACAAAAGAAAACCAAAAAGCAAAAACATTTCTGTTGTTCACATGCCTTGTAACTGCCAAAGGCGCTTAGCCTTACCTCTGCGCAACCTCTGCGTTCTCTGCGCCTCTGCGGTGATCTTCGTGCCGGTATTCATTAACCACAGAGGCGCAGAGAACGCAGAGGTTGCGCAGAGAAGAGCGAGCAACTACGGCGTCGCTTTTAGCTGTTTCATGTAGTCGACGAGGGCCTTTGCCTGTTCAGCCGTCACGCCTTTTTCTCCGTAGGCGGGCATGTGCGGCGGCTTCTCAGCTTTCTTACCTTTCAAGATCGCTTCAACCATCTGGTCGTCGCTGATGGAAGTGTCAAACTTCTTCTCCGCTTTCTTGCCATGACAGGCCACGCATTTCGTTTTGTAAGTATCCGCCGCATCTGCGGGCCGGACTTCAGTTCGTGCTGCCACGACGACGAGCATTCCGAAAAGCAATGCCGTTGCCGATAACCCTGCAATGATCGCGCTTAGTTTTCTCATAGTTCTTCCCTTTCATTCCTGGCGCCCGAAATACAAACGTGTGACGAATGACAATCCGTGCTACCGATATCGTTGCGCCAGTCCCGGGCTGTTACCCGAGCGTCATAACCTGCACGACTTTCCTTCTGTGGTTGCCGGATCAGCAGCATCGTAGCCGCCGTTTGCGTGTTTGCTACTGGCAATTCTGACAGTACTGGCAGGGTTAAGAACGCAATAGGATGAGGCGAATCGGTCCATCCACAGATTACGCAGATTACCCAGATATTCAGACAATCGGCGTAATCTGTGAAATCTGTGGAAAAAAGAGAGTAAACAGCTCGAAGAGATGCGAGGCAACATGAGCTTCGCGCGCATTCCTTATCCAGCCGTTTACGAACGTGAAACTTTCAGACGAATGTTCCAATAAGATCATGAACGACACTATCGGGCCAGGTTTTTCACTCATCAACAGCGTGCTGCATCCGACTGATTTTTCAGAGGCCAGCCTCGTTGCTTTCAATCACGCACTCAGAGTCGCGATGTTGGCGCACTCCAAGCTTACGCTGCTCCATGTTGCAAACGATCGGCATTCGAAATGGTCAGACTTTCCGGGCATACGCGAGACGCTCGAGCGTTGGGGAACGTTACCGAAGGGTAGTCCGAGATCCGCGGTAGGCGAGCTGGGTATCGATGCGCGTAAGGTTGTGGCCAACCAGGATGAGCCGGTTGACTCGGTGATTCGCTATTTGCACGAGCATCCGGCTGATTTGATCGTGCTGGCGACGAGTCAACGCGATGGTCACGTGCGCTGGCTCGGCAAGTCTGTCGCGGAGCCGGTTGCGCGCAAGGCGGGGGAGATGACGCTCCTGATTCCGGGCGATGTTGAAGGTTTTGTTTCGAGCCGCGACGGGTCAGTAAATTTGTCCAAGATACTCATCCCGATCGCCGAGACGCCTGGACCACAAGCAGCCATCAACACTGCTGCACGATTGGTTGAAAGGTTGAACTGCCCGCAGGGAGCCTTCATCCTGATGCACGTTGGCACGTCGAATACGATGCCCGCGTGTCGTTATGCTGTGGTGCCTGGCTGGACGTGGGATAAAGAACTAAGAACGGGCGAGGTCATCGGAAACATTGTAAACGCCGCGAAGGATCACAAAGTCGATCTGGTTGTGATGGCAACTGACGGGCGCAACGGTTTCCTCGATGGCATTCGTGGTAGTCACAGTGAAAGAGTCTTACGTCACGGCGCCGCGCCCCTGCTCACCGTCCCCATCGGCTCCCGCATCTCCCGCTATCTCAGTTAGTACACAAAAGGCACAAAAGGACAAAAAGCACAAAAAAACTTTTTAATTTCTTTCTTTGTGCTTTTTGTCCTTTTGTGCCTTTTGTGTACTACTTCATCGAGCGGCGCAGATCGATCATTGCCTGTTGACTGACGCGCAGCATTCCCTGCCCGGGACGATCGAGGTCTGCTATTAAGAATAGGACCAGTGAGAAACCGACTATCAGCGCTACCGCGGCAATCGAGCGCCTGCTGTTGGCCAGACCGGCGTGATACCCGATCATCTCCATCGCAAGGATCGCGAGCACGTACAAAACAACCCATATCACTCCCGGCACACGACTCCGCAGCCCCGCCATAAGCCGCGTCGCGTGCAGGTCGATCACGTCGTTGAGTGAGGCAACGAAGAGCGCAGCAATCGGTGAACGATCTTTTTCCGTAACCGCAACGGCCTGCGCCCACAGCCGCTCCTGCAACGCTTCCGATTTTGACAGCGCCTCTTCTAACTTTTCCGGTTGCTGAACTGCTTCGAGCCGTAGATCGACATATTCACGAAGAAGATTTTTCACCTCCGTGCGCATCGGTTCCGGCAGCATGGCCGCCCGTAAATAACAGGTCCCGATCGCGTTCGACTCAGACAACACGACCTGTCTTCTATCTTCAAAACGCGATCCGGCCAGTCCGAACGTGAAAGCCAGCATGAACGCCAGTAAGCCAAGCGTGCCGGCAACCATGCCGCCGACCGGCGACTCCTTTTCCTCCTGATGAAGTTGTTGGCGGTAACGTGCGACTCGATAACCGAACTCGAACGCAGCCAGACCAAGAACAACCGTGAGCGGCAGGATAGTCCAGAGCGGAAATGGATCGAGTAGTCCGGTTGTTTCCATATTCAGACCACGAATTTACTCAACAACAACGCAATTAGGATCGTTGAGAAGATGGTGACCAGTCCCGGCAGCATGAAACTGTGATTGAGTAAATACTTTCCAATCTTCGTCGTTCCGGTCTGATCAAAAGAGACGGCAGCGAGCAGCGTGCCGTACGTGGGCAGGAAAAAGATTCCGTTCGCGGCGGGATACAGCGCAGCGAGCGTCCATGCCGGCACTTTCAAAGCGACACCGACCGGCATCAGTATCGCGACAGTCGCAGCCTGGCTGAAGAGCATCGTCGAGAGCACAAACATTCCGATCGCAAACGTCCACGGATACACCTGTACCAGACTCTCAATGCCACCGACGATGTAACCGCGATTGCCTTCGAAGAAAGACGAGCCGAGCCACGAGATGCCGAGTATGCAGATGATCGCCGTGATGCCGCTGCGCATGATCGTTCCCTTCAGCGCAGCCTCAGGGGAGGCTTTGAAGACGACGAGGATCAAGCCGGCAATCGCGATCATCACGATCATGATCGCCATGCCCATGTTGACTTGATCGGTGTCGCCGTTAGCAACTTCGTATGCGGGTCGCAGGTTTGGAAAGATCCCGATCAAAACAACCGCGACGATGCCCAGCAGGAAAAACAACATCGAGCCGCGCGCGCGATTGAGGTTCTCTATTGGCGGCTGTTGTTGCGGCGCCTTTACTTCGCCGGTCGCAAGCCGTTTCTGATACTCCGGATCGGCGTCAAGATTTTTTCCGCGCCACGCCACTGATAACGATCCGATCACGACGCCGAGAAACGTTGACGGGATCGTGATCGCGAGCAGGCGCGGCAGTGAGATTCCCTGCGCCAGTAAGAACCCCAGCATCGCGACCGTCGCGGCGGAGATTGGAGACGCGATCACGCCCTGGAATCCCGCGATGACGCTGATCGCGAGTGGGCGCTCGGGCCTGATCTTTCCGTTGCGCGCAACCTCGGCGATCACGGGCAGTAGTGCGTAAATGACGTGCGCCGTGCCCGATGCAAACACCAGCAGGTACGTCACGATCGGAGCCACGAACGTGATGTACTGTGGCCGCTTGCGCATGACTTTTTCTGCGACTGAGACGAGATAGTCGAGACCGCCGGCAGCCTGCATCGTCGCCAGCGCCGTGATGACCGCGATGATCATCCCCAAAACGGATCCGGGTGGACCACCCGGCGGAAGTCCGAAGAAGAAGACGAAGACGAGTAATCCGATTCCCGCCACGGTTCCGAGCGCGATTCCACCAAGACGTGCACCAATAACGATGCAGGATAGAAGAATGATGAGCTCGATCCAGATCATGACGCTTCTTCTCTGTGCAACCTCTGTGTTCTCTGTGTCTCTGTGGTTCTGCTTCACCACAGAGACACAGAGAACACAGAGGTTGCACAGAGAAGATATCCTCAATAGGTGGTAAATAAGTTCTGCAAGTCGGTCATCGAGCGCTGCTTTAACAACGCCAACGATAAAAGCAGTCGCGCCTTTTGTGGGTTGAGCTCGTCGGAGGCGACGAATCCCATTTCATCGTCGTTGACTTCCACGTTTCTTCCGACCGTCCCTGTCGCAACGCGAGTGCTGCGCACCACGACCACGCCCTTTTTAACAGCTCGCGCCGCCGCCTCGAGCGATGCTTTGTTCATGTTGCCATTGCCGACGCCAGCAATGACGATCCCTTTCGCGCCATTCGCAACTGAAGCATCGATCAGATCGGCGGGCATGTCGGCGCAGGCGAAGACGATGTCCACGCGTGGAAGTTTGTTGACGTCAGTCACATCAAACTCGCTTGCGCTTGTGTGTTTCCATGTTGGGGTGTTGTAGAAGTCGTTCTTGCCGTAAGTCGCGACGCCGACCACGCCACGCAACGGCGACATGAATGTTTGAATAGCGGTGGTGCTCGTTTTCGTCAGCGAGTGGGCGGCGTGAATCCAGTCGTTCATCACGACGAGCACGCCGCGCCCTCTCGCGTTCGGATCGGCCGCCACGCCGACCGCGTTATACAAATTCAATGGTCCATCAGCGCTGACCGCGGTCGAAGGTCTCATCGAGCCGACCATCACCACGGGCTTGTCTCCCTTCACGACGAGATTCAAAAAGAACGCAGTCTCTTCCATCGTGTCAGTGCCGTGAGTGACGACGATGCCGTCAACATCACTTTGCTTGACGAGCTCGTTGATACGTTTGGCCAGCTTCAGCATGATTTCAAACGACATGTCCTGCGAGCCGACGTTCGAGATCTGCTCGCCCTTGATGTTGGCCATGTCTTTGATACCGGGAACGGCCGCGATCATCGCGTCGATCGTCACGGCGCCTGACGTATAAGCCGCCTGCGTGCCACTTGCAGCCGCACCCGCAATCGTCCCGCCCGTTGCGAGAATGACGATGTTTGGCTTCTTCTGTTGCGCAACCGCGTGATGCCAGGCGCTGAAGGTGAGAACTAAAGTCAGTAAGTAAATTCTCTTTTGACAGATCATCGCTGCCTCACAGTATGAAGATCACAAAAAGCACAAAGAAGATCGCAAGAAGCACAAAATTTCTTGTGTCCTTTTGTGCTTTTTGTGGCTAATAAGCTTTCAATCCAACAGCCTGAAATTGTTTGCACACACGCTCTACTAATTCCGCCGCCGGCGGCCGCACATCATTGAGCGTGTACTCAATCCCCAGCTTCTCCCATTTGTAACGACCCATCTGGTGAAACGGCAGCACATCAACTCGCTCGACATTACCCAGCTCGCCTGCGAATGCAGCGAGCTGCTTGATGTCCTCTTCGTCGTCAGTCAGCCCGGGCACTAACACGTAGCGCAACCAGATCGGTTTTCCGCGCTGCGCCAGGCGGCGGGCAAAATCCAGTGTTGGACCATTATCCTTCCCGGTCAGGTGTAGATGACGCGCCGGATCCCACGATTTGATATCCAGCAACACCACGTCGATCTGATCGAGCTCTTTATCTGACAGTCGCTCACCGAGATACCCGTTGGTGTCGAGCGCCGTGTGAACTCCCAATTCCTTCGCAGCCGCCAACAGCCGGACGACGAAACGGTCCTGCATCAGTGGCTCACCACCACTCAACGTTAGTCCACCAGCCATGATCTTGAGCCCGTGATGATATTTGCGCAGCGCCGCGATCGCCCGCTCGAGCGGGATCGCGAGCCCGTTCATCATGTTCCACGTGTCCGGGTTGTGGCAGTACAAACAACGGAACTGGCATCCTGCGGTCCACGCCACCAGACGAACACCTGGACCATCAACCGCTGATCCTGTTGTGAACGAATGCAGGAAGCCGATGTCGCCCGTTTCCAACGCTTTCCTGGCGACGGATTCGGGGACGTTCTTACTCAGCCCGGCCCGAAGCTCGAACGGGCTCGATGATTCCAGCGGAGTATTCTCTGCCGTCTTCTGCTCAATCATCACGATTACCCATGGAACGTTCGATTGATGACATCCATCTGCTGTTCGCGGCTCAGGCGCACGAAGTTCACCGCATAACCGGAGACGCGTATCGTCAGTTGCGGATACTTCTCCGGATGTTCCATCGCGTCGATCAGCATGTCGCGATTCAAAACATTTACATTCATGTGATAACCCGTGTTCGTAAAGAAAGCGTCGAGTATGCCGCGCAGATTCGGCACTCGATCTCCGCTCACTCTTCCCAAACCTTCCGGCATGATCGACGAAGTCAACGAGATCCCGTCCGCCGCATCGCGATAAGGGATCTTCGCGACTGATGCAGCAGACGCGTGAATGCCATGCACGTCACGCCCGTGCATCGGATTGGCGCCCGGTGCAAACGGTTCTCCGTGCCGGCGACCATCAGGAGTGTGGCCCGTGTTCTTGCCGTACACGACATTCGACGTGATCGTCAGCACTGACTGAGTGTGATAAGCATGACGGTAAGCCGGATACTTCCTGAGCTTCGTCATGAACGTGCTCACCATCCACGAAGCGAACTGATCGACGCGGTTGTCGTTGTTGCCAAACTTCGGAAAGTCGCCTTCCGTTTGATAGTCGGTGATCAGACCGGTTTCATCGCGAACAACTCGAACCTGCGCATAACGAATGGCAGACAGACTGTCAGCCACGACAGACAAGCCCGCCACGCCAAACGCCATCGTTCGCATCGGCGCATAGTCGTGCAGCGCCATCTCGATGCGCTCGTAGGCATACTTGTCGTGCATGTAGTGAATGACGTTCATGGCGTTGACATACACGCCGGCCAGCCACTCCATCATCTTTTCAAACTTGTGTAGAACCTCGTCAAATTTGAGATAGTCGCCCTGGACAGGCGCGCCCGGTGGTCCAACCTGCTTTCCGGTGAGCTCGTCTCTGCCGCCATTGATCGCATACAACAAACACTTCGCGAGATTCGCGCGCGCGCCAAAGAACTGCATCTGCTTGCCCATACGCATCGGCGAAACACAACAGGCGATCGCGCCATCATCGCCCCACGCATTGCGCATGATCTCGTCGCTTTCGAACTGGATTGAGCTGGTGTCGATCGCTACTTTGGAAGCGAAATTACGAAATCCATCCGGCAAACGCGGCGAGTACCAGATGGTGAGGTTTGGCTCCGGCGCTGGACCAAGGTTGTAAAGCGTCTGCAGGAAACGAAAGCTTGTCTTCGTTACGAGCGGGCGCCCGTCATCTCCCATACCGCCGATCGACTCCGTCACCCATGTCGGATCTCCGGCGAAGAGCTCGTCGTATTCCGGTGAGCGCAGGAAGCGAACGATGCGCAGCTTGATTACGAAATCATCGACGATCTCCTGCGCCTGTTGCTCAGTCAACGCTCCTGACTTCAGATCGCGCTCGAAGTAGATATCGAGAAAAGTCGAAGTCCGGCCCAAAGACATTGCCGCGCCGTTCTGCTCTTTCACAGCCGCGAGATATCCGAAGTAGAGCCACTGCACTGCTTCTCGCGCGGTGCGTGCCGGAGTTGAGACGTCGAAGCCGTAGCTTGCCGCCATTTGTTGCAGCTCTTTAAGCGCGCGAATCTGTTCGCTCAGCTCTTCGCGATCGCGAATGATCTCGTCGGTCGACATGACGGAATCGAGCTTTCGTTTCTCGTGTTCTTTGTGCTCGATCAGGCAAGCCACTCCATAAAGCGCGACGCGACGGTAGTCGCCGATGATGCGACCACGGCCATACGCGTCAGGCAATCCGGTGAGTATGTGTGAGCTGCGGCAACGTCTTATGTCTTCTGTGTAAGCGTCAAAGACAGCGTCGTTGTGGGTCTTTCGATACTTCGTGAAGGCTTCGACTACATGCGGATCGGGCTCGTAACCGTAAGTCTTGAGCGCGTTGAGCACCATGCGGAAACCGCCGTTCGGCATGATGGCGCGTTTGAGCGGCGCTTCAGTTTGCAGACCGACGATCAACTCGTTGTCACGATCGATATAACCGGGAGCGTGGGCCGTGATGGAGCTGGGAATCTGCGAGATGTCGAGCACGCCTTTGCGTCGCTCTTCGACAAAGAGCTCCTGTAATTTCTCCCAGAGCTTGGTTGTGCGCTCTGTCGCGGGCGCGAGAAAAGTTTCGTCGCCTTCAAACGGCTCGTAGTTTTGCTGGATGAAATCGCGAACATCAATCTCGCTTTGCCAGAGACCGACGTTGAACCCTTCCCAACCGGGGATACTTTTCTTACCGCTGATTTCCTGAGGTGCAGTGCTGGCCATTATCTTTCTCCTTCGCTCGTTCTCCTTCGGTTTAGTCTCGTCAAGCAGCAGCTTTGGCGAGCCCCAGAAGCGCGCCCGTATGCCGGGCAATCATCAACTCTTCATTCGTCGGAATTACCCACACGGAAGGCTTGCTGCGAGGCGTGGAAATCTTTTCGAGAGGTTGAGTGTTGGCCGCTTCGTCGAGCTCGATGCCGAGCCATGCTGACGACGCACAGATTCGTTTCCGGATCTCGGGTGAGTTCTCGCCGATGCCAGCAGTGAAAACAAGACCATCGATACCGCCGAGCGCCGCGGTCAAAGCGCCGATCTGTTTGGCGACGCTATAGACGAAGTAATCCACGGCGAGTTGTGCCGCAGGCTCACTTCGTCCGAGCAGATCGCGCATGTCGTTACTGATTCCCGAGATGCCGAGCAGACCGGATTTCTTGTAGAGCAGTGTTTCAACCTCTTTGGCCGAAAGCTTCAGGCCCTGAAAAAGATGCAGGACGACGCCGGGATCGATCGAGCCGGGTCGCGTGCCCATACAGAGACCGTCGAGTGCAGTGAATCCCAGTGTGCTGTCGAAGCTCTTCCCATTCTTCAACGCACACAAACTCGAACCACTTCCCAGATGAGCAACAATGACACGTCCGTGAGCGATCTCCGGCGCCACCTGAGGCAAGACCGAAGCGATGTATTCGTACGACAGTCCGTGAAATCCATATCGCTGCAAGCCCTGCTGGCGCAGCTCGCGCGGAAACGGAATCAACTCTGCAACTGCCGGTTGTCCGCGATGAAAGCTGGTATCGAAACACGCGACTTGAGGTATTCCCGGAAGTCGCTCGAACACTGCTTCGATTGCGGCAAGATTGTGAGGCTGGTGCAATGGAGCGAGAGGCACGAGCTGGTAAAGCTCTCGCATCACCTCTGCATCCACGATGGTTGGACCTTTAAACCGCGCGCCACCATGGACCACGCGATGACCGACACCGAGCACACGCGAGCCGCCATACTTCGAGCGCAGCCAGCCGGCGAGTACATCGAGTGCTTCACGCCCGTCACGCGCGGCGACGTCCTGGTTCGCGAGGCTTTCGTCGTTGTCGTCTTTGACACGCAACCGCGGCGACGTGCCGATGCCCTCAATCTGACCGCGCGCCGCCAAACGCCAACTTTCGAGCGGCGGCCGCTCGAACACACAAAACTTCAGACTCGATGAGCCGGCGTTGAGTACGAGTGCATAGTCGTGCATTAGTTTCCACTCCTAAAGACTTGCCCGCCGCGCGTGAGCCACCAGCTTCGCAACGCCGCAACTCGCAATCCGCGAGCGCACACTGTCAGCACGACTCGTCAGGATCACGGGCACTTTTGCGCCCAGGACCATGCCGGCGCTGTCTGCGTTTGCGAGAAAACTCAACTGCTTTGCGAGGATGTTGCCGGCCTCGAGATCGGGCGCCAAAAGAATGTCCGGATCGCCTGCAACTGGTGACTTGATGCCTTTCGTCTCGGCCGCTTGCATGCTGACAGCGTTGTCGAAGGCGAGTGGGCCTTCGAGAAGAGCACCTTTGATCTGTCCGCGGTCAGCCATCTTGCAAAGCGCCGCGGCGTCGATCGTGGCGGGCATTTTTGTGGTGACTGTTTCGACCGCGGCGAGAATCGCGACTTTCGGTTTTTCCAATCCCAGCGAGATAGCCAGGTCGATCGCGTTCTGGCAGATGTCAGCCTTGTCTTCAAGCGTGGGCGCGATGTTGATCGCCGCGTCAGTAACGACGAGCACTTTGTGATAGGTCGGCACATCCATGATGAAGACGTGACTGATGCGACGACTTGTGCGCAGCCCGCCGTCGCGCGAGACGATCGCCGACATCAGCTCGTCGGTGTGCAGGCTGCCCTTCATCAGGATCTCGGCTTTGCCTTCTTTCACCAGCTCGACGGCTTTTGTCGCAGCGGCATGGCTGTGCGGAACGTCATAGATCTTCAAGTTGCCGAGATCGATTTGAGACATCACCGCGATCTCTCGAATCTTTGCTGCTGGTCCAACCAACAAGGGCACGATCAACCCGCGCGTGGCGGCTTCGACGGCGCCACTCAAAGCCGTCGCTTCACACGGATGCGCCACTGCGGTTGGGATCGGCGCCAGGCCCTCGCAACGCGCGAGCAGTCGTTCGTATTTTCCTGTTCCAGTTGCTGCTACCATTTTATTTCTCCCGAGCTGCAGTACCCGTTTCCTTCAACAACAGCGTCAGCAGAATGGCGAGCGCCACTCCGGCGAGCAGTGGTGTGAAGGTGGTTTGGAAATGCCGCAACTCCAGCTCTCCTGCGCCGCCCGACACGGAATGTAAAATCCAGCCGAAAACCGGTCCGAGCAGTGCGCTAAAAGTGAAATTCAAAAAGTTGACGACACCTGTGGCCGTGCCGCCGAACTGTGGTGGATTAGCTTCTTTGATTACGGTGTAAGGCAACATCGCCGCGCCTGACACGGTGCCGGTGAGAAGCCCCAGCGCGTAAGGTGGAAGCACTCCCGGTGGGCCATAGAGGATCCATGCGAGACACGCGAGCAAAACGATTGCGGCGCCTGCGATCACGGGTTTGCGTCGACCGATTCGATCGGAAAGAAGACCGAACAGAGGACAGCCGATGATCCAACCGAAAGGAACGGTGGCCGAGCGCATTACTGCTTCGCTGTAGTCGAGGCCGTGAGCTTCCTGTAGAAAGCGGACACCCCAGATCATGTCGAAGATCGTGGTGGGGAGGAACATCAATCCCGCGATCAGGCCACACAGGATTGACTGCGGATTCTTGAAGACTGTTACGAAGCCTTGTACGACGGGTTTCAGACCACCACCGGGTTGTGGAGAGCTTTGGTCCGGGATCAGGAAATACAGCGCGACGCCGATCAGCAGACCGAACACGCCCATCGCAATCCAGAAGTGGTTCCACGCGACGCCGCTGCCGATGATTGGTCCAACCACGAACTGTCCCGCCGATCCGCCCGCCATACCGAACATTTGCGTCGCGCCGATCAGCGTTGCAGCTTTGGCGGGTGAGAAGTTTTTGGTTGCGATGTAGATCGCGCCGACGAGTGCGAAGACACCGCCCGCGCCCTGAAGAAATCTTCCTATGCCGCCGATGGTTGAATTGCCGGTAGCGAAGAGCAACGCGCCAACGCCAACAACCGCCGCCGCGCCCGGCAAGAGTCGACGTGGACCAATGCGGTCCATCGCTGCGCCGGCAACTAAGCTGAATGGTGAGTAACCGTAATAGAAGAGACCAACAATCGAAGCGACGGCAATCGGAGTGACACCGAAAGCATTGCTGAGCTCCGGCATCATCACCGCCGGCGCCGAGCGCAGTGCGTACTGGTAGAAGTAATAAACCGCCGTGAGCACCCACGCGACCACCGCCATGCGGATGCCGGAACGCACATCGTGCCGGGTGATCGTCTCTATTGTCGTGGGACTTTCCATTACAAGATTGCAGGATTTTCAGGATGTACAGGATTTATCTTTCTAATCCTGTCATTGCTTTACCTGATACTTAGTCTTATCCAGGTTCGTAAGCTTGATCGGGTCGAGTAATTCTTTGATTTGAGCCTCAGTCAAAAGCTTCTTCTCGCGGATGATTTCGAGTACGCCTTTCCCGGACTTGTAGGCTTCGGCCGCGAGCTCGGTGGCCTTGTCGTAACCCAACACCGGATTGAGCGCGGTGACGATGCCGACCGTGGTTTCCATGTAGTGTGAGAGCACGCGCTCGTTGACGGTGATTCCGTCAACGCACTTCGTTCGCAACAAACCGGAGGTGTTGTAGAGCAGTGCTTGCGATTCCATGACGGCGAGACCGGCCAGTGGCTCGTAAGCGTTTAGCTGTAACTGCCCGCTATGCGCCGCCAGCGTGACGCTGTAATCGTTTCCCATCACGCGAAACGCGACGATGTTTGCCACCTCGGGCACGACCGGATTCACTTTTCCCGGCATGATCGACGATCCGGGTTGTAACGCCGGCAGATTGATCTCACTCAAACCGGCGCGTGGTCCGGAAGCAAGCAGGATCAGATCGCTCGAGATCTTTGAAAGCTTGATCGCCAGGCTCTTCAAAGCCGACGAATAGACGACAAAACCCTGCTGGTCCCACGTCGCCGCCAGCATGTCAGTCGCCGGAACGATCGGCTTGCCGGTCAGACGCGCAAGGTGAAACGCACATCGCTCCGAATAACCCTTCGGCACGTTGATCCCCGTGCCGATCGCAGTGGCGCCCATGTTGACGGCGTACAGATACTTCTCCGCGTCGCTCAGCAGTTTGACTTCGTCCTGAAGGCTCGCGGCGAACGCATGAAACTCCTGGCCCACCGTCATCGGCACCGCATCCTGCATTTCAGTGCGGCCCATCTTCACGACTTCGATGAACGCATCTCCCTTCATACGAAAAGACGCGATCAGTTTTTCGAGCTCGCTGATCAGTCGATCGTTGCGAAGGATGAAGGCGATCTTCAACGCCGTCGGGTACGAGTCGTTGGTCGACTGCGACATGTTGAGATCGTCGTGAGGCTCGAGGAATTGGTACTCACCTTTTTTGTGTCCGGTTAATTCGAGGCCGACGTTGGCGAGCA
>Ga0105247_10000517_pt1 | contig 31617 bp, 36 predicted proteins | sample KBSS24metaG_FD_81519 | JGI IMG/M metagenome (GOLD analysis project Ga0105247, IMG submission 81519) | Switchgrass rhizosphere microbial communities from Kellogg Biological Station, Michigan, USA - KBS S2-4 metaG | ecosystem: Host-associated > Plants > Roots > Rhizosphere > Soil | place...
CTCGTTGAACGTCGACTGCGCCGATGACACCCACGGGAGCTTCCAGCCCATGCGCTCGCGGAACATCAGCAACTTCACCAACGGCGCACGCGAAACCATTACGAACGACGTGTCTTTCGCGTGCAGATGCGACAGCGGCCCGATGTGGTCGGCCATCATCGAGCACCCGTCACAGCCCTGCTCCCAGTCCGGACCGAACATGAAGTGCTGCACGATCAGCTGCCTGCGCCCGTCGAACAGATCCCGCAGCGTCGCGGGTCCCGTCTCGGCGTCGAAGGTGTACGCCTGGGTGATCTCGACCATCGGCAGGCGCCGACGCGCGGCGCTCACCGAATCCTTCAACCGGGTGAGCTCCTTCTCGCGAACGAGCAGGTCCTCACGCGCCTTCTGCCATTCGGAGCGGGACACGATCGGCGGCATCGGGGTGGTCATGTCGGGAGCTTGCCACGCGCGGGCGACACCGCTGATACGTTCGGCCCGTGCGCACCAAGTTCGCATTCGATTTCATGACGACCGCTACACCCGATCAAGTCATCGAGCTGATGACCGACTTCTCCCCCAACCGCGTGCACCGCTGGCCGGCCTCGTCCGCGAAGGCGTTCGAGGTGTATCACCTCGGCGAGACCGAGGCCGACATCCGCGAGGGCCAGGACTTCCCGAAGCTGTGGGCCACATGGCACTACGACTGGTCGACTCCTGGGTCGGTGACGCTGACCATCACCGAAAGCGACACGCTCCAGCCGGGCGGCCACATGACGTTGACCGCGACACCCCACGTCGCGGGCGGCACTGCGGTGCACGGCGAGTGGCAGCAGACCTCGAAGAACCTGAGCGGGTTGATCGCGGTGACCATGATGCGGTTCATCGGTCCGCGGTTCTTGTCGTCGTACTACAAGAAGGTCTACGACGGCCTGTGATCGTCGAGCTTGGCGGCCTCCTCGGCGGCCACCTTGCCGACGACCTCGTCGATCGCGCGCCGGAATGCCTGAATGCCGAGACCGATTGCCAGCGGCCGCAATTGGCTGGTCTTGTCCGCAATCATGTGCCACTGCTCGGTCGGTAGGCCGGACTGGACGGACGGCTCCCAGATCGTCTCACGGTACAGGCCGACCAACGCCTGCACGCTGGCAACATGGTGGTCGGCTATCTGTGTCAGCGTCTCTGCCACCTCGTCCAGCGGCAGCCCCATCGCAACGAGCTTCTCGACGTAGTCGAACGTCGACCTGTCGGTGATGACCACGAGATCCTCATCGCGCACCTCGATCAGTCCGCATGAGGAGAGGAGTCGCTCCGCGTCGCTGCCGAGCCGGTCGGCCAGGTCCGCCCGCTTCAGCTCCATCGACGTCGTCAGGTTCGCCGCGTCGAACACCTCGGAAGCCAGGCGACGAACGTCCGGTGCCGACTCTGCCGACCGGTCGAGCATCCTGCGGATGACGTCTAGTGGAAAGCCCTCGGCGCGAAGCGATTTGATGCGCTCGATGCGAGTCATGTGGTCGGCGGAGTAGATCCCGATGCGGCCGCGACGCTCCGGTGGCGGCAGCACCCCGATGGTCTGCCATTCCCGGATGTTGCGCGCGGTCATGTCCACGCGACGAGCCAACTCGTCGATGGTCATAGCCACGGCGACCCCTTGTTGTTTACACTTGCAACCGTTACGGTCTTTTCCGTAATAGTACTCGAAGGGGTTCGACGATGACCCTCGCCCGGAACGTCCAGTTCGCCGCTTCGCTGGTGAAGCCCCTCGGCACGGCCGCCCGGATCAACGCAGTCTCTGGCGTCCGCGCTCGATTGCAGGCCCGTCGCGTCCCGATCGCTGCCGAGACCACGTCGTACGATCCGCTCGATCCGGCCACCGCCGCTCAGCCGCACGCGTCGTATCGCCAGCTTCACCGCGGCGCCCGGGTCCACTACAACCCGAAGCGGTCGGTGTGGATCCTGACCCGGCTCGAGGATGTGCGCGCTGCCGCGCGCGCCGACGCGGTGCTGTCCAGCGCCGACGGCGTGACCCGGACGAAGTTCTCACTGCCGATCCTGATTACCACCGACGGAGAACGGCACGCGCAGATGCGTCGCCAGATCCTGTCCGCGTTCACCAAGGCGGCGCTGGACAGCTGGCGGCCGACGATCGACCAGCTTGCCGCCGAACTCGTCGGTGACGTGCTGGACAGCCCAGGTTGCGACGCAGTGCAGCGGTTGGCGGTACCGATGCCGATGCGGCTGATCGCGCACATGCTGGGCGTTCCTGACACCGATGTCGACGCGTTCCGGCGGTGATCGGAGGCCGCGGTCCAGGTGACCGACCTTGCTCTGACCCGTCGCGGTGTCAGCAAGCTGGCGGGCTCAGTGGGTGGCTCGCGGGCGATCTACCGCTACTTCCATCGGCAGTTCAGAACCGGCGGGCTCAAGGGTTCCGACACGATCCTCGGCAGACTGCTGGCCAGGACCGAGGAAGGCACGGTCACCGAGGACGAGCTGTTCTATTTCGCCATGCTCCTGCTGCTGGCCGGCAACGAGACGACTACCAACCTGCTCGGCAGCATGTTCGACACGCTCGCGCGAGATCCCGAGTCCTACAACCGAATCCGGTCCGACCACAGCCTCATTCCGATGGTGATCGAGGAGCAGCTGCGCTATTCGTCGCCAGTGCAGAACCTGTACCGGACCGCACGAACGGACTATCCCGTCGGTGACGTCACGATTCCGGCCGGTGCCCGCGTGCTGCTGTCTTTCGGCGCCGCCAACAGAGACCCAACGGTGTTCGAGGCTCCGGACGTGTATCGAGTGGACCGAAATCCCAGCCAGCACATCGCATTCGGATTCGGCGCGCACCTGTGCCTCGGTGCGCAGCTGACCCGCATCGAGGCACAGGCCGTGTTGCGTGAGCTCGTGACGCGAGTGAGCGGGATCGAACTCGCGGGTGAGACGCGATGGTCGACCAACAGCTCGCTGCGCGGGCCCGCCCACATGCGGGTCAAGCTCACGCCAGCGTAGACAACCGCGGAGAGGGGTCCGGTTGCGTTTGGCTGTTGGGCGGCCTACGCGTAGGCCGTGACCACCTCCGCGACGCGACGCAACTGGTCGATATTCGAACTCGTCGGGATGAGGTGCACCTCGTCGGTGCCGATGTCCTGGAACTTGTGCAGCACGGCGAGCAGATCGTCATCGCTGCCTGCCCATCCGGTGGACGGCGCTATCGCGTCGACAACCTGTACTGGAATCCAGTTCATGTAGCGCAGCAGATGCCGGTGTACCTGCGCCCTGGTCTCCAGCGCGTCGTCGCCGATGGCGAACCAGAACGACGTCGCCAGATACGGTTTGGGCTTACCGGCCTGCGCCCAGGACTGGCGCGCGACGTCGAACAACTCGTTCTGCTTGGCGACGTCGAGGTCGAGCGTGGTGCCGGCCAGCCCGTCGGCCCATGCGGCGGCGCTGCGCACAGTCTTCGGGCCCATCGTGCCGATCAGCAACTCGGGTCCGCCGGCCTGGAGGGGCGAAGGCCCAACCGGGACGACGGACTCGGTGACGTTCTCGCCGGCCCAGATTCGCTTCATCACCGAAACACTGTCGGCCAGTCCGCGAATCGTCTGCGTCGCTGGATCAGCCTCGACGGCGTGGTAGTCCTCGAGGCGACCGCCGACGCCGATGCCGACGGTCAGCCGGCCGCCGCTCAGCATGTCACCGGTCGCCAGCTGCTTCGCCAGCATGACCGGATCGTGCAGTTGCGGCACCACGACCGTCGTCACCAATCGCACCCGATCGGTCCACGCCGACAGCGCGCCCAGCAGTGTCAGGCATTCAGGGTTGTCGAACGCGATGCGCTCACCCCAGCACAGTGACGAGAACGGGCCGCCGTCGATGACCCGGGCCCAGGCCTTCAGCGTCGCCGCATCCAGGTTGGGCTCCATCACCGGCATGGTCATCCCGATTCGCACGACGGCGATTCTGGCATGCGTCAGTCGGCGGCTCGTCGGAGCCCGACGACGGTGCCGGAAAATCATCGCGCGGCCACTGCTGGCAACATGGGCCCATGACGATCAACACCAGTTCCATCGCGCACGTCCGCCTCACCGTCACCGACATCGAGCGGTCGCGGCAGTTCTACGAGAGCGTGTTCGGTTGGCCGGTGTTGATCGAGGCGCCCGAGGCCGCCGACGCGGCCACCCAGGAGGCGCTCAGCTTCCTGTACGGCGGCGTCATCTACGACCTCGGCGGCATGTTGGTCGGCCTCCGACCCGTCGCGGCCGACAGTTTCCACGAGGACCGCTGTGGACTGGACCACCTGGCCTTCCGTGTCGCCAGTAAGGCCGAATTAGACGACGCCGCAAAACATCTCGATGACATCGGCATCGAGCACGAGCCGATCAAGGACATCGGCCCGTCCTACATCCTGGAGTTCCGCGATCCGGACAACATCGCACTCGAGCTCACTGCCCCGAAGTAGTCATGCTCAGTGGGTGAGGCGGACAACCCCGGAGTAGGTGTTGTTGTCGGGTTTGCGGGGATCGGGCTGGGGTAACCACGCCAGCGGACGCATCCAGCGCGGCAGCCGATCGAATCGGCGCGCCGCGGTGAAGACCGATTCCAGGCCGTTGGCAGGCGCGAACTTGAGCGGTGCGCTGCCCATCATCGACCTGACCGGCTCACCGGCCCGAGAGCGCGGCGGGCGGGTCCTTCTTTGCCTTGATCGGGTCCTGTGATGGTGGCGCGAAGATGTTGCCCCGCAAGCCGCCTCGGAACGTCTGAACCGCTACCAGGCACCAGGTGCCAAGCAGGCCGACGTAGGCGATGGCGGCGGCGACACGGAACGCCGGCAGACCGGTATGGACGGCCAGCTGTGTGGTGCCCGTGACGAAGGTGCCCACCGGGAAGGTCAGACTCCACCACGTCAGGGCGAACGGCATGCCGCGCCGAAGGGTGCGGATCGTCAGCGCTGTCGCCAGCGCGATCCACAACACCGCGAATCCCCATACCGGAACGCCGTACAGGATCGCGAACACGCCCATGCCGTCTGCCAGGTGGGGGTCAACAGCGAGCGCGGCATTGGCCCCCAGTAGTCCTGCGGCCGTGATGGATTGGCCAAGCGGGCCGAGCACGATCCACAACGTGGGCACGCGGGCGGTGCCCGACGTGCCGAAGTGGGCCAGCCGACTCCACACCATCGTGATGATGATGATCGACGCGACGAGCGACAGCCCGAACATCGCGTAGCAGCCGTACAGCATCGTTTGCCTGCCGGTGCCGGGCGCCATGTGCGGGATCAGCAGTGCGCCCGTCGCCGCCGACACCATCGGTGGCACCACCGGCATCAGCCAGCCGCCGAATGCGGCGTCCGGTTCGACGCGGTACTGGGTGAACATCAGGTACGGGATGCTGACCGCGGTGAACAGTCCACCGAGCGTGCCCGCCGTCCACAACACCCAGTCGAGGTCGACGGCCGCCCGCTCGCCGATCAGGTCCCTGCCGACGAGAGTCGCTCCGGCGCCGACGGTGAGCAACGCCATCGGCGCGGCGCCGTAGAAATGGCCCATCTGCGGGTTGTAGGCGTGGCTGCGGGCCACTGTCGGGTGTCGCAGCCAATGGGCGCCCACCGCGACGATGAGCATCACCAGCCACACCGTCGTCGCCACCCACACCGCCTCGGCGAAAGCGCGCAAACCCGGGATGTGCACCGGCAACGTCGCGCCCGCCGTGGCCACGATGCCGCTGCCCATGACCGAGGCGAACCAGTTCGGGCCCAGGAAGCTCAGCCGTTGTTGTCGGTCAACCGTCGCCATGAGTCGACGGTACTGAGGCGGGGGTTTTCCCCCGCCAGTTCTCGGGAAAACGCTGTGTCGCAGGTCGGCTGCTGTCTATACGTTGAAGCATGGTCGCAGTCACCGACAGGAGTCCTGATGCCACTGATATCGACCAGCTGATCGCCCACACTGACACCGGAGCGGTGGTACTCAGCGGCGCTGCGCGGCGCATCGAAATTCATAACGTGGACGGCGAGGTGGCCACGCGCGACCCGATCAGGACGACCGAATCGTTCAGTGCCACCACCGAAACGGGCGATATCAAGGTCGATTTCGCCGAGACCGCGCCGCGCAACGTCGAGGCTCGAAGCCAGGATGGCGACGTCGTGATCGACGATCTGCGCTAGTGGTAGCAACGACGTCGGGCATCCGTTCAATTTGCCCGCGTAGCGAGCGACAACGTCGTGGTGTCGTGCGCCCGTGACTGTGCGGTCTACGAGCGTGTTACTTCCAGAGGCGAATCGATCAGCGGCAGACCGAACAACGTCACCAGACCGGGATCGCCGAACACGACGACGCGGGCGATCCCCGTCGCGGTCACGTCGAGCACCGCGATTCCGAATGCCCGCAGGACGCCATCGTCGTCGCGGCGATAGGGCGCCGCCGCGGGCTGGCCGTTGGCGGCGATCGCCACCATCCGCCAATCGCCCTGCACGCCAACCACTCCCGCGAGGTAGGGCAGGCAGGTCGCCCGCCCGGCGAACCAGGTCCGCGCTCCGACCATCTCCAGCGCGGCGTCGTGACGCAGCGCCTCCTCGAGCAACGTGGTGTCAGCGGCCTCGAACGCGGCCATGTACCTCTCGAGCAGCTCGCGCGCCCGCGTTGCCGTCGGCTCGATGACGTCATCGGTGCTCGGCGCGACGTCCTGCATCCGGGCGCGGGCCCGCTGCAGCGCGCTCTTCACAGCGACGGCGCTGATGTCGAGCACCGCGGCGGGGAACGCCAACACATCGCGCAGCAGCAGCACCGCGCGCTGCTGGGCCGGAAGATGCTGAAGGCTGGCGACCAACGCCAGCCGCACGTTCTCCCGAGACGTGACGACGACGGCCGGATCGTCCACCCACGAGTCGGGAATCACCTGCAGCCACGTTACATTCGCCGCCGGCTCGGGCGCTGTGAGCGGGTCGTCGGCGGGCCCGGCCAGGCCCGATGGCAGCACCCGCCTGCTGCTGTGCGCGAGTGCCGTCAAACACGCGTTGGTCGCGATGCGGTACAGCCAGGTCCGCACCGACGACCGGTTCTCGAATTCCTGGTATCCGCGCCACGCCCGCAGATAAGTCTCCTGCACGACATCCTCCGCGTTGTGCAGGGACCCGAGCATGCGGTAGCAGTGCGCGATCAGTTCGCGACGGTACGGTTCGGTGTCGCGGACGAATTCGCTCATGCCGCGGCCGGCGGGAACTGGTAGACCTTCTCCGGCGTGATCCGCACGATCAACCGCTGCACATCCGGTTCTGGTGGAGGCGTCGCACCGCCCATGTGGTGGGCATACATCTCGTAGAGTAATCGCTTCTCCGGGTCCTCGGTGATCTCCACCGTGCCACGGATCACGACGTAACGCCCCTTTTCCTTGTCGATCACCAGCAGACTCACACGAGGGTCACGCGTCATGTTTCGGGTCTTCAGCCGGCTTTTGATCGTGCTGAACGCCACGGTGTCGCCGTCGCGCTTGACGAAGATCACCGACGACTGCGGGCGTCCGTCGGCGTTCGACGTGGCGATCGACGCGATGTGCGGGCCGTCGAGCACGTCGCGCACGATGGCATTGAAAGTTGGTTCCATGCCGGTATAGACCCGACGGCGTTCGAAAAGGAATCGGTCACCCTCACGGCCGCCGTTCAGATGCGGTTCAGGAACGGCAGCAGATGCTTACCGTGAATCCATCGATGGAGGTGACCGCGATGCGCAGGCTCATCATCGCGTTCGTGGCCGCAGTAGCGCTTGCCGGCTGCGGTTCGAACGGCTCGACGTCGGCCCCGACCGGGCAGGCGGGGGCGATCAATACCGACAGCCCCTCAGCGGCACCGTCGCCGCCGGATTGGACGGTGCCGTTGATGCAGACTCCCTACTCCCCCAAGGTCGATCCGGCCCAGTTCACCGACAGGATCACCAACAAGTATTTCCCGCTCGTTCCGGGGACCGTGATGGTCTACGAAGGCAAGCGCGACGGAGTGCCGCTGCGGATCGAGCTGACGGTGACTAACGAAACGAAGGACATCTTCGGAGTGCGGACGATCGTCGTACGGGACATCGTTACGGGAGCCCTGGAGGAGCGGACGTCGGACTGGTACGCGCAGGACGCCTCGGGCAACGTCTGGTACTTCGGCGAGGACACCAAGGAGTACACGAACGGGGTCGTGTCCAGCATCGCCGGTTCGTGGGAGGCCGGCGTCGACGGAGCGCTGCCCGGCATCATCATGCAGGCCCGCCCCGTGCAGGGCGACGCCTACCGACAGGAGTACCGGCCGACGGTTGCAGAGGACGTGGCCCTCATCAAGCAGCTCGGCACCTCGGCCGAGGTCCCAGCGGGTCGCTATTCCGACGTGCTGGTGACGAACGATCGAGACCTCCTGGACCTGAACAAGGACGAGGACAAGTACTTCGCCCCAGGCGTCGGGCTGGTCAAGCTCGGCGGGCTCGTGAACGGTCACCGAGAAGACGTGTGGCTGGTCTCCATCCTGGCGCCGAAGTGACCGACCGAGCCGGCCCTGCGATGGAAGCCCGCGGGCTGTACCACATCTATCGCGAGGCCGACGTCGAGACCATCGCGCTTCGAGGCGCAGCATTGACGCTCGAGCCGGGCACCTGGACGAGCGTCATGGGACCGTCGGGAAGCGGCAAGAGCACGCTCGTCTACGTGTTGGCCGGGCTCGTCGAGCCCAGCGGAGGAGCGGTCGTCGTCGACGGCGAAGACCTCACCCGGCTACCGCCGCCCGCGCGTGCTCGGTGGCGCCGTCAGCGGGTCGGCGTGGTGCTCCAACGGGACAACCTGCACCCGCTTCTCGACGTCGCCGAGAACATCGAGCTGCCGTTACGCCTCGAAGGTCGAGGTCGCACACAGATCCGGGCGCGGGTGGACCAGCTTCTGGACGAGGTCGGGCTCGCCAAACGGCGCCGCCACCGGACAGGGCAGTTGTCCGGTGGTGAGGGGCAACGAGCAGCCATCGCCGTCGCTCTGGCACCGCACCCGCAGGTGCTGCTGGCCGACGAGCCGACCGGTGAGCTCGACGAGGCAACGGCCGCAGGCGTTCTCGACCTTCTGGCGAATCTCAAGGCGCGTGAGGGCGCGAGCATCCTCACCGTGACGCACAACCCGCGGGTCGCCGAGCGGGCCGACCGGCGCCTCGTCATGCGCGACGGCGAGATCCTCGATGGTGCCTGAAGCGCCTGCGATCGAGGCGCTCATGTTGACCCGGACGTATCGAGGTGGCGGGCACGAGGTTCGAGGCGTCGATTCGGTATCCCTCGCCGCCGCCCGGGGCGAGGTTGTGGCGGTTACCGGCCCGAGCGGCTCAGGCAAAAGCACCCTCCTCTTTCTTCTCGGCGGACTCGACACCCCCGACGAGGGACACGTGCGCGTGGCCGGCGTTGACTGGGCGATGCTGCGGGGACGTGCCCGCGCCCGATTTCGCCGGCGAACGTGCGGTTTCATCGTTCAAGGTCTGGCGCTTCTTCCGCAGGCGACGGCCGCCGAGAACGTCGAAGTGCCGTTGCTGCTCGACGGAATCGAGCCAGCGGCACGGGATCGCCGGGTGGCCGGCGCCCTCGAACGGGTGGGACTCGCGCAGCACTCGGTGAAGCTGACCGACCAACTCTCAGGTGGCCAGCAGCAACGGGTGGCGATCGCGAGAGCCCTGGTCGCCGAACCCGCGGTCGTTCTGGCCGACGAGCCCACCGGAAGCCTGGACTCGGTGACCGCCCAGGACATCGTTCGGCTCCTCGTTGCCGCCGCGCGCGAGCGTGATGCGGCGGTGGTCATGGTCACGCACGATCCCACCGTCGCGGCTCACGCCGATCGCGTGGTGGCCATGCACTCGGGGCGGATCCAGTGATCCGCTGGCTCACGGCGCGCACGATTTGGCGTGCGCCGAGACGGGTCGTCCTCGGCAGTCTCGGGATCGCGTTTCCGGTCGCGATACTGGCCGCGACGATCCTTTTCGTCGATGACGCCAACCGCGCCATGACGCGGGTGGCATTGGAACCGGTGCAGATCGAGATGCGGGCGATGGGTAGGTCGCTCGACGTCGACATGACGTCCGTCAGCCACGATTTGGCTGAGGTGCCCGCGGTCGCCCGCGCCGAACCCTTCGCTGCGACCAACGTGGTGGTGGAAACCCCCGGTGCCGGGAAGTGGACCGCCCGCCTGATCGCCGTCGACCCGTCCTACTTCGCCGGGCGACCGTGGCTCCGTGGCGTCAGCGGTAAGCCGGGCGGCGGCGCGCTGCTAGATGAAGCGCTTCGCAACACTCCCGGATTCGCCTCGGCCGCATCGGTTTCGATCGCATTGCCCGGCGACGCACCGAAGCTCTCCCTCACCCTCCCGGTCACAGGGACGGTCGATCTGCGCCAGGCCACAACGTGGTTCTCAATCCCCTACGGCGACGTGCAGGGCGATGTGGTCGCCGTTCCCCGCTCAATCGTCATCGACTTCAGCACCTTTCAGCGGGACATCCTGCCCGTGCTGCAGGAGTGGGCCACCCACGGTGGTATCTCCCCGGTGTTCGATCCGGGTTCCACCGATCTGCCGCCGGTGAGCCTCGAATCCCACGTCACCGTTGACCACGCCACCTATCCTCCGAACCCGAGTCGGGCAACCGCATGGTCGGGCCAGCTTCGATCGCTGCTCGAGCGCCGGGCGGCGGGCTCGCTCCTGGTTGCCGACAACGCCGCCGAGACGTTGGTGACTGCCCAATCCGACGCCACCAACGCGAAGATCCTTTTCCTCCTGCTGGGGATTCCCGGGGTACTCGCGGCCGGTGCACTGGGTCTCGCCGCCGGTTCCGCCCTCGCCGAGGGCAACCGCCGGGAGGAGGCACTGCTCCGGCTGCGGGGCGCCACGAGCGGCCAGGTTCTTCGCCTGGCCGCGGCCGACGCTGCGGTCGTCGGACTCGCGGGGTCGGTCGTGGGACTTCTCGTCGCTACAGCCACTGTCAGTTTGGTGACCGGCGGACCCGTGTGGCGCGGGGTTGCAGCGGGAGAGCTCGCCAACACGGCGATGCTGGCGGTTGCGGTCGGCGCAGTGATCACGGTCATCCGGCTCATCCGGCTCAGAAGCACAAAACGCCGGTCGGACGTCGCCGTGGAACGCCATCTGCTCGAGCGGGGGTGGAAGCCGATGTGGAAGCGGGCCTACCTCGATCTGATCTTCATCGCCCTCGGGCTGGGCATCCTAGGCATCAACCGCGTGACCGGCGGGCTGTCGCAGACCCCGATCGAAGGCACGTCCCTGGCGCTGTCGTTCTATGTCCTGCTGGCACCCATGTTCCTGTGGCTCGGGGTCACCTTCCTGGCAGTCCGGGTCGTGCTGACGACGTTGAGTCGACGGGCCGAGCGGGGACGGTCGAAGCCGTTGCCTTCGTGGCGCGCCGCTGCCACCCGATGGACGGGCCGGCGTCCCGCGCGGATGGCCGTCGCACTCATGCTCGGAGCGTTGGCGGTGGCGTTCGGCACCCAGGTGTTGGCGTTCGCGGCGACCTATCGCACCGCGAAAACGACTGACGCCGGAGCGGCTTTGGGCTCCGATATGCGCCTCACCCCGGCCGACCCGACGAACAAGCTACCGCCCCTCGGTCCCGGGATCGCCGGCGTCAGCCCCTTCCGCCTCGTGCCCGCGCAAGCGGGAAGCGACCGCAAGACAATCATGGCGATCGACCTGTCCACCTATCCCGACGTGTCCACGATGGCACCGCGGATCCTGGAGGGTCAGGGCCCCGACGCGCTCCGCAGCGACCCGCGAGGAGTCCTCCTGCTCAAGGAGCTTGCCACCGATTTCGAGGTCGGACCCGGTGACACGCTGCCGATCACCATCTATCCGGACGATTTCGAGAAGAGCACCAACCTGAAGCTCCACGTGCTCGGCGTCTACGGCTCGTTTCCGCCGACGAGCCCGCCGCCCGACCAACCGGCCGAGCTGGTCATGTCGACGGCCGCGATACCGCGGACGGTGCCGGCGCCGCCTGACTTCTACCTCGCCCGCGTCTCTGCCGGGCGAACGCCCGACGCGGCGGCCGCCGAACTCCGCGGAACCCTGTCCGATCAATTCGGTGTGACAGCGGACGGAAACCCATTCCAGCGAGGCCTCACCGCATTGAACCTCGCCGGGCTCGGCCGCATCGAGGCGCTCGGAGCCGCACTGATAGCCGCCGTCGGAGTCGCTGTGCTCGGCGCATTCCTCGTGCTCGAACGCCGCCGCGAGTTCGCGATCCTTCGCGCCGTGGGCGCCGACGCGTCCCAGGTCATTGCGGGTCCGGCTGCCGAAGGCGTGCTCGTAGTGCTGGGGAGCTTGCTTATCGGCGTTCCAGTCGGGCTGGGGCTCGCACTGCTCGAGGTCCGGGTGCTCTCGCTCTTCTTCGCACTCCCCCCACCGCTGCTCACAATCCCCGCGGTTGCCCTCGTCGTGTTCATCGTGTTCATGGTCATGACGTCGACCATCGCCATCGCCGCAGCGCTAACCGCCGTCACCCGGGTGCGGCCAGCGTCGGTGCTACGCGAGCCCTAGCGGACGTGCAGCCCCGCCAGTGCCTGCTTGAGCGCGGCCGCGGCGCCGTCGGCCGCTGGCAGGTCTTCAGCGTCGGCCGCCTTGCGCAACTGCTGCAGCGCGGCGTCCACCGCTCCGGCCGAGTCGACGCCGTGGCGGGTGCGCTCCCAAACACGTTCCAGCACAGCCACATCGGCCAGCACCGCGCCTCCGTCGTCGGCTGCCACATCGATCGGAAGCTGGTCTGCCCACAACGCCATCCGGGCCAGGTCGACGTCGATCACTTGCTGGTACAGCAGCCGCAGGTCGAGCTCGTTCTGGGCGACCCGCAACGCAGCCGACTGCGCGGACCTCCAGTCCTTGACGTCTACCGCCGTGGCCATCTCGCCCAGGTCCCTCTTCATCTGCGACGCCATCTGCGGCGGAATGTCCTTGGTCAGCGCGGCACCCCACGCCTGATCCAGCGTCGTCGCTGCTTGCTTTGCACGGTCGGCGTCGGAAACGGCGACGGCCTCGTAGACCGCTCGAACCGCGGCCGAGAGCGCGCCGAATTCGGCCGGTGCCGGATCCGGCCTCCTGTCCGTCGGCGATGCGAGCGACACCGCTTCCAGGTCACCACCCGGGTCTCCGGTGGAGAACTCGCCGTAGCCGGGAGCGAAGATCTTTCCCTCCCGCGTGCCGTCCATGTGCAGCTCATTGACTTCCATTGCGCCGCTGATGTTTCCGCTTGGACCGGGCACGTTCATGTCGACCTTGTCGACACGTACCTCCTCGTACACTACCTCCGGTACATTCTCCGGGCGGTACACGTCACCCACGCGCGGTTGCGCCGGCATGATCAGCGCCGCCGGCGTCTTGTCATCGACCACCCAGGTTCCTTCGGTGTCGGTGACCTTCCCGTCCTCGAAAGCGGAATACTCCTCACCGAAGTACCACACGGACCCGTCGTCGGCCTGCGCGTACCGGTCGATGGCCACCTCTTGGATCCGGCCGTCCAGGTACGCGACGTACTGGATGAGCGCCGTGTCGATAGTCGTGCCGCGATAGGGCGTCGGCTTCGTCTCCGGCAGCAGGGTCACCTCGGTGCGGAACGGTTTGTTGTCCACGTGGCCGCCGAAGATGACCTGTTCGACACGACTGGTCGGATGCAGCGGGTTCGTGATCGGTGTCGGGTGGCTGAATTTCGGGGTGGCCAGATCAATGCGCTCGCTGTCCGGCGCGACCGGCAGGCACTCGTCGGTGCGCTCGCCGGATTCAGAGACGACCTTGATGCAGTCCGCGGCCACCGGTGCCGGACCGCCGCTGCACGCGACGCTGAGTGCGGAGACGATCGGCGTGCAGATCGCTAGCGTGACGAGCCGGCGACCGGTGGCATACATGGCTAATTGCCGGGAGCGTCGGGTTCGGTGTCGGCGCCGGGCCCGTCGGTCTTGCTACCGACCACCGCGAAGGCGTCGTCGAGCTGGACATCGACCTGACTGCCGTCGGCCAGCGTCACCTCGACCTCATAGAGGCTCTCCTCGTCGCCGATCTCTGTACCTGTGACTGTGCCGCCGCCGGTGAACGCCAACGCGGCCTGGCTGGCCTTCGTCAGCGCCTCTCCGGTGATCGGCGTGCCCTCGCCGTCGTCGGGTTGTGCCGTCGCGATTCCGATCCCGATGGCGACCGCCGCCGCGCCGACGGCCGTCACGATTCCAATGCTCTTGACGTTCATGGTCGACAGGCTGCCGCGAACCACCTGACAGCAACCTGAACGCGGTCAGCCCTCATCGGCAGGCAGCGTCACCTCGATGCGGGTGCCACCGAGGGGGGACTGCGTGATCGACATCGAGCCACCGTGAGCCCTGACCACCTCGTCGACGATCGACAGGCCGAGGCCGCTGCCGCCGTCGTCGCGCGAGCGGGCTTCGTCGAGGCGAACGAAGCGCTGCAGCACCCGTTCCCGTTCGGATTCGGGGATGCCCGGCCCGTCGTCGTCGACGGTCAGCACCACGTCGTCGCCGAGATCGGCGAGAGCGATGTCGACCCGGCTCGACGCGTACCGGGCGGCGTTCTCGCCGAGGTTGCGGAGCACCCTGTGCAGCGCGTCGGCATCGCCTTGCACCCGCGCCGCGCCCACCCCCGACGTGTCCACCCGCTTGGAGGTCGTCGCGCGGAGCCGATGCCCTTCCTCGAACGCCAGGTCGTCGAGGTCGATGGGCGCACGCGACGGCGGCATGCGCTCGTCGGCTCGCGCCAGCAGCAACAGGTCCTCGACCAGGCTCTGCATCCGGGTTTGTTCGGCCAGCACCACATCGGCGAGCTCTTGAGCCGTCAACCGGTCGGGGTGCGCGAGCGCGACCTCGGCGTGCTGGCGGATGGTGGTGATGGGCGAGCGCAACTCGTGCGACGCGTCGGATACGAAGCGGCGCTGGCTGTTTCGTGCGCCTTCGAGCCGCACCAGCATGCGGTTCATGGTCGCGGCCAATCGGCCGATCTCATCGTCGGCATCCGGCTGCGGCACACGGCGATACAGCTGTGCAGCCGAGATCTCGTCCACCTCGCGACGTATCGCGTCGACCGGGGCGAGGGCTCGGCCGACCATCACCCAGGTCGTGACCGCCACCACAACCAACAGCAACGGCAATCCGATCAACATCACCTTGGTGACCACCGCGGTGGTCTCGAAGACACCGATCAACGCCCTCGCCACCAACACCGTGCGTGGCCCGTCGGAGGTTTGCGCGCCCTCCGCGACCGCCATGAACTCCTCGCTGTCGAGCGGAGTGAGTACCTGCTCGGACTCGCCCGGGCGCAATCGCGCGACTGCGGCTTCACCGGCGACATTGCGGCTTGACGCGACGACGGAGCCATCCGGGCTGAGCACCTGAATCAACTGCTCGTCGCTGGGGGCAACCTCCAAGATCGGCGGCCGGCCGGAATCGAGTTGGCGCGCCACCTCGAGCGCCTGTGCACCCGCAGCATCCTTGACCTCATCTACCAGCGTGCCGCGCAGCACAGTGAGAAGCGCCATGGCGCCAGCAACAAGTGCAGTGGCGACGATTACGATCGCGACGGCGGTGGTGCCCGCCCGGATCGTGGCGAGGCGTTTAATCACGGGCGACGACCAGCCGGTACCCGGCGCCCCGAACGGTTTCGATCAACGTACCGTCGCAGGGACGGGGCAGTTTGATTCGCAGTCTGCGCACGTACACCTCGACGATGTTCGGGTCACCGTCGAAGTCGAAATCCCAGACGTGGTCGAGAATGTCGCGTTTCGCCAGCACCTCGTCGGGATGGTGCACGAAGTACTCCAGGATCGCGAACTCTCGCCGGGTCAGGTCGATCGACTCGTCGCGAAGCCACACACGCCGCGCCGCCGGATCCAGCCGGATATCGCCGGCCTCCAGCACGGTCGGCCGGGGTCGCGCACCGCGGCGGCGCAGCGCCCGCAGCCTCGCGACCAGCACCGCGTACGAAAACGGCTTTGCCAGGTAGTCGTCGGCACCGGTGTCGAGGCCCTCGACCTCGTCCCACACGCCGTCCTTGGCGGTCAACATCAGGATGGGCGTCCAATTGCCTTCGCTGCGCAGCGTGCGGCACACCTGATAACCGTTCGCCCCTGGCAGCATGACGTCGAGGATGATCGCGTCGAACGGGTTTTCGCGCGCCATCCAGATGCCATCGGTGCCGTTGTACACAACATCGACGGCGAAGCCTTCGGCCTCGAGCCCCTTCCGCAGCCCGGCGGCAAGGCGCTGCTCGTCTTCGACCACCAGTAGACGCATCCTGGCTGTCATGATCGCAGCCCAAAACTGACTGGCGGCTGAATTCGCTAGGTGAGCTCTGCCATGATGTCGGCCACCGTGCCGGTCTTGACGTGCTGGAAGCCGGTACCCGCCCATATGTTCACGGCCTGCGGATCGCCTGCCCGCACCGACGCCGCGCGCAGCGGGCTGGTCATCCAGTGGATCTCCGGATACCCGAACGTTGCTTCAGCCTCATGCTCGTCGACGAACCGGTTGCGCAGCCCGCGCGCGTATCGGCCGGAAAATGCCCGCGTCACAACGGTTTCGGTGAACTGCGGATCCTGAAGCGCGGCTCGGTGCACAGGGCTACTGCCCGCTTCGTCCGACAGCAGGAACGCCGTTCCGAGCTGGGCGGCGGCCGCTCCCGCCGCCAAGACGCGGCCGACGTCGTGCGCGGTCATCAACCCGCCGGCCGCCGCGACCGGCACATCGACGGCAGCCTTGACCTCAGCCAGCAGCTCGTCGAGGGATTGGGTGGCTGGCTGCGCGGACGGGTCGAAGGTGCCGCGATGCCCGCCCGCCGACGGCCCCTGTACCGCCACAGCGTCCACACCGCGGGCAACCGCCGTCTGCGCCTCGGGCAGCGTTGTCACGGTGCCGACAACCGCGATGCCCGCCTCACGCAGCCGCCGGCACTCCTCGGCGCTCGGCACCCCGAAGGTGAACGATGCGACGTCCGGCCGCAGGTCGAGCAGCACCGCGATCTTGGCCGCCCAATGGTCGTCGTCGAACCGCGGCTCACCGAGCTGGGCGCCGTAGCGTTTCGCCTCCGGCTCGAGTGCTTTGGCGTAGCGCTCGATGTCGGCCGGGGTGCCCGCACTCGGCTGCGGCGCAAACAGATTCGCGCCGATCGGGCCGGAGGTGAGGCCGCGCGCTGCGGCCAGCCGCTCGGCGAACACGGCGGCAGTCAGATAACCCGCGGCGACGAAGCCGAGCCCGCCTGCAGTCGACCCCGCGGCCGCGAGTTCAGGCGTCGACGGACCACCGGCCATCGGGGCGACAAGGATCGGAACGGAAAGATCGCGAAAGTCGAACGCCATCAGTCCTTGGTATCACGGCTGCGGGGCTAGCCTGACCGCAGGATGTTCTCCGAAAGCGATGGCTACGAGCGGTTCATGGGCCGCTGGAGCCGTCGACTGGCGCCGCTGTTCGTGACGTTCGCAGGCGTCACAGGGGGCGACCGTGTGCTCGACGTGGGGTCGGGCACGGGTGCGCTCTCGGCGGCGGCCGCGGCCATCGAATCTGTACAGGTCACGGGCATCGAACCGGCGGCAGCCTACGTGCGCTACGCGCAGGAGCGCCTCGACGGCCACTTCGAAGTCGGCGACGCGATGGCGCTGCCGTTCGCCGACGACTCCTTCGATCGGACGCTGGCGATGCTCGTGCTCAACTTCGTACCGGATCCGGCCGCCGCACTGCAGCAGATGATCCGGGTCACCCGTCCCGGCGGTGTCGTCGCCGCGACCGTATGGGATTACGGCGAGGGAATGCAGATGCTGCGGACGTTCTGGGACGCGGCCGTCGCGCTCGATCCGGCCGCGGCGCCGCGCGATGAACGGCACATGCCACTGTGTACGCGCGGGGCGCTCACAGATCAGTGGCGGACGCACGGGCTGCACGATGTCGACGAGCAACCGCTGACCATCGACATGGCGTTCGAGTCGTTCGACGACTTTTGGCAGCCGTTCCTCGGCGGCCAGGGCCCCGCGGGTGTCTACGTGTCGTCGTTGGCCGAATCCGCTCGGCACGCATTGGAATCCAGGCTGCGGGCACGGCTCGATGATTTGAAGCTGTGTGCGCGGGCATGGGCGGTCCGCGGCGTCGTCACCTGATCGCCTTGCCGAACAGCAGACAGTCCTGCGGCTCGGCGCTGACGTTGGGCAGCACGGCGTAGCGCGCCAGCCGGCCTTCGAAGGTGAGCCCGCTGCGTTCCAGCAGCCGCGCCGACGCCGTGTTGTCGACGTGACAATGCGCCGTCACGCGGTACACGATCGGGTCGCGCTGTGCCTTGTCGAGCAGCAACCGCACGACCTCGGTCATGATGCCTTGCCGCCACCAGCGGCGGCCGAGGCAATACCCGAAGTCGACGATGTGTGGCTGGGGCCGACGCCACCCGCACAGCCCGATCGGGCCGCCACCGCCCCGCAGTTCGATGAGCCAGGTCGTCTCACCGCCCACGTTGAAGACCTCCGCGATCACCCGCTGGGTCTCGCCCACATCGGGGTGCGGCAGCCACGACATGTAGCGAGGCACTTCCGGGTCGGACGCAATGCGCTCGAATATCAGCTCGGCGTCATCGAGCGTGGGCGCACGTAGCGTGACCCTCGAACCGTTGAGCACCTCGACGTCCGACATAAGTTCTATCCTGGGTTGATATGGCAATCACGTTCAACCACACCATCGTCGCCGCGAAGAACCGCGAGGAATCCGCCAACTTCTTCACCGAGTTGTTCGGCCTGCCAAGCGCCAAGGAATTCGGTCCGTTCCTGGCGGTCGAACTCAACCACGGTGTCAGCCTCGACTACGCCCAGGTGAGCGAGGGCGAGGACATCCGCCCGCAGCACTACGCGTTCCTAGTGTCTGAGGACGAGTTCGACGCGATCTACGGCCGCATCCGTGATCGGGGCATGCAGCATTGGGCCGATCCGCGGGGCAGCCGGCCCGGCGAAATCAACCACAACGACGGCGGACGCGGCGTGTATTTCCAGGATCCCGGCGGGCACTACCTGGAAATCCTGACCCGTCCCTACGGATCAGGCGCCGCCTGACATATGACTCAGGCCGCCTGGGGGTTCTCCAGGACGACGGCAACACCCTGGCCGGAGCCGATGCACACACCGATCGCGCCGTACCGGGCGTTACGTTCGCGCAGCTCGGTCGCCAAAGTCAACACGTACCGCGTGCCGGTGGCCCCGAACGGATGGCCGATGGACACGGCACCGCCGTTCGGCGTGAGCTTCTCGTCGGGAATCTTGAATCCACCGAGTTGATTCGGCAGCTCGCGAAGCACGCCGAGCGCCTGCGCGCTGAACGCTTCGTGCACCTCCCACACGTCGATCTGCTCGGGCATCAGGCCGGCCCGCTTGATCGCCAGCGGCAACGCCCATGCCGGGGCCATGCCCATGATCAGCGGATCGATCCCGTATACGGCCGACGACACAACGCGTGCCAACGGCTCGACCCCCAGTTCGGCAGCCCTCTCCCCCGATGCGAGCACGATCGCACTCGCGCCGTCGGTGAGCGGGGTGGAGTTCGCCGCCGTCATCTGTGTGGTGCCCGGTTGCGCCGGCAACGCTGCCAACTGCTCGGCGGTGGTGTCATCCCGGATGAACTCGTCGTGCTCGAACGTGCGGGCCGGCGTCTTCTTCGTGGCCGGAATCTGCACGGGCATAATCTCTTTGGCCAACCGCCCCGAGTCTCTGGCCGCCTTGGCGTGCTGCTGGGACCGTAGCGCGAACGCGTCGATCTCCTCGCGGGTCAGCTTGTAGCGGTCGGCCACGTTCTGCGCGGTCTCGATCATGCCGATGTAGGCGTTACGCGCCAACAGCGTCGGATTGGGCGGGCCGCCTGCCCCGGCCCACATGGTGTCCAGCAGCAACACTGGTCCCCGTGGGGCGAACGGCGCGTCAGCCTTCATGTACGCCCAGCCCGAACGGGACATCGATTCCACCCCGCAGGCGATCCCGACACCCAGATCGCCTGCCTTGATCGCATGCGCCACATTGATGGTCGCGCTCACCGACGAGCCGCAGAACCGGTTGATCGTGGCGCCTGCGACGCTGTCGGGAAAGCCGGCCGCCAGCGCCGCCCACCTGGCGACATCGCCCATGCCCTCATGGGCCGGGTTCACACATCCGGCCACGATGTCTTCGATCTGATCGAGGCCGACCCCGACGCGCTCACAAGCGCCCTTCATCGTCATGCCGAGCAGGTCGTCGGCCCGGATGTGTGACAGCGAACTGCCATATCGGGCGAACGGGGTGCGAACACCGCCGAGAACAAACGCATCAGTCATCGTCGACCTCCCTGGGGATGCGTCGAATCCTAGCGACTACCCCCTCCCGGACCTACGGGTCAGCCGGCCACTGACGCGCGATGCCAGCACGTCGACGCCGTCGCCGCCGAGACGGGCCAGCATCGCGGGCCGATTGCCGAGCACGGACACCAGTTCGGCGGCGCGGCCCCGGACGATGGGACCCCGCACACCGTGTGTCCACCCCACGTCGGTAGCCGACAAGCGCAATCCGCGACTGCTGCGGTAGGCGGGTACGAACGGATTCGGCACGCTCACTTGGGTGTTCAGCACCGCGACGAGTGCTTCGGCGGCGATCGCCGGCTCACGATCGAGCGCGAAGAGCATGTCCAGCTCGTGGGTGATGTGGTCACCCAGCAGCAGCCGCGGCGGGAAGCAGCGGCCCAACCCGCGCGGGCGCCGAGTCAGCGTCTCGAATTCGTCGAGCAGTTGCCAGGGATCCCTGGTCGCGGCCAGCGATTGGGCCAGGCCAGCGTTCGCGCGATCGAATGATCCACCGTGGCGCAGTATTTCCGCTGCCACCGCGGCGGCTCCCGCGCTGTACCCGACGACGAGGTGCGCCAGCACGTCGTGATTGGACCAGTCGTCGCACAGACTTGGCTGTGACCACTCCTCGGCGGTGAACCCGACGGCCAGTGAATGAAAGCGTGCATCGTTGGCCCGCAGCCGATTACGCGCGGACACCGAGATACTCCTGAAGAAAGGCGGTTTGGTCCGCTAGCACTCGTGCCACCAGCGGCGGGTGGTAGATCGCGAAGTGGTCGGAGTCGTAGTGGCGCGCGACGCCGCGGGGCGCGCGGCGGGCGACCAGCGCTGCGTACGCGGGGTCCATCAGGTTCTCGCGGTCGCATACGCACACCAGCAACGGCGCATCGATGTGGCGGGCGTGCCGCATGGCCGACGTCGTCACCATCGCGACAACGTCTGCGGCGGCGATCCGGTTGTCGAACTGCCCGTCCGGGGGAACCGTGGATTGCCAACCGCATTCGGCGCCTGCGGCAGTGACCATCGCGAACCCTCCCGGCGCGCCGACGATCGGAATGTAGCGTCGGCCGCGGCGCAACGTCACGCGAAGCAAGTCGTCTGCGATCGCGGGCGTCAGGCGCAGCGCCGCCAACACTCCCAACCGGCGAGCCGCGCCCGGCCCGTGCACGATTGGGCACTGCACCACCGCGACCGCGAGATCGTCCCGCGCGGCTGCGACCCGGGCCACGTTCATGCCACCAAGACTCGTGCCCCACAAGCCGATTCGCCCGCCGTCGATCTCCGGCCGCGACCTGAGATGCTCCAGTGCCGCCACGACGTCGCGCCGCTGCTTGCGCATCGAGATGTGTTGGCGTGGTTGACCGTCGGAGGCGCCGGCGTTGCGGTAGTCGAACGCCAGCGTCGCGATCCCGGCACCGGCGAAGTGCTGTTCGTATTGCGTCAGCATCATCTCGTGCGTCGCGCCGAGCCCGTGCACCAGCACAACGGCCGGATGTGGCCCTGGGCCGGACGGCAGCGTCAGCCACGCCGCGCATCGGATGCCGCGACACGAGAAATCAACCCGCTCGGTGGGAATGGTCGCAGGCATGGTGCGCCTCCTTCATAAGTACGATGTACGTGTTCGCTACACTGCGTTACGTACGCTGTACTTGTCAAGGGGTCTGTATATGCGGGCACGGTTCACTACCGACGAGATCGCCGCGGCGGCGCTGGCCATCGTCGACGCGGAAGGAGTGAGCGCGCTGAGCATGCGGTCGCTGGCGGCGGCGCTCGGCACGGGGCCGATGACGGTCTACAACTATGTGGCCGATAAGGAAGGCCTCGAAGAACTGGTGGTCGCCGCGGTGGTCGCCCAGGTGCGACTGCCCGATCCGACCGACGAGTGGCAGCAGGATGCGTACGCGATCGCCGATGCGATGTGGCGGGGCGTCCGCGCGCACCCCGCCGCGATTTCCCTTGTGCTGACTCGCCGTACGTTGTCGGCGACGGGTTTCGCCGCGGCTGATGCGCTCATCGCCGCGCTAGAGAGGGCCGGCTTGGCGGACCGCGATCGGCTCGCAGCATTCCACGCCGTGCTCGGCTTCGTTGTCGGCGCCGCGCAAGCCGAGCTTGCAGGCCCGCTCACCCGCGGGAGCGATGCCGCCGACGCGGCGGCCCGGATCGGGTCGGTGGCGCGCGCGACATATCCGAACATCGAGGCGCTTTCGAAGGTAGCGATGCAGACGACAGTCGAAGAAGACTTCGACCGCGGGCTGCGCATGCTGCTCGACGGCATCGCGACCCGTCGACCGCGTAGGCGCCGCTAGCCGACCTGATCTTCTGACGGCTCGGCCGTCGTGTGGCCGCGCTGCTCTTCCTGGCCGAGGTAGTCGTCGGCCATCTTCGCGACGTGTTTGGGCAGCGCACCGGAGGCGACCGCGGCTAGGCTGGTTTCCTCGAGCACCGACCGCATGCTTGCCCGCAGCGCGCGCCACACGTCGGTCATCGCCGCGGTCGGTCCCGAGTAGGGCAGGTCGCCTAGCCCGATGTCGCGCACGCTCGCCAGCGGGCCGTCGATGCAGCGCAGCACGTCGGCGACGCTGATGTCGGCGGCGGGACGGGCCAGCTCGTAGCCGCCGTCGCGGCCGCGATGGCTGCGTACCAGCCGATCAGTGCGCAGAACCGACAGGATGTCGACGAGAAACTGCGGCGGAATGCCCTGGGCCTTGGCCAGGTCGTCCGTCTTGACCAGAACACCCTCTTCGACGGTGGCGAGCTGCACCATCGCCCTGACGGCATACTCCGCCTTGGCCGACATCCGCATGTTGGCCAGATTAGTCGGGAATGTCAGTCTGGAATGCCACTGGCACCCGGAACCACGACAGCGAACAGGTCGGCCATCGCGGCGAGGCTGGCAGCCTGCATGGCCTCCGCGGAAACGGTGGCATCACCCAACCCGGGCAGTGCACGGGTCGCCGTCGCCGCGGCGACGACGGTCGGTGCATAGCCGAGATTGAACGCGCCGCGGGCAGTGGAGTTCACGCACATGTGTGTCATGAAACCGGCGAGCACGAGGTTCGACGCGTTTGAGGTCTTCAACACGTCGTCGAGGTCGGTCTGCACGAACGAGTTCGGGTAGTTCTTCACCACCACCGGCTCACCGTTCTGCGGGGCCACCCGCGCCACGATCGCGCCACTGTCCCCCTCGACGTCGTACAGCGAGCCGGGTCCGTCGTCGTGCTGGATGTGGATTATCGGGATACCCGCCGAACGCGCCCGGTCCAGCAGGGCGGCGGCCTCATCGAGCGCCTCTTGCACGCCCTCGAGTTCCATCACTCCGCGGGTGTAGGTGTTCTGGCAATCGATCAGGATCAGCGTCGATTCGGACAGGCTGGCCGGCTGCTGGGGCAGATCGGCGAGGACGCGCAGGGTCGGGTTGCTCACGCGCCCGAGCGTACTGTGCTCACACGGATGCGGCTGCTATCAGTGCAGGCACCGCGAATCTCACAGCCCCGTCGCCGGTGACGAAGCGCGCAAGCCGCGTCGCTGCCGCCCGCCGCAGCCGCGCGTACTGGTCGTCGTCGATGTGTTCGGCGAGCGTCCACCCCCGGATCTCGGTGTACAGCCAGTCGTCGAGGGAAGTGAATCGAGCCTGACCCTCGCGGCGGACCACCGTCACGTCTTCGAACGACTGTCGCAGCACGTCGCCGATCAGCTCCGGGGTGCCGAGGCAGAACGGCGCGCGCAGCGCGTCGGCGGCCCAGTCGCCGATCTCCTCTTCGAGCAGCTCCACCATCGCCGCATAGCCCGGCGAGTCCCCGACGGACGCCCACGTGGCCACCGCCACCCGGCCGCCAGGGCGAAGCACTCGTCGCATCTCCTCGACCGCACGCCGACGATCGGAGAGGAACATCAGCGCGAATTGACATGTAACGCAATTCATTTCGGCTCGGTCGACGGGCAGCTGCTCGGCCACACCGCGGCGAGTGTCCATGGCTGGCGCCAGCCGCTCAGCGACGGTGAGCATGCCCTCGTTCGGGTCGACGGCGACGACCGACCCACGCCCACCGACCCGTTTCAGCGCCGCGCGCCCGACCACACCGGTGCCCGCTCCGACGTCGAGCAAGCGGTCGCCGTCGCCCGCGGCCACCACGTCGAGCATCGGCTCGGCGAACTGCCTGAAGAGCGCAGGCACGAAGAACTGTTCGTATACCTCCGCGGCGGCCGTCGAGACCTGCCCCGCGGCGGCATCGGTTGATGGTTCTGTCGCCATAGCATGATCGTGCGCGCCCATCGCGTGCCGCGGAAGTTCTGATTAAGAACTCCACGGTCGGGGTCCCAGAGTGCCAGGATCGAGGCATGGGCACGTATCGGCAATACTGTCCGATCGCGCGGGCCTCGGAGATTCTGGCCGAGCGATGGAATCCGCTGATCGTGCGCAACCTCATGTTCGGTGCCGACACGTTCTCGGCGATTGCCAGGGGCGTGCCGACGATGTCGCGCTCGATGTTGCTCAAGCGACTGGACGAGCTCGAACACGCAGGTGTCATCAAATCGGGTGTAAAAGCCGAGGGCCGCGGTCACACATACCGGCTCACCGAGGCGGGTGCCGACCTCGCCGGAATCATCGGCGGTCTCGCGACGTGGGGCGAGCGCTGGCTGGAAGTCACGACGGAACACTCCGATCCCGGCTTCGCGCTGTGGGCGTGGTGCCAGGTCCAAATGGATCGATCCGTGCTGCCGCTGGGCCGCGTGGTCGTCGCGTTGATCTTCCCCGACCAGCGGCCGAGCAATCGGCGTTACTGGCTGCTGATCGACGGCGGTGACGCCGAGCTCTGCTACAGCGATCCCGGAGGGGAGCCCGATCTCGTAGTCGAGGCGAGTTCGCCGGCATTCGTGGATTGGCACCGCGGCGCGCGCAGCTGGCGCGACGCACTGCGCTCCGGCGATATCAGGCTGACAGGCCCCGCGTGGTTACGGCGATCCTTCCCGACGTGGAATACGCACCACCCGGCCTAGCCCGCGGTGACTGCCAGCACGGCTTCCGCGAACTCCGGACGGCACACCACGAGATCGGGGAGCAGCGGGTCGGGCTGGTTGTAATCCAGTGGCGAGCCGTCGATGCGCGACGTGTGCAGTCCGGCGGCACGCGCCACGGCGACCGGCGCCGCGGAGTCCCATTCGTATTGGCCGCCCGCATGCACGTAGACGTCGGAGATGCCCTGCACGACGGACGCGACCTTCGCGCCCGCCGAACCCATTTCGACCAGCGTGCCGTCCAGCGCGTCCCGCACGGCGAGTGCGATGGCAGGCGGCCTGGTGCGCGACACCACGATCCGCGGGCTGCCCGCGGTGGCGGGTGGCGGGGCCACGGCGGGCGTCGCCAGCGTAATACCTTGCGCCGGAAGGGCGACCGCACCGGCCACCAGTCCCCCTGCGCTTCGCGCGGGTGGGCCCACCGCTTGCGAGGGGAATGCCCCCACACCCGACTGCCACAACGCGACGTGCACGGCCCAGTCGACACGGCCCAGTTCCGAGAATTCGCGGGTGCCGTCGAGCGGGTCGACGATCCACACGCGCTCGGCGGACAGCCGCACGGGGTCATCGGCGCCCTCCTCGGAAAGCACCGCGTCGTCGGGCCGCTCAGCGGCGAGCGCTTCCATCAGGAAGTCGTGAGACCGCTTGTCCCCCGCGGCCTTCCGCGCCGCCTCACCGGCGTCGGCCAGTTCGATCCGCACGTTGAGCAGCAGCAGGCCAGCCTCGGTCGCCAACCGCGCGGCGACTTGATGGTCACTGTGGTCGGTCATTGCTTGCTTTCCAGCAGATCTATCACCAGATCGGCGAGTTCATCGGTGGAGCGGTCGGGGATGAGCCGGAGATCGGGGTGCTTCGGCCGCTGGTAAGGGCTGTCGATCCCGGTGAAGTGTGTGATCTCGCCGGCCCGAGCCTTGGCGTACAACCCTTTCGGGTCACGCCGCTCGCAGTCTTCCAGCGGGGTGTCACAGAACACCTCGAAGAATTCCAGGCCCGCCTCGGTCGCCACTCGGCGCGCCAACGCGCGGTGGTCCTCCAGCGGGCTGATCGCGGGAACGAGCACGACCTGGCCGGAGTCGGCGAGAATGGCCGCGATGTGAGCCAGCCTGCGCTGGTTCTCGGCCCGATCAGCCATCGAGAAGCCAAGGTCGGCATTGAGGCCGTGCCGCAGGTTGTCCCCGTCGAGAACATAAGCGGGTATGCCCTTTTCGAGCAGTTTCTGCTCGACGAGCATCGCCACCGACGACTTCCCCGATCCGGACAGCCCGGTGAACCACACGGTGCGGCCCTTCGACAGCCGGTCCTCGGCGGTGCACAGTGATTCGTGGCGCACCGTGTTGGGGCTCGACGCGCGCGCGGTGACGTACGGCAGGATCATGCCTGCCGCCACGGTGCCGTTTGTGTGCGGGTCGATCAGGATGAACGAACCGGTGGCCGCGTTGCGGCTGTACTCGTCGAGCAGCAGCGGCACCTGCGCGTGCAGCGAGACGCGGCCCAGTTCATTGAGTTTCAGCGCGGTCGCGGACTTGTCCCGGTGCAGCGTGTTGACGTCGAGCCGGTAATCGAGCGCGGTGACCCTGACCCGCGTGGTGCGCGTCGTGTGCTTGATGATGTAGTCGCGGCCCGGCTCGAGTGAGGATCCATCGGCCATCCAGCACACTGTCGCGTCGAACTCCTGGGCCACCCGTGGCTGGTTGTTCGGCCGCGCGATCAGGTCACCGCGGGAGATGTCGATGTCGTCGGCGAGGCTGATCGATACCGCCATCGGCGGAAACGCTTCCTGGACAGGCCCGCTCGGGCCTTCGATCTCGGTGATGCGGGTTGCCTTGCCGGCGGGAAGCACGACGACCTCGTCGCCCGGACGCATCACGCCACTTGCCACGGTGCCCGCATAACTGCGGTGGTCGTGATGGTCGTGTGTCTGCGGCCGGATCACGAACTGTACGGGGAACCGAACGTCGACGAGGTTGCGGTCGCCCGCGATGTACACCTCCTCGAGGTGCGACAGCAACGACGGTCCGTCGTACCAGCGGGTGTTGTCCGACTTGGTGACGACGTTGTCGCCCAACAGTGCCGACAGCGGAATGGTCGTCACATCATGGATGTCCAGTCGGGCGGCGAATTCGTGAAAGTCGTCGCGAATCTTCTCGAACTGCTCACGGTCCCAGCCGATCAGGTCCATCTTGTTGACGGCGAGCACGATGTGCCGGATGCCCAACAGCGACGCCAGGAACGCGTGCCTGCGCGACTGTTCGAGCAGTCCGTGCCTGGCGTCGACCAACACGATCGCCAGCTGAGCGGTGGACGTCCCGGTGACCATGTTGCGCGTGTACTGAGTGTGGCCGGGAGTGTCGGCGATGATGAATTTCCGCTTGGCCGTAGCGAAGTAGCGGTACGCGACGTCGATCGTGATGCCCTGTTCCCGCTCGGCGCGCAGGCCGTCGGTGACCAGGGCCAGGTCGGTGTAATCGTGTCCGCGTTCCTTGGACGTGCGCTCCACCGAGGCCAGCTGGTCTTCCATCACGGCCTTGGAGTCGTACAGCAGCCGTCCGATGAGTGTGGACTTGCCGTCGTCGACGGATCCGGCGGTGGCGAGGCGAAGAAGGGTCGTCATCAGAAATAGCCTTCCCGCTTGCGGTCTTCCATGCCGGCCTCGGAGATCCGGTCGTCGGCGCGGGTGGCGCCGCGCTCGGTCAACCGGGACACCGCGGTCTCGGCGATCACCTCAGAGACCGTGCCCGCCAGGGATTCCACGCAGCCGGTGCAGGTGACGTCGCCGACGGTACGGAAGCGCACGGTCTTCTCGACGACCTCTTCGCCCTTGCGTGGCGGCAAGTACCTGTGCACCGCCAGCAGCATCCCGTCGCGGTGAAACACCTTGCGCGGGTGGGCGTAATAGATGGACGGCAGCTTGATCTTCTCGGCGCCGATGTAGGACCAGATGTCGAACTCGGTCCAGTTGGACAACGGGAACACCCGGATGTGCTCGCCCTTTCGGTGGCGTCCGTTGTAGATGTTCCACAGTTCCGGACGCTGGTTCTTCGGATCCCACTGGCCGAACTCGTCGCGGAAGGAGAACACCCGCTCCTTGGCCCGCGCCTTCTCCTCGTCGCGGCGGGCACCGCCGAACGCGGCGTCGAACTTGTTCTCTCGAATCGCGCGTAGCAGCGTCACCGTCTGCAGCGGGTTGCGCGACGGGATGGTCTCGACCACCCGGCCGGCGTCGATGTCGTCCTGCACCTTCGCGACGATCAGCCGAACCCCAGCTTCCTCGACGAGCTCGTCGCGGGTCTGCAGCACCTCGTCGAAATTGTGCCCGGTATCCACATGCATCACCGGGAACGGCAGGCGGCCCGGCCGGAACGCCTTGAGCGCCAGATGCAGCATGACGATGGAGTCCTTGCCGCCAGAGAACAGCAGCACCGGTCGCTCGAACTCCGCGGCCACCTCCCGAATGATGTGGATGGCCTCGGCCTCCAGCAAGCGCAGATGGCTCAGCTCGTACCGGCCTGCGTGGTTGAGTTCCCGAGCCGCGGTCAACGCAACCTCGTTAAGTTGGTACAAATGACCAGAATTATCTGCATAACCTGGTATGAAACCAGGGCGGGGCGTGCGGTGTCAACGCGCGCCCTGAGCCCATGTTGTGCCGGCTGGCTACACGTCCGGAAGCCGCTTGCTCAGCTGCTCCATCGTCAGCAGCTCCCGCCGCTCGTCGTCGAGGTATGGGATGCCGATCCCGTACTCCTGCCATCGGGCTGCGATTCGGGCTTCCAATGCCGGCGCGATCTTGTTGATCGCCGGATATGGCGGCCACCCCACTCCGGCCGAGGTTCGAACTCCCAGCTTCGGGTGGCGTCGATGAGAACCCGGTGCCATTCGCCTGAACCGTACTTGGCCATATTCGCCTTCTGTGGCGGCGTGGACGGGTCCAGCGGTGAGCCGAGGGTGGGCCCATAGACGGCGATGTCGCCGAGGCCGGCGTTCACCCGATACGCCATCGCCCAGTCGAGCGATGACCGGAGCGACCGGCTACCGACCACCAACCGCATCGTCGCCCTCCTTCCGGCTATTGCGTACTAGCCATGGCTGAGTCTTGCGACCGTTGTATGGGCAGACGCGTCCGACAATGGTTGGCGACGGGAAAGGCCCCAGAGAATCAACACCACGGCGATGAGGATCGAGTACGCGATGCTACGGAAGCCAGTGCCCGCAACCTTCTCCTGCCACGGTTTTCCGTGATGCCCTTGCGACAGAATCGGATTCGCAGCGGCCGTTCCCATCGCCGCACCGAGAGTGGTGAACAGCCAGTTGCCGTAGGTACCGAAAAGCGCCGTCCATCGCGCCGCCTGCTCAACGCGCGGCGGGAGTTCGACGTGACCCCAGATGGCACCCAACGCGATCAAGAAGGTGCCGTTCATGACGCCTTCGAGGTGAGCCGAGAGCGCCATACGCATGTTCTTGAAGCGACGCTCCTGCAGGCCGGTAACCAGCCCGATCAGAAATAAGAACACGCCGTGCCACATCAGACGGCGGTCTGCTGTTTGCATGAGATTCTCCTTAATTGGTGGCGACATCACAGTGCCGACAGAGGTGTTCATAATGTGAGTGATCTCCCCACTCCGAAAGCCCTCTACGTCGGCGTAGTAGACGGTCATCCGAGATTGCTAGCTCAGCCCGGCCAGTCTGCGGCGCTGCGGCTACGCTCGTCGCTCGGCATGCGCCCAGCATCGGTGAATACGGACTGCCAAGCAGCAGGCGGGATGAGATTAATTGTTGTCAGTACTCGAGCAAACACGGCCTGTCTCTTCTCGGTTGACACCTCAGTCGTGTCGGGTGTCAACGAGTCTGCGGCGGAAACGCTTCGTCCACGGAGGCTGATGAGCCACGTTTCCCACAAGTAGCGACACCCGGAACGACAGGAGTGATCACGGCCCAATTACAGCACCGAGATACTTCCGGCTCAGCGTCGCGTACGTTCCGTCGTTCTGTGTGATGTTCAGCCACTGGTCGATCCACTGCTGCAGATCGGTCGCCGTTTGGCTGACGAGATAGCCCTTCTGCTCGAACGTGAACGGATGGTCCACGCTTTCACCGCAGAGCTGCGGATTTTGGTTTGCCTGCCATCGGATTTCACTGGTGTCTGTGATCATCACGTCAGCGGCATTGTCGGTCAGTTGCTCGAAGATCGTGTTGTTGTCCGGATGGCTGACCACCTCCGCCGCGTGCAAGTGGTCCTTGTCGAATTCAGCGTTGGTACCGCCTGGGTTGACCACCACACGGACACCCGGGCGGTCGATGTCGCCGAGCGTGTGAAACTTCGAACCGTCAACGCAACGGACGATCGCCGCTTTTCCATCACGCAGGTACGGAGCGCTGTACCTGGCGTACTTGGCTCGGTCGAGTGTGATGCTGATTCCTCCCATGGCGACATCACATTTGTTGTCCAGATCGTCGACCAGATGTGCCCACGTGGTCGGCACCACGTCCAACTGGACGCCCAGCCGGGCCGCCATATCGTGGGCCATTTCGATGTCGAGTCCGCTCCAATTGCCCTGCGGGTCACGAAAAGTGAATGGTCGATAGTCGCCGGTACTGCAGACGCGGACCGTGCCACGCTGCAGAATCTGAGCCAAGCCGGCGCTCCGCGGCGGTGCTGTCGGCGGCGTTGCCGTCGGCGATGTCGTGGATGTCGAGCCGCAACCCGCGATGAGCGCCTACATGACAGCTGCCGACAGAACCGTCGCCGTTCGCTTACCTGGACAACGCATCATCGACTCTCCTCACTCGGTAGGGCGGCTGCCGCCGATCGCGGTTGGTTCGGGATGCCCGCACTCACAAGTCATACAACGCCACGCTCGGCGGGAGCCATTGGCACGTAGCCGGTCGCAGCTCACTTACCCCAGAGGTAATTGATCCGCCACAGATACTGGAACCATGTCAACTCCCACCCAGCCCCAGACGGGCGCCGATGTCATGGCCCAGTTCATCCCGTCGTCGCCGTTCGTCGCCAAGCTCGGTATCGTCGCCGACGTCCTCGACCCCGACGAGGTGCGGCTGCGCCTGCCCTGGGACCCGACCAACGTCACCATCGCCGACATGGTGCACGGCGGTGCGATCGCCGCACTTGCCGACGTCGCGGTGATGGCCGCCGCCTGGGCGGGCGCGGAGGTACCGGACTCGCTGCGCGGCGTGACCACGTCGTTGTCCATGCAGTTTCTGGCGCCGGCGCGCGCGACCGACCTGATCGCGATCGGCCGGGTGTTGCGCCGCGGCAAGACGTTGGTGAATTGCGACGTCGACGTAGTA
>Ga0105247_10000520_pt1 | contig 31535 bp, 31 predicted proteins | sample KBSS24metaG_FD_81519 | JGI IMG/M metagenome (GOLD analysis project Ga0105247, IMG submission 81519) | Switchgrass rhizosphere microbial communities from Kellogg Biological Station, Michigan, USA - KBS S2-4 metaG | ecosystem: Host-associated > Plants > Roots > Rhizosphere > Soil | place...
GCAGCTCGCGCGACAGGATCAACTCTTCATACGTGACCACGTTGTCCGACAGCGAGGTTCCCGGCACCAGTCGGGTGCTGCTGCCGGTGGCGATGATGATGTTGTCGAAGGTGACCGTCTCGGTGCCGCCTTCGTTCAATGCGACCGACAGCGTGTGCGGGTCGGTGAACGTGCCGTAGCCGTGGATCTCGGTGATCTTGTTTTTCTTCATCAGGAAGTGCACGCCGGCTACGCGGCCCTCGGCGACCTTGCGGCTGCGGTCGAACGCGACCCCGTAGTCGAACGTCGCCTCGCCGCTGATGCCGAATTGCTTGGCTTCCTTCGTGAAGATGTGCGCCAGCTCCGCGTTGCGCAGCAGTGCCTTGGACGGGATGCAGCCGACATTGAGGCATACCCCACCCCAATACTTGGGTTCGACGACTGCGGTGCTCAGCCCTAGCTGGGCGGCGCGAATGGCCGCGACGTATCCGCCGGGGCCGGCTCCGAGAACGACGACGTCATAGTGGGTCACCCGCCCAACCTTAGTAGGGGATCAGCCCCACCAAACAGCGGCTTACCCGGTCGCAGAAATAGAGGCCATGCAGCACCGCCGCGGCAATGGTCGCGGCGAGCGGCGCGGACATCAGCCCGATCGCCAGCGCCGACACCAGCGGCTTGTTGCTCACCATCGCGGCCACCAGGCTGCCGACAGTGCAGACGATCAGAAAGACCAGCACCACGAACACCGACGGCGTCTTGCTGAGTGAGTGGAACCACCAGTGATAGAGACCCAGTCCGCAAGCCGCCCCGAGCATCCACACCCCGGCCACGACAAGGGCGAAGCGCCAACGCTTCAGGTACTGGTAAGAGCCCGGCACGGTCTCGGGCTGGACTAGCGAGGAAAGGGGCCCCGTCGGCGGTTCCGGCGCCGTTTCCAACGCTGCCGGCACTTCGAAGGGTTCGCGTTCCGCAGCCAACATCTGCACCGAATCGGGCTGCGCGGCAAACTCCCCTGTGAAGATCGGCACGTAGGGCTGCGTCGGGTCGCCGCATAACGTGCCGCTATCAGTTGTCTCAGGCACCGTTGACCACCTGGATCGTGACGAGCACTCCGAACCACCCCGGCGCTATCGCGAGGACGAACGCACCGAGGGCAGTCACCCAGCGCTTGCCGGAGAACAGGATCAGCAGCATGCCGATCACGCTCGGGATACCGACGACGAGCGCGATGACGACGTCAGGCCGGATCGTGGCCTTGAACAGCAGCATCGATGCGATACCCGCGATCTGTCCGACCGCGATACCAACAAGCATCGCACTGGCCAGCAGCCACGCGCGCGGGAGCGGTATCACGCATCCGACGATAACGCCGACGCTTGGGTCCATCCCGTCGCGGCACACCCCCCACCCATGAAGATGCTGAGCCGAGACCAAACCCTGACCTAAAGCGTGTCGAACAATCGTGTTGATTGGCTCGGCACCACCCTTCTCGGGCGTCGTCGGTTCAGGCCGCGGGTGCGGTGTGAACGTCAGTTCCCGCGTCATCCGGGCTGGTTACACCAACACGCGAAGGGTGTGTCCCCCTGCCCTCCGGGCGGGAGGTGCCCGCAGGTCAGCGCGTCCCGTCGGCGGGCATCCGAACCATCTGAACGGCGGGCGGCCCTGCCCGCCCGAACGCTGGCGCGAATACCTCGACGCCATCCTGTACGTACTGCGCACCGAAGGATTCCCAATCCTCAATCAAATCGCCCTACTACCCCGCCGACTCGACCGCAGCCAGTTATTCGACACCCTTTAGGCTCGCGGACGTGAGCGATTCCACGCCCAGTGTCGGGTCGCCGATCGAACTGGCACAGGCGCTCGAGGCCACCGGCTACCTCGCCGACGAAGGCGTCGCGACGGCCGCGTATCTCGCGCTGCGGATGGGACGTCCGCTGTTCTGCGAGGGCGAGCCCGGCACCGGAAAGACCTCACTCGCCGCCGCGCTGGCGGAGGCACTGCACCTGCCGCTGATCCGGCTGCAGTGCCACGAGGGCATCGACGCGGCGCAGGCACTCTATGACTGGGATTTCCCGCGGCAGCTACTGCACTTGCGGACATTGGAGGCAGCCAGCGCCGGACACCTCGAGGCCGAATCCGCCGAACGCTCCCTCTACACCGAGCGGTTCCTGCTGGCGCGACCGCTGCTGCGGGCGCTCACCGAAGCGCCGTGCGTGCTTCTCGTCGACGAAATCGACAGGGCCGACGATGAATTCGAAGCGTTCCTGCTCGAGGTGCTGGACGAAAATGCGGTCACCATCCCCGAACTCGGCGAGGTGCGGGCGACAACGCCGCCGTTGGTGGTGCTCACGTCCAACCGCACCCGCGACGTGCACGACGCCCTGAAGAGGCGCTGCCTCTACCACTGGCTCGAGCATCCCGACCTGGAGCGTGAAGTCGCGATTCTTCGCCGCCGCATTCCCGGCATCGCAGAGGCGCTCGCAGACCAGGTGGCACGCGCTGTGCACACGTTGCGTGGCATGGAACTGGTCAAGCCGCCCGGCGTCGCCGAATCGCTGGATTGGGCGCGGGCGCTGGGTGAACTCGACCGCGATGTCCTCGACGCACAGACCGCGGCGGCCACGCTTGGCGCGGTCGTCAAGTATCACGAGGACCTAGAGCGTGTCGCCAGGGCGGGGCTGGACCGACTGCTGGCCGGGTGAGACGCGAATGTCTGTCACCACGGACCCGCTCGTCGGCGTCGCGGGTTTCGCACGCGCCCTCGCGGCCGCGGGACTGCCAGTGGCTTCGGACGCCGTCGACATGTACACACGGGCACTGCGCCAGGTCGACGTCGCCGACCCGCGGCAGGTGTATTGGGCAGGCCGCGCGACACTATGCCGAGGCCCCGACGACATCCCGCGCTACGACCTGGTGTTCGAGAACTGGTTCGGCGGAACCGTGCCCACGCGCGCGCCGCATCGCACGCAGCTGCCACGTCGCTCCCAAATCGCCACCCTGGATGCCGCCGGTGCCACCGACACCGGCGGTGACGCGCCTCGACTGCGGGTCGCGGCGGACACCACCGAGATCCTGCGCCACCGGGATATCGCCGAACTGACCGCCGCCGAGCGGGCGCACCTCGCGGAGCTGATCGCCGAGTTACGGCCTCATCCCGCGACTCGCCCCGCCTTGCGGATGCGGCCGTCACGCCGGGGCCGCATCGATCCGCGCCGCACGGTGCGGCACATGCTCGCCGCGGGTGGTGAACCGGTGCGACCCAAACACCACCACAGGGCCACTCGGCCGCGCCGGACAGTGCTGCTGCTCGATGTCTCCGGCTCGATGAGCCCTTATGCGGATGCGCTGCTGCGCTTCGCCCACGTCGTTGCGCGCGCAAACCCCGCTACCGAGGTGTTCTCGCTCGGCACCCGCATGACCCGGCTGACGCGGGCGCTGCGCATCCGCGATCCCGAACTGGCTCTGGCCACCGCGGGCCGGGCGGTGCCCGACTGGGCCGGCGGAACCAGGCTCGGCGAGACGATGGCTGCGTTCCTCAACCGCTGGGGCCGGCGCGGCCTCGCCCGTCGCGCGGTCGTGGTGGTCTTTTCCGACGGCTGGGAGCGCGGCGACCCGACGCTGCTCGCGGGACAGATGGCTGCGCTGCAACGGCTCGCCCATGCGGTGCTGTGGGTGAACCCGCACGCTGGCGCGGACGACTACCGGCCGGTGCAGTCCGGGATCGCGGCCGTGCTGCCGTTCATCGACCGGTTGCTGGCAGGCCACAGCCTCGCGACGCTGCAGCAGTTGCTCGACGAAATCCGCAGCGTCTGACTACGACTGGCGCGGAACCGGTTTCGCCGTTTCGGACGTTCACGGCGGCCAGCCAGAGCAGAGTGGGCCTATGCGCATCAAAGTCACCGTCGACGGAACCACGTACACCGACGACGTGGAACCGCGGCTTCTCCTCGTGCACTACCTTCGTGATCGGCTCGGCAAGGTCGGAACCGTGGTCGGCTGCGACACCAGCAACTGCGGCGCGTGCACCGTTCACCTGAACGGGTACAGCGTCAAGTCCTGCTCGGTGCTCGCCGTACAGGCCGACGGCGGCGACGTCGTGACCGTCGAAGGCCTGTCTCGAGCCGACGGGACGCTGCACCCTGTCCAGGAAGCGTTCCGCGACAACCACGCGCTGCAGTGCGGCTTCTGCACACCCGGCATGATCATGCAGACCATCGACCTGCTCGCCGAGGATCCCGAGCCCGACGAGGCGGCGGTCCGGCTGGGCCTGGAAGGTAACCTCTGCCGCTGCACGGGATACCAGAACATCGTCAGGGCGGTGCAGGATGCGGCGCAGCGACTGCGCGCCACCGCGGCAGCCGACACCCCAAAAACTGTTGCAGCGAAGGCTGATACGGCGGGAGGCGTGCGATGACCGCGGCGGCTGAACCCGAAATCGGCAAGGCGCGGGTTCGCAAGGAAGACCAGCATCTGATCACCGGCCGCACCCGGTGGACCGACAACATCGTATTGCCGGGCATGCAGCACATGGCGATCCTGCGCAGTCCCGTCGCGCACGCCCGCATCACCGGCATCGACACGACCGCCGCGCGCGGCATGCCCGGCGTCGTCGCGGTTTTCACCGGCGCAGACCTCGCCGCCGAACAAGGCAGCCTGCCCAACGCATGGCCGATCACCGAGGACATGAAGGCGCCACCCGCGCCCTCGCTCGCGGTGGACACGGTGAACTTCGCCGGCGAAGCCGTGGCCGTCGTGGTGGCCCGCAGCGCCTACGAAGCGCAGGACGCGCTCGAAGGAATAGACGTCGACTACGACGACCTTCCTGTCGTACTCGATCTCGCCGCCGCGGCAGCGGACGGCGCGGAGTTGGTGCATCCCGATCTCGGCACCAACGTCAGCGCGGTTTGGACGTTCGACTCCGCACAGGCAGGCACGGGGGGCGACGTCGAAGACGCCATCCGCGACGCCGAAGTGCTCCTGCAGCGCACCTACCGCCAGCAGCGGCTGATTCCGGCGTTCATGGAACCGCGCTCGGTGGTGGTCGATCCGACCAGCCCGCAGCTCACGGTGTGGTCGGCCACGCAGGTCCCGCACATCCTTCGGCTGATGCTGGCGATGACGCTGGAGATCCCGGAACACAAGGTGCGTGTGATCGCCCCGGATGTCGGGGGCGGATTCGGCGGCAAGCTGCAAGTGACGCCGGAGGAGGTGATCACCCTTCTCGTCGCGAGACGGCTCGGCAAGCCCGTCAAGTACACCGAGTCCCGCAGCGAGTCGATGCTCGCGGCACACCATGGCCGCGACCAGATCCAGAAGCTGACGCTCGCCGCCCGCCGGGACGGTGCCGTCACCGGTCTGAAGGTCGAGCTCCTCGCCGATATGGGCGCCTACCTACGGCTGGTCACCTCCGGCATACCGATCCTGGGCGCGTTCATGTTCAACGGGATCTACAAGTTCCCGTCGTATCACTTCACGTGCACCAACGTCTTCACGAACAAGGTGCCCACCGACGCCTACCGCGGCGCCGGGCGTCCAGAGGCCACCTTCGCCATCGAGCGGATGATGGACGAACTCGCCGCCGAGCTATCGCGCGACCCGCTCGAGCTGCGCGCCCAGAACTGGATCACCCATGAGGAGTTCCCCTTCGACACCGTCGCGGGGTTGACCTACGACTCCGGCAACTACGAAGCCGCCACCGCGCAGGCGCGGGAGTTGTTCGACTACGACGGGTTGCGGCGCGAACAGGCCGAGCGCCGTGAGCGGAATGATCCCGTACAGCTCGGCATCGGCATCTCGACGTTCACCGAGATGTGCGGCCTGGCCCCGTCGCGCACGCTCGGCGCGCTGTCATACGGCGCGGGCGGCTGGGAGCATGCGGCGATTCGCATGTTGCCGACCGGCACGGTGGAGGTGGTCACCGGGTCGTCGCCGCACGGTCAGGGCCACGAGACGGCGTGGAGCCAGATCGTCGCCGACCAACTCGGAGTCCCGTTCGAGGACGTCGAAATCCTGCACGGCGACACCCAATCCTCGGCGCGCGGCCTGGACACCTATGGGTCGCGGTCCCTGGCGGTCGGAGCGATCGCGGTGGTCAAGGCGGCGGAGAAGGTGATCGCCAAGGCCAAGCCGCTCGCGGCCCACATCATGGAATGCGCCGAGGACGATCTGGAATTCATCTCCGGACGGTTCCGCGTGGCGGGTACCGAGAAGGCCGTCACGCTCCCCGAAATCGCCCTCGCGGTGTTCGCCGCACACGACCTGCCCGACGGCGTGGAACCGAACCTGGATTCCGAGGCCACCTACGACCCGGAGAACTTCTCGTTCCCACACGGCACGCATCTGTGCGCCACGGAAGTGGATACCGAGACCGGTCAGGTGCGGATTCGCTCCTATGTCTGCGTCGACGACATCGGGCACGTGGTCAACCCGCTGATCGTCGACGGACAGGTGCACGGCGGACTCGCACAGGGCATCGCGCAGGCCTTGTACGAGGAAGCCGTGCACGACGAGTCGGGCACACTGCTGTCCGGCTCGTTCGCCGACTACCTGCTGCCGTCGGCGGTCGATCTGCCGACGTTCACCACCGGACGAACCGAAACCCCCGCCACCACAAACCCGCTCGGCGTCAAGGGCGTCGGCGAAGCGGGCACGATCGCGTCCACCCCGGCGGTCGTCAACGCCGTGATCGATGCGGTGCGCCATCTCGGGGTCAGCGACATCGAAATGCCTTGTTCCCCAATGCGGGTCTGGCAGGCCATCCGAACCGCCACCGAGGGAGGCGCCCGATGATCCCGTCGAATTTCGATTACGTCGCGCCGACCACCGTCGACGACGCCGTGGCGGCGCTCTCGCAGGCCGGCGAGGACGCCAAGGTCATCGCGGGCGGGCAGAGCCTGATGCCGGTGCTGCGGCTGCGGCTCGCCGCCCCGACCGTACTCGTCGACCTCGGCAAGATCGACGAGCTCCGCGGTGTGCGCGACGACGGCGACAGCATTCTGATCGGCGCGATGACCACCTACTACAACCTGCTGGGTAACCCGCTCGTGAGCAGGCACGCACTGCTGCTCGCGGACGCCACCCGTACCGTTGCGGACCCGCAGATCCGGCATCGTGGGACGCTGGGCGGGGCGGTTTCTCACGCGGATCCCGCGGGCGACCTGTGTGCGCCGGTGCTCGCGTTGGACGCCACGATGACGGCCGCCGGCCCGTCCGGCCGCCGCAGCATCCCGGCGTCGGAATTCTTCGTGGACTACTTCACCACGGCACTGCGGCCGGACGAAATCCTCACCGAGATAAGGATTCCCAAGCACACCGATTGGGCGGCGCACTACGAGAAGCTCAACAGGGTGGCGCAGGCCTGGTCGATCGTGGCGGTGGCCGCGACCGTGGCGCTCGACGGCGGGGTGATCCGGCAGGCCAGCGTCGCGCTGACGAACATGGCGTCGGTGCCGGTGCGGGCGCGTGGCGTCGAGCAGGCGTTGATCGGTCAGGAGGCGAGCCCGGAGTTGATCCGGGCGGCGGCCGAGCACGCTGCCGAGGGCACCAGCCCCAACAGCGACGGCAATGCCGACGCCGACTACCGCAGCCACCTCGTGAAGGTGCTGACGAGGCGGGCGGTCGCGACGGCGGTCGGCGTCTAGAGATTCGCGCGAGCGGCGCCGATGAACGGCGCGGTCGAGGACGGCAGCAGCGCAGCCATCTCGCCGGGGTACTGGACCTCGATGTCCACCGAAGCGGCGATGCGGTACGGCTGGGCAGCGAGCAGGCCGACGTATTGCTTTCGCATGCGCGACAATTCGGCTCGCACGGTCACCACGCGCGATTGGTCGCCGTACAGGTCGCCAGCCAGTTCCGGAGCGGACCGACCACCGGGGAAGACCGCAAGCGCGAGGAGAATCTCGGCGTGCCTCAGCGAGAGGTCGCGCCGCCAGCGGCCGAACTCACCGTCCATCTGCAGCGAGGGAGCGTCCGGGTTACGCAGGTCCAGAGTCGCCCTGGCAACCCGGCCGCCGGCGTCCGGAAACTCGGGGGTCAGCCGCACCAGCCAGCCGCCGGGTAGCGGGTCGACGTCGCACGCACCCAGCGTCGGGAACCACAGCCGACCCGGGGTGATCTGGGGCGGCAGCGGAATCCGGTTGTGCGGCGGCAGCGAATCCACCGCGGCCACCCAACCCTGCGGGTCGACCGCAAGCGCCGGGCTGGCGATCCTCGCCAGGATCGGCGCCGCCACCGTCCGCAGCCGGTTCAAGGTGCGGTCGTGCTCCTCACGCAGATGTGCTTCGGCGAGCCGAGCCACCGCGTCGACCAGCGCGACGGTAGTGGGATGCACCGTCGCCGCCGGGCCTGACACGTCCACCACGCCGATGACGTGACCCGTCCTCGGGTCCTTGATCGGGGCACCGGCGCACGTCCAGGAGTGGTGGCTACGCGCGTAGTGCTCGGCGGAGAACACCTGCACGGCGCCGTTCGACATCAGGGCGGTGCCGATGGCGTTGGTGCCCACCGCGTTCTCGCCCCAGTGCGCGCCTTCCACGAAGCCGAGGCGGTCGGCCTTGCCGAGGACCGACCGCGACCCGGAACGCCACAACACCCGGCCCTGCGCATCGGCGACCACCAGGATGTTGTCGCCCTCGGCGACCAGCGACTCCAGGCCGCGGGAGATCTCGTCGAGCACGGCCATCAGGCCGGAGGACAGCCGCAGCATGTCGAGTGTGGCGTCCTCGACCTCCGGAGCGGGCAGCGCGTCCGGGTCGATGCCCCGCGCCATCAGCCGATGCCAGGAGTCCTCGATGACCTTGCGCGGCCGCGCAGGGGCACGGTCGCCTGCCATCGTGGCGTCATACACCTCGGACATCAGCCGGGCATAGCGACGTGGGTCCTCGCCCACAGCGACAGCGGGCTCTGGAACGGGCGACCGAGGCATCACAGGCGATTGTGCTCCTGATCACACAGCGTGACCACCGGGGCTCACGCAGTAGGGTCCACGAGGACCTTCATCTTGGTGCCGCCGTGAAGCGCCTCGAAGCCTTCCTCGATGACATCGTCGATGGCGATGGACGTCACCCATCCGGTGGTGTCGTAGGCATCACGCGCCATCAGCGCGATGACCGCCTCGAAGTCGTCGGCGGTGTAGCACAGTGACCCTTGGATCCGGGATTCGTTCATCACCAGATTGAGCAGCGGCGTGGTCAGCGGCTTCTCATAGATCGCGACACTGACCATCGGCCGCCGCGCACCGACACATGCGAGCGCGGTCTCGACGGCCGGTGTCACGCCTGCGGCGTCGTAGACTGCGTCCGCCCCGCGCCGGTCGGTGTGGTCGGCGATGAACGAGGGCACGTCGACGCCCGCCGGGTCCAGGGTCGTCGCGCCCAGCGCTTCGATCGCGGCGCGCCGCGTCGCCGACGGTTCGACCACGAAGACGTCGTCAACTCCCTTGCCGCGCAAGGCAAACCACAATCCGATGCCGATCGGGCCTGCGCCGAAGACCATCGCGGTATCACCGGCCTTGGCATCGCCCAGGGTGGCCGCGTGGTAGGCCACCGACATCGGTTCCACCAGCGCCCCTAGCTGAAGCGACACGTTGTCGGGCAGCTTGTGCAGCATCGATGTTGGGACAACGGTGTATTCGGCCATGCCGCCGTCGGACATCAGGCCGTGGAAGCCGATCTGCTGGCAGATGTTGTACGTGCCGGCTCGGCAAGGGGCACAGTGCCCGCACTTGTAGATCGGTTCGACGGCGACCCGGTCGCCTGCCTTCCAACCAGTGACGCCCTCACCGACATCGGTGATGACGCCGGAGAACTCGTGCCCGATCACAAGGGGCATCTGCTGGTGTGTCAGCGGGTGCGGTTCGGTCGGGACGAAAATGGGCCCGGCGTAGTACTCGTGAAGGTCGGTGCCGCAGATTCCGTTGAAGCCGACCTCGAGCTTGACGGTGCCCGGCCCCGGTGTGGGTTCGGGTACATCGGCGATCTCTACCTTGTTCGGCCCGTAATACACAGCTGCTTTCATGCGGCCAGTTGTATGTGACCGCCGCCACACGCCGAAAGAGTTGCAAGCCGTTGCAACGCTCCCGTGTCATGCAACGCGGTGCAACTCTTGCCTGGACTGCCCTATCGGGTGTGTCCTGGCTCACATGACGCAGACCTTGGAACCCACCGACACCGTGACCCCGCAGCAACGGGTCGACGCCTGGCTCGCCGACTTCGAGGCCGCCTTGGCGGTTCGCGATATCGACAGGGCGGTGCAGAAGTTCGCCACCGACAGCTTTTGGCGCGACCTCGTCGCGTTCACCTGGAACATCAAGACCATCGAGGGCCGCGATGAGATTGCCGACATGCTGCACGCGCGGTTGGCCAGCACAGACCCGTCGGGATTCACAACCCGCGAGACTCCCACTCAGGACGGCGATGTGACGTCGGCGTTCATCGAGTTTGAGACGGCCGGCGGACGGGGCGTCGGGCATCTGCGCCTGAAGGGCGATCAGGCCTGGACGTTGCTGACCGCACTGCAGGAGCTCAAGGGGCACGAAGAGCGAAAGGGAACGACGCGCGTGCTGGGCGCCGTGCACGGAAACGACCCCGATCCGCGGTCCTGGGCCGAGAAGCGAGCCGAAGAGGACGCATCGCTGGGACACAACGTGCAGCCTTACGTCATCGTGGTCGGCGGCGGGCAGGGCGGCATCGCGCTCGGCGCCCGGCTGCGCCAACTCGGCGTGCCCGCGATCGTGCTCGACAAGCATGAGCGGCCGGGAGATCAGTGGCGCAAGCGCTACAAGTCGCTGTGCCTGCACGACCCGGTGTGGTACGACCATCTGCCCTACCTGCCGTTCCCGCAGAACTGGCCCGTGTTCTCGCCCAAGGACAAGATCGGTGACTGGCTGGAGTTCTACACCCGCGTGATGGAAGTCCCGTACTGGTCGGAGACCACCTGCCTGTCGGCGTCGTTCGACGCCGCAGCGGGCCGCTGGACCGTCGAGGTGGACCGTGACGGCGAACGCCTCACGCTGCACCCGGCGCACCTTGTGCTCGCGACCGGGATGTCGGGCAAGCCAAACGTGCCGACGCTGCCCGGCCAGGACGCGTTCCGAGGAGATCAACACCACTCCAGCGCGCACCCGGGTCCGGACCGCTACGTCGGCAAGAGAGCTGTTGTCGTCGGGTCGAACAACTCAGCGCATGACATCTGCAAGGCGCTCTACGAGAACGGCGTCGACGTCACCATGGTGCAGCGGTCGTCGACGCACATCGTCAAGTCGGACACTCTGATGGACATCGGCCTCGGCGACCTGTACTCCGAACGCGCAGTGGCCGCCGGGATGACAACGGAGAAGGCCGATTTGACGTTCGCGTCGCTGCCGTACCGGATCATGCACGATTTCCAGATCCCGCTCTACAACGCGATGCGCGAACGGGACAAGGAGTTCTACGACCGGCTGACCGCCGCCGGATTCGAGCTCGACTGGGGCGACGACGATTCCGGACTGTTCATGAAGTATCTGCGCCGCGGATCGGGCTACTACATCGACGTCGGCGCCTGCGATCTGGTCGCCGACGGCAGGATCAAACTGGCCCACGGCCAGGTCGACCGGCTGACCGAGGATTCGGTCGTCCTCGCCGACGGAACGGAACTGCCCGCGGACCTGGTGGTCTACGCGACGGGGTACGGCTCGATGAACGGCTGGGCCGCCGACCTGATCGGGCAGGAAGTCGCCGACAAGGTCGGCAAGGTGTGGGGCCTGGGCAGCGACACCACCAACGACCCCGGTCCATGGGAGGGCGAGCAGCGCAACATGTGGAAGCCGACCCAACAGCCCAACCTGTGGTTCCACGGCGGCAACCTGCACCAGTCGCGGCACTATTCGCTGTACCTGGCGCTGCAGCTCAAGGCCCGCCACGAGGGGATCGCGACGCCGGTGTACGGCCTGCAGGAGGTGCACCACCTGAGCTGATCGGTGGGCCGCAACAATGGGTCCGTGGACGACGATCCGTATCTGTGGCCCGAGGACATCACCGGCGACGACCCGCTGGACTGGGTGCGCAGGCACAACGAGCCGACTCTTGACGAGTTCGGCGGCGACCGGTTCGAGCAGATGCGCGCCGAGGCGCTCGAGGTGCTCGACACCGATGCCCGCATCCCGTATGTACGCCGTCGCGGCGAGTACCTGTACAACTTCTGGCGCGATGCCGAGAATCCGCGCGGGCTGTGGCGACGCACCACGCTGGCCAGCTACCGCACCGACGAGCCGGACTGGGACGTCATCATCGACGTCGATGAACTGGCGCGCGAGGACGACGAGAACTGGGTGTGGGCGGGTGCCGAAGTCATCGAACCCGACTACACGCTGGCCCTGATCGAGCTGTCGCGCGGCGGTGCCGATGCGACCGTCATCCGCGAATTCGATATGCAGAAGCGCGAATTCGTCATCGACGGCTTCCAGCTACCGGAAGCCAAGTCGGCCGTTTCGTGGGAGGACCACGACACGGTGCTGGTGGGTACCGACTTCGGGCCGGGATCCCTGACCGAGTCCGGCTACCCGCGCATCCTCAAGCGATGGCGGCGCGGACAGCCGCTGGAGGATGCGCGGACGCTCTTCTCAGGCGACCCGTCTGACGTCAGCGCGGGCGGGGGCTACGACCGCACGCCTGGCTTCGAACGGCTCCTGATCACTCGGTCGCTCGATTTCTTCAACTGGGAACGCTACGAGCTGCGCGGCTACGAGTTGATCCGGATCGACGTGCCGACCGACGCCGGCATCGCGCTGCACCGCGAGTGGCTGTTGATCCGGCCCCGCACCGACTGGGCCGTCGGGACGACGATCTACCCGCCGGGCTCCCTGCTGGCCGCAAAGTACGAGGAATTCCTCGCAGGCACAGCCGAATTGAGCGTGGTATTCGAGCCCGACGAGCACACCAGCCTGGAGAGCTACACGTGGACGCGGGACCACCTCATCCTCGTTACCCTCGTCGACGTCGCAAGCCGAGTGGAGGTGGTCACCCCCGGTTCGTGGGAGCGTGCGCCGATCGCAGGCATTCCGCCCAACACCAACACGATGTTGGTCGACGTCGATGAGTACGGCAACGAGATGTTCCTGGACTCCAGCGGTTTCGACTCCCCGTCGCGGCTGCTGTGGGGCCACGCAGGCGATGATGTGACGGAGATAAAGAGCGCGCCGGCGTTCTTCGACGCGTCCGACATCGAGGTCACGCAGCACTTCGTCGCGTCGGCCGACGGCACGATGATCCCGTACTTCGTGGTGGGCCATCGCAGTTCGACCGGACCGGGTAAGACCCTGTTGAGCGGCTACGGCGGGTTCGAGAACTCGAGCGTGCCGGGCTACGGCGGCGTGCTTGGCCGGCTGTGGCTTTCGCGTGGCGGGACGTATGTGCTGGCGAACATCCGGGGCGGCGGCGAATACGGACCGCGCTGGCACACGCAGGCGATGCGTGAGGGCAGGCATCTGGTCGACGAGGACTTCGCCGCTGTGGCAAGGGATCTGGTGGACCGCGGCATCACGACCGTCGAACAGCTCGGTGCGCAAGGTGGCAGCAACGGCGGTCTGCTAGTGGGCATCATGCTGACGAAGTACCCCGAGTTGTTCGGCGCGCTGGTGTGCAGCGTGCCTTTGCTGGACATGCGACGGTTCCACCTGCTGCTGGCAGGCGCGTCGTGGGTCGCCGAGTACGGCGACCCGGACAACCCCGACGATTGGGAGTTCATCTCCAAATACTCGCCGTATCAGAATATTTCGACAGACCGCCGCTACCCGCCGGTGTTGATCACCACGTCCACCCGTGACGACAGGGTGCATCCCGGGCACGCCCGCAAGATGACCGCGGCGCTGGAGGCGGCGGGCCACCCGGTGCAGTACTACGAGAACATCGAGGGCGGCCATGCGGGCGCAGCCGACAACGCGCAGACCGCGTTCAGGGCTGCATTGATTTACGAGTTCCTGCACCGGACGCTCGACAAGTAGCAGAGTGCCGTAACCCCGCGGCCTATCTCTGCGCGATGTTCACACCCAGCACCCCGCGCCCGGTGATCATCGGAAGGTCAAGGAACGTCCGGATTCCCGGCGCCGCCGCGCACACCGGAGCGATGGCGTGGACGGCGTGCATGGCGGTGCCCAGGCAGCCCTGATCGGTCTCGTCCTCGCCGTGGGTGGCGATCTTCGAGTCGAGCACCATCGACGGCCGCCCTTCCACGGTCACCTTCCAGCCGCGCCCCGTCGGCCAGTTCGGGGCTTGTTCGTCACCGAGGCGGGTGATGTGCTCGACGGTCAGCGCGCGACGGCCGGCCACGATGGCGGTGTAGCCGAAACGCTGTGCGGCGACGGTCCCCGCCTCGACCCGTCCGGCCTTGATGTCGAACGCTTCCGCGGCCACGGCGACCTCGCGGTGGTATACGAAGTCGTCGATGGTCGCGTCGAGTCCGTCGGCGAGAAGCATCAGCGGCGCGCGGAAGGTGACACCGGCGAGTGCGGCGTCGGCCATCGGCACTGGTTCGTCGGGCGCCTTGCCGAAACCCATGATGTCGAAGAGCATGTCGGCGCTGTCGTAGCTGGTGTAATCCATCAGCTCCTGGACCAACAGCGAGTCGATGCGCTGGAACAGGCCCGACATCGTCAGTGGCAAAACTTCCGCGGCCCAACCCGGTTCGATGCCGGTGGCGTGGAAGGACGTCTGTCCGGTCGCGCAGGCGGACTCGAGCCTGTCCACCACTTTGTCGCCGAGGCTGCGCGGATAGATGAGGCCGGTGACGGCCGTCGACACCACGTTCTTGCCGGAGCCCAGCAGGCGGCAGATGTCGTCGAGGGCGCCCATCGGGTTCATCTCGCCCTGCGGCATGTAGAGCACACAGTCGGCGTCGAGGGCGACGATCTCGTCGGGGTCCGTGGTCGCCGTGACGCCGACGGGACCGATGCCGCAGACGTCGCCGACGTCGCGGCAGGCCTTGGCGTCGCTGTAGACGAGGGCGCCCACGAGTTCGAGATCGGGACGCTCGTGCACGGCTGCGACGGCATGGCGGCCGACGGATCCGGTGGCCCACTGAATGACGCGCAACATGCTGAGGAGCTTACGGTAAGGGCGACGATTACACCGCCGTCTTCGGCCCCTCAGTCGCGGTTGGCGATGATCCGTGTCGCGGCCTCGACCGCCGCGGCGCGGCGATGCGCGATGACGGCAGGGTCGTCCGTGACGGCGTCGGGGTGTGGCAAGTGCGCCCAGGCCAAGCCGGTCGCGAAGAGCAGCACGATCAGATCGGCGGGCTGCCAGGCGGGGTCGACGTGGCCGGCTGCTTGCGCGGCTTCGATGGCGGCGATCCCGTGGGCGTGGATTGGTTGGCCGTCGGCATGTGGTTCATCGGGGGTGAACCCTTCCAGCTGCGCCCAGGTGATCATGCGCAGGTGCTCGGGCCGGTTAAGGGCGAGATCGTAGATTTCACCGACGAATTCGGGCACGGCGTCGGGGCGCAGCTTCACCGCGCGGGTTTCCGAACAGGAGTGGGTGGAGACGGCCAAACAGCACACCCAGGAATCACTGGAATAAGCCATCTCCGACCTTCTGCAAATCCGGTCCCGCGACCCGTATCGGGAACTGAACCCGCTGGCCTGGCGCGCCGCCACCCAACCCCCCGTGGAAGGGTGACAGCGCGCACCTGAGCCGGTCGGCACCGTGCCAAACTCAGCTATGCCGACGAAGTTCGAGACGCTGCTCTACAAGACCGACGGATACGTCGCCACCATCACGCTGAACCGCCCCGAGCAGCTCAACACCATCGTTCCGCCGATGCCCGACGAGATCGAAGCGGCCATCGGACTAGCCGAACGCGACCCCGCCGTCAAGGTCATCGTGCTGCGCGGTGCCGGCCGCGCGTTCTCGGGCGGATACGACTTCGGCGGCGGCTTCCACCACTGGGACGACGCGATGAACACGGACGGACGCTGGGATCCCGGCAAGGACTTCGCGGCGATGACCGCCCAAGTGACCAGCCCGCACCAGAAATTCTTGGCGATCTGGCGCGCCTCCAAACCCGTCATCGCGCAGGTGCACGGCTGGTGCGTGGGCGGCGGCAGTGACTATGCGCTGTGTGCTGACATCGTCATCGCCAGCGACGACGCCGTCATCGGCACGCCGTACGCCCGCATGTGGGGTTCCTACCTCACCGGCATGTGGCTGTACCGGCTCAGCCTCGCGAAGGTGAAGTGGCATGCGCTGACCGGTGAGCCGCTCACCGGAAAAGAAGCCGCCGCAGTAGAACTCATCAACGAGTCCATCCCGTTCGAACGGCTCGAGGCGCGCGTCAACGAGGTCGCCGGCAAGCTCGCGAACATCCCGCTCTCCCAATTGCAGGCCCAAAAACTCATCGTCAATCAGGCGTACGAGAACATGGGGCTCTCGTCCACGCAGATGCTCGGCGGCATCCTCGACGGGCTGATGCGCAACACCCCCGACGCGCTGCAATTCATCGACACCGCGGCCAACCAGGGCGTGCGGGCGGCGATCGAGCGCCGCGACGGACCGTGGGGCGACTACAGCCAGGCGCCGCCGGAGCGCAGGCCCGACCCGTCGCACATCATCGAGCCCTGAGGTCAGCAGCGCGTCGAGGTCTGCGACCGCGCGCAGGGTGTCGTTGAGGTGCGTGCACGTGGTGGTCCCGACGAACTCACCGCGGATCCGACCGCGCATATCCGACAGCGTCATGCCCTCCACCCGCGCCGCGCTTCCGATCGCACCCGGGCATTCTTGCCACGGCAGCACCTGCACGGTCGCCGTCACCCACTCGTTGGTTCGCGTCGAAGTGTCCACCGAGCCGAGGACTGTGTACTCGTGCACGATCGTCTCGACGCCGTCGCCGTCAACGTGAGTGTCACGGAAGTGGGCGACGAACTCAACAGAACCGGCATCGACCGGTCCCAGGTCGAGCCGTCGGAACCGACGCATGCCATGGGCGCGCAGCGGTTCGAAGGCGTGCATCCCGGCGTCGACGAGCGGGGGCGCGACCGGGCCGTGCACCGACGGAATGGTGCCGTTACGCCTGGCGTACGGGACGAGCGACGCGTCGGATGCGAAGCCCGCGCAGATGCCTGCCATGTTGTCGGCGGTACCGGGTGGCAGCTTCTCCTCGATACCCAGGGTGATTGCCACATGCTGCAGCGCACAGCCGGAAACCAGCGCCGCGCCGACCCAGTCGTCGAGCAGCAGGTGCAGCAGACTCGCTCGCTCGGCCTCGTCGGGCAGCAGCTTGTTCACCGTCGCGCGGAATCCGGGGCCGACCCGGCTGCCCAATAACTGCACAAGACGCGTGTCGTGCGGGTGGGACGCGATGTCGTCGACGACGCGATCGGTGAGATGCGCGCGCACACAGACCTCGCCGAGCACGTCCGCCATGTCCGGATCGCGGGCCACCACGTCGCGCGCCCGTAGATCGACTTCGGACTCCCCGGTGCCGGCCGGGTGGGTGTCGATCGTGCTGGTACGCCGGACTGCGCCCGCGACAAGCGGTGGCCATGCCTGGACGGGCCGCTGTGGGCCGACGATGTCCGTGACGAATGGCATGGCAAGACGGTACTAAAGCGTGTCGAACAACTCCGTTGAGTGTCTGGCACCGCCCTTCTCGGGCGTCGTTTATTCAGGCCGCCGGGGCGGTGTGAATGTCGGTTCCCGCGTCATCCGGGCTGGTTTCACCGGCACACGTGGGGTGCTGGTCAGCGCCGTCCCGTCGGCGGGCGTTGGTGGCCCGGCTCCTGCTTGGGGGTCCGGGGATCGGTGAGGGTCGTGATGGGCCTGGCCCCAGCGGGCTAGATTGGTGGCCGCGTTGCGATCGCGGTCGGCAGAATGCCCACAGCCACAGGTGAATACGCGCTCGGCCAGGTTCAGATCGCCGCGAACAGTCCCGCATTCTGGGCAGCGCTTGCTCGACGGGAACCAGCGGCCGGCCACTAAGACGTCGCCGCCACGCCAGGCCTGCTTGTAGCGTAGGAGGCGGGCGAACTCGGCCCAGCCGGCATCTGAGATCGCTTGGGCTAGCCGGTGGTTGCGCAGCATCCCGGTCACGTTGAGGTCTTCGATCACGAGCCGGTCGTGGGTCTTGACCAGCGCGTTGGAAACCTGGTGCAGGAAATGCCGACGCACGTTGGTGTTGCGGTGATGGTGCCGCCCCAGTTTGGTGGCGGCCTGGCGGCGGTGAGCTGATCCTTTCTGCTTGCGCGACAACGATTTCGACAAGCGCCGCTGGCGAGCCATCCCCGCGCGCAGTGCTTTGGGGGCGTCGCCGATACGGGCGACCTCCTCGCCGTCACTGGTGGCGGAGACCAGGAACGCCGACAAGCCGCGATCCACACCCACCCAGCCGCCGTGATCCGCCTCGGCGCGCAGCGGGTGCTGGTGGGCTGGGTGCACATCGGCGGCCTCGACGTTCAGCGAAACCCACCAGTGCCCGCCGTGATGAGTGACGGTGGCGAACAGGATTTTCGCCCGCTCGTTGGCGAGCATGCGCCGCAACCGGCGAGTGTCGTCGTGCACGGCGATCGGGCCGATGCCGGGCAGGATGACCGAGCGTGGGCGAGCGTTGTCGCCGATCCGGATCGCCGCCGGACGGCCCCCGGGGTGCTTGTTACGCAGTCGAAACGACGGGGCAGCGCCGGTCTTCTTCTTGAAGCAGGGAACCCGATCCGTCTGCCCTTGCGCTTACCTGAGCGAGAGTCGGACCACGCTTTCAGCCCTTTACCTAGGTCGACGGCGGCTTCCTCGAATACCTGCTGGCACACCTGGCTACCCCACGCCAGCCCGGTCACCACAGGCTCGGACACGCCATCGGTGTCGACCATGAACACGCGGCCGGCGTCCTCGGTCTTCTTCCACGCGTTGAAGGCGTTAATCAGATCGAACGCGGTCCACGGCACATCGATGTCCTGGTCGGTGCGGCGCCCAGTCAGCGCGGTTTGCACCAGGCCCAAGCACTGGTTGAACGCGAACCGTGAGGCACCCGCGTGCCGGGCCAGCACCTCGTGCTGCTTGACCGTCGGGTCCAGACAGAACTTGAACGTGGTGTGCCGGCTCATCTCAGCGGTGAGCATCCCACGACCCACCGACAACCAACCCTCGCCAGCGGCTGCCAAGGCCGGAATCACTGTCGACATCGTGTCCGGCCCTAAGGCTGGCAGCGGGTTCCTCGTTCAACCGCGACGGTGGGTGGTCGAACGCACCAACGGATGGATCAACCACTGCCGTCGGCTCGACCGCCACTACGAAATCACCCTCGACGCCCACGAAGGCTTCCTGATGCTCAGCCAAATCGCCCTACTACTCCGACGACTCGACCTCAGCCAGTTGTTCGACACGCTTTAGGCCGGGGATGCCGCGCGCGGCAGGGCGAAAGCGAGGCCGAACGCTACGACGCTCAGCGCGGCGCTGACGCCCATGGCCATCGTCGCGCTGTGTGCGAAAGCCACGGCCACCGCGTCGGGGCCGGGCACCACGTGCAGCGTGCCAAACAGCACAGTCCCGATGACAGCGATGCCGACCGCGCTGCCGATGCGCTGCATCGTGCCGATCACCCCACTGGCCGCGCCCGCATCCCGACGCTCCACCGTCGCGACGATGAAGTCGGAATTCGGCGCGATGAACAGGCCGCTGCCGATCCCGGCGATCAGTAACGGCGCAAGCAACTCCCAGCCGCTGTAAGCGGTCGGCGCAGTGTGCGCCAACATGAGCCAGACGGCGGTGATACCGGCGGCTACCAGACCAAGGCCGCAGATCAACACGCTGCGGCCGAACCGCGCGGCCAGCACGTCACTTCGTGCAGCACCAATGATGCTGCCGACGGCGAATGGCATTGCGACAAGCCCGGATTGCAATGCGCTATGACCCAGGCCCGCCTGCCACAGCAAGGCGATCGTGAAGAAGATGCTGGTGAAGGCCGCGAAATAGACCAACGCGAGCAATACCCCGCCCGTGAACGACGAATGGGCGAAAAGCCGTGGCGGGACAAGCGGATTGCCTTCGAGCTTCTCCAGGCGACGTTCCCACAGCGCGAAGAGCGCGATGAGCACGGCTCCTCCGACCATCGACACATATGTCCACGACGGCCAGCCTTCTTGCTGGCCTTCGATCAACGGCGTGAGCAGCGCCACCAGGCCCGCCGTGAGCAACGCAAGTCCGAGCCAATCGGCTGCGCTATCCGTACCCTCGGCACCACTGGGGAGAAAGACCGCTGCCGCGCCAACCGCAACGATTCCGATCGGGATGTTGACGCCGAAGACCAGCCGCCATCCGGTTTCGGCGCCGAAAGCCTGGATGATCAGTCCGCCGACCAACGGGCCAAGGGCGGTCGAAAAACCAATGGTCGCACCAAGAATCGCGAACGCGCGGCCACGCTCTCGGTCTGCGAACATCAACTGGATCAAGGCTGTGATCGTCGTGAAGAACATACCGCCGGCCAGCCCCTGCACCGCTCGGGCGGCGATCAACTGACCGTCATCCTGGGCCAGGCCGCACGCCAGGCTGGCGATGGCGAAGAGCGACAAGCCCGCGATGAACACCCACTTGTGCCCCAGCCGATCCCCCACACGTCCGGCGGGAATCAGCGCCAGCCCGAATGCAAGTGCGTAACCCGAGACGATCCAGGACAGCGTGGCGTTCGATGCCCCGATGCTGCTCCGGATGGTTGGGATGGCGACGTTGACGATGGTGGTGTCGAGCAGGGCCATGAACGCACCGATCAACAAGACGGCCAGCGCCAGCCATTTGTTACGAGATCCGACAACCTGTTTCGACGTCACAACCGGAGTCTTCACGGTGTCCTCCTGGCGCGATGGTCGGCAACGATTTCTGGTAGCGCAGCAAGAAGCTCGTCATGCCAAGCGATTTCGGCACGTAGCCGGTCGGCCCGATGCTTCATCACGATCCGTTCGCTGACGCTCAGATAGCGGTCGATAGCGTTGGCATGGGCTTCCCATTGTTCGAGCGTGGCCGACAACGATGCGATCCGAGCAGTGATGATCGCCGGCAGATCGTCAAGGTGAGCGTCGTCGAGCCGGGTCATCGCGATGTCGAACGGATCAGGCTTGATGACGATGTCGCGCAATGCGCGCAATCGCAGCCCGCCGAGCGCTTCGCGTCCCGCATCGGTGATCGCCCACACCTGTCGCTGCGGGTACGCACCCGAACGTTCGACGCGGACCTCCTCGATCAGTTCCTCAGCGGCCAACCGCTTGATCGCTCCGTACAGGCTGCCGACCGTGATGTCGGTCCACAGCGCCACGTGCTCCTCTTCGGCCAGAAGCCGAAGCTGATGGCCGTGCATCGGGCCACGCTCCTCCAGGGCAGCGAGGAGAAAGACCCGGATTGACGACACGCGACTACTCTTGCACGAGTAGTCGTACGAAAGCAACCCTGGTGATGTCGTCCCTGCCTAGTCGCGTCGGCGCAGCCCACCGAGCATCGACACGAGCACGCCGAACGCCACCAGCACTCCGCCCGCGGCCAGCGTCAGGTTCAGCCACTGATGCAGGCCGCCCTCGGCGTGGTTGACCATCGCGTCGGCGACCTGCCGAATGTCACCCGACGTCCGATCCAGTGCTTGGTTGACGAAGCGCCGCGCAACTTCCAGGCCCGCCCAGCCTGCGGCGCCCACCAGCAGAGCCGAAACACCCAGCGCTGCAAGCGCTTTACCCCGGGCTCGTGCCGCAGCCAACGTCAGCAGCGCGAGCACTCCCGTCAACACCGCCGCTCCGATGCTGACCCACGGACCCCACGTCGACAACTGCCGCAACTGTCCCGGTTGCATACCCGCCGTGTCGGACACCGTAATCGGCACCGTCAACGTGTCCGGCACATCGAGATTCAGATTGCCCAACGTCGCGCGCAGCGACGGATCGGACAGCATCGGGGCGATGTCGATCAGCCAGCGATCGTCGGTGCCTTCCTGGCGGCGGATCTCGTCGGTGAACATCCAGGTGTGGACGATACGGTTCGCCTGTGCGAACTGCCCTGGGAAACCGGCGTTTTGGGTGTAGGCCGTCGTCACCTCACGCACCACATCGGAGTTGAGGTGGAAGCCGTTGTTCGAAGCCAAGGACACCATCTGAGTGGTGAGTTCGGAGGCCATCGCCTGTTGCAGCCGCGGATCCTTGGCCGCCGATTGCGCGAACGCGGCGTAGCCGTTGGCGTCGACGATGTTCCTCTGCGCCCACATAGCAGGAAGGGCCACCGCCAGCGCGACCGTCGTGACGAGCCACAGGAACATGGTCGCCACAAACCGCACGCGTCCTCCTTCCTGGCAGGACGCGCAGACCTCAGTCGTTCAGGGCGCGTCCCACGATGAGGGGGTCCGGCCTGCCGACCACCTCATGGTCCTTGTTGTCGTAGTCGAACTTACTCAACACATGGCGCATCGCGTTGACCCGCGCGCGCTTCTTGTCGTTGCTCTTGACCACCGTCCACGGCGCGGTCTCGGTGTCTGTCCACGCAAACATGTCTTCTTTGGCCGCGGTGTAGTCATCCCACTTGTCCAGCGACGCCAGGTCTGTCGGCGACAGCTTCCACTGCCGCACGGGGTCGACCTGACGGATGGTGAACCGGGTGCGCTGCTCGGACGACGACACCGAGAACCACAGCTTCGTCAGGCTGATGCCGTCGTTGACCAGCATCTGCTCGAACAGCGGGACCTGCCGGATGAACTCGGCGTGCTGCTTGGGGCTGCAGAAACCCATCACCCGCTCGACACCTGCGCGGTTGTACCAGGACCGGTCGAAAAGGACGATCTCGCCGTGGGCCGGCAGGTGATGGACGTAGCGCTGGAAGTACCACTGGGTGCGCTCGCGTTCGGTCGGCTTTTCCAGCGCGACGACGCGCGCCCCTCGCGGGTTGAGGTGTTCCATGAACCGCTTGATGGTGCCGCCCTTGCCCGCGGCATCGCGGCCCTCGAACACGATGACATGCCGGTGGCCGTTGGCCTGGCTCCACTTCTGCAGCTTCAGCAGTTCGATCTGCAGCAGCCGCTTCTGCTCCTCGTACTCGTTGCGCTTCATGCGCTCGTCGTACGGGTAGTTCTCCCGCCAGGTGTCGACCTCGGTGCCTTCTGGTTGCCGAACCAGCACCGGGTCGTCGTCGTCATCGTCGCGAAGTGTGTAGCCCTGGGCTCCATCGAGCATCGTCACCGGCAAAAACTATCGACGCGCGGGTACGCCTGGGTAACGCGCAGATGAACGGGCGGTGCTTAATTCGCGGCCCCGCTGCGATGCTTACTTAGCAGCGCGACGAGGCGTAATGAGCGCCAACTTCGTCATCAGCTTGTTCATCCGCTTCAGCGCCTTGGGCGAGTTGTGGTAGTAGTTGCCGCCTGCGCCGACGTTGGTGCGCGGCGCGACCACCGCCTGCTGACGGCAGTACTTGCGCAGGCCCTCGGCCCCGCCGAAACGCGCGCCCATCCCAGACGTCTTCCAGCCACCCATGGGCGCCGTCGTACACATCAGATTGGAGATCACGTCGTTGACGTTTACCGCACCGCAATCCAATTGCACTGCAACGCCTTTCGCGCGCTCGATATCGTTCGAGAACACCGAGGCGGACAACCCGTACGGGCTGTCGTTGGCCAGCCGGATCGCCTCGGCGACACTGGACACCTTCATGATCGGCAGCGTCGGCCCGAACGTCTCCTCGGTCATGCAGGCCATGGAATGATCCACGTCCACCAGTACCGTCGGCGGGTAGAAGCTGCCGACACTCCTCGGCCGCACGCCACCGGTGAGCACCCTTGCGCCCTTGGCCTTCGCGTCGGCGACGTGGCGCTCGGTCACGGCAACCTGGTTGTCGTCGATCAGCGAGCCGAAGTCATTCCCGTTGCCCGCGCCCATCTTCAGGTTGTTGACGTCGCGTACTACCGCCGCGACGAACTGGTCGTACACCGGCTCGAGCACGTACACCCGCTCCACGGACACACACGTCTGCCCGGCGTTGAACATCGCGCCCCACACCGCGGCGTGCGCCGCCAGGTCGATGTCGGCATCCTCCAGCACGATCATCGGATCCTTGCCGCCGAGTTCGAGGCTGACCGGGGTGAGCCTGCGCGCGGCGCGCTCCATCACCTTCGCGCCCGTCGCACTGGACCCGGTGAACTGGATGAAATCGGAGTTGTCGATGACCGCTTCGGACACCTCACGTGCCCCCTGCGCCAGCGCGAGCACATCGGGCGCGCCGGAGTCCTGCCACCCCCGCAACAGCAGCTCGGCCGTCAACGGCGTGCGTTCGGATGGCTTGAGCAGCACCGCGCAGCCGGCGGCAAGCGCACCGATGGCGTCCATCAGCGCGTTGGCGACCGGGTAATTCCACGGCGCGATGATGCCGACCACCGGACGCGGCCGGTAGTGCACCTCGACCTTCTTGATCGCCAGGAACGGCAGCGACGCCGGACGGGGCTCAGGCGCCAGCGCCTTCTCCATCGTCTTGATGTAGTAAGAGGCGATCATGATCAGAAGCGGCACCTCTTGCGCGGCGTCGGTGGCCGACTTGCCAGTCTCCTTGATCAGCAGCGTCTCGATCTCATCGCGGTGCTCGCCAAGCCACACCGCGTAGCGAGCCATCACCTTGGCGCGGCCCTTCGCGCCGCGGGCCTCCCAGTGCTTCTGCGCCTCGCGCAGACCCGCCGCGATGCGCGGCACATCGGCGGGATCGGTCCAACGCACTTTGCCAGCAACCACACCGGTCGCAGGATTGCGGATGGTGCCGGTGTCGGACACATCAACTTGAGGAGTCGCTGTCATGGCCTCATGGTAACCACGACTGTGACGCAGATCGCACCGGGGGTTGACACGTGTCAAGTCCGGTGGGGTGCGTGTCCTGATGTGAGGGCTGCGACGCACACGATCGCGGTGCCCAGCAGCAGGCCGCCGACCGTATCGGTGAAGTAATGAAAAGACACGCCTACGCCCAAGATGGCGAGCAGGCAATACACGACCGCGACGAGCACCGCCCAGAGCGCGGCGCCCGCCACCAACACGACCATCCCCATCGCCACGACGAACGTCGCCGTATGGCCACTCGGGTAGGCATAGGCCAGTCCCCGTTCACGGCCGAACACGGGCTTAAGCAGCCTGGCGAGCCCCATCGCGAGGAGCGGACACACGGCCGCCGCCACCGCCAATCGGTACTGCCGTCGGTACAACGTTACGGCGAGCGTGGCCAGCACCACCGACGCGAGGAGCCACGGGTTCGCTAAAAACATCAGATAGCGCACATGGCGTCCGTGTTGGTGAAACCAGTCGTCCAACGGGGTGGACCCGTGTCTCACCGCCAAACCCAATATCACCATCGCGACTACCGCGACGGGTGGCCAGACGCGGATCAGGTGATGCCCCGCACGTACGCCGCCTGGCCCAGGTGCTGAGCGCAGTCGTCGACGATGCTTACCAGTCGCGCGCTCGCGGTTACCGGCGGATGCCAGCGGGTGTCGACGATGCGGCTGAGCTCGTCGGGCGTCACGGACGCGATGTACTCCAGCGTCACCTTGTGCACGCCGTGGTAGTAGCCGGCCAATATGTCGGCCGACGCGTGCACCTTCCCGACGTCCTCAGGACCGTGGCCGAATCCCGTGTCGTTGCGCGGGAGGTCCAGATCGAACCGGTCGACCCAGCCGTCGCGCGTCCACACCTCCTCGATGTTCGCGATGTCGCAGAGCTGTGCGTCCTGCACACGCGCGCTGTGCCAGATCAACCAGGCAATGCTGTTGGCGGTGCCGGTCGGGCGAAAGAACGCGACCTCGTCGGTGAGCCCGTCGGTCAGTTCCTCGACGTGCTCGATGAGCCGGGTGAACGAGTCACGCAGCAGTTCGCGAACCGCTGCCGCATCTGAGTCAGCCATGCCTTGACGCTACCTGTGGGGCGATGACATTCCTTGACAGTTATATGAATGAGTGGTGATATGAAAGGGTGGACGCATTCGCGGTGATCGCCGACCCGACCCGCCGTCGCATCCTTGACACCCTGCGCGACGGCGCCGCCGACGTCGGCACTCTCGTTGCACGGCTTGGCATTTCGCAGCCGCTGGTGTCCAAGCATCTCGGAGTGCTTCGGGACGCCCGGTCCGTCGACGTTGCCGTCGACGGCAAGCGACGGGTGTATCGGTTGGCTGAGGATCCGCTCCCGGCGGTGCTGGCGTGGGTGACGCCCTACCACCGCAGGTGGTCATCCAGCCTGGACCGCCTTACCCAACTCGTCACTGCGGCGAGCCGCGACGAAGATGAAGAGGAGCAGTCATGACGCACCCACTGGAGGGGAAACTGGAAAACCGCGACGGCGCTTGGATATTGACGCTCGTGCGCGATTTCGGTCAACCGGCCGAGAAGCTCTGGCCGTGGCTGGTCGATCCCGACCGATTGCGCCAGTGGTCACCGATCGTCCCCGACCGAGCGCTGGACGGCGTCGGACCGCGCCAGGTGCGGGAGAACCCGGACGACGAGCCGGTCACCGGCGACGTCATCAGCGTGGACCCGCCGCATGAGCTGGTGCACCGGTGGGGCGACGACCTCGTGCGCTGGCGCCTGTCACCGACCGATACCGGCTGCCGGCTGACGCTGGAACAGACCATGCGTGAGCACGACCATGCCGCGATGAACGCCGCGGGCTGGCATCTGTGCCTCGACGTGTTGGACGACGCCGCGAACGGCGTGGACCGTCGGCGGGTGGTCGGCCGGGACGCCATCGCGCACGGGTGGGAAGCGTTGCGCGACAAGTACTCCGAGGCGCTCGGCGTCTAGGCCTCGGGCGTAGCGCCGTGGAATACCGCTTCGATGTTGTTGCCGTCCGGATCGCGGACGAACGCGCCGAAGTAGCCAGGGTGGTACTCGGGCCAGAGCCGCGGCGCGTGCAGTGATTCGGCGCCCTGCTCGAGCGCCGCGTCGTAGAAGGCTTTGACTGCGTCGGTGTCCTTGGCTTGGAACGCGACGTGGTTCTCGCGGTTCGGCCCCGCCGCGTCACCGGCACTCATATCGGCGATCCAGAAATCGGGCTTGCCGTCCTTGCCGTACCCGATGGCGACCTGGAAGTCCATCTGCCGGCTGTAGCCCAGCACGCCGAGGACCTTGTCGTAGAACGCCTTCGATTTGTCCCAGTCCGCACAGTTGATTCCAAGGTGGTCAATCACGGGCTCATCCTGGCATGGAGCCCCGCCACGGTCGTAGATTCATTAGATGAGCTACCACCTGATCATCCGCAACGGAACCATCGTCGACGGCCTCGGTGGTGAGCCTTTCGTCGGCGATGTCGCGGTCAGCAACGGGGTCATCGCGGCCGTCGGGGCTGTGGACGGGGACGCTGCCCGCGAGATCGACGCGACCGGACTCCTCGTCACACCCGGTTTTGTCGATCTCCATACCCATTACGACGGGCAGGCCATCTGGTCCGACCGCATGACGCCGTCGTCGGCGCACGGCGTGACAACCGCGGTGATGGGCAACTGCGGCGTTGGCTTCGCGCCCTGTCGCGCCGAGGACCACGACGTCCTCGTCGACGTGATGGCCGGCGTGGAGGACATCCCCGGCGTGGTGATGGTCGACGGCCTGCCATGGGATTGGGAGACGTTCCCCGAGTACCTCGATGCGGTGGAGTCTCGAAAGCGCGACATCGACGTCGCCGCTTATCTGCCGCACTCGCCGCTGCGGGTGTATGTGATGGGACGCCGCGGCGCCGATCGCGAGCCCGCGACGACCGAGGATCTGGACCGGATGCGGGCGCTCGCCAAGGAGGCGATCGAGATCGGCGCGATCGGGTTCGCCTCGTCGCGGTTCTCGTTCCACAAGACCGGAAGCGGCGACCTGATCCCCACCTACGGCGCCGCGCAGGATGAGATCAGCGCGATCACCCAGGGCGTGGCCGACGGCGGCGGCGGGCTCATTCAGTTCGTGCCCGATATTCCCGCCGGCGGCTACGAGTCCGTGCTGCAGCAGGTTTTCGAGGCCGCCGCGGACGCCGAGCTCCCGGTCACGTTCAGCCTCGCGACGGGCAACTCGGGCGACCCGATCTGGCCGGATGCGATCACGCTGATCGAGAAGTACAACGCGGCGGGAGGCGACATCACCGCCCAGATGTTCCCGCGCCCAATCGGTTTGGTGATCGGCCTCGAACTGACCGGCAACCCGTTCGTGTTCTACCCGAGCTACCGCGAAATCGCCGACCTGCCGTTGGCCGAACGGGTCGCCGAGATGCACAAGCCCGAAGTGCGGGCGCGGATCCTCGCCGACAAGCCCGCGGGCGACGGTCATCCGCTGCTCTATCTGGCCCAGGCCTGGAACTGGATCTTCCCGCTGACCGACAACCCGGACTACGAGCCGGCCGCGTCCACGTCCATCGCTGCGCGGGCGAAGGCGCGCGGCGTGACTCCGATGGAGGAGGCCTACGACCGGTTGCTCGACGATGACGGCCACGCGATGCTGCTCGTCGCGATGGGCAACTATCAGAACAACTCGCTCGACACCGTCGGCGAGTTGCTGCGCCGCGATGACGTCGTGCTCGGCCTGGGCGACGGTGGTGCGCACTACGGAATGATCTGCGACGCAAGCTATCCGACGTTCCTGCTGGCCCACTGGGCACGCGACCGCGCGTCGGGCCGGATGCGCGTCGCCGACGTGATCCGCGAATTGACATCCGTGCCCGCGAGGGTCGCCGGGTTCGCCGACCGCGGCCGAATCGCGGTGGGCTACAAGGCGGATCTCAACGTGATCAACCATGCCGCAGTGCGGTTGCACAAGCCGGTGATCACCCACGACCTGCCTGCGGGCGGTCGTCGACTGGACCAGGCCGCGGACGGCTATGTCGCGACGATCGTGTCTGGCGAGATCATCGCCGAGAACGGCGTGCCCACCGACGCGCGTCCCGGCAAACTGGTCCGCGGCCGTCAACCGGCGCCGGCGGCCTAGGCCCATGAGCGTCAAAGTCGATCTCGATCTGCTGGCCGACGAGCTGGCCGACTACGCGTACGCCTATCTGATCACGGTCGGCGACGACTACCACGCACACACCGTTGCGGTCGAGCCTGTGCTCGCCGATGGTGTGATCGACGTCAGCTCGATCGGCAACAGCACGCGCAAGAACCTCGCGAGCCATGACGGCGTCACACTTGTCTGGCCCCCGCGCGAACCCGGCGGCTACTCGCTGATCGTCGACGGGCGCGGCGAGCCGACTGACACCGACGCGCTGAAGATCGTGCCGAGCCGCGCCGTGTTGCATCGCAAGGCAGCGCCGGGAACGGTGACGAAACCCGGCTGCAAGGACGATTGCATGCCGCTCGAAACCGGCTGAGTTCCCCGCTGCGTCGTTACGCTCAGGGCGAAGACGTGTTTGTTGTCTTTATGATTGATTTTCTTGTCTATTCGCTTCATGCTTACATCCATGACCGACACCACAATCGACACCCAGTACGCGACGGGCCGATCACGGCACGACATCGAGCGCGCGCTCGTCACCGCAGGTTTGGAACTCGCAAACCTTCAGCCGGCGGACCTCGCGCCGCTCGAGGATTTCCACACCATGGGCCGCATCGCCACCAGCCAGCTCGCGGAGTTGCTGGGAATCACCAGCCACGACCATGTGCTGGACGCCGGCAGCGGTATCGGCGGTACCTCCCGCTTCCTCGCCAACCGGTGCGGGTGCCGGGTGACCGCCGTCGATTTCACCGACGAGTACTGCGAAACGGCTCGTTGGCTCGACCGGCTCGTCGGGCTGGACGATCGGATCTCCGTGCAGCAGGCCGACGTCACCGAACTGCCGTTCGCCGACGCCACTTTTGACGTGGTATTCAGCCTGCATGTTCAGATGAACGTGGCCGATAAGACCCGCCTCTATGCCGAAGCACGCCGCGTCCTTGTCGGCGATGGCCGACTTGCATTGTGGGACATCACGTCTGGCGATCGTGGCAAACTCGGCTATCCGCTGCCGTGGGCCGACGACCCCGACCAAAGCCACCTCGCCACTCCCGAGCAGTTGTGCACCGCCATCGAGACCGCCGGCTTCGCGATCGAGCACTGGAACGATCTCACCGACGAGGCGGCCGCGTTGATGCAGGCGCTTCTGACACTGCCCGCCAATCCGCTCGGTCTACACGCGTTCGTCGCAGACTTCGAGGAGAAGGTCACGAACCTCACCTCCGCCCTCGCCGACGGGCGGCTGCGGGCGATCCAAGGCGTCGGGCGCGTAGTTCGGTGAGTTTCGTTCGCGAGTGTGGGCTTGTGTCACGGTCTACGGCCTTGGTTTCAAGGCTTCTATGCAACAGCTGTTGGTTTGAACGGGTTGCAGAGTAGTTCATCGAGTGCTTCGGCCGGGGTTTTCCACCCGAGGGTCTCACGGGGCCGTGTGTTGAGTTTGGTGGCGATGTAGTCGAGGTAGTCAGCCGGGAACACCGACAGGTCAGTGCCGTTGGCAAAGTACTGACGCAGCAGTCCGTTGGTGTTTTCGTTGGTGCCGCGCTGCCACGGCGAGTGCGGATCGCAGAAGTAGATGTCCAGATCGGTGGCCTTTGCGATCTGGGCGTGGTTGGCCATCTCCTTGCCCTGGTCCCAGGTCAGTGTCTTACGCAGGATCGCGGGCATGGCGGCCATCTTGGCCACGATTGCCTCCTGGACGGCCTCGGCGGTGTGCTCATCGGGCAGATGCAGCAGCATCACAAACCGGGTGCTTCGCTCCACTAGGGTGCCGATCGCTGAACCCGAGGCAGTGCTGCCCAGGATCAGATCCCCCTCCCAATGTCCGGGCACGGCACGATCGGCGACCTTGGCCGGGCGCTGGCTGATGTTGACCATGTCCTTGATCCGGCCGCGACGTTGGTCAGCACGGCGATGCGGTTTACGCACGGCCCGTCCGGTGCGCAGACAGCGATGCAGTTCGCGGCGTAGATTCCCTTTGCCCTGAACGTAAATCGCCACATAGATGGTCTCGTGAGACACCTGCATCTCCGCGTCGTCGGGGAAGTCGATCCGCAGCCGTCGGGCGATCTGCTGGGGGCTGTGCTGTTCATTTTCCAACCGGGCCTGCACCTCGTCGCCCAGACGCGTATTGGTGGCCAGCTTGCCCGGCCGGCTGCGGCGGGCATTGCGCCACGCCCGCGCATGGGCCTGGCTGGCCCGATACCGCGGTGTGGGATCCCAGCCGCCACGCCATCGGGCACCGAAGCGATACCGCGCCCGATAGCGTCCCGGTCCCCGATATGACCCGTTGCGGTTGATCTCGCGCATCACCGTCGACGGGGCGCGGTCCAGCCGCCGCGCCATCGAACGGATCGACTCACCCCGGGCGACCCCGTCTTGGATCTCCTCACGTTCCTCCACGCTCAGACGGGATCGCAAACGCGGAGCAGTTTCATCTACAAAGGTCGGTTTCACCCCGCCAGCATCAGCAAACCAAACCCATCCGATCCGCTGCGACACGCCCACGGACACACCGGCCTCCCTTGGAGACATCCCCGCACCGACCAGATTCCAGAACTGCCGACCCACAAACGGATATCGCGACGGCGTCATCACAACCCCTCAACTAGAGGCTGTTGCAATCAACCCTTGAGACCGCC
>Ga0105247_10000526_pt1 | contig 31200 bp, 21 predicted proteins | sample KBSS24metaG_FD_81519 | JGI IMG/M metagenome (GOLD analysis project Ga0105247, IMG submission 81519) | Switchgrass rhizosphere microbial communities from Kellogg Biological Station, Michigan, USA - KBS S2-4 metaG | ecosystem: Host-associated > Plants > Roots > Rhizosphere > Soil | place...
AGTCGCCGATCTGCTCGCTTCGGGCAGGTTCCTAACTCTGAATCGAAGACTGCGCGCGTGGAGCAAGGCCAGGAAGCGATCGTATCTTGGCCTGCTGTGGAAAGACGCGCTCGTGCGCCAGTTTCCCCAACGCTTCCAGGCAAGCACCGCCGGCCCAGCGGGACAACTTCCTCCCTGGTACAACAGCGACTTTTCGAGACGAATGAAATTGCAGGAGCGCATGCTCACAAGAAATCGATTGAGGAGTTTCCCGACACACAGCTCGCGCGATCAGGCCCGGGGTTTCCTGTCGGTGGTGAAGAACATTTCGTCGTGTTGGCGAACGGAACAGTTTGGCATTGACGTTACCTATCCGTTTGCACATCGACCATTGGTGGAGTTTCTGCAGGCGATTCCCCTCGACCAGTTAATGCGGCCCGGCGAGAACCGCGTTGTCATGCGACGCATGCTGGCAGGAATTCTTCCGGACGAAATCGCAGCGCGTCGCACGAAAGGGAATCCACGCGAGGCAATCTTTCGCGCTGTCGCACGCGAATCCGAACGATTGCGCTCAGTGTTCGCCGACTCGCGGCTGTGTGCTCGCGGATACATCGACAAGGAGTCGATACTCGCGGCTCTTGATCGGGCGCGCCACGGTTACGAAACGCATTCGGCGTTCTTAGTGCAAACGATATCACTCGAGTTTTGGTTACGAGATCTCGAAACTCGCGACTCGTTAACCAAAAGCCCTGCCGTAGAACCCAGACGAATCGCTTGGGTACGCGCGGCAGAACCTGTCACGCCTGCCGTGTGACTGCGGTCCCACGGCAGGTAGTAATTAGCAAAAAGAAAGGAGTAGGAAAATGCAGAACGAATACAACGCAGCAGAAGCAGTAGAGATTGGCAAGGCCGAAGATGTCATCCTGGGCGTGAAAACTGACGTTCAATGGGTCGACAGCACGGCAAACCCACCAGAGGATCGGCTCTATCAGGAGTAAGAAAATGAAAAACAATGAATACAATGCAGCAGAAGTTGTTGAAATCGGTGCGGCGCAGGCGATCGTTCGGGGTGAGAAGACCATAGACCCCGATCTCGACAGCACACTCATGGAACCTATTGAACAACACTACCAACCGTAGAGTTGTGTCACAGATCCGGTGAAGCGGGTCTTGTCTCGGCGACGCTGATCAGAGTTAACGATCAGACTATTCTATAGCCATAGCACACATCCCGCTTCACCATTAATTTCTCACCGAGCTTGGCTGTCGCTGCGCGGCAGGACGCAGGTGCGATTCGAACCACTCGAGAACGCGGTTCCAATAGTCAATTCGATTGCCGGGATGCTCGATGCCGTGTCCTTCATTTTCGTATCGCACGTAAACCACTTTTTTGCCGAGACGTCGAAGTCCGACAAAGATTTCATCTGCCTGAAATGGAGAGACGTCCATCCCTCCCTGGCTGATCAGCAAGGGTGTTTCAATTTTGTTCAGAAAAAAAGCCGGGGAATTTTGAACGTATCGCTCGGGAAACTGCCAGGGTGGCCCACCCATACGGCCCTGCCCCTCCTCGGCCCAACTAACGTGGAATGGCATTCCGCTTTTCAACATCGCACCATACATGCTACTGAGATTGCCGAAGCCGACGTCCATAACAGCAGCCTTGAACCGTTCGGTTTGTACGATTAGTGCGAGAGTGCTGTATCCGCCGTAACTGGCCCCCATCACTCCCAGTCTGTCAGGGTCGGCAATTCCCATTTCGATCGTCTTGTCTACCGCAGGCAAGACCGTTTTCGCGAGATCAGACATCGGCGTTCCTACAGTCAGGGGCGTGTCAGGAAGCAGGACTGCGTAGCCACGTGAGGAAAACAGATGCAGGTTGTAATGTTCATTCCCGGCACCGCCGTAGCGATTTACATTGGCCGACAGCATCGAGCCTCCATAAACCCAAACGACTAATGGATACCGCACGTTGCTTTGATAGTTCACGGGCAATAACAAGGTCGCCTGAAGCTTCTTCCCATCCGCAGTGGAATAATCGATCAACCGCGCGTCTCCGGCCGGATAGCGCTCGAGATCGGGGTTTACGTGTGTCAGTTGGCGGACGCCAGTGAAGTCTCGGTTCGTGATCCAGAGGTTTAGTTCCTGTCGCGCGTTCTCTGCCGCATAAATCATGAGCTCGTCATCATGTGAAACACCGCGTAGCATAGGGTTGATGCTTATGTCAGCTTCCAGCCTCTTACTAAATTCACCGGTGCGTGAATCGACTCGATAAAACCCTTCCTGCTTCGTTACGGAGTTACTGATGTTGACGTAAATTGATTCGCCGTCAGGAGACCATATTTGTTGTCCGTCATGTCGAGAGACAATGCCCCTGATCTGACGATTCCATGTAGCGGTAATTGCTGTTGCTTTGGCTTCCGTCGTTGGGATGCGCCAAATCTTGTTATCACCAAGTACGTACATCGTCCGCCCGTGTTTATCCCAGAGCGGCGTTTGTATGAACCGCACGCGCGCAGATGCAGAAACCTTGCGCGGCTGTTCACCAGGCGACCAAATGAAACACTCACCGTCCGAGATATACGCGATGGTCTGCCCATCTGGTGACCACGACGCCGGCAGCGAAGGTACGCCCGGAGAGAAGTCTTTGACTCGTTCAATTTGTCCACTCGATAGCGATACTACTGACAGGTTGTAGGTATAGAGAAGTTGATTGTCTGGCCTTACCTGCGTTGGCGATGCATAGACGATTCTGTCGCCGGAAGGTGAGAGTGAGTACACAACAATTTTCTCCTGCTTGACGATTCTGCGCACCCCCCCGGTATGCGTATCCAATATTGCAAGGTCTCCGAGGAATGAATCCATCGAGCTCGGAAGTTTTACCGCGGAACTCTCTGACTCGTAGATTGATCTTGCGGCTGGATCGAATGGTTCTCGTTTTGTGGTTCCGTCGAAGCAATCAAATGTTTGAGTGTTGCCAGTAATTTTAGTCAGGACTTGCCGGCTATCGGGCGTCCAGAAGATTTTTTCTAACCATGAACGCGCGTGTACGACCGCAGTAGTCAGTGCCCGCAGTTTTCCGGTCGAGCGTTCCCAGATCCATACGTGTGCTTTACCGGATCGATCTGAGTAGAAAGCCAGCGATTTACCGTCCGGGGACCAGCTCGGCGCCCAGTTTGCGCCTTTCCCGGAACTGATGTTGATTGTTTGTCCGGATTTTGTGTTGCTGATAAGAAGATCACTATTGGCGAGCAGGAATGGAGTGCTGGTGCACGTAAAGGCTTTCCACTCGTCACTCGGGAGGCCCTGTAATTTTCGGCGCCGAGGATCAATAAGTGTATAAGCAACCCACGCCCCGTCTGGAGAAAGATCAAACTCAACCGCCGCAAACGACTTCGCCGTGCTGGCGGTTTCCACCGGCAAAGGTTGAAGCGAACTTTGAGCGCTCAAACTGATAACAGAAACAAGTAAAAGCGCAAGACCTCGCATTGCTGGGGCTTTCATCGTTGTGTCCTCCGAATGTGTTTAGAATCCGAGCCTCAGGGCAAATTGAATGGATCTTGGACCACCAATCTGGAACAGTGGACTGAGTCCAGTTCCCTGACTGCTCAGACTTGTCGCCAGCGTTCGCGTTGTTCGACCAAACTGCGCGCTCGTCAGGTTGTTTTCCGGAAGACCAAAGTTAGGATGGTTGAAGAGATTGAAGGCTTCAGCTCGCAACTGGAGATGCACGTTCTCCGTGAAATTGAACTGGCGGCGCAACGCGAAATCGACCTGATTCAGGGGGAAGCCGCGCAAAGCATTCCGCCCGAGATCCCCTTGTTTTCCTGCTGGCGCAGGACAGAAAGGACCTCGACAACCAGGTCGCGCCGGGTCGACCGAGTCATTCAATCTCTTACCGCCGGGCGCGAGGGGATCTTCGACATAGATCGGTATGCCGGGAGTGACATTCACACGTCGTTGCACCGATCGTCCCAGTTCATCAACTTCGGTCCCTGAACTAATGCTGAACGGCGTTGCTGATTGAATCCGTATGATTACATCAGTCGCCCAGCCGCGAAACACTGCCTTCGTGAATGCATTTGCCCGCAGTGTTGGCAACTCGTAGGTGACAGCCGCTGAGAAGTTGTGACGGACATCGAAATCCGCATTTCCTCGCACGACGTTGTTTATGCCCTGAGTGGAAATCTGCTCATCTGAGATCTCGTCAATTGCATGGGCCCACGAGTAGGAGGCGATTGCTTGCAAGCCGCGAGAGAGTCGTCGCTCGAATTGCAACTGCATCGCGTGGTAATCAGAAGTGGCGCCGTTATTCGTGTAGGTCACGCTTGAGAAGGTTGGGTTGGGGTTGCTCATGATCTGAGTACGCAACAGTCGCCGTCCGGCAGCTCCCACGTAGGTAGCTGAGAACACCTGGTTTTGGCCCACGAGGTAGTCGACAGCCGTGTTCCACTGCATCGTATAGGGCAGTTTCAACTCCGGGTCGTAACCATTGATCGAAAATGGTGGAGGGGGATTGAAACTTGGTAAGGCTGCTTGCGCGGGCGACAGCGGATAAACAAGATTTGGCGTAGGCACAATCCTTGTTGCAAATGGATAACGTGTAAATGCTTCGCCAGTTTGACTGTTTCCGAGGTCGTAAAAAACTCCGAACCCACCGCGAATCGTCACGTCAGCGCCGCGGTTTTGGAACGGGTGAAACGCGATTCCGACTCGCGGTGCGAAGTTGTTATAAGTGGTTTCGTATAGTCGCTCACCGCGCGGAGCAAGCGCGAAGGTGGCCCGGCTGTTCACTCCGGTGAGCGCATATGGGAGATTGCCATTGGCTTCAGATGGTGGCGGATTGACGTCCCAGCGTAAGCCATACGTAAGGGTCATTGAAGTCGTTGCACGCCAGGTATCCTGTCCATAAAGGGAAAAGTTATTGAAGAGCGGCCGAGAACTTTTGATAGCAAAAGTAGCCGAAGCCGACGCGCGACCCGATGTGATCGCTGCTGTGTTGCTGAAAATCGCAGTCTGGCTATAGTCCCTTGGATTGTAGACAGGTGCGAGTTTGCGGTAGTCAACACCTGTTTTGAACTGGTGGTTTCCAAGCTGGTGCGAGTAGTTATCAATAACGTTGAACTGCCTCTGAAAATTATTGTTACTGGTGCCGAGTGTTAACTGGCCCAGTACGCTCATCTGGACACCCACCAGCGATCGTTGGTCCAAAGCAGACGCGGGAACGAGCAATGACTTATCGAACGGAACGGCGCCATTGAAACTATCGAGATTCGATAAGCTTTGACCCTGTACCTGACTGAAGTTGAATCGCACTTCATTATTGGCCCGTGCTGAAAGGACGTGAGTCAGGCCGAGGGTGAGAGTTTGGGTGGTGAGCGCCGAGGTGCTCAACGTACTCAGGATGCGCGTGATCGTTTCCGACGGAGCGTAATCATACCGGCCAAATATCGTCGCCGAATTTCCAAACTTGTGATCCAGACGAAAACTCGTCGCATTCAAGGTTGAAGGATTTGAAAAACTCGCCGCGTAAGGCGCCTGGCCGGTTGTTCCGACTTCCGCACCCGTGGGCAAGGGAAGCGCGTTCAGAACAGGTTGTAATGCTGCCGGCGCAGTTTGTCTGATGCGAGACGCGAGAATGACGCGGTTCTCGGTCTGCGGCTGTCGCAAACGAAGCCCCTCGTATGAAAAGAAGAAGAATGATTTGTTGCGCCCGTCGTAGCCGACCAACGGCCCGCCTTCGCCCAGGCGCGGTAAAAGCACTGGACCACCGAGTACGAAACCAAAATCGTTCTGACGGAGCGCCGGCTTCGCCAAACGGTTCGCATTTACAAACCAGTCTTTAGCGTCAAGGGCATCATTGCGGAAATACTCGAAGAATGTCCCGTGAAAATCATTCGTTCCGGAGCGCGTCAATATCTGCACCTGGCCACCGGGCGAGCGTCCAAACTCAGGAGCAAAGGTCGACGTCTGTATCTTGAATTCTTCCAGAGCGTCGACCGAGACAAGGCTGTTCGTTCCTCCGAAGGTATTCATGCCCGGAAGAGAGCCGGCGAAGTCCTGCGAGATACCGTCCGAAGAATTGGCGCCGATATTTGCACTCACGCCATCCACGGTGAAGTAGTTCGCATTCGCTCTTTGACCGTTCACGCTGAATTGACCGCGGTTAAAGCTGGTGGAAGTTGTGATAACCACGCCCGGGCTCAATGCGATCAGCGACTGAAAGCTCCGCCCGTTCAGTGGAAGGTTGCTGACGAACTGCCGGTCGACCGTTGTGCCGACCGCCGGGGATTCGTCGATCAGTGCGGGGCTGTCGAGCACGTCGACGCTTTGGTTGGCGACGCTGCCGACCTTCAGAGAGATCTTGATCGTGCGTTGGTCGTTTACGTTGAGAATGACGTCTCTGAATTCAGCGGGAGTAAAACCATCGTGTTCGGCTTTCACGGTGTAGTTGCCCGGAGGCAGGAGCGGAACGACGAAGATGCCTTCATCGTTTGTAGCCGACGTTCGCTGGAAGCCCTGCGCGATGCTGATCACAGCGATGCCCGCTCCGGGTATGACGGCGCCGGTCTGGTCAGTTACCACACCGCTGAGCGTAGCTGTGGCGCCCTGACCGTAAGCACTATTAACAAAGGTGAATGAGAGCAGGAGGCAAACTACAAGTGCAATCAATCGCGAAGCGTTGACTAGAGGACAGACGACACACGGACACACGTCCCTCAATCTGGGCATGAGAGTTTTCTCCTTGGGAGTTATTTAAATTTGAATTTCTTCCGAAACGACAGCCCTACCCAACCTGGTAGTTCTGAATTTTTTTCGCTAACTCTTCGGCTTTGAAGAGCGCCTGCCAGAACGCCGCCGACTTAACAGCCACTGCTGAGCTCTGTGACGACGTCGTGAATGCCGAGCGCACTGCTTCATTGTTCGAGAGCGCAAGCTTATGAAGCCGCTCGATCGCGCGCGCTAAGTCAGCATCGCTGTTAATGACACCGCCTTCGCTTCCCGCGGCGGATGCGCCCGGAAAGAAAACTGGCTGAATCTCCTGCCGCAACGCGGCTGTTTCCCGTGCGAAGGCGGTGGCGTGTTCGTGCAGCATGTCGAGCCACTTCTCGCGTGCACCCGGAGCCACTGTTTGCATATCAACATTCGCAAACCGATTCGACAGCCGTTTCAATTCGATCGCATGAAACAATGCGTCGTACGCGCGCTTGACGACGCGCGATGAGTATTTGCGAATGGCATCATCAGTTGGACCAGCGGACGCGCGTTTCTCAAAATACGCGCGCAATTCATCGTCCGCGGCCACAGTGTTAGCTGACTCTTCGGTTTCCTGAATCGAAACCGGGCCAGGAGTGATCGGCCGCTGCATCGCCTCAGCAACTGTGCGAATCTCGATCTTCACTGCCGGATTGTTACTCACCGGCGCGAGGGCCTTTAGAAACTCCTGCTTTCGCTCCGCGCTATCAACAATTCCCTCAACGCGCAGTGACCCACCGACGCTGCGCGTGAGGGTGACTTGCTCATTACGGTCGGCCTTGGCCGTATTGAGCAAGTATGCAACGTCGACTTCCAGCTCTGCGGAAGCTGAGGGTGGCGCCGACGCGCTGGGCGAAGGAGGGACACGGCTGGAAGTGAGGTCCCGGGACGCCCAGTCCCCAGGCCTGCCAGGTTCCGCGACCCCTCCTGTTAGTTCCGGTTCAATCTCGAAAACGCTCGGAGACACCGCCGTTACTGGCAGTTGTTCAGAGCTAGCCTCGACGAACCGGTATTCGCGTAATTCATCGCCACGCTGCACGAGCAAGGTCTGCTCGATCGCATGAAGGTCAGACTTGTTCAGCGTGAGCGTGGCTTTCAAAAGACGACTGGCGCCGATGGCGCGCGTGCGCTCGTTCGTCAACACATAGGTCGTCGAGCGCTCCTCGACTTGAACAGCCGGCGGTTCACCAATCAGTGATCTAAACGATTGTGCCGAAGGTTCCAGTTGCCAGATGTCTTCAAGGTTGAGCAGTAGATCTCCTGGAGCTGCAAAGGCTGTTTCGGATCGCGGTTTGGATCCGTGATGGAAGACGGTGCGAGCGCCATCAGATTTTTGCCATGCGCCGGCGATGAGATGATTGCCATCGTCGTAGAGGCGGCGCGCGCTGTTGCCATTTGCGTTGTGCTGCCACAACTCGATCTTGTGGCGGGCAACGATCGCGCCTTCCGCGCTACGGCGCTCCTCAAGATTGATAAAGCGATGACTGATGCGATCGGGCGTTTTTTGAACAGCTTGCTCGGCGAGCGCGGCGCGCTCCAGCAGAACGGCCGCATCTAACTCGCGCGACAAGCTCGCCTTGAAGTACAGAAATCCGGCTATAACCACGATGCACGCGAGCACGATGAACGCGGCACGCCATACCGATGGTTCACGGTTACTAAATTCGTTTAGCGAACTAAGGTGGAAATCTGACCCCGCGCTACCGCGCTCGGTTCTGTTACTCAGCATGTGTCTCAACGTGGCAGCGAGCCGGCTAACCCGCGCGCGAAAACCGCGCTGAGCTCCCACGTCCGGCTGACGCAACACGTCGAGATCAGGCACAACAGTAAGGGGTGAGGACGAAGCGTTTGTATCCGTTATTTCCGAGGAGGCCTGCGCCTCATTGGCAAGCGGATCCTTGTAAACAACATGCAGGCTCGGCCCACTTTCATCTTCGTAAGTAGCCTCGAGCAACCGGCCTTCACTCAATTCGACCCGCGCCCATTGTTCATACCTCGGACCACTTGAATTGATACTGAAAAAGAGCAGTTGAATCCCCTGTTCGCTGAAAATCTCTACAAACTCGATCGGATCCTCAGGCGCGAGGTTCAGGTCAAGCTCGCTCAATTCCGCATTGATTTTCAGCGAGCTTACGAGCAGACCATTGACTGCGATACGCAGCTCCTGCGGCTTGTGTTCGTGCGTCTCGCGCAGTCGCTGCGCCAGTTTTCGCTCGAGCTCGGTTGGACCACCGCCCGATGCGCCACCGCCATTCGCATCACCCGGCGGTTCATGGCGTTCTGTCGAGTCGTTGCGATAGCGCTCCGCCAAAAGCGGCAAGCCGAGTAGCTCGTTTGCCATATCGAGACACTTCGCACAACTCACAAGGTGAGCGAGCTTCGCGGTCGTCAGCGTCTCGTCATTGCCGCCTGCGTACGCTTCATGCAACTCCTGGTACGATAGGCAGTCGCCCCGGCACGAACTGAAAATCAATTGGCGCAAGTCGAACATCAGATCACAATTCGATCTGAGATACCTCACTGAAGGTCGCGCCGGCGCCTCGCCATTCACAAACCGCAACCCGCCGGGCCTGTTCATAAACATCTTCGCTTCACGACGCGCCACTCGTTGCCACTGATCGACGCAGTTACGTGAGCTGTTCAGCACACTCGCGATCTCTGTTGGAAAGTAGTTATGGAAGAACCTGAGAATGAGGACGCTGCCGGCCTTCGACGATTCCTTCCTGAAACACGCATACGCACAGATCTGATGGAGGTCTTCGGACGCCTGCAGGCGACGCGGGGGTTCAATTGCCGTCCAGCCGAGCAGGCCGGAGTCGTAGTCGGCAATTGAGAGCGTTTCCTGCAGGCGTTGCGCCGCTCGACTGATTCGTGAGAAGTGCATGTTGCGCAACATGTTTCTTAGATACCCGTCGATGTTTTCAATCTCTTCCAGTCTGGTACGGCCCAACATCCACTGCACAAAAGCATCCTGGACAAGATCGTCAGCCGTCGACTCATGGTTCGTCAGGTGTATGGCCCAGAGACGGAGATTCGCATAGCGCTCTGTGAACAACTGTTCGCGGAACGCCTGTTCGCGGTTCTCCTCTGTTTGTGCAGCCACTCGGCGCTGATCCAGCATCTGGGTCTCTGGGCTTTCTGGATTAGTCCCGTCGGGGCTATGTGGACCGATCCCCGTTACGACTCAACTCAACGCATTTCAAATTCGGCTTGCGCCCGAAAGATGCGCTTCGATTTTCTATCTATATGTGTATTTTCATGAGGTCGATCTGAAAGAAATATTTCATCTAAATCAAAGAAAAGTAAGGAGATAAGACGATCGGAGGACACAAAACAACCACGACGCCATGCTCAACAGAGAGTGAAGCGTGCTCAGAGAGTATTTAGGTAATTTAGACCTGGCGATGCAAAGGCCGAAGAGTGAGAAACTCAGTGCCTGATCATCGCCGAAGCTTCGATATTCTCGCCTCCAGATCGTTCTGTTAGATTGCGCGCCGCACGCGTATTCAATTTCTTACCCGGTAACACGAATGCAGATCCGGGTCACTAGCAGAGGGTTCAAAAAATAAAGTAGAAAAGTCGGTGGGGGACCGGCACTGCCAAACGACGTCACGCCTCACAATCCTGTGACAGTTATGGCAATGCTGTCTTAATTGGGGCGAGATGCTACAACTGCTCGCGCGGTATGTCAATTATTTTTGAAATGTGGTAGGAAGTTAACTGTGGACAAGCGTGAGCTCACAGCGATTTTGCAGAATCCGGAAAGCGCCACCAACCGGCTTTTGATGATGTGGCGCGACGTGCCCTTGCTGTTAATGCTTGACGTCGATTGGGAACGCGGGCCTCTGGTGCTGATTGGAAAGGCAGACGGGATGATGTGGCCGCTGCTGCCTCCGGGCAGTCTGCTACAGTTGGACCAGCGGGTCCGAACTATTTCCGACGGTACATTTTCGGAGTCTGAGCGGCCGGTTTACCTGGTCGAATATAGAAACAGGTTTTTCTGCTGCCACGCGCAACGCCGCGGCGACACACTTCGTCTGATCTCACACCGCGAGTCACGATGGCCGCCGGCCATTCCCGTTCCTTATAAAGAAGCAAGACTGCGCGGCCAGTTGACTCCGATCTTTCGCCCGCTCGCCACCAAAGCCAACAACCCAAGACGATTTCGTTAAATCTTTCTCTGCACAGAGAAGAACAGAGCTCGTTAAATCTGGAACCGCGCTGGTGTTGGTCTTCTCACCGGCGGACTATATAAAGCCTCGAGACGCCGCCACGTCTTGATCGTTGTCAATGAATGAGACGGTGCATAGCCGAGTCTCTCCGCTTTGATCGCCAGACCCGCATAACTGAGAGTCGTTCCTGTTTTTCGCTTCAATTCAATAAGTGTCTTCGGAAGACATTGTTCTTGCCTGATCCGCATGGCGCTCATGTGAGAAATGAAATCGCGATCGGGAAAGAGGAGTTCTGCCGCGAAAATCTCCGCGCCAATTTCGAGACTCTTTTTCAGGTTTGACTGATCGCAATACGAGATACCGAGATGTCGATCGCGAAAATAATGTTTCAGCTCGTGGGCCATCGTGAAAACCATCGGATCTTGCGGCAGTCCTTTCGCCAGCATCACCGTGGCCCCGAGATCGTCGTTGATAAATGCCCCGCGCAGATTTCTGAATCTATAGGGCCACTCGTCAACCTCGATGCCGTAGTGTGCGTAGATTCTTCTGAGATCGCCGAGCAGCACGCGTGGTGAAGTCAGGCCGTGTTCAGCGCGCACTTGTCGCGCCAGTAGTTTTAGATCTTCGTAATATTGTTGAGTATTCACTTATGTTTCCCCCCTTTTCGACCAGCTTTCGGTCGAGTCTTACCCTGGTAGATACCGCGAGCCCTGCGAAACTCCGCATACTTCTGCAACTCCTCCAGATCGGCTGGATGAAGTTGGCGCGCCGTACGCAGCAGGGCCTTCAGGTTTTCGTCTTCTTCTTTGCCGATCATCTCTGGTGGCATGAATGCCATCATTGAGACGCCGAAAAACCGCGAGATTCGTTCGACGTCCGTGACGCTCGGACAATACGTTCCTGTTTCCCACCTGGAAATGGTATTGGGGGCAACTTTCAACTGCTTAGCGAGTGCATCCTGTGAGAGTCCTTCACCGCTGTTGTAGTTAACACGCAGATCTTTGATCGTTGCTGCGATGTGCTCGAGCAAGTCCATTTGCATTCCTCTTTTCTCATCCTTTATGAGGACGACATTTCACCAATATCGTTGACAAGGAGGCAGAGGGCTCGTATTATACGCGCGCCTCCAAAATTTGCAATACGACACTCACATGAAATATCAATTTTTTCGCAAACGTGTATTTCTCGCATCAGTTTCAAGCGGTCACACTTCTTACATTCTCGCGGAAGTCGAATCGAGCCGCGGAGGTGAGTACAAGTGGGGCCATTACATGTTGACGATTGCTGATTGTCGTCGACGAATTCAGCTCGAGTTCTTTCTCGGCACGATGCGCGCGCGGCGTGAGAGTTTGAAAAAGCTCGACTTGCTGCTGAGCGTGCTCAACTCGTTTCGCGCGAAGCTACTCGCCGAGGCACACGCGATCACCGAATACGAGCGCGCCGCGAAACGTAAAACTCTTAAGCCGCAAAAAAGCACAAAAGGCACATAGCGAAAAACAGCGGGGGCAAGCCACCCTTCCTGACTTGTTCATTCCTCAAGAGCGCTCGAGGAATGAACAAGTCAGGAAGGGTGGCTTGCCCCCGCTGTTTGAATTTATGAAGCGATGACTGGTTCGTGCCCCGCTTCAGGTGTGTGTTCCACCTTCTCCCATTTAACGAGCTTCAGGTCCAGTACGAAGATCGCGTAGAGCACTGGCACGAGTAGCAATGTGATGAAGGTTGCCACGCTGAGGCCGCCGATTTGGGCGTAACACATCGGTTCCCAGAGTGGACCACCGTGCGATGCGAGGGGAAACAGCGCAATCACAGTTGCCCCAACCGTGATCAGCACCGGTCGCAGACGCATGATGCCCGCGTCAAGCAACGCCTCAACCAGTGGCGCACCCTCGGCGTGTTTCTCTTCGATGAAGTCAAACAACACGATGATGTGGCTGACGATCACACCGACGAGACTCACGATCCCGAGAAACGCCATGAACCCGAACGGCTGGCCCATGATCCACAACGCCGCCAGCGCGCCCACCATGCCGAACGGCACCGCCGCAAACACGATGAATGGCTTGATCGCGTTCTTGAACTGAAACACGAGCGCCATGAAAATCAGCAGCACCGAAACACAAAGCACGATCACCAGATCCCTAAAGCTCTTGACCTGGTCTTCTTCTTCACCGCCGATCTCCATTCGATAACCCGCCGGCATCTCCTTTTGCAGCTCCATCAATTTCGGACGCGCCGCCTTCATGACTTCCGAAGCAAGCTTGTCCGCGCCAGGCATCGCCGACACCGTAATCGTGCGAAACTGGTTGCGCGAGCGCATCTTCTCAGTCTGCATTCCATACTCGAGCGACGCCACCTGCCGCAGATGAATCTTCTGCGATCCCTTGCTCGAATAGACGTACAGATTATTGAGATCGCCGAGCTGTGCGCGTTCTTCCATGCGCAATTTCGCGACGACCGGAATCTGCTTGTCGCCCTCGCGAAGCTGCGTCACCTGATGACCAGACATCGCTGACTGCGACGCCATCGCAACATCGTAGTTAGTCAGTCCGGCGGTGTTGGCGCGTTCCGAATCAGTCTTGAGCCGAACAGTAAAACTCTCTTCGCCCCAATCGTCGCGAACACGATCAGCAATCTTTGTCTCTTCCAGGATCGACTTCGCCCGGTCCGCATAACCTCTCAGCATCCCTGTGTCTTCACCACTGAGACGAATCGCGACCGGCAATCCGACTGCTTTACCTGATTCAAGCTGCCGCACGTCGATGCGCGCGCCGGGCACTCGCTCGGAGAGCGCCTTCTGCAATGGTCCCATTAGATGAGCAGTATCGTGCTTGTCCCTCACCTGAATAATGATTTGCGCGTAGTTCAACTGCTGCAACTCCGGCGAAAGCGAGAACCAGAACCGCGGACCACCACCGCCGACGAACGTAGTCAACGACTTCAACACCTCGCGCGGCTTCCCGTCGCTATCCGTATGATGATGACCATACTCGTCGACCACTTCGCGAATGATCTCTTCAGACTGCACTGCCGCCTCACGCGTTGCAGACAAAGGCGCATCAGCCGGCAGCCAAACGTCAACATACGAAAGATACGAAAGATCTTTCGGGAAAAACTGCGTCTTCAGTTGCGACATGAAAACGCCGCCGCCGATCAGGAACAGGAGCGCGCCGGCCATGACTTTCCAGCGATGCTCGATGGCCCATGTGCCGATCTTGTAATAACGAGCGGCCAGACCTTTCGTGCGTCGCTCGGCGATCGGCATTTCAAACTTCGGTTTCAGCAGGTAGTAACTCAGCAACGGAATAAACGTCATCGACACGAGCCGCGAAGCCACGAGCGAACAGGCAATCACGACCGGCAGCGTGTAGATAAACTCACCCGTCGATCCCTTGATCATCAGAAACGGCAGGTAAGCAACGATGTTCGTGATCGTGGCGTAAAGAATCGCGGTCGCGAGCTTCGTTGGTCCAAGCCACGACGCGACTACCGGCGGATGCCCAATCGCGAGATCTCGCTTGATTGCATCGCCAGCCACGACCGGATCGTCCACGAGCAAGCCGAGCGCGATAATCAACGTTGCGATCGAAACCTGCTGCAGATCGATACCGAGTACGTGCATCATTCCGAACGTCATCGCGAGCGTGACCGGAATCGAAATCGCCATCAACAATGCCGAGCGCCATTCCCAGAATCCAATCAATGCGATGATGACGACGAGGATGATCGCTTCGTAAAGACTCTTCATAAACAGGTCGATACTCTCTTCAACCTGCAACGGCTGGTCAGAAGTCCGCGCATAGATCAGGTCAGCCGGCATCTGCTGCTTCAACTTGTCGAGCGTGGTGTCTATCTGCTTGCCAAACTCCGCAATCTGTTCTCCCGATCGCATCTGGACCGAGAGCGTGATCGCGCGACTGCGCTGCCAGTTGCCATTGCTATCACGCCAGTTGAAGAAGTTCTGAAAACGCGCCGGGCTCTCGTAACCGCGAACCACGTCCACGAGGTCGCGCACGTAAACCATCGCGCCGTTCGACGCGCGCACCTGAACGTTTCCGATCTCCTCTTCGCTCTTGAATTCGCCGCCGGGCTCGAGCGTCACGTTTTTGCCTTCGACGTTGACCTGGCCGCCCGAAGTCGAGATGTTGCGACCCTTCATCGCATCTTCGAGCGTGCCCGGCTGGATGTTGTAAGAAGCGAGACGCTCCTGCGAATACAGCAGAAACACGTTCTCATTCAGCAGACCAGAGCGGCTCACTTTCGACACTTGCGGGATCGTCTTGATCGTCTTCTCGATCAGATCCGTGTACTCATCCATCTGGCGATAGCTGTACTTGTCGCCGGCGATTGCTTTCAGTTTTGCTTCGACTTCCTGTGGATCGCGGACGACCATCGGCGGCCACACGTCAGGATGAAACTCAGCCGACTGAAGTCTTTCGGTGATGAACTGCTGCACAAAACCGAGAACTTCCTGCTCGTTCTTGTCACCCGCGGCATCGAAACCGAGGAAACGATCACCCTGGATCACGCGCAGGTCCGTGGCGAAGTTCTTCTCCTTTATATAGGCGACAAACATCTGGATCGGCGTGCGCAGCAGATCCGGATGGATCGCGACCGGCGTGTTGAGCACGAGCGTGAATCGCTTATCACCGGCAACGTTCGCGCGTTCCTGCTCGATCGCTGACTTGATCGCGCTAGCGCGTAGTGCGATCTCGGCGTCGTCAACTTTCGGGCTCGCAACCGTCAGCATCAACGCCGCGGTGTCGCCGAAGTCCTTGATGAAGTTGATTGGACCAGCGCCACTCGGCAGATCGCGAATGCCGTCGAGCCGCAATTTGATATCGTCAAACTCTTTGCCAGTCTCTTTCAGATTTTCATCGAGCTCGACGTAGATGACTGCAAGGCCGGTGCGCGAGATTGATTCGATCTTCGTGACCTTCGAGTTCCCGGCCATCTTCTCTTCGACTTTCTTCGTCACGAGCTGTTCGACCTTCTCCGCACTCGATCCGGGCCAGGGCACCAGCGCGACGGCCGTGCGCACCTGGACTTCCGGATCTTTGCGCTGGGGCATGCTGATGTAGCCATACACGCCCCACAGGCAGGTCAGTATCAGCAGCACCCACGCGACCTGCCGTGTCTCCACGAAGAAGCGCGCCGTGTTGTGCTTGCCTTTGATGAGTTCTTGATCGGTCTTTCCATGGGACATGTTGCTGCTCCTCTTATTTGTATCTCTGCGCTGTCTCTGCGTCCTCTGCGTCTCGGTGGTTTATTCACCGCAGAGACGCAGAGAGCGCAGAGGTTACGCAGAGTGGTTATGGCATTACGCGGACTTCTTCACCGTCTGCGAGTTGTGTTAGGCCGGTTGTGACGACGATCTCGCCGGGTTTCAGGCCGCTCTTCACGACGACCGAATTGCCGTATGACTCGCCTAGCTCAACGTTCCGCACGCGCGCGATCTGCTTGCCGCCGGTTTCTTCAACAACCAGCACCGCATAACCATTCGCATTCGCTTTTCCGCGCGTGACCGCAGTCAACGGAACCACCGGAACATCAGTCGACGCGCCAGTCTCATTGACGCTCATCGACGCAATCATTCCGGGCTTCAGCAGACCTTCGGCATTCGGAATCGTTACTTCGACGTCGAACACGCGGCTGCTCGAATCCGCTGCCGGCGCGATGCGCGAGATGTGTCCGGTAAACTCCGTGCCCGGCACTGCATCAGTGATCATCGTCAGCGTGTCGCCGAGTTTGAAGTTCTGGAGCGCCAGATCCGGCACACCGAAAGCCGCCTTCACTGAGCTCACATCAGCCAGCACAAACGCGGGCGTGCCGGTGGAAACAAGTTGACCAACCTCGATCTTTCTTTCGATAACGACTGCGCTGAGCGGCGCGCGTAACTGCGCATCGCCGAGTGGAATACTCGCGGTATAGACCACGGCTTCAGTCGTCTTCAGTCGTGACTCTGCAGCGCCGATCTGGAACCGCGCCGTGTTCACTTTCGCTTCCGCGACTGCAAGCTGTGCCTTCGCGGCTTCAAACTTCGCTTTGCTGACGTCGAACCGCTCCCTCGCGGCATCGTAGTCAGGCTTCGTAATGCTCTGCGTCGTAAACAGCGCTTCGGCTCTTTCAAAATCCAGCCTCGCTCGGGTCAGCGCGGCTTCTGAATCCTTGAGCTGTGCGCGACTCGTCTCGACCGCCGTGATCGCTTCTTTCAGTTGCGCGTTGTTGGTATCGAGCGTTGACTGCGCTTCACCTGCCTGCGATCTCGCTTCGTTTACTTTTGCGGCATAATCACTCTGTCGGAGTTGGGCCAGCACCGCGCCTTTCTGCACGATATCGCCAGCCTGAATGTGACGACCATCCAAACCCTTGATCGTCTCAACATAACCACCGACTTTGAACGCCACTTCAACTTGCGAGCTCGGCCTGATGCTTGCCGAATAGCGAACGCTGCTGGTTCCGGTGTGCGTCTCAACCGTCTTCACTTTGACGGGCTTGATTGTTTTCTCCTGCGCCTTGGTTTTGCAGCCTATCGTTAAAGCGATAAGCGCCAGACCGGTGACGATGATTGCGAATTGTTTAGTGTTCATTTCTCTTCTCCTATCGCCTTTTCGAAATCTGCCTTTGCGGTCCAGAACACGAGCAAAGCTTTCTGGTAGTCGTAATCTGAATTGGCCAAAACCGTTTGCGCCTGAAGCACGTCCTTCAAAAGCACTGCATCCAGGCGGTATTTGTAAGTCACCATTTGCACGTTCGCGCGCGCCTGCGTTTGGGACAGCTTCGCGACTTTCAACAACTGACGGCTTTCCTGCATCTGCCGGAAGCGCGTGTTCACTTCCATCACGATCTGGCTCTCAACATCGGCCAGCGAGTTGTTGGCTTCAGTGATGCTTTTCTCGCGCTCGGCAACTTCGCGTTTCTTGCGTCCCCAGTCGAACACTTCCCACTCGACCTGCACGCCGACGCCGCTCAAGCTGCGCGGGACGAAATTCGAATAGCTGAACGTGGTGGCGTAGTTGACGGTCAAACTCACGTCGGGGATGAATTCCGACTTCTTGATGCGCTTGTCGAGTTTTGCCTGGCCGATGCGCAGTCGTGCTTCGCGAAGCTCAGGACGGTTCGCGAGTGCACGCTCACGCGCGCTGACGAGATCGGTTTCGCGCATGACCGCCAAAGCTGTTTCATCAGCACTGCTCACTGCAAACTCGGTGCGCACGTCGCGTCCGAGCAGGTGATTGAGCTGTTCTTTCTGGGCCAGCAACTGGTTCTGAATCGACAACAGCTCGTACTCGGCTTTCGCGACGCGAGTTTGAACGTCCATGTACTCGGTCTTGAGCACGACTTGCTGGACCACGTACTCACCAGTGACGCGATCGAGCTCGCGATAGAGCTTGATGTTGGCCTCGGCGGCCTGCGCGGCGCCTTGCGATTGCAGGATCGCGTAGTAGGCGCGCTTGACTTCATTGACGAGCGCCTGCTCCGTGGCGCTCAGTTGCGCGCGCGAGATCTCAGTCGCCATTTCCTGTTGCTTGATCTGAAGCTTAATGCGATGAAGCTGCGACAACGGCTGCTGTATCTGGCCCACGATCGCTGCAGTCGGATCTGTCGTAGACGTGATGACGGTGTCTTCGGTTGGAACCGGGCCGAAGACGCCTTTCTCGAACGTGGTGTCGAAGGTCGACAACGGCTTCGCTACGCCCGCATTGAACTTGAAAACCGGCAGCAGGTGCGTGCGGGCCGCGGCGGTGCGGTCGTCAGATTTTCCGACCTCGAGTCGTGCGTTTTTCGCGGTGCGATTGTTCAGCAGGGCGAGGTCGATGGCCTTATCGAGACTGATGACCTCGACTCCCGGCGGAATGACGAGTGGCTCCTGGGCCAACGCCGTTGAACCGGCGGCGGCCAGCAGCATCACGGCTATTACGGAGATGATTTTTGTACGAATAAAGCCAGGCATTTGGGCACTTCCTTTCTCTCGGACTGTTTGGTCCCGTTTCGGGCAGCGTCAAGATAGGAAATGGGCGGGTGTAGTCGCATATGCCAAAAGATACATTCTGAGGTGTATTCAGAAATCTTTACGATTTGCGTTTTCGTGGCTTACACTCGCTTTCCCCATGAGTTCAAGCCCCCATCCGGTTGGTCAACGACTGACGACCAAGCTGTATCTACAGCCGGCGCGACAGACCCTCGTTGACCGTCCGGTGCTGTTGGAACAACTGCGGGAAGGTTTGCGGGGAAAGCTGACGCTGGTTTCCGCGCCCGCTGGCTTCGGGAAAACCTCGCTCGTCGCGGCCTGGCGGAAGGATTGTGAGACGCCGCTCGCCTGGGTTTCACTCGACGAAGAGGACAACGAGCCGCTCCGTTTTCTCGACTACCTGATCGGCGCGCTCCAGACCGTCGATGCAGACCTCGGCGACGAGAGCGCTGAATTGCTCCGCCACACCTCGACACCACCGCTGAAAGTCGTACTCACCTCACTTCTAAACGAGATAAACGCTTACGATAAAGAGTTTGTGGTGGCGTTTGACGATTACCACGTCATCCATGAGCACGGCATCCATGACGCCCTGAGTTATTTAATTGAGCGCCTCGCGCCGCACGCCCACGCCCTCATTGCGACGCGCAGCGATCCGCCTTTTCCACTAGGTCGAATGCGCGCGCGTGGCGACTTGAAAGAGCTTCGGGCCAGCGATCTCCGTTTTGACAAGACTGAAGCAACGTCGTTCCTCAACGAGGTGATGAACCTCGAATTAACACCTAACGACGTCGCGGCCCTCGAAGAGCGCACCGAAGGCTGGATCGCGGGCCTGCAACTCTCCGCGCTCACACTGCAGGGAAGAGCAAACCGCTCAGAGCTCGTAAAAGAATTCGCCGGCGATAACCGTTTCGTTTTGGACTACCTGCTGGAAGAAGTTCTGAATTGCCAGACGGAAAAAGTTCAGGACTTTCTGCTGCGAACCTCGGTGCTCACGCGTCTGAACGGCTCGCTTTGCGACGCGCTCACAGACGATCAAAGCGCCCACCTGATGCTCGAACAACTCGAGCGCGCCAACCTGTTTCTGATTCGTTTGGACGGCCGTGGCGAATGGTTTCGTTATCACCACCTGTTCGCTGATCTTCTGCGTCTGAAACTGAAGCAAAAACAACCGGGCGCGATGCGCGAGTTGCAAATCAAGGCGAGCCAGTGGTGTGCAGACAATAAGCTCTCGGACGAAGCAATCAACTACGCGCTCGCGGCGCAGGATTGGGATCGCGCCCTGAATCTGATCGAGCCGATCGCGTTTCCGATGATCAGTCTCGGAGGCTTTTCGCGGTTGAATCACTGGGTTGAAGCAATTCCGGAAACCGCATTCAAGACTCATCCGCTGCTGTTTCGCTTTTACATTCCGACGCTGCTTTACAAAGAAGAGTTCGACAAAGTCGAAAAGTACGTACAGATAGTCGAAACAGTTGAGCCGGAAGAATTGCGACGACGGCTGATGAGCTTGGCCTGGTCATCGCGCGCGCTCGCCGCTGCGGCGCGCTGCCAGGCGGACTGGGCCGAAGAGTGCAGCAATAAAGCCGCGGAGTTTTTACTCGATGACGACATCACGCAACGTGCAGTCGTGATGCAGACGAAAGTTCGATTCAACTCCGTCCGCGGCGACACGAACGTAATTGAACAAGCTCTACTCGCCGCGCTCCCCGTCTATCGTCAGGCTGAACACCTGATCTTTCAGGTTTGGGGAACGATGGCTCTCGGTCTCACGCGAATGATGCAGGCACGATTGCGCGAAGGAGCGGACTACCTTCGGCGCGGGCAACAGTTCGCGCGGGAACACATGCCGACTCGTCCGGAAACGCTGCTTTACTCGTACGTTTTCCTGTGTGACGTGCATCGCGAGTGGAATGAAATTGACGAGGCTAAATCTCATCTCAACGACGCGTTAACCCTCATCCGGCAAACGGGTCGCGAATGTTTTCCGGGTTTCATCACGGAAAATATGAAAAGCCTCGCGTTCATGCTCGATCTCTGTGACGACCAGTTACAGGCGGATCTTTTAATCGATCAGGCTTTGCGACGCGTCAGGCGCTGGGGCAACGAAGTTGTCGAAGCACAATTGGAAGCTTTGACGGCGTGGATGGTGCTGCGACGTCGCGGCGACATGTTGGGGGTGAACCGCTGGGCCGAAACATCTGGACTTAGTCATGAAGATGCGCCTGATTATGTAAAAGAGTTCTCGCACCTGGTATTTGCGCGCTGGTTAATCGCGACTGGAAAAGTAAAGCAGACGTTGTCACTGTTGGGCCACTTGCTGCCGGCGACAGAGAAAGGCGGACGGCAACGTACCACGATCGAGATCCTGATCTTGCAGGCAATCGCGCAAGAGTCTGTTGAGGTACTCGAAAAGGCGCTCGTGTTGGGCCAGCCGGAAAACTTCATACGCACATTTATTGATGAAGGCGAGCCGGTTTCGAAACTGTTGCTCGAGTTGTTGAAACAGAAGGGCAAGCGTTGGGAAACTGAAAAGCCTGAGCTGCTTCGTTACGTTGTGAAACTGAAGGATGCATTTGGGCCAGGCGCGCCGGTGCCGACCGCGCGAATGGCTGCTGCGACTGAAAGTGCAGCGTTGCCGTGGTGGTATGTTGAAGATCCTTTGAGTGAGCGCGAGCTGGAGGTTTTGCAGCACGTGGCGCGCGGGCTTTCGAACCAGGAAATCGCCGACAAGCTCTTCCTCTCAGCGGGCACGGTGAAGCGCCACATGAGCAACATCTATCAAAAGCTCGACGTCCACAGCCGCACCCAGGCCCTCGAACGCGCCCGTGGCCTCAAAGTCTTGACGTAGTACACAAAAGGCACAAAGAAGAGCACAAAAAGCACAAATCAGAAAAACATATTAGTGAAGGGATCTCGCTCGATGTATTGAGCGAGATCCCTTCATTAATAATTCTTTTTGTGCTTTTTGTGCTCTTCTTTGTGCCTTTTGTGTACTAGCTTTTACTGTCTTTGATGAACTGTTTTACCAGCTTCTCGGTTGATTTTGTGATCTTCTTGTCGACGTCTTTCAGCTCGAGCGCGCCGGTGGCGCGGCCGCGCCAGACGACCTGATTGGTCTTCACGTCGATAAAGTCGACCATCAATGTTCCTTCAGCGTACTGGTTCACGCGGATGTCGCGGCTGCCCCACAGACGCGGTGGACCGAAGCTGTAATCCTGAACGTTGAGCCGGTCCTTCGAGGTCACGTAGTAAGCAATCACGAAGTCAGGCGTTTCCGTTTGCATCCGAAAACCGTTTGCTCGTAACTGCGTCTCGAGACCTGTTCGAATGCGCCCGTCGTTCAACGTGTCGGTTCGTTTTTGGACTGCGAAGCTGAACGTCTTGAGGTTCGAGAACCTGAACGTCCGGTCGAAGTCCGATTGCACCGTCTGCGCGGCTGCTGAAACAACCAGCAAGCCCAACAAAATTCCCAAAACACCAATCACTCTAATCGCTTTCATCACTGTCTCCTCATAGTTAGTAGGTTTAATTGCTCGTCTTCACTCCCGACATGCTCGTAATCAAAATTCTCGACTGTCAGCGTCAGCTCTTCGTGTGGATAGTCCACGACTGAGCGCGACATGTAAGTTGGACTATGCGGCAGGTCCGTGAACTCCGTCACGATCCGCACCGGCTTTGCGTCGAAACTCGTGTTGATCTCGATCCGTCGTTGTCGTCGCGTGTTTGCGTCGACCCAGACGGTCATCGAATCACCGGGCTGTAGAACGTTGGCTGATTCGAGGCGCAACAGCGGCTGCGGTGCATTCGTTTCGAGCGATGCCCTGGCGCTCTTCATCAACTCCTGCATCTTCGCCGGCGGCAGCTCTCCGTAAGACTTCGCCAGCGCCTGCAGCGCCTCGATCAGTTTCTGTGCTTCTTCTTTTTTCTTTTTGGCGACGACGCCGCGGATGCCGAACTTCGGCAGCTTTGCTGACTCCTCTTCCAGCAGAAGCTGGACTACTGTTCCGTCCGCGGCGTAACGGCTTGAATAAAGCTTCGTCGCCTTTACCTCACCTTCCTTTCTTATTTGTGTTTGTGATTTCCACGTGTACTGGCGCAGCGCCAGTGCGTTTTGCTTCATCGCGTCCTGCTGTCCGTGGGCCACGGCCCAGGCACAGAGCACGATGGCCAGGCTGACTAATGTCCAAAGATTGATTTGAATTTTGATCATTGCTGTTTCCTCCTGTAAGTCATGCCACCGAGCGAAGTCGCCCAGTGTTTAGTTGGTCCAAAATCAGATCTACTGCCAGTGCTCCACCACGCTCCGCTCGCACACGATTACTCACCTCTCTGGCGGTCTGCGCGTACGACGGATTCCCCAGAAGTTCTTTCAACTCACTCGCTACTCGCTCTGCTTTGTAACTGTTACGCGCGATCGTGCGGGCCACGCCGAGACGCTCGACGCGAGCGCCGTTGTCGTGCTGATCGTGCGCAAACGGGACGACAATCATCGGAATGCCGGCACGCAAACCCTGTCCGGTTGTGCCGACGCCGCCCTGATGGACCATCGCTGCCGCGCGTGGCAGAAGCTCACCGAAAGGCGCGTAATTCACGGCGATGATGCCCTCGGGCAGCGGCTCGGTGGGTCGATTTCGTTCACTGCCGACGAGCAGCACGGCGCGTCTGTTCAATAGCTTCGCGGCCTTGATGCTCTCGCGATAGAAATTGCCCGCGATGTGAACAGCAGCCGAGCCGAGCGTGAAAACGATCGGCGCTGGTCCCCTTCCGAGAAACCGCAGCAGGTCAACGTCCGGTCCACCAGCTTTGAGCACGCGATGAAGCCAGGGAGTGTTGGGTGGCACCCACGGATCAAACCCAGACCACAACGACGCCGGCAGCTCAGTAGAAACCCACGGAATGCCGGTCTTCTGCGCGACCAGTGGTCCAGCCAGAACGATCGGATGCGTGACGAGGAGATCGGCGCCGGGCTCGACGTAACGCTTCCTCATTTCGAGCGCGAGCGCGATGTACGGGTGCAAGTCGCTGAGCGAGCCGATCGTCGCCATCACCACTCGTCTTCTTCTGAAAATGTTCTTTTTCATTCGTTCCTCCTTCGCGTTTCCTCAACGCGGCGTGAAGATAGAAGACAGGCGGGTGTAGTCACATATCCCGAAAGATACATTTCGCGGATGTAATCGTTTATCCGTGTAATCTGTGGCGAAAATACATCTTTCGGCCCATGACCGCCGGGCCGGGAAGGCGTATTTTGTGGGTGACATTTGATGAGGGAGCTATGAACTTATGAACACTATAAATACAGACGTAATCATCATCGGCGCCGGCCCGACCGGGCTTTCGCTCGCTTGCCAGCTAATCAGGTATGGGATTGATTTTGTCGTCATTGAGAAGAACGCCACCGTCACGCCCTATTCGAAAGCCATCGGCGTACAGGCGCGCACGCTCGAGATTTATGACCAGATCGGCCTGGCAGACCCTGCGATCGAGAAAGGCACGATCGCCAGTCGCGTGCGTTTGATTGAAGGCGGCGAGGTTGCCGGTGAGATGAATCTCGGAAACTTCGGCAAAGACTTGAGCCAGTATCCGTACATGCTGATGTTCGAACAGAGCAAGAACGAGGAGTTGCTCTACCAGTATGTTCTGAAGAATGGCCACGACGTGAGCTGGAACACGGAGCTCGAGCATTTTTCTCAGGACGCGACCGGCGTGACGGCGCAAGTCAAATTACCTGGGGGTGAATCACAGACGATCCGCGGAAAGTTTCTCGCTGGTTGCGACGGTGCGAGCAGTCCTGTCAGGCACGGTTTGGGACTGACGTTCGAAGGCAGCACCTGGGAGCGACTCTTCTACGTTGCCGATGCGCGCGTTGACTGGGACTTTCCGCACGACGCGCTGCACGTTTGTCTCGCGAAAGAAGTGTTCGTCGCGTTCTTTCCGATGCCGGGCGAAAATCGTTATCGAGTGGTCGGCACTTTTCCGGAAAGCAAGAACGAAGAGCAGGGCGAGGTGCTGTACGAAGAGATCGAGCGCGAGATCAAAGAGCAGGCGAAACTAAAACTCGAGCTGTCAGACGTGCGTTGGTTCTCGCTTTACAAAGTTCACTCGCGGCGCGTGAACAAGTTTTCCGAAGGGCGTTGTTTTCTCGCGGGCGATTCGGCGCACATTCACAGTCCGGCAGGCGCGCAGGGCATGAACACCGGAATCCAGGATGCTTACAACCTCGCCTGGAAGCTCGCGCTCGTTATCAAAGGCAAGGCCGGGCTGGAGTTGTTGGACACCTACAACGAAGAGCGACTCGCAAACGCGGAGAGACTACTCGAGTCGACCGATCGCATGTTTGAGCTCGCTGCCGGATCGAATTGGTTGATGAGTTTTATTCGGACCACGATCTTTCCGCCGGTGGCGGGTTTTGTGTCGAGCCTGGAGTCGTTTAGTAAGCGCATTTTCCCGCTGATCTCGCAGATCGGCATCACTTATCGGAAGTTCAAGTTAAGTGAGCACACGGATGATGAATCAGACGATGTGAAAGCCGGCGATCGTCTGCCGTACTTCATAATCGACGGGCAAAGTATCTTCGACAAACTGAAGGAGCCGAAGTTTCATGTGCTGCTGTTCTCGAATAGCGATCGCAAGGAGGCGTGTGAGGAGTTTAGGAGTGATCTGATTGATTGCCATGTAATACCGATCACCGATCGCGTGAAGGAGATCTTCGAAAGAGAGGATGACTTCAGTGTGTTCCTGCGTCCTGATAACTACATAGCATTCATGTCGTCGGACATAACGCCGGGCATGGTCGAAGAGTATTTGCAGTCGAGGGTGAGATGATTAAAGAATTAGATAAGACGTTTTATGAGATCCAGGTGAAAGGATATCTGGACGCGAGATGGAATGAGCTATTCGACGGCATGTCGATCGCCAGGCAGGACAACGTGACGACCATCTCGGGCGAGGTTGCGGACCAGGCGGCGCTGCACGGTCTATTGGCCCGCGTGCGTGACTATGGTCTCGTTCTGATCTCAATAAGATCTATGTAACGCGGATAACACGGATTTAAAATCGGGATTTTTTATCCGTGTAATCTGTGGTTAAATGTCCCGCGATGCCTACAACTGATACGCAGCGTCTCGTTTCCCTCGACGTTTTTCGCGGTATCACGATCGCAGGGATGGTCCTGGTCAACAATCCGGGTTCGTGGGAACACATCTACTGGCCGCTCGAACATGCACAGTGGAGCGGTTGGACACCCACGGATCTCGTCTTTCCGTTCTTCGTATTCATCATCGGCGTTGCGATCCCGCTCGCGTTCGCGCGGCGGACGGAGAGTGGTGGCAGCAAACGCGATCTTTATATCAAGATAATCAGGCGCACGCTCATCATCTTCGCGATCGGTCTTTTTCTAAACGGCCTTCCTGACTTCGGCCTCGCTGACTATCGCATTCCCGGTGTTTTGCAGCGACTGGCAGTCTGTTACTTCTTCGCGTCGATCATTTTTCTCAACACGAAATACAGAACACAGATCGCGATCGCGATTGGGTTGCTGATCTTCTACTGGCTGCTTGTGAGACTCGTGCCGGCCCCTGGTTTTGCCGCGGGCGATCTCACGAAAGAAGGTAGTTTGCCGTCGTATGTCGATCGCGTCGTGTTTGGAAAACACGTGTGGGCACAGGCGCGTGTTTACGATCCGGAAGGATTGTTGAGCACGATCCCGGCGATCTCGACGGCGCTGATCGGCGTCTTGACCGGAACGTGGTTGCGAACAGAGAGAACGCGATACGAGAAGGCGGCGGGAATGTTTGTCGTCGGTGCAGTCTGTGTGGCGATCGGTTGGGCGTGGAATGCGTTCTTTCCGATCAATAAAGCGCTCTGGACCAGCTCGTACGTGCTGTTCACTGGTGGTTTGGCGTTGCAGTTTCTATCGATCTGTTACTGGCTGATCGACATTCAGGGCTATCGACGCTGGGCCAAGCCGTTTGAGGTTTTTGGGTTGAATGCGATTGCGCTTTACGTTGTCGCGGATGTGATCGCGATGCTGTTGGGTGTGATCAAAGTGGGAGGAGCGCCGCTCGGCGGGTGGATTTACGATCACGTGTTTGCGTCGTGGGCATCGCCGATCAATGCGTCACTCGCGTTTGCGATCTGTTTTGTGTTGGTCTGTTTGGGACTAATGTGGATCCTCTACAACCGCAAAATTTTCCTCAAAGTTTAGCCACAAAAAGGCACAAAAATCACATAAAAGACTTTTTAGCCTCATCAATCAATCGATTGTTGTTTTCGTAAGTGAGCGGCACGTTTTGCTCTGGTGGATACTGGTGACGTTGATACACCGGGTAAGCTTCCGTGCGCAGGTGGGCCAGCATGTGATGACCGCGTCGCGCTTCGCGTTCGTGACGCAGTGTGGAAATGTCGATCGGCGCCACGACGATCCGCTCGCCCGGTCCGGGTGAAGCTTCGGCTAACATGCGACCGTCAAAGTCGACGATTTGACTGCCACCGGGCCATGAGTATGGCGGATAGTGTTTCAAACTCGCGCCCTGATTTGCGGCGACAACGTAAGCCGTGTTTTCGAGTGCGCGGCAGCGATTGACGATTGTCCACCATGACATCGGCTCGGTTGCGCCCCACGGATCCATATAGGCCGAAACGCGTATCAACACCTCAGCGCCGTTCGCAGTTAGCTGTCGCATCGCTTCGGGAAATAGCCAGTCGTAACAGATCGCGCAGCCGAGTTTTCCGATTGGCGTATCAGCGACGGGGAAAAGCGGCTCATCATAATCAGGTAAATCGTGCGGGCTCGTGTGTACCTCGTAGGGAATCCACGTGTTCACTTTTCGATACTTATAAAGCACGCCTTCCGGGCCGATGAGACACGTTGTGTTGAAGACGTGCCCGGGCCATTTCGGATCGACTTCGAGCATCGAGCCACTCTGGATGTAGATGTCGTGTTCTTTCGCTTTCTGTTGCAATCGTTCGGTGTGCTCGTTGGGAATTGAGATTGCCAGCTTCTCGATCAATTCTGCCGCGGTTTCGAAGACGGGCGCAGCGTGTGCAAACTCCGGAAAGACGACGAGACGCACGGGCAAAAACGGCGCCGCACCGGCGATAGCGGAGTCGATCATCGAGAGCATGCGATCCGTATTCGCGCGCATCGAGCGTCGATCGAGTGGATTGGCGAAATCCGTCTGGCACGCTGCGACCGAGTATCTGATGTGATTCATCTTGCTAATCCTGTTAATCCTGCAATCCTGTCTACCTGTGACGTAACAATTCGCGTGTTGTACTTCTCTAAGTATTTCTGCCTCTCCATCGTCAACGGATACCGTTCCGGCCACTTGTATGGATAGCGGCTCATCCCGTGAAACGGCAGTGGTCCAATCTGATCGGGGCTCGCCGAATTAATGTCCATCTCCTTACTGAACCCATCCGCATACAACAGGAACGTCCGCGTCCATCCCCTCGGCAGCGGCGCCAATTTGTTTGCCGCGAACGACAACTCGAGCTCATCGCCCGGCCTCGAGATCACAAACATGTCATCCGACACGTTCAGCAACTGGCGCACGTCGCCCTCGCGTGTGTAACGCCCGGTCATCACCTTCCACGGCGACGTAAACGAAACCTGTTTGTAGTCGTAAGTGAGCGGCTGTCGTCCGTCGGGCGAGTGCTCGAGCGAGAAGCCACGCCAGCGAAGATCTGCGACTGATGGATAGAGCCGTGTAATTCGCAACGGAAAGTTTCCACCTGACGTGTCGACCAGGATTTGATCCCAGTAGATGCGCATGTTTGTCACGATGCGCACATCACGACTCGCACTTAAAAATTTTCCTGTGAGATCGACAACGACTGTTTGCGGTCGTCCAACCGGAATCCCGACATTCTCAACAACCGTGCGCCACTGCCCGTCTTTATCTTTCACCTGCAGCGCAGGCAGTTGCAGGCTCTTTCCACTCTGCGACGCAGCGAGGTTATCGCTGGACCACGCATAATCAGTCCAGCCAGTGAAGAGCAGTTTGACGGGCGCTGACGGCGCCGCATCGAGCTTCAACGTCAACTCGTGCTCGTCTGCATAGCCTCGAATGCGTTGCAGCTTGAAATCATCCGGGTATTGACGATCGATAAGCGCAATGCGGGATAAAACATCGTGCCCATGTTCGTCAACCGCAGCTAGAGGTGGCGAGCGTTACGTGTCGAGTAGATCTTGAAAGGCTGTGGCGGCTCGGTCAGTCCTTCATTCGGATAAACCTCAACACCTTCAGGATGCGCAATCGAGATCAACTGGAACTTGTCGACAAACAACGCCTCCTCGAGCTCATTCGTTATACGCAGCTCGTAACGTCCTTCGCGCTCGCGTAACAGATCGCGCGGAATACGAACGTACTCGTCAGGATCGGGCATGTTGAAGCTGCCGGGCGCGTCGAGGTGGCCCATCTCGCCACCGCCCATGAAATCGGTGACAAACTCAAACCGCTCACCATTCCAGACGTATAGATAAGGACACGAAGACGGTTTGCGATCCAACTCTATAAGCGAAATCGATTTATTGTTTCCTAGCTCCGTTTCAGCCTGAACGATGCCCGCTGGCCACAATACACGCACCGCATCAACCGCCGTGCGTTTGCCAAGCCCGAAAACAATGTCAGCCGGCGCCGGCGCGGGCGACGCGGAATAGGTCTCGAGCTTCTGCGCGAGACTTCCGGCGCGTATTTCAATCTTCGAGCCAACACCACTGCGATTGCTGACTCGTCCCGCCAGCGCGACACGCAGCGAGCGATTCGTGTTGCCGCCGTCGTTACGTGCGACTTTTAATCCGCCAAAGATCAGATCCGTATCGCCGTCGCCATCGATATCACCGGAAACGAGCACAGGCCCTTGCGTCACCTTTAAATTCGACGTGGCCTTGCTGCTCACGTCGGTCCAGCCATCGCCGGTATTTCGCAAGACGCGCACGTGGTCCTGCATGACGGAGACGAGATCGAGCAGTCCATCGTTGTCGTAGTCGATGAACTGGGAAGCAATAGCTCCGCCGTCTGTGCGCGTGAGTTGAAACCGTTCTTTTCCGTCGCTGAGCGCGAGATAGCCGACGGTGTCGGTTGGTGAAGCGAAGTAGAAATCAGTAAAGCCGTCCTTGTTGACGTCTCCGGCGGCGGCGTTCGTCGCGCCTTTCACTGTCAGACCAACTTCCGCGGCGACATCCTTGAAAGTTCCGTCACGCATGTTGCGCCAGAGTGAGACTTTTTCAGTCGAGGCGACGAGGAGATCGATGTCGCGCCTGTTGTCGAAGTCGGTGGGGACGATCGCGCGTGCATGGACTTTGTCGGTCAGTTTTGCCGCGGCGGTTTGATCAGCGAACGTGCCGTCACCATTATTTCGCAGCAACAACAAGCCGTCGCCGCCGAGCAGTAGATCGAGATCGCCGTCGTGATCGAAATCGACGAATGCTGCCGTCGCTCCACCAGTGAGCGCGGACGGGATCTTGGCGTTCGTGGTTACATCTGAAAAGCTCCCGTTGCCGTCATTGTGATAGAGCGTGCTCGCGCCTGAGCGAAGAATGAACACGTCGGGTTTCGTGTCGTTATCAAAATCGCCGGCGACGACTGCCGCGCCGGCGCTCGTTGCAGCTTTCGCGAGTGCGCCTGACTGTGCAGTCACATCCGTAAACTTGCCACCATCGTTGCGCATCAGACGTTGATGTGAGCCTACGACTTCAACCAGATCGAGATCGCCGTCGAGATCGTAATCAAAGAGGGTTGCCGCAAGGGCTGCTTCATCACCGGGCAGCACATTCGCATCAGCAAACGCGACTTCCGGAGTTCGCTTATCGACCAGCCCTGGTTCCGCGCCAGTCGAGGCAACCGCTTCAGCATAGCGGCCCTGCTCGAGATAGTTTGATCCGAGCGTCGTGCCGGTGCCGCGCTGTCTGAGCTCCTGAAACTGCGCGATGACTTTCTGACCTTCTTCTCTCTGACCGCCACGTATCAACGTCGTACCGAGATTGTAGAGCGCGGTGGCGTTGTAAGGCTCGGCGGCTACGGCAAGGCGGAGTGCGGCGATTGCTTCAGGATATTTGCGTTGCTGCGAGTAGAGCTGGCCCAGGTTTACATTCGCGCCCACATCGTTCGGATCGACAGTCAACACCTTCTTGAACGACACGATTGCTTCTTCGGGACGGTTCTGCGTCTTCGCGGCGAGACCGAGCAGGTAATGCGGCTGCGGCGCTGAAGGCGCGGCGGCGATTGCGGCCTGCAACTCTTTTTGCGCGGCGGGGAGATCGGGAATGTTAAAGAGCGCGATGCCGAGATTGATGCGCGCCACCGCGAGGCTCGGATCTAGTTG
>Ga0105247_10000528_pt1 | contig 30998 bp, 29 predicted proteins | sample KBSS24metaG_FD_81519 | JGI IMG/M metagenome (GOLD analysis project Ga0105247, IMG submission 81519) | Switchgrass rhizosphere microbial communities from Kellogg Biological Station, Michigan, USA - KBS S2-4 metaG | ecosystem: Host-associated > Plants > Roots > Rhizosphere > Soil | place...
CCTGGCCGTGCACGAACCCCTGGGCGAAGTAGAGGTCGTCGGCGGCGTCGGCCTCGACGTGGGGAACCCCCCAGCGGTCGCGGCGCACCCGCACCCGCCCCTCGAGCCCGTCGAGCTCGATCTCGCCCTCCACCTGCGGCAGCGGCCGGCGCGCCAGCCAGTGCCAGGCGGCCGCGGTGGTGGCGGCCGCGAGCCCGGTCCCGGCGGCGCCGAGGACGAGCCCCACCTGCGCCGCACTGTGCACCGAGCCTCGTTTGCGCCGCCTACCCATGCGGAGAGTTTGCCAGTTGGCTGGGTAGCCAGGAAGTCTGCTGAGGAGGCCCGGGGTCCCGACTCACACCACGTCAGCGATTCAGACCGCTACTTCTGGAACACTCGGCGGTTCTTGCGGCTGACCGGAAGCTAGAACGGGGGTAGATGCGATGAGCAGGGGAAAGCGCAACTGGAGTCGTGCCTGGAGGGCGGTGCCGGTGCTGGCCTGCGTGCTCGCCCTCGGTGCCGTGCTGGCGGCTGGTCCGGCAATGGCCAAGAGCGGCGGCGGGCGGGCCCTCGCCGGGCGGCTCGACCCGAGCTTCAGCGGAGACGGCAAGGTGCTGCTCGGCTTCCCACCCGAGAATGCCGGCGCCGTCGGCGTCAAATACACCCTCCCCTTCCAGTTCAACGCGGGCCAGCTGAGGATGGCGCCGGCGCCGGGCGGCAAGACGGTCGTCGCCGGCAGCAGCCGGATCGTCCGCGTGCTCCGCAACGGAAAGATGGACCGGAGCTTCGGTGCCGGCGGCACGGTCACCGTGCAGCGGCCCGCCGGAATGACCTTCGTGCTCGGCGACGCAGCCGTCGACTCGCAGGGGCGGGTCCTCCTCGCCGGCACCGTCCGCCCGCAGCCAACCTCCTCGACGCCTGACCCGCTGCTCAGCTCCGCCGCGGTGATGCGGTTCAGCGCCGACGGGACCATCGACCGCGGCTTCGGCAAGGAAGGCGTCGTGATCACCGACCTCGGGATCCAGCCGCCCCTGGTGCCGAGCGGCCGCTACGCCGGCGCCTCGGTCGGCCTCCGCAGCATTGCCGTCGACGGCCAGGACCGCCCGGTGCTGACCGGCGCCGCGGTGGTCAAAGCCAGCTTCTGCCGCAAGGACGAAACCGTCACCAACGGCTTCGTCGCCCGCCTCACCAGCAGCGGCGCACCCGATCCGAGCTTCGGCGTCGGCGGCCTGCGGGAAATCTCCGACCTCGCCTCCTTCGGCGGCGCCAGCGTGCTGCGCTCGGGCGGAGTCCTGGCGGTCGGCCTCACCAAGTCAGGCTGCGAATACCGGAGTCGCGGTCCCGGAGTGCTGCTGACCGCGCTCGGGCCGGAAGGGAGCCTCCGCCCCGGCTTCGGCCTCGCGGGCTTCCGTTCGGTCGGCTTCAGCCGTGCCCCGGTCGCCACGGTCACGCCCGCCGGCAAGATCCTCCTGCTCGGCGCCAAGAACGGCAAGAAGCAGCTGGTGATGCGGCTCACCCACAGCGGCGGCCTCGACGCCAGCTTCGGCCGCACCGGACGCATCAACGTGATCGCCCCGAAGAGCGTTTCCTTCGCCGCGATCGGCGTCGACGACAGCGAACGAATCCTCATCGCCGGCCACTCGACCAGGCCGGTGCGCGGCAAGCACAACAAGGGTCTCGGCCGCTCCAGCTTCACGCTCGCGCGGCTGAAACCGAAAGGCACCTTCGACCGCTCCTTCGGCCACCGCGGCTCGGTCCGCACCGGCTTCGGCGGACCGTCCAGCGCCTTCGCCACCCAGCTCTATGTCGACGCCAAGGGACGGATCACCGTCGGCGGCAACGTCACCAGCGGCCTGCTCGGCACCGGCGGCGGCTTCGCGCTGGCGCGCTATCTCGCCGAGAAGTAGGCGTAACCCGGCTCTCAGGCGATCAGCTCGTCGCCTGAGAGCCGCCCTTCTTCCTCGAGCTTTTCGAGGTGGGCGTCCATCGCCATCGCCGCCATCGGCAACAGCTCGACCGGGACGTCGTCCCAGGCCTGGGCGAGCAGGGCGGCGCGGGAGCGCTCGCCGTTGTCGAGGGCGGTGAGGAGGCGGCGCTCGCGCATCAGCCGGTGCTCGACGTACTCGGCCAGCTTCGCCTCCGGCTCGGTGATCCAGGGGCCGTGGCCGGGGGCGATCAGGTCGACCTCCTCCGCCTGCAGCAGCGCCAGCGAGTCCAGGAAGGCGCGCAGGGCGCCACCGCCGGGCGGCACGATCGTCGAGCCGATCCCCAGCACCAGGTCGCCGCTGAAGCAGACGCCGTCGTCGCTGAGGAAGCAGACATGGTCGGCGGCATGGCCGGGGGTGGCGAGGGCGCGCAGGCCGCCGTGGCGCTCCTCGCCGCCAGGCGCCACCACCTCGACTCCGAACGCCTCGGCGCCCCCGGAATGGTCCTCGTGCGAGTGGGTCAGCAGCACCATGCCGACGCCGCCGCGCTCCTCGGCGGCGGCCCGGATCGCCGCCAGGTGCGACTCCTCCTCGACGCCGGGATCGATGACGACGCAGGGGTCGCTCCCGTACAGGTAGGTGTTCGTCCCTTCCAGGGTCAGCGGCCCCGGGTTCGGGGCGACGATCTTGAGGACGTCGGGGTGACCCGGCGCGAGGCTCAGCCGGAGACCTCTTTGGCGATCGCCTCGCGGGCGTCGGAAGGCTCGAGCACGACCAGGTCGCCGGCGCCGCGGAGGATCTCCCGGACAAGCCAGGGCTTGCCGGCGTAGGGCAGCTCGACGACGACGGCGCCGTCGGCCAGCTCCTCGACCACGGTCCGCTCCTCGCGCAGCCAGCGGGCCCGCTCGGGCGAGACCCAGACGCGGGCGACGTCGGCGGTCGGCACCTCGCCGTGCGTCATCCAGCCCTCGACCCCGGCCAGCTCTTCGACCTCCTCGCGGGGCTCGAAGCCCTTCTTGGAAAGCGTCGCCTCCTTGATGCGGTCGAGCTTGAAGTGGCGGACGCCGCCGCGGGTGAGGTCGTAGCTGGCGACGTACCAGCCCTCGGAGCCGTTCTGGAGCCGGTAGGGCTCGATCTCGCGATCGGTGAACTGGTCCTCGTTCTCCTTGTAGTACTTGATCTCCAGCACCTTGCTGTCGGCGATCGCGTCGTTGATGACCCGCGCCACGACGGCGTCGCCGCTGCCGGCGGAAGCGATCTCGAGGCCCTCCTCGGAGGGGTCGTGGCCGAGTGCCTTGACGATCTTCTTGCGGGCCTTCTGCAGGTCGGTCTGCGGCAGGTGGTCGCCGAACAGGTCGATCGCGGCGATCAGCGCCTTCGCCTCCAGCGGCAGCAGGCGGGCCGGGCGGGCGAAGTTGTCGCCGTAGGGCTCGGAGTCGACCTCGATCTCGCCGCCGATGAATTCGGCGTAGAGGACGTAGGTGCCGCCGCCGAAGTTGACGACGTTGAGCAGCTCGACGTCCTCGCGCAGCTCCTCGTCGGTCAGTTCGAGGCGCTCGCGGAGGTCGGCGACCTGCAGGCGCTCGCCGCGTTTGGCCGCTTCGATCAGCATCCCGGCGAGGGTGACCAGGCGGGCGAAGCGCTCGGGCCGGATCGCCGCCTCGCCGCGCCCGTTGGAACGGGGGCGACGGGTGGTGTCGCGCAGCGGCCGGTCGACGATCTCCGCCGGCTCGAAGCCGTTCTCGTGGCGGTTGCGCAGCAGCCCGACCCGCTTCTCCGCTTCCTCGCGCAGATCCTCGGGGGCGAGCACCTCGGCGTTCTGGCGCCAGCGCAGCACCCAGGCGATCAGCTCGCGGCTGGAGGCGTAGCTGGTCTCGAAGACGCGACCCTTGCCGGGGGCGCCGTCGGACTTGACGGCGTTGCGCAGCGTCCCGTAGTCGCCGAAGTCGCGCTCGATCATCCAGGCGATCCGCTCGCGGACGAAGATCTTCGCCGTCCCTTGGGTCTCCCCCAGCTGCCAGTCGGCGCGGCTGCCGTAGTCGCGGCGGTCGAAGTCCTCGGGCGGCGAGAAGTCGTGCTCGGCCTTGGAGGCGTAGCCGACCTTTCCCTGGATCCGCGAGAGCCGGAAGACGCGCACCGCCTCGCGCTCGTGCGAGAGCCCGATCAAATAGAACTGGCCGCCGCGGAAGACGAGGTGGAAGGGGTCGACCTTGCGCTTCTCGGTCTCGCCCCGCTCCATCGTGAAGTAGGTGAACTCGATCGTCTTGCGGCGGCTGATCGCGGTCTCGATCTTGGAGAGGCGCTGGGAGAGGTCGCGGCCGCCGGCGGAGGCGGTCATCGCCATCTCGACCGGGGCCCGCTCGCCCTCCTTGAGCGGGTTCGGGTGGCCCCAGGCAACCTGCTGCAGGGCGAGGCGAAGCGGCTCGGCGTAGGCGAAGCCGCCGTCGGTGAGCAGCAGCAGCGCCGTGCTCAGCGCCCCCAGCTCCTCGTCGGAGAATTTGATCGGGTCGAGGTAGAAGTTCTCCGGCGGCAGCGAGTACAGCTCCGCCTCGAAGAACCCCTCGCCGGGCTTCTCGACCCCGAGCTGGATGCCGAGGCTCTCCAGCTCCGCGCGGTCGGCGTAGAAACGACGCGCGAAGGCGTCGTCGTTCATGTCGCTGTACCCCTCCACCTCGCGCTTGATCTCCAGGGCCGAAACCGGCCTTCCCTGGGCCATCAGGAAGGAGATCAGCGAGAGCTGGCGGATCAGCTTCTCGGTGTCCTTGGCCACGTTGCGCAGGATAGTCTCCGGCAGTCCCCATGGACATCCTGCGCAACCTCTTCGGCAGCCTTACCTCCGGCATCATCCGGCTTTTGGTCACCGTCGGGATCCTTGCCGCGGCCTATTTCTTCCTCGTCAAGCCGGTCCTCAACACGACCAATCACGCGATCGACAGCGCCAACAAGACCTTCGAGAAGTCATTCGGCGGCAGCGGCATCGACGAACTCTCGAAGACCTTCGACGACGTCAACCGGCAGGTGCAGCGGCAGATCCGCCGCTCGTTTCACGTTGCCCAGAAGAACGGCAACCCGAAGCGGCTGATCAAGTGCATCGAGCACGCCGACGGCGACGCCCGCAAGATCCGCCGCTGCACCGTGAAGTTCTAAGCCGCGGCGCGCTGCGCGAAGTACGCCGAGCCGGATAGCGCCCGGTCGAAGCGGGACCAGCTCTCGCCGGCGGGGAGCTCGCGCTCGAGGCGGTCGAAGCTGCCGAGCCGGCCGCCGAGGTTGTCGATCATGTGGACGAGGACGGCCTCGCGGGTGGCGGGGACGACCGGCGAGCCGTGTTCGAGTGAGCCGTGGTGGCTGAGGATGATGTGGAGGACGCACTGAGCGAGGTGCGGGTCGAAGCCGGCGACGTCCTCGATCCGGCGGCGGACCAAGTAGTAGCCGAGCGGGATCTCGCCCTGAAGGCGGCCGAGGTCGGTGAGGTCGATCGCCAGCGGATCGTCGTTGTAGGCCTCTGTCTTGCCGATGTCGTGGAGGAGGGCGCCGGTGACGGCGACGTCGCGGTCGATGCCGGGGAAGAAGTTGGCGGCGGCGCTGACCGCCTGGGCGACCGAGAGCGTGTGCTCGAGCAGCCCGTGCCGGTAGGCCTGGTGGTAGACCTTCGCCGCCGGCGCCTCGCTGAAGCGGGCCCAGGCCTCGCTCCCCGGCGCGAAGAAGGAGTCGAGCAGGGCACTCAGCTGCGGGTTCTGGATCGTCGCCAGCAGGGCCCGTAGGTCCTCCTCGAGCAGCTCCAGCGACGCCTCCGAGGGCGGTGCCAGGTCATCGGGGTCGAACTCGTGCTGCTCGGCCGGGCGCAGGCCGCTCAGCTTCACCTTGGCGCCCCAGCGATCGCTGACCTCGAAGAGGCCCGTGAGGTGGATCGCGGTGCCGGGGGCGGCGATCGCGTAGAGCTCCTCCGCCCCCTCCCAGCAGACCGCCTCGGCGCCGCCGCTGGCGTCGCCGATCGTCAGCCGCAACCAGGGCTCGCCGTTGCGCTTGCGGCGCAGCTCGCGGCCGCGGACGGCGTAGACGCCGGCGACCCGCTGACCGTCCTCGAGGTCGCCGAGCGCGACTCGAGCCGGAGGCATCTCCGAGCCCTCCTCGGGCAGCGGCGCGAGCAGGTCGTCAGGCGGCGGTGCGACCGGGTCTGGAGTCGGGAAGAGCGTCGGCTCACTCATCTCCCGACTGAAGGTAGAGCGGCCGGCGGACGGCGATCAGAGCAGTGAGCCGAGCCAGTGGCCGAGGGCGACGGCGGCGAAGCCGAAGGCGACCGAGAGGCCGATGTTGAGCCAGGCCAGATCGGCCCGGCGGGTGGCCGCGAGCCGGTGCGAGTCGAGGATCCAGGTCGAGAAGGTGGTGAAGGAGCCGATGCCGCCGCCGGCGACGATCGTCAGCGCCGCCCCGTGCAGCGCCGCCCCGGCGACGACCCCCAGGGCCAGCGCCCCGCCGACGTTGACCGCGAAGATCCCCAGCGGGAACTCGCTCTGGGCCCGCCCGACGATCTCAGCGTCGATCGCGAACCGAGCCGCGGCGGCGACGCCGCCCAGCAGCCCCACGGCGATCCAGGCCGGAACGCTCACCGCGCCTCCCGCGGTTGCCGCTCCAGCGCGATCCCGGCGCGCACGAAGAGATAGCCGAGCGCGATCGTCACGGCGGCATAGGCGGCGGCGAGACCCAGGTAGCCGTCGTCGACCAGATCGAAGAGCTCCAGCTGCATCGTCGAGAAGGTGGTCAGGGTGCCGCAGATCCCGGTCCCCAGGAACGGGTGGTGCAGGCTCTCCTCGGGATGGTCGCGGAAGAGCGCGAAGAAGTAACCGAGCAGGAACGCCCCGACCATGTTTACCGCGAAGGTGGGCCACGGCCACTGGCCCGGTCCGACCGAGGCGGCCTGGGCGAGGCCGACCCTGATCAGCGCCCCGACCACCCCGCCGAGGTAGATCGCCAAAAGCTTGCGTCGGTCGTGGGGCAGCGAGCGCACCCGTGGCTCATATCAGGCGGCCGGGTCGGCTCAGATGAGGAACTCGCGCAGCAGCGTCGCGACCCGCTGAGGCTCCTGCGCCATGAAGGCGTGGCCGGTGGCAGGGAAGAGCTCGCACTCGCCCCCCCAGCGGGTGGCCAGCGCACCGGCGTTGGGCGCCGGGATGACGACGTCCCGCTCGCCGTGCAGGACCAGGGTTGGCGGCGGCGATTCCGGCAGCACCTGATCCGCCGAGTGCCAAGCGTCCATCGCCGCCTCCTGCGCCCGCAGGGCCGCCGGCGAGAGCTGCGCCCGCGCCGCGGCGACCAGCTCGCCGAACTCGCGATCGATCTCGGGCGCCAGCGTCGCCGGGAAGAGCAGTTCGATCAGCCGGGTCGCCTGCTCGCGCGGCGTTCCCTCGTGGTCGGTCAGCCTGTCCCAGACCGCCGGCTCGGCGCGGACCGCCTCCTCCCCGCCAGGGTCGGTTGCGAGCAGCCCCAGCGCCGTGACCCGCCCGGGGGCTCGGGTCGCCAGCCGCTGCGCGGCGAAGCCCCCCATCGACCAGCCGACCACTGGCAGTGCCTCGATCGCGAGCTCGTCGAGCAGCGCCTCCAGGTCGGCGGCCATCGAGTCGATCGTCAGCTCGGCGGCAGCGCCCAGCTCGGAGCCGCCGAGGCCGCGGTTGTCGGGGCAGATCACCTCGAAACCCTCGACGAGCCCGGCCAGGAAGGTCGGGTCCCAGTCCGCCGCGGTCGCCGCATAGCCATTGACTAAGAGCAGCGGCTGACCCGAGCCGAGAGTACGCCAGGAGAACGCCCGGCCAGCGATCCCGAGTTGTCCGCCCTCGTCGTTCAAGGCCGGAAACCTACGGGTCCTGTCAGTCGATCAGGACGACCCGGTGGCGGGATCCAGCGTTGCGGGCAAGCGGTCCGTCCAGGGTCCACAACTCGGCTCCCAGGCGCTCCGCGAGCGCCAGGTAGGCAGCGTCGTAGGCCGAGTGGCGCTTCAGCTCGACCGCGATCTCGACGGCACGGGCGTTGTCGGGAGCCGGGTCGAAGGCGACGCCGAGCCCGTCGATGATCGCCAGAGCCTCGGCGGCATCCTCGGGCGAGAGATCGCCGGCCACACGCCGCCGAGTCAGAGCGCTGGCGACCTCGTATTGGCTCAGCAGCGGCGCGTGCAACTCGGCGCTCTCGGCGTCCCAACTGTCGAGCTGGTCCGCCACCGCCTCGGCGTGCGGCTCCCGCAGGACGAGCGCAAGGAAGAAGCTGGCGTCGATGACGACCTTCGTCGCTATGAGGGGCGCTGCTCCAGCTCGTCGCGTGCCTCGCGCACCAGCGCGGCGGCATCGACGACCTCAGCCTGGCGAGCCCGCAACGCGGCGGCGCGCTCCATCAGGGCGCGATGCACGCCAGAGCGGTTCTCCCCCTCGGCGGACTCGACGCCCTCGGCAGCCAAGAGAGCACGCCGAGCCTGCTCCTCGGTCCAGGCGGGAGCGTGTTCCAAGACCAGCTCCTTTGCACTCATATGTCTCCATCTTATCCGCTGCCAGCTTGTTGTCTCGGAGACAGGTGGAAGCAGTGCCGGACGACCAGTTCCGCCTACCATCCCGAGATGGGCCGCCGCCTTTCCGTCCGCGTTTCAGATGAGCTGGCGAGGAAGGTCGACGCTCGAGCCGGCCGCCTGGGCCAGACGAGGAGCGAGGTCGTCCGCGACGCCCTGGCAAACGTCGAGGCGATGATCGGGCCGGACCCCCTCCCCCTCCCCGAGCTGTTGAGGCGAGCGGCCGCACTGCGGAGAGGCCGACTCGAGAGCACCGACGCGGTCGCACTGCTGCGCGGGCTGCGCGGTGAAGCGAGCCTGCGGCTGCGCCTGATGCGGCTGACGATCCCCTTCCTCGAAGCAGACCTTGCCTGAAGCGGTTGCGGCTGGGAGATTCGGCTGACTACCCGCCTCGGCCCGCGTCTTCGATGGCGAGGGTGGGAATCGAACCCACGACACCACGATTTTCAGTCGTGTGCTCTACCAACTGAGCTACCTCGCCCGGGACGGGAAGGCTAGCGACCGCGCCGGAATCGGGCTGATTGCATTGGGGCATGGCCCGGGCTCTCGCAGCACTGGTGCTGGTCGCGGCCGCGGCGGCCTGGCTGGTGCTGGTCTCAGGCGGCTCGGATGCCGACCCGCGAACTCCTGCCGGCATCCCCGGCCTGCCGCCACCGTTCCTCGGCACCGCCGTGGTCGGCGACGGGGGGATGACGGCGGCAGTCGACGCCTATGGTGACGTCGTCGACCTACGGCCTTCGCCGGCGGGCCCGGCGCTGCTGACCGTGCCCACCGCACGACAGGTGGCGGGAACCGTGGCTCCCGAGATGGCGATCGTGCCGCGGCTGCGCCTCGGCGACGGCCGCTCGCTGCCGTTCTGGCGGGCGGATTCGGTGACGCAGAGGTATCTGCCGGGCACGAACGTGCTGGTGACGACGGCCCGCTTCGGCGAGCTGAAAGCGAGCGTGACGTACGCGGCCGGCGAAAGCTCCCTCGCCTGCCTGACGAGGGTGACCACGGGTGACGGCGAGGCAGGCGGGAGAGCTGAGAGCGCGGAGCAGCGCGGTCGCGCGGCGGTGGTGCGCATTCACTTCCCGCCGCGTGCGGACGGGGGCACGGAAGAGCACCTCCGCTGCGACGAACCCACGGCACGAGCCGCGCTGAAGGCGGCGGCTCGGTCGGACAAGCGCTGGCTGGCGACCTCCCCGCTCTCGGCCGCGCCACCCTGGGCGGCACGAATGTACGGACGCTCGCTGCTCGTCCTGCGGGCGCTGACCGACAGCCACACGGGTGCCGTAGCCGCCGGCGCCCGCGACGGCTGGGCCTACGTCTGGCCGCGCGATGCCGCCACGGCGGCGCTCGCCCTCCGGGCGGCCGGACACACGGCCGAGGCGCGGCGCGCGGCGCGCTTCCTTCGCGGGCTCGACCTCGGTGCTGCCGCTCGCTTCCACGGTGACGGCTCGCCGGTGGCGGGCCGGGCTTCGCAGGGCGACGCGGCGGGTTGGGCAGCGATCGCCGCCGAGCAGGCGAGATTGACGAGCGGCGCGCGCCCGACTGCCCCCCACGAGGGCGATGCCGTAGCGGCGGATTACCAAGAGAAAGGGGCCGGCGACTACCTCGGCAACGCGATCGCCGCAACGGCGCTCGACTCGCGCGCCGAACGACGTGCGGCCGCGGAAAGGATCTCCCGCGCCTTTGGGAGCCCGGGTGGGCTCGACCGGATCGCCCACGATCCCGGCTCCGGCGTCGACTCGGCAGCCGCCTGGGCCGTACGCCCATTCGTGCTCCCCGGCCTCTACCCCGCGGCGCGCGCCTCGCTGCGAGGGCTGCTCGCCGGCGGCGGTCGCCTCGGGATCGTCCCCTCGGCCGACTGGCCCGATCGCGACCCCTGGACCGCCCCGACGGCCTGCAGCGCCTGGGCCTTCGCGGCACTGGCGCGGGCGGATGTCCGGTCAGGTCACACCGCCCTCGCCCGCACCGACCGCCGCGCTGCGCTCCGCCTCCTCGCCGACCTGCGCCGCGCCGCGACGCCCGCCGGCACCCTCCCCGAGCGCGTGGACGCGCGCACCGGCGTCGCCCGCTCGACCACCCCGCTCGCCTGGTCCCACGCCTTCGCGGTCCTCGCCCTGCGGGAACTCTGGCCGCCGACCGGCTAAGACGCGAGCGTTCCCGACTTTGTACGTCCTATGGCACGTACAAAAGCGGAAACGCTCAGCCCGGCACGCGCCAGCGGGTGACCGAGCTGTGCAGGTGCAGTCGGCGGGCCTCGCCCTCTCCCTCGACGCGGAAGCTCTCGGCGCTCGCCGGCGGCGAGGCCAGCAGCCGCTCGATCAACTCGGCGGCGCCCGAACCGCCGGAGCCGCGCTTCAGCCACTCGCCGAAGTCGAGGTCGAGCGGGACGATCCGCTCCTCGTCCAGCTCCAGGCCCGCCGCCTCGCCCGCTGCCAGCAAGCGCTCGCGGGTCAGGCAGGCCCAGTGCGAGGGATCGCGCAGCCGCTCGATCTCCGCGTGCCAGGCGGCGGCATCGCCATCGGCGTCGGTGAGATGGTCGGAGACGAGCACCCAACCCCCTGGCCGCGCCACCCGTGCCATCTCCTCCAGCACTCGCCCCGGGGCCGGGATGTGATGGAGGCTGAAGCGGTTGACGGCACCGTCGAAGCTGTCGTCGTCGAACTCGAGGGCGGTCGCGTCGCCGACCGCGAAGGCGAGGTTGGAGAGACCCTCGGCCTCCGCCGCCGCCTTCTCGACCATCGAGGGCGTCAGGTCCACTCCCTGCACCGAGCCGACGCGTCCGGCTATCGCCCGCGCCACCAACCCCGGGCCGCTCGCCGTCTCCAGCCAGCGGGCCTCCGGGTCGGCCGGCACCAGATCGACGAGCACGCCCAGCGTCTCGGCGGTGCTCATCGCCGGAGAGCTGGCGAAGGCCTCCGTCTGGTGGGTGAACTCGGCCCGGATCGACTCCTCGTACATCACGGCAATCTTAGGCAGCCGCCTCTCGCCCCTCGAACCGCCACCTATCCTCGATCGCGTGGAGGTGAGACCGGCTGAGATCGAGGACTGCGAGGCGCTCGCCCACGGGATGAAGGTCGTCGTCGACGAAGACCGCTGGTTGGCGACCCAGCCGCCGGCATCGGCCGAGGAGCTCGCCGAGCGCTTCCGGGGCTCGGTCCGGCAGGGCAACCTGCTGTTCGCGCTGGTCGACGGCGGCGAGGTCGCCGGCGCCCTCGGCCTCAACCCGACCGGCGCGGCGGGCGTCCTCGCCCTCGGCATGTGGATCCTGCCCGCCTGGCGCGGCAGGGGCGGCGGCCGCCTCCTGATCGAGGCGGCGTTGGCGGCGCGACCGCCCGAGGCCCACAAGATCGAGCTCGAGGTCTTCCCCGACAACGAGGCCGCGATCGGGCTCTACGAAGCGACCGGCTTCGAACGCGAGGGCCTGCGCCGCGACCACTACCGCCGCGCCGACGGCTCGCTCCGCTCCGCCCTGATCATGGCCCGCCTCTTCCCAGCCGGGTGAGGTCAGCCCGCCGCCTGCATCGTCCGCATCAGCTCCAGCGCCCCCGCCTTGTGCAGCGGTTCGTTGAGGTTGCCGCACTTGGGGCTCTGCACGCAGGAAGGGCAGCCTTCCTCGCAGGGGCACTCGGCGATCAGCCGCTCGGCGTCGCCGAGCAGGCGCTCGAACTCGTCGTAGCCGCGCCGGGTGATCCCGACCCCGCCGGGGTGGCCGTCGTAGATGAAGATCGTCGCCCGGCCGGTCTGGAAGTGGACGTTGGTCGAGAGGCCGCCGATGTCCCAGCGGTCGCACATCGCGATCAGCGGCAGCACCGCGATCTGGCCGTGCTCGGTGGCGTGCAGGGAGCCGAGCAGGGCATCGCTCGGCAGCGCCCCGCTGAGCCGCTGCGGCAGCACGTACCAGAGCGCCTGGGTGACGAACTGCTGCTCGGGCAGCTCCAGGGCGACGATGTCGATCGGCTCCTGGTCGGAGATCGAGACCCGCTGGAAGGCGATCACCTGCTCGGTCACCGAGACCTCGCCGAAGTGCAGCTCGACGCCCGCGACCTGGCGCTGCTCGCGCAGCCGCTCGATGTAGATCTCGGTCTCCTTTTTCGGCCGCGTGTACCAGTCGCCGTCGAAGCGGGAGACGATCGCCCGCCGCTCCTCGACGTCGAGCCGCTCGACCTCGTAGGAGCGGCCGAGGTGCAGGTAGACGGCACCGGGATGGACCGTCGTGAAGGCCCGCTCGGCCTCGACCAGGCCGAGCATCTCCCCCGACTCGCGCTCGATCACCGCCACCGAGTCGGCCGAGGCAGAGCGCAGGGGGATCCGCGAGGCGACGAACTCCGAACGCCGGGGCAGCAGCTTGCCCGCGGTCCCGCGCAGCTCGCCGGCGGCGACCAGCCGTTCCGCCCGCGGCCTCCATTCCGGCCCGAAGATCTCGTCGTCCTCGTCGGTGAGCGGCAACTCGTAGGCGGCGGCGATCAGGTGTCGGGAGGCGATCTGCTCGTTGCCATGGTCGAGGATCGCCGCCTCGACCGGCCGGCCGAGGAACTCTTCCGGGTGGCGGCAGAAGAACTGGTCGAGGGCGTCCTGGCCGGCAACGTAGACGGCGAGGCCGCGCTGGCGGCGCCCCGCCCGGCCCCACATCTGCCGCAGGCTGGCGACGGTGCCGGGGAAGGTGACGCAGATCGCCGCGTCGAGCTCGCCGACGTCGATCCCCAGCTCCAGCGCGTCGGTCGCGACCACCGCCAGCAGCTCGCCGCGGCTGAGCCGGTCCTCGATCTCGCGCCGCTGCTGCGGGGTGTAGCCGCCACGGTAGGGGGCGATCCGCGCCGCCAGCTCCGGCTTGCCGCGCCGCTCGAGGTTTTCGCGGGCGAAGCGCTGGATCAGCTCGATCCCGCGCCGGCTTTTCAGGAAGCAGATCGTCCGCACCCCCTGGCTGACCAGCTCGGCCAGCAGGTCGGCCGCCTCCGAGAGCGCCGAGCGCCGCGTCCCGGTCGCCTTGTCGATCAGCGGCGGGTTCCACATCGCCACCTCGCGCCCCGCCCGAGGCGCCCCGTCGTCGTCGATCAGCTCGAACTCGGTGCCGACCAGCCGCTCGGCCAGCTCGACCGGGTTGGCGATCGTCGCCGAGGCGAGCAGGAAGCGCGGCTCCGCCCCATAGGCGCGGGCGATCCGCCGCAGCCGCCGCAGCACGTTGGCGACGTGGGAGCCGAAGACGCCGCGGTAGGTGTGCGCCTCGTCGACGACGACCCAACCGAGGTTGGCGATGAAGTCCCCCCAACTCTTGTGGTGGGGCAGGATCCCGACGTGGAGCATGTCCGGGTTGGTGAGGACGAGGTTGCTCTTGCGCCGGATCGGCGGCCGCTCCTCGCGCGGCGTGTCGCCGTCGTAGATCGCCTCGCGCAGGCCCGGCGGGCGCAGCTGCAGCAGCTTGCGTGCCTGATCCTGGGCCAGCGCCTTGGTCGGGTAGAGGTAGAGCGCCCGCCGCTTCGGCTGGCGGGCGATCCCGTCCAGCACCGGCAGGTTGAAGGCGAGGCTCTTGCCCGAGGCGGTGCCGCTGGTGATCACCAGGTCGGAGCCAGCGGCGGTCTCATAGGCGGCCAGCTGGTGCGTATAGAGCGACTCGATCCCGGCCCGACGCAGCGCCTCGACCAACCCGGGGGCCAGCGCCTTCGGCAGCGCCACCGGCTTCGCGGCGATGTCCTCCTCGGTGGCCTCGGCGACGATGCGGCCGTCACGGCGCGCCGGGTCGATCGCCACGGCCCAAGGTGCGCTCAGGAGGCTGGCGCCGCGCGGGGTCAGACGCTCTCCCGCGCCGGCCCGGCGCCGGGCGGCGCGGCAGCTCCTTCACGGCGCACCTCTTCACCGATCCGCAGCCCCACCGGTACCTCCGCCTCGCCTTCGAGCGCCTCCCAGACCCTGAGGAAGTCGACCGTCGCCTCGACGTCGTGAACTCGCAGCAGGCGGGCGCCGTGACGCAAACCGGCCGCCAGCGCCGCCGCCGTGCCGGCCCCCCGGTCCCGGGGCTTGCGCCCGGTCAGGGCGCCGATGAAGTCCTTGCGGGAGATCGCCAGCATCAGCGGACAGCCGAGTGGGGCGAGGCGGTCGAGGCGCCGCAGGGCGGCAACGGTCTGGTGGGGGGTCTTGGCGAAGTCGGGACCGACGTCGAGCACCACCCGGTCACGGCCGATTCCGGCCGCCGCCAGCGCTGCCAGCCGCTCCTCGAAGAAACCGATCACATGCTCGATGACTCCGGCCGGGTAGAGCTCGTCGTCCCAGAGCGGAGTCTTCGGCGGCGTCTGGGTGTGCATCAGGATCACGCCGACGCCCGACCCGGCGCAGAGCTCGACCATCGCCGGGTTGCGTAGGCCGTCGATGTCGTTGACGAAGGCCGCCCCGGCCTCGACCGCCGCCGCGGCCGTCTCCGGTCGGTGGGTGTCGACCGTGACCGTGGCCCCGGCGGCGCTGAGAGCCGCGATCACCGGCGTCACCCGCTCGATCTCCTCGGCTGCCGCCACCGGTGGCCGGTTGGAGACGTTCGATTCGCCTCCGACCTCGACCACGTCAGCCCCCGCCTCATAACATGCGAGCGCGTTCTCGATCCAGGCCGACGGCGTCCGGTCACCGCTGTCGGAGAAGGAGTCGGGGGTCGCGTTGACGATCCCGACGACCAGGGGGCGGCTGGTGTCGAGCGTCACCCCCCGCCCCCTCAGCAGGGATGAGTTCATGGCTTCGGAATCCATTTTCAAACCAAGACGATGCTAGCCACCTTCGATCGCTCCCAGTTCGAGATCACCTCGCTCCTTGCGCTCAAGCGCGAGCCGATCACGGTCTGCGTCCCGACCCGCGAGACGGCGGCGACGATCGCGGCCACGGTCGGTGCGATCGCCGACTTGCGCGAGCTCGGCCTGGTCGACCAGCTGATCGTCGTCGACGCCGGCTCCGCCGACGGCACCGCGACGATCGCCCGCGAGGCCGGGGCCAGCGTCTTCGACGAGGCGGAGCTGCTGCCCGAGTTCGGCCCGGTGCTGGGCAAGGGCGATGCGATGTGGCGCGCCCTCTCGGTCGCCGAGGGCGAGATCGTCGTCTATCTCGACGGCGACGTCCGCGACTTCGGCCCCCACTACGTCACCGGCCTGCTCGGACCGCTGCTGCAGTCGCCGCGGGTCGAGTTCGTCAAGGGCTTCTACCGGCGGCCACTCGCCCTCGACGCGATGGAGATCGAGGATGGCGGCGGCCGCGTCACCGAGCTGACCGCGAAGCCCCTGCTGGAGCTGCTGGTGCCCGAGCTGGGCGCCTTTCGGCAACCGCTGGCGGGCGAGTGCGCGGCGCGCCGGCCGCTGCTGGCGCAGATCCCCTACGCGACCGGCTACGGAGTCGAGATCGGGATGCTGATCGAGGCCTGGAGGCGGACTGGGATCGGGGCCATGGCCCAGGTCGACCTAGGCAGCAAGCGCAACTCCCACCAGGCGCTGGCAAGCCTCGCGGAGATGTCCCGCGACGTCCTCGACGCCCTCGTCCAGAGCCTCGGCGACGGAGCCGACAGCCTCGGCTCGATCGTCCCGGCGCCGCGCCAGTCGCCGCGACTGCGGCTGCGTCCACCCCTGGCCAGCCTCGCCAGCTCGCACAGCTCCCGCTAAAGCTCGATCAGGCCAGGCGCGGGATTGGCGCCCGCATCCCGGACCAGCCCCGCCCAGAGCGCCTCGAACTCGGAGCTGCCGGCGCCTCCCTGGCGGCGAATCTCCAGCCGATCGGCGGGGAGGGGAGCGTCCTCAACGCCGCCGGGGAAGACCAGTCGCCCGACCTCGTAGGGGGACGGCTCCTCTCGCTCGGCGCCGCGCAGGCATCCGACCGCGGTCGTCAGCGACTCCATCCAGCGGTAGTGGCGACGGGTCGAAAGCTCGGCCGCGTCGCGGGGCAGATCGAATAGAACCACGCGGCGGACCCGGGCCCGGCCGCGAAGCGACGCCGCCAGCAGGGCGGCGTCCAGCTCCGCCCGCAGCTCCGCCCACTCGCCGAGCCAACGCCGATCGCACTGGATTACGTCCACCGCCAGCTCCGACTCGGCGGCGAGCCGCGTCAGAGCGCTCTCGAAGGAACTGCCGGCCAGATCGCCGGGGACGACCGACACTGGCCGCGCCGGCTCCGCCGGCGGTCTCTCCGAGCGGCCGGGGAGCGGGCCAGGGACGACGTGGCCGGCGAAGCGCGCCGCCTCGACCAGCTGGCGTTGCCAGGCCGAGCGATCGGGACCGGGTGCGGCGTCGGGGCCAGCCGTCAGCGCCAGCCCGAGGGCGGCGGTGCGCCGCAGCAGCGAAGTCGGCAGCGCCGCAAGGAACTCTTCGAGAGCCCTCGTGTCCCCTTCCGGGGGCTCCGCCAGTGGTGCGAGGCGTAGGCAGAGGGCGAGCGCACAGGCCTCTGGGCGGCGGTGCAACGGCGCCAGCGGCGGCTCCAGGACGGCATCGGGGAGCTGGCTCAGCTGGTCGAAGGCAAGCGTCCAGAGGCTGCCCTCGAGGCGATCGCTCAGCAGCCAGGCGAAGTCCGCGACGGGGTCTCGGCCCGCGGGTTCGAAGCCGCCGCCGGCGAGGAAGAGCTCGCAGGCGGCGTGGCGATCGTCCCGGTCCACCGGATCGCCGACGAAGCGGGGATGACCGGGCCGGCGCGGCGACAGAACGCTGAGCCGAGCCGCGGCCAGCTCGAGGGAGGCCCGTGCCAAGCCGCCGGCCGCTTCGACGGCGGCCAGGCCGGGCGGCACCGTTCCCGGTCCGGCCCCGTAGAGGCGCCGCTCGATCTCGGTGAAGACGTCGAACCCATCCCAGAAGGAGTCGAGGAACTTCCTGCCGGTGAGGATTTCGCAGACCGCGTAGAGGCCGACCCCATATGGGCCGGTGGCAGACTCGGCGGCGCTCCAGAGCCAGCCCAGAGCGCTCTCCGGGTCGGCCAGGCCCGACTGCCAGACATGGTCGGCGGGAATCTTCATCCCCGGTGGGTCGCAGTCGACCGCCCAGCGAATCGCCTGCTGCAGATCGACGCAGGTGGTGCGCAGGGCCAGTGCCGCGCTCCGCTCCAAAGTGCCGGGCACAGCGCCGCCGTGGCGGAGGATCGCCTCCGCCTCTGCCGCCACCGCTCCGGAGAGGCGAGACAGGGCGATCAGGTGGCGAGCCACGAGGGCTTCCATCCGGGCGACGTCCGCCGCTGCCGGCCCCGCCCGCAGGGCCCGGCCAGCGGCGTCGACCGTGGCCTCTCCAGCCCGGCGCAGAGCGATCCGTGCGGTGGCGTCACCCAGCTGTCCCGTCAAGACCCGGCTCGCCAGCTCGGCGAAGGCCTGGCGCTGCACGTGAAGGAGGGTGTCGACGCTGTTGGCGTAGCGCTCGCAATCGGCCCAGCCGCCCTTCTCGAAGGCCCGGTCGGCGCCGGCGTGGACCTCCTCGATGACCCCGACGATCGCCGCCAGGTCGCGGCGATCGGCGTATTCGCGCAGCACCCCCGGCACCTCTTCGATCGCCACCCGGGTCTGCCGCGGCAGCCGCGGCAGACCCGCGGCGACGAAGCTGGCGGGAACGTGATCCTCGGTGTCGATCTCACCGAGGTCGGGGCAGGGGGCTCGCTTGACCTCACCGGCGGCGAGGATCGACTGCGCCAGCAGGTCGACCACCAGCCCCCAACGCCCCTGATCGGACGAAAGCGAGATCAACCCCCAGAGGCCCCAGGTTCCGAGTGGGACGGCGGCCAGAGCCAGGGTCAGGCTGAAGGCACTGAGGAAGGAGCTGTCAAGCGCCCCGGCGAGCAGCGCCGTGACGACGGAGCCGAGCGCGACCACGAACCAGGAGGGGACGTGAGCCTGGTCGAGCGCCTCCCACGGGGTCGGCCAGCGCGAGCCTTCCTCGATCGAGAAAGCGGCGACGATCGCCATCGAGGTGAGGAAGGTGCCGAAGACGGCTACCGCCAGACCCGGTATCGACTTGACCCTGGCTTCGCCGGCGACCAGCAGCGCACAGCCCGCCGCGACCAGCACCGCGGAAGCAACGGCGGCCAGCAACACCGCCGCTCTATTTCGCCGCCGCTCTCCCCGCACGGCCGGCATTCTGGCATCGGCCCGCGCCGGCGCGGGCCCGCCTTGCCCTTCTGATTGACTTCGGTCGGTGCCGCTGCGCTGCGTCTACACGGACCTCGACGGGACCCTGCTCGGCGACCGCGCCTCGCTGTTTCACGACGCCGAGGGGGCCTTCTCGCTGGCCCAAGCGCGAGCGCTGGAGGCCTGCGCCCGTGCCGGCGCCGAGGTCGTGATCATGTCCGGCCGCCGCGAGCCGCAGGTCCACGAGGCGGCCCGGCTGATGGGCCAAGCCTCCTACATCTACGAGGCCGGCTGCGCCTTCGCGATCGAGGGCGAGAGGACCCTGATGACCGGTGAGATGAAGCCCAACGAAAGCGGCTCGATCTACGAGCAGATCGAGGACCGTGGCGTCCCGGGACGGCTCTTCGAGCACTTCGAGGGGCGGCTCGAGTACCACTCCCCCTGGCACCTCGGCCGCGTTCACTCCCATCTCTTCCGCGGCAAGGTCGACGTCGACGAGGCCAACGCCCTGCTCGGCGAGCACGGTGACGACGACCTGCGCCTGCTCGACAACGGCGCCATTGGCCGGCCGATGCCGGCGATCGACGGCCGCACCCACGCCTACCACCTGGTCCCCCGCCAGGTCAGCAAGGCCGCCGCCGTCGCCGCCCACGCCCGCGCCCGCGGATACGACCCGGCCGACTGCATCGCCGTTGGCGACTCGGTCGAGGACCTCGAGGTCGCCGCCTCCGTAGGCACCTTCTACGTCGTCGCCAACGGGCCCGAGCGGGACCCCGGATTGCGCTCGATGCTGGCCTCCTGGGGCAACGCGGTCGTCACCGAGGGGGCGATGGGCGACGGCTTCTATGAGGCGGTCGTCTCGACCCTGGTCCGTCGCTAGTATCGAACGCGCCCGGAATCGAGCCGAAGGAGCAGCCTTGTCGTCGGATACCGCGACCGTCGCGGAGCAGGAGTACCTGGAGATCATGTTCTGGATCGAGGAGGCCGGGCTGCCGATGACCGGCGCCAACATCGCCCGCGCGATGCAGCTCTCGCCGCCCACCGTGCACGAGATGATCGGCCGCCTGACCGCCGACGGGTACGTCGAGCGCAAGCCCGACAAATCGCTCGAATTCACCGAGTCCGGCCGCCAGCACGCGAGCTACATCGTTCGCCGCCACCGCATGATCGAGCGCTTCCTCACCGATGTCCTCGGCATCCCCTGGGACGAGGTCCACGAGGAGGCGGAGCGGATCGAGCACGCGATGTCCCCGGTCCTCGAGGAGCGGATGCGGGCGGCAATCGGCGACGCCACCACCTGCCCCCACGGCCACCCGATCCTCGAGGGCGTGCGCGAGCAGGGCTCGTTGCTCGCCGACGTCGAGGTCGGCGCCGACGTGACCGTGCTGCGCTTCGAGAACGAGGCCGAGGAGCTGCTCCACTACCTCAAGGACGCCGGCCTGTACCCGGGCCTCGAGGGCAAGGTCGAGTCCTCCGACGGGGAGGCGGTGACGATCGGCTCCGCCGAGGGCAAGCACGAGGTCAGTCGCAGCGTCGCCGAGACCGTCTCGGTCCGCGCCGACCCGGCCCCGCCGCCTCGTGCGGCGATCCCGGAGCAGCTCGTCCTCTCCTCCGACCGCTACGGCCGCTAGTTAGGGAGCTGCAAAGCGGCGCCTGGCGGCGTCCTCGGTCGCTCGCGTGCGGAGCACGCCACGCTCCCTGCGTCCTTGCCCGGCTTGCTTTTCGCTCCCTAACCCGGAATGGGCATGGTTACGATCGGCGCTGACGTGGGAGCTTCGGTGCCGCCGGCGGGCTCGACGGTGACCATCACCGTTTCGACGCCGTCCATGTTGGCGACGGTCGTCGTCGCCCGTCCTTCGCGGTCGGGGACGAAGAGGGCGCGGACCGGCGTCACCTTGTCGCCGCGCTGAACCCAGGCCTCCAGCACCCTGCCGTCGGGGATCGGGCGCACGTTCCTGAGGTGCAGCGAGCCGCCCTGGCCTTCGCGGACCATCGTCGCGACGACGCCGGGAGCGTGGCCGGACTCGACCGTCAGCTGGCCGCCGCCGTTCGGGGAGGTCGAGCCGCCGTTGCCGACGACGTAGCCGGCGATCGCGGCGACGACCAGGGCAAGCGCCGCCAGGCCGATCGCGGGGCGCAGGCCGCGCCGACCCTCGCCGCGCCAGAGATCGCCCAGACGGCGGCGCCAGCCGCCCCCGGACCGAGCGCCGCCGACATGGTGCTCCGCCTCGGCCTGCACCTCGGCCATCAGTCGCGTCCGCAACCCGGCCGGCAGCTCCACCCGCTCGACGCTCTCCGGCACCGCCTGCAGCGCCGGCGCCAGCCAGCGCGCCTCGGCGCGGCAACGATCGCAATCCTCGAGGTGCTGTTCGAACGCCGCCAGCTCCGCCGGCTCCAGCGCGCCCAGCATGTAGGCGGCCAGCTCCTCGCTCCAGCGCTCGTGCCCGTTGTTCATCTCGCTCATGCCAGTCCCTCCGCCAGCTCGCCGCGAATCTTCTCCAGACCCAGCCGCATTCGTCCCTTCACGGTCCCCAGCGGCACCCCCAGCATTCCGGCAATCTCGGAGTGGCTGAAGCCCCCAAAGTAGGCGAGCTCGATCACTTTGGCCTGATCGCCCGGCAGCGTCCCCAGAGCACCGCGGACCTCGCCGGCGGTCTCATGCCGCATCGCCTCGTCCTCAGTCGAGTCGTCGGACGGCCGCTGCTCGAGCGCCAGCTCGTCGTCGAAGGTCAGCTTCGGCGCTTTGCCGGCGCGGCTGCGCAGGACGTCGATCGCGCGGTTGCGGACAATGCTGAGCGTCCAGGCGCGGACGCTGCCGCGGGCCCGGTCGAAGCGGGCGCCGCTGCGCCAGATCGAGATGAAGGCCTCCTGGACCACGTCCTCGGCACCGGTCCGCTCGCCGACGATCCGGTAGGCGAGCGAGTAGGCGGCGCCGCCGTGACGATCGAAGAACACCTCGAAGGCCTCGGGGTCCTTGGCCGCGATCAGCGGCATCAGCTCCTCGTCAGCCAGCCGCTCCGCTTTCTCCCGCTTAACCATGCTTCTCACACGCTCCCATACGGACCGACCGGTAATCCGGATCAGCCCAGGCGTTGCCTGATCAGCGGACTCGCGGAGACTCAGGCAGGCGAGCTGGCCCGTACACGGTCCAGCGCCCGGGCGATACGTGAGATGCCCTCCCCGGCCAGGTCGGCTGGGACCGGGGCGAAGGAGAGGCGCAGGCTGTTCTCGCCACCCTCGATCATGAAGTCGGGGCCGGCGACGAAGGAGACGCCCTCCGCTTTGGACTCGGCCAGCAGCGCCGTCGTGTCGGTGCCAGCCGCGAGGTCGAGCCAGAGGAAGTAGCCGCCGTCGGGAATGACGAACTCCGCCTCGGGGATCTGCTCGCGCAGTGCCGTCACCAGGGCGTCGCGGCGCGCCTTCAGCTCGCCCTTGACGAAGACGATGTTCTCGTCCAGAGCGCCGGAGCGGCAGAGCTCGAGCACGATCGACTCGGCCAGCATGTTCGGCGAGATGTAGGTCTCGTTGGCGCGCTTGGCAAGCTTCGCGATCTCCGCCTCGGGACCAGCCAGGTAGCCGACGCGGACGCCGGGGCTGACCGTCTTCGAGAAGGAGGAGGCGTGGACGACCCGGTCGGCGGAGTCGAGCGCGAGCATCGTCTCCAGCGGCTCGCCCTCGAAGGGCAGCTCGCGATAGGGGTCGTCCTCGAAGATCCAAAAACCGTGCTCGGCAGCCAGCTCCACCAGCCGCTGCCGCTTCTCGCTGGAGAGCGTGCAGCCGGCCGGGTTGTGCGAGTTGGGGATCACGTGAGCGAGCTTGATCGGCCCCGCCGCCAGCGCCGCTTCCAGCTCGCCGAGGTTGAGACCGTCGGCCTCGAGCGAGACCGGCACCAGCTCGACTCCCAGCTGCTGCAGGAGCAGCAGCGTGCGGTCGTAGGTCGGCTGCTCGACGACGACCCGGTCGCCGGCCGAGAGCAGGTGCGCGAACAACATCGCCCCAGCCTCCAGCGAACCGTTGGCGACCATCACCTGGGCGGCACTGAGCCCTCCATGCCGCTCCGCGATCCACTCGCAGAGCCCCGGGTGCCCGATCCCAGTCCCGTAAGAAAGCGCCTTTTCCCAGTCGCTCTCCAGCGCCCGCGCCGCCGCCACCCGCAGCGCCTCGCGCGGCAGGATGTCGGCGCTAGGCGCCCCCCGGGCAAACGAAATCGTCTCAGCAGCCATACGTCTCGACACTAGCAACGGGGAGAGCCCGGGGCGTGCCGGCACTTGGCCCTCATATATGGGAGCTAAGTCTGGGCACGTGGACATGGCGCTGGCCGGCCTGGCGACGCGGCAGCACGGGGTCGTGGGGAGAGCGCAGCTGATCGAAATCGGCGTGAGCGCACGGACCGTCGAGGCATGGGCGCGGCGAGGTCGCCTGCACCGGATCCACCGCGGCGTCTACATCGTCGGCTCGCGGCGCATCGACCAACATGGGCGTTGGCTCGCCGGAGTCCTCGCCTGCGGTCGGGGTGCCGTGCTGAGCCACGCAAGCGCCGCTGGGCTGTGGGGGTTGGCGCGCCCACGCGGTTCGACCGACGTGACCTGCTCGCCGGGGCGAGCCCGCCGGGGAGGGATCCGTGCACACGAGGGAGCGCTCCACCTCTCGGAACGCACCGAACAGAGCTCGATCCCGATCACCACCGTCGCCCGCACGCTCTTCGACTACGCCGAAGTCGTGCCGTTCGCGCAGTTGGAGAAGGCCTGGGAAGAGGCGGATCGTCGCAACCTGCTGCAGCTCGCCGCCGTCGAGCGAGTCTGCGAGCGCGGCTACGGTCGCAGGGCGCTGAAGCCGATCCGCCGTCTCCTTGCCGAGGCTCGCGCGCCGAGCGAGGGACGCTCGCCGCTGGAGAACCGCTTCGCGCGCTTCCGCGACCGCTACGGGCTGCCGCCCGCGGCGACCAACGTCGAGGTTCTCGGCAGCGAGGTCGACGTGCTCTGGCCCGCCGCGCGGCTGATCGTCGAGCTCGACAACTGGGAGCACCATGGCCACCGCGCCGGCTTCGAGCGCGACCGGGCCCGCGACCCGACGCTGCTGCTGAATGGCTACCGCACCATCCGCGTCACCCACCGCCGCCTCGACGAAGAACCCGACGCCATCGCCGCCGAGATCCGCGCCCTGCTCACCCTCGGCGAAGAGGATCGAGGCAACCGCGCCCACTCTCAGCGCAACTGAACTCCCGGCGAGCGGTACCGGGTAGGGGTGAAGCGTCTTGCACTTTTTCGCCGCCCCGCCCCTCGGACCGGCCCCCGGCGATCCGCGAAAAAGTTAAGCGAAACCCCTACCCGGCACCGCTCGCCGTCGCGCTCAGGAGCCGCGCAGCGTTTCAGCCGCGATCGCGGCCGTCTCGGTCGGGCTTTCGCCGACCCGCACGCCCTTCGCTTCGAGCGCGTCTTTCTTCGCCTGGGCGGTGCCGGAGGAGCCGGAGATGATCGCGCCGGCGTGGCCCATCTGCTTGCCGGGCGGGGCGGTGAAGCCGGCGATGTAGGCGACCACCGGCTTGGAGACGTTGGCGGCGATGTACTCGGCCGCCCGCTCCTCGGCGTCGCCGCCGATCTCGCCGACCATCACGATCAGCTCGGTCTCGGGGTCCTGCTCGTAGAGGGCAAGGATGTCGATGAAGTCGGAGCCGATGATCGGGTCGCCGCCGATCCCGACGATCGAGGAGTTGCCGGTCCCGGCCTGCTTCAGCTCGTTGCCGATTTGGTAAGTCAGCGTGCCCGACTTGGAGACGACGCCGATCGGGCCCGGGTCGAAGAACTGGGCGGGGATGATGCCGACGTTGGCCTTGCCGGGCGAGAGCGCGCCGGGGCAGTTGGGGCCGAGCAGCCGCACGCCCTTCTCCTTGGCCTTCCAGTAGAGGCCGAGCATGTCGAGGACCGGAATCCCCTCGGTGATCGCGATCACCGTCTGCACGCCGGAGTCGAGCGCCTCGTCGATCGCCGGTGCCGCGAAGCGGGCCGGGACGAAGATCATCGAAGTGTTGGCGCCGGCCTGCTCGACCGACTCGGCGATCGTGTCGAAGACCGGCACACCCTCGACGTCCTGGCCGCCCTTGCCGGGCGTGACGCCGGCGACCAGGTCGGTCCCGTAGGCCTTGTTGCGCAGCCCGTGGAAGGAGCCCTCGCGGCCGGTCAGGCCGGAGACGACCAGCTTCGTCTCGTTGCCGACGATGATGCTCATCAGCCGGCCAGCTCCACGACCCGGCGGGCGGCGCCGAGCATCGTCGTCTCCTGGTGCAGGTTCCCGAGGCCCGCCTCGGCGAGGATCTTCAGCCCCTCCTCCGAGTTGGTGCCGTCGAGCCGCACGACCAGCGGCAGCTTCAGGTCCATCTGCTGGGAGGCGGTGACGATCCCCTTGGCGATCTCGTCGCAGCGGGTGATGCCGCCGAAGATGTTGAAGAGGATCGCGCTCACCTTCGCGTCGGAGGTGATCACGGTCAGGGCGTCGACGATCGCCTCGGCCTTGGAGCCGCCGCCGGCGTCGAGGAAGTTGGCGGGGGCGCCGCCGGCCTGGGCGACGACGTCGAGCGTCGACATGCAGAGGCCGGCGCCGTTGGCAAGGATGCCGACGTTGCCGTCGAGCTTCACGTAGGTGAGGCCCTTCTCCTTGGCCATCGCCTCCTGCGGGTCCTCCTCGTCGCCTGCCTCGCTCTCGGCCAGGTCCTCGTGGCGGAAGAGCGCGTTGCCGTCGATCGTCACCTTCGCGTCGAGGGCGACGACCTGGCGGTCGCCGGTGACGATCAGCGGGTTGACCTCGATCAGCGTCGCGTCCTCCTCGCGGGCCACCTCGGCCAGCTTCGCGACCACCTCGGCGACCTGGCCGCGGACGTCCTCGTCAAGCTCGGCCTCGTCGACGATCGGCCGCGCCAGCTCGGCGGTGAAGGGCACGGTCGGGTCGATGTGGCGCTTGATCAGCTTCTCCGGCGTCTCCGCCGCGACCGCCTCGATGTCCATCCCACCCTGGCTGGAGATCATCGTCAGCAGCTTCTTCTCGCCGCGGTCGAGGATCACCGAGGCGTAGTACTCGGAAGCGATGTCGGAGCCGCCCTCGACCCAGACGCGGTGGACCTTGAAGGGGCCCTCGCCGTGCGGGCCGACGATGTCCATGCCGATGATCGCGCTGGCGTGGGCGCGCGCCTCCTCGGCGTCCTGGGCGATCTTGATGCCGCCGGCCTTGCCGCGGCCACCGATCAGGACCTGGGCCTTGATCGCGCAGGGGTAGCCGATCCGATCTGCCGCGGCAACCGCCTCATCGACGGTCTCGGCGACCTCGCCGCCGGGCACGGAGATCCCGTGCGTGGCGAACAGCTGCTTGCCCTGATACTCGAGGAGGTCCATAAAAGGCGCCCTGGCGGCGCCGGCCGGGCAGCCTATAGAAGACGACGGTGACGCGCCGACCCGCTGCCGGCTGACATAATGCCGCGCTCGCCGATGGCCCTTCCCAGTCTCAAAAACATCCAGTGGGTGACCACCGACTGCTACGGCACCCTGATCGATTGGGAGAAAGGCATCATCGAGGCCTGCAAGAAAGAGGCCGCGAAAGACGGCTTCAGCTTCGAAGAGGGACCGTTCCTCGAGCGCTTCATGGAAGTCCAGGCGGAAATCATGGCCGGCTCCTACGAGCTCTACGCCGAGGTCCTGCGCCGCACGATCGTCAAAGTCGCCGGTGAGCTGGGCTGGGAGGTGGAGCCCTCGCGGGCCCAGTTCCTGCCCAACAGCGTCGCCTACTGGATGCCCTTCCGCGAGGCCAACGCGGCGATGGACCGGCTCGGCAAGAAGTACGACATCGGCATCGTCTCCAACGTCGACGACAAACTGCTGGGGATCTCGCGCCGCCACCTGCGGACCGAACTGGACCTCGTAGTCACCGCCCAGCAGGTGCGCAGCTACAAGCCGGACCCGGTCCACTTCAAAGAGTGCGCCCGCCGCATCGGCGGCAAGAAAAGCTGGCTGCACATCGGCTGCGACTACACGACCGACATCGCCCCGGTGCTGAAAATGAACGTGCCGGTGATCTGGGTCAACCGCCACGACGAGAAGCTCGAAGGCCGCAAAGCGCCCAGCGCCACGGTCAAGACCTTCCGCGACGCGGTTAAAAAGCTCGGCGCGTCCTGAGCGTCTTTTAGCTTTCGCGGCGCAACTCCGGCAGGACCCGCCGGTTTCGGACCCTGAGGCGCTTCTTTTGAATCGACCCGAGTCAAAAGCCCTGCATTCGCGCGCGGCCGTCGCCGGCCCGGCGACGCTGCTCGACGCCCGCGTCCTGCTCTTCGCCGCCGTCCTGGCCCTGACCGCAGCGCTGGCGCTGCTGACCGGCCGTGCCACCGCCGCGCCCAGCGATCAGCGCGGGCGCCCGGAGGCGGCCGCCTCGGCCAAGGAAACCGAACCGCCGCCGCAGCTCTCCTCGGGCCGGCCCAACATCGTCGTCATCCAGACCGACGACCAGACCCTCGACCAGCTCTATGCCGAATACCAGCAGCCCGGCGGCGGCAACGTCCAGGCGATGCCGAACACGCGCGCCCTGATCGGCGAAAAAGGCGCCACCTTCACGCAGTACTACACGCCCTACTCCCTCTGCGCCCCCTCGCGCGTCTCGCTGCTGACCGGTCGCTACGCGCACAACGACAAGGTGCGCGGCAACGTGCCGCCGAACGGCGGCTACCCCGGCTTCGCCGCCCGCTCCGCCTACAACCACGACCTGCCGGTCTGGCTGCAGAACGCCGGCTACCGGACGATCCACGTCGGCAAGTTCCTCAACGCCTACGGCGACGCGCCATACGACAACGGCACCTCGGTCCCACCCGGCTGGAACGCCTGGCACACGACTCTCCACTCCGACACCAACCACTACTTCTACGGCTACGAACTCAACAACAACGGCAAAATCGAAGGGCCCTACGGCGACTCCGGCAGCTGGGAATCGCGCGAATACGGGCCCAAGGACGACTTCGGCTGTCCCTACGCGCCGCTCAACGGCCAGCCCTGCCTGTACGAGACCGACGTCTTCAGCCGGATCGCCTGCGAAGAGATGCAGGGGACGCCAGAAGGGACGCCGTTCTACCTGCAGGTCGACTACTCGGCTCCGCACGGAGACTTCCGCCGCCCGGCCGGGCCGGAGCCGGCGCCGCGCCACAACGAAACCTTCGCCGGCGCTCCCTTCCCGCACGGCCCCGCGGAAGGCTTCAACGAGGGCAACGTCAACGACAAGCCTCGCTTCATCCGCGAAGCGCCCTTCGTCTCCCCGACCGAAGCCCACACCTACCGCGTCTACTACCAGAAGGCGCTGGAGTCGCTGCGGTCGGTCGACGACGGCGTCAAACAGATCATCGACACGCTCGGTGGGTTGCACCGGCTGCGCAACACCTACATCGTCTTCATGTCCGACAACGGCTTCTTCTACGGCGAGCACCGCCTCACCGGTGGCAAGTTCCTCGCCTACGAGCCCTCCACGCACCTGCCCTTCCTGATCCGCGGCCCTGGCATCAAGCCGGACAGCGAAACTGGCCAGCTCGTCTCGACCGTCGACGTGGCGCCGACGCTGCTCGAACTCGCTCAAACCAGCGCCGACAAGAGCGTCGACGGGGAATCGCTCTATCCCTATGGCCATGACCCGGAACTGCGCAAGAACCGGCCGCTGCTGTTCGAGTCCTTCGTGCAGACCGACGACGTCGAACAGAACGGCGGCGCCAGCCCCAATCCGGAAGGGATCACCTACGAACGGGCCCGCGCCAACACCAGCAGTGCCGCCGGTCACGGCGGGGACAGCGCCAGCGCCTCGGTCGTGGCCCCGCCGAAAAACTATTACGGGATTCGCCTCGGCCAGTACAAGTACATCGAGTGGCCGGACGGCGAGAAAGAGCTCTACGACCTCGAAAAGGACCCCTACGAGCTCAACAACAAAATCCGCGACAAGAACTACGCCCCGATCCGCGGCTTCCTCCATCGCGAACTAACCCGGCTCGAGGAATGCGTTGGCTTCGAGTGCCGCAAACCCGCCCCCGAACTGCCGCTGACCCGCCAGGAACAGCTGAAGATCAAACGGGCGAAGGAAAAGGAACAGCGGGAACGCGAAAAGCGCCAGAAAGAACGCGAAGAAAAAGCGCACCACAAATAGGTCAGTCGGCTCTGACGACGCAGCGGAAGCCGAGGTGGCCGGTCGAGCTCTCGAGCGCCTGGCCCTGGCGCGCGGCGGGCCGGTAGCGCAGGCAGTACTCCGGCGCGCAGAGGTGCGAGCCGCCCTTGATCACCTTGCGGGGGATGTGCGAGTCGGGCGCCTGCAGGTCGTAGCTTTCCGCGTCGGAGGTGATGCGGGGGTTGCTGGGCACGCAGCAGGGGCTGGCCGCCTCTTCGGGATGGCGCGGCGTGAAGAAGTCCGCGGTCCACTCCCAGACGTTGCCGGCCATGTCGTAGAGCCCGTAGCCGTTGGGGGCAAAGGTCCCGGCCTTGGAGGTGCCCCGATAGCCGGCGGCGCCGAGGTTCTTCCAGGGGAAGCTGCCCTGCCAGGTATTCGCCCGCAGATCGCCCTGCCCGTGGTCCTCATCGCCCCAGGTGAAGACCGCCCCGTCGAGCCCACCCCGGGCGGCGAACTCCCACTCCGCCTCGCTCGGCAGCTCCTTGCCGACCCACTTCGCATAGGCAGCCGCGTCCTCGTTGGCAACGTGGACGACCGGATGGTTGTCCCGCCCCCGCACATCGCTCCCCGGCCCCTCCGGCCGCCGCCAGCAAGCTCCCGGCACGAACGCCCACCAAACCCGAAAGTCATTGAAAGGCACCGGCCCCGCCGTCGGCTGAAAAACCAACGACCCCGGGACCAGCAAGCGCGGATCGATCCCCGGATATTCCCCCGGATCCGGCTTCCGCTCCGCCACCGTCACATAGTCCGTATCCCGCACGAAGTGCCGAAACTCCCGCACCGTCACCGGCTTCGCATCGATCCAAAACCCATCCACCGCCACCGTATGAACCGGCTTCTCCTCCTCATAGAAGAGCTCACACCCCATGCTGAAGCTGCCACCCTCGACCCAGGTCATCCCGGACTGAGATTTCTGCCGCGGCTCAGCCGCCATCACAACCCCAAGGGCGAGATCCAACGGGGGGAATGTCTCTCGATTGCATGACGCCCGAGTCTAGGAACTAGACGACACGGGCCGGAGGGCGATGCCCCTCCCACGGAGGCTCAAGCGGCGACAACCGCGCCCAACCCGCCGCCCAGCTGCGCGACGGCCTCAGGGGGAGGGGCATCGCCCTCCGGCTGACGCCGCCTACTTGATGACCGCAAGAACATCGCCCGAGGAAACCGCATCCCCCTCGGCGACCTTCAGCTCCTCAACCTTGCCGGAGCGATGCGCCACGATCTCGTTCTCCATCTTCATCGCCTCGATCACGCAGATCAGGTCGCCCTCGCTGACCTCAGCGCCCTGGGCGACGACGACTTTGAAGACGGTCCCCTGCAGCGGTGAGGCAAGCGCCTCGCTGGAGGCGCCACCGCCACCGCCGCCGGCCTTGCGCTCACGTTTCGGCGGCTTGCGCCCACCGGCGGCGGCCGGAGCGGCCCCTCCGGCGACGGCCTCGCCGATCACCTTGACGTCGAAGAGCTTGCCGGAGACCTCGACCTTGTAGTCGCGGGCGACCACCTCGGCGCCCTCCTCGCTCGGAGCAGGGGGCGCAGCGTCGGCGGGAGCCGTCGACTTCAGCCAGTCGTTGTCTTCCATCAGGTCGCGGCAGGTCTCCCCCTTCGCCCACTGCTCGGTGGCGAGGATCGCCTTGTGGAAGGGGATCAGGGTGGTGAGGCCGCCGGAGTCGTATTCGCCCAGCGCCCGCAGCATCCGCCGAGTCGCCTTCTCGCGGTCGACGTCCCAGACGATCAGCTTGGCCACCATCGGGTCGTACATCGGCGTCACTTCGGAGCCGCCCTCGACGCCGGAGTCGACGCGGACGCCGGGGCCGGAGGGCTCGCGGTAGGAGTCGCCGATCGGGCCTGGGGCGGGGGCGAACTTCTTGTGGGCCGCCTCGGCGTTGATCCGGCACTCGATCGACCAGCCGCGCAGCTCGACGTCCTGCTGGGCGATCGAGAGCGGCTCGCCGGCAGCGACGAGGATCTGCTCGCGGACGATGTCGACGCCGCTGATCATCTCGGTGACGCAGTGCTCGACCTGGACCCGGGTGTTCATCTCCAGGAAGAAGTACTCGTCGCCGACCTGCATGCCCTCGATCGTGCCGGCGCCGCGGTAGCCGACCGCGGCGGCCGCGTCGGTGGCGATCTTGCCGATCCGCTCCCGCATCTCCTCGTCGACGTGCGGGCCGGGCGCCTCCTCGATCACCTTCTGGTGGCGGCGCTGAATCGAGCAGTCGCGCTCGCCGAGGTGGATCACGTTGCCGTGCGAGTCGGCCAGCACCTGGACCTCGACGTGGCGCGGGTCCTCGAGGTAGCGCTCGACGTAGACGCGATCGTCGGAGAA
>Ga0105247_10000531_pt1 | contig 30923 bp, 39 predicted proteins | sample KBSS24metaG_FD_81519 | JGI IMG/M metagenome (GOLD analysis project Ga0105247, IMG submission 81519) | Switchgrass rhizosphere microbial communities from Kellogg Biological Station, Michigan, USA - KBS S2-4 metaG | ecosystem: Host-associated > Plants > Roots > Rhizosphere > Soil | place...
CCAGAGATCGCAGTGACGGCGTTCTGGAAAACCGGGTATTTCTCGACGAAGCTCTTCAGCCTCACCTGCTCCCACCGCCCACCGCGCTTCTTTGGCGACACTTCGTCGGCGTAGCGCTGAAGGACGTCAGCAGCGGTCTCGCCCGCCGGCTCCACGGACCTGCGCGCCGGTGGCTGTGGAACGGCTCCATCAAGCATTTGGCTCTCGGTCCGGATTGCCCCAATGCTCGGCTTCGACTTTGGTATCGAAAGTTGCAGAGAGCGCCTTGCCGCGACGACGGACTTGCACCCGCCATGCGATGCCCCGCTTTTGTATCGTTGCCATTGTGCCATGACCTCTGGAAATTTGATCGGCACACGGCCTCGCGGGCTTGGCACAAATGGCACAATGGGGGGTTAGAACAAGTAACCGAGAGTAAGATTGCGTCAAAGAAAATATATTGCATTCAACGAACTAGCTAGATATCCTTGGGTTGAGATTACATCTCGACCGCACCAAGGCCCTTGATTTTCAAGGGTTTTTGTACCCCTGGCACAGGGGAAAGTTTGGTGCACCAACTACCGCACCAAAATGGGTGGTTTCCGGCTACGATGCGCGTGTTTGGCACACGAACGCTCGATCGTTGCCGATCGGCTTGGCCCGGTAACATCCGCAAAGCGGAATGGGCGAGTTTGTCGGACGATCACGACGGCCAGATAGGCAAAGCCCTCCAGGGTGCGGATGTAGGTGATGTCTGTCACCCCAGGCTCGGTCTGGCGCAGCCACGTCGAACTGGCGGTCCAGAGTGTTGTCGACCGCCAAGGACGGCCCGCCGCCATAGCTGCCCGGCCGGCGCTTATAGCCAATCTGCGCCTTGATGCCCGCTAGCCTGGCAAACCGCGCAACGCGGTTCGGGGAGCAGGTCTCGCCGTGATCCAGCAGGTCATCTTGCAGGTTGCGGTAGCCGCCTTGCCACTGTCGTTCCAGGCCTGCCGCAGCAGCTCCGTCTGCCGAGCATCTTCCCGAGCCCGGCGGCTCAACAGGCTCTTTTGCGAGGCATAGTAGCCACTCGGCTGCACAGCGAGGCACCGGCACATTGCCGCACGCCAAAACGATCGCGATGTTCGGCAATGAACGCATATCTCACTTTGCATCTCGAGCGAAATACGCGCTGGCATTATTTAAGATGTCACGCTCCTCGGTCACCCAGGCCAGTTCGCACTTCATCGCGCTTCAGCTGACGAATCTCGGCATCGCCCGACACTTACCCCGCCAACTGCCGCTTCCACGCATACATCGAATGCTGACTCACGCCGAGCCGCTGCGACACCTCCGCTACCGGATAACCGCGCTCGGTGATCTGGGTCACTGCATCACGCTTGAACTCGTCGCTAAAATTGGGCTTCCCCATCGTCGCCTCCTGTCCTCAAAATCAGGATTGAAGGCGTCCAGAAATCCAGGGGCTACTCAGGCTTGCCGTAGAGCCGCACCAGCGTGGCCGGCTCAGTGGCACCGAAGTTCATCGTTATGTAGCGCGCGCCTCGGCAGTCCAGGCAGAATGCGCAAGTGCCCCTGGCTGTCGGCTCCGATCAGAGGGAAGAGGGCCTCTTCCACCCAATGGGCGTTGGGACCCGGCACCCCATAGCGCCACGGACGTCCTGACGGAACGTGCAGGGTGCCGAACACTCCGTCCAGAAACGAAAATGTTACGGCATAGTTGCGATAGTTGCCGCCGTCCTTGCCGTATCCATGATGCGTATGATGGATTCCCGGTGATACAAGGATCTTCTCCAGTCGGCGGAACATTGCCCCTGCGACCGGATGGCGGCGTAGCGGATCATCCCAGCGGAAATTGCTGTGGGTGATGATGTTCCAGCCGTAGATGGTGACGACCGTGAGCGCAGCCGCCGGGCCCAGGCCGAGATAGGCGGCGATTCCCGCCACCCACGGCGTCGGAACGACGAAATTCCAGAACATGTTGACCCGCAGCATCACCCCGACGTTCATGAACTTGCCCGAATGATGGGTCCGGTGCAGCTTCCACAGCCAATCGTGGCGTCCGCCTTTCGCCTCATGGGCCAGGCGATGGACCCAGTAGAAGCATAGCTCCGCGACGAGGAGAACGCAGGGGAAGCTCCACCAGATGGCCGACCCGGCCAGGATGTTGCGATAGTGAGGCATGAGGAAATAGGCGCAGCTTGCTACAAGCACAGCGGCAAGCGGCCGAGCGACGGCGGTCGCGAGCGAGCATGCGATCGCAACCAGCCAGTCATCGCGCCGGTATATGCCTTTGTGCCGCCCGGCGGCGATTTCCAGGACAGCGATCACCAAGGTGGCGCCGTAAAGATACGATGCAAAATACATCGGTCTGCTCCGCTAGGTTCCTGCCGGCAGACTATGAGACCCGACCAACCTGATGTCTAATGCATTCTAGTGGCGTTTTTCATACCTTGAAGGCATACGCTAACTGACATATGCCTTTAAAATGCGGATCGACCTGAAAAAGCTGCAGCATGCAGTAAATCTCGCGGAAAAAGGGAGTTTTTCCAAGGCGGCGGAGGTGTCAGCCATCAGTCAGCCGGCGTTCAGCCGGAGCATCGCCGCCATCGAGGCGGCATATGGCGTCCAACTTTTCCATCGCTCGCCTACCGGGATCACGCCCACCAAGGTAGGAGCTGCGTTCGTCGCGGAAGCGAGGCGATTGCTGATCCAAAGCCAGACCCTGGAGCACAACCTTTCGCTGAGGGCGCAGGGTCGGGCCGGCAATGTTGCGTTCGGCATTGGCCCCATGCTTGCCAGCATGGTCCTGCCGCGGCTGTTCGCCGGGTTGGCATATGACAGTCCCGGGCTCGCGGTTCACGCCGTCACGAAATCCGGTCCAGAGCTTGTCGACGAACTGAAGGCGGGCGGTATCGAGTTTTGCCTGATGTCGGATCAAACATCTGCCGACTTTGATGGAGTCGATGTCCATGTGGTGGGGGAAATGCCGATGGGGGTATTCTGCCGCACCGGACATCCACTGACGCAAATTACAGATCTAACAACCGACCAGATGAATCAGTACCCGGTGTGCTCCGGATGGTCAGACGAGTTCGACAACCTCCGTTTTGAACGCCCGGCAATCACGTGCGAGAATTTTCATATTTTGGCTGAAGCAATGATGCTGAGCGATGCACTCGTGATTGCAACACCGGAGTTTTTTTACCATAATATGGCTAAAGATGACGTTATTTTGCTGACAAATAATATCATGGGCCAAGGGCCTGTGCATACAAGGACAATGACTTATTCGATCAGCAATCGCGATCTTTCACCTGCGGCCAAACGACTGCTTGATCGGTGCTGTAACATACTGGAGTGGCGATGTCCAATTTGACAATTTTACCGTTGTTTTGGAAGGATAAAGGACCTTCTCAACTGGTTGCGACTTCATCTACCCGATCGAAATCCTATTTTCTGCCGCGAGCCCGATGAATCCCGATGCTTGCGGACGGACAAGATAAATCAGAGGATTGGCAATACCACACGATGGTCGGCCGGAAGGGGTGCCGGCAACGTGCGCCACACTGGTGCTGATCGATCCCGGTGATGTGATCTGATCCCGGAAAACTGGATCGCTTGGAGTCCCTCGACGATCCGCGCTGGTGCCGGGGCCTGAACGACCGCGCTCTCGCATGAGCGGCAGCCGTAGCGCGGGCGGCGCGTGACCAGCACACGGAAAGTGGTTGGTATGACATCGAGGCGCTCGGCCACGTCCTCGCCGATCTGATGCAGGGCGCCGCCGCAGCAAGGGCAGGCCTTGTCCTCGACGTCCACGACTTGTTCGATCCGCTTGAGGTGGGCAGGCAGCGAGCCGCGGTTGGCCTTACGCGGGCGATCCGCAGATGGCGGGCTTGCCTTGTCCATGGCGTGCTGGGCCTGGACCAAGGCTGTCTCGACCTCCTCCAGGGCAAGCTCGAACTGATCGGGATCGATCTGCTCGGACCGGCGGCCGAACCGATGGCGCTGCAGGGCCTCGATGATCGCCTTCAGGCGTTCAACCTCGGCCTGGAAAACCTTCAGAACATCGAGCTCGCGGGACTGCTCGAGGACGAGCGCGCGGAGCGCTTCGACGTCGTTGGGAAGGTCCGCTTCCATGAGCATGAGAGCAGTGAATCAGCAGGCGGAACCGCCGTCAACCGGCAATCTGCGGGGCGATCGGACGGCGTCCGTCATGCACCCGGCGCCAGTCCAGACCCTCGAGCAAGGCGCCCAACTGCGCCGCCGTCAGCCGCATCACGCCGTCCTGGATCGCCGGCCACTTGAACCCGCCGGACTCCAGCCTCTTGGCCATCAGGCACAGCCCGGTGCCGTCCCACCAGACAAGCTTGATCCGGTCACTGCGCTTGGCCGGAAGACATAGATCACGCCGGAATAGGGATCACCGCCGTACTCCGCGCCGACAAGGGCGGCGAGCGCGTCGGGTCCCTTGCGGAAATCGACCGGGCGCGTTGCTACCATGACCTTGGCACCTGCCGCGGCGCCGATCATCGGGTGGCCCGGAGTGCTTCGATCACCGCGGCAATCACCACGGCATCGGCGCCGCGGCTGATCTTCACCGCCACGCCGTCGATCTCCAGTTCCACTGCACTCGGCTTCGAGCGCCGCCCTCTCTTCGGCCGATGGGCCACAGGCGCAGGCTCCTCTGGCGAACCAGTATCGACTACGGCGGGGACGAATGCCGGCGCGCCTGCGCCCTGGCTCTCCATCTGCTTGCGCAGCTGCCGCCGCCAGGTGAACAGCTGCGAGGGGCTCATGCCATGCCGCCGGGCGACCGAGCAGACCGTCTCCTGCCCGGAGAAGCTCTCGGCCAGGATCGATGCCTTCACCTCCGGCGGCCAATCCCGCCGTCGCCTCGCCCCGGTGAACACCTCGAAGCGCGTTACACGGCTCGTGCCAGCATCATCATATGGCATCGTCATAGCACCAGCGCCCTCCACCCGATCAGGGAACGGAGACTCGACGCTGTGCTTCAGGCCCGCAAGGTGGGGTCAGGGCGACGCTTACCGTTTAACGGACGCTTCCGGGCGGAGTGTCTGAACACCCACTGGTTCCTGACGATTGCAGATGCCCGCGAAAAGTTGGAGGAGTGGCGCAGATACTACAACGAGGATCGGCCGCATGGTGCCATCGGCAATAAGCCCCCGATCACGCTGATGAATCCCGGTGACGCACCCAGCCCGTCACCGTGACCCTGGCCGGGGAACTCTAACCCCGGGTGGTCCAGAGAATGGTGTCGGATCAATGCCTTAGTGACTGCCGTGAGAGGAGGCACTGGCGGACAACGACATTACCCGGCCATCAGGGCTGCTTCTTGCTGCTGCCAGAGCCCTGCCCTCAACGACCGAATCGCATCGTATGAAGAGCGGTTCGAATTAGACTGACAGAACCATCCGATTGCCTTCCGGGTTGGTCGGGATGTGCGCTATTTCGCGCTGGGCTCGTCCGGTTTCTTTTCTGGTTTGGCGTTGGGCGCACGGTGAACTCGTCCAGCGTAGATGTCATCCCAGGTGATCAGCGGATAGAGATTGTGCGCCTCCGCTTCCTTGTCGAACAGGCCGCGAAGCTCCGCGAGCTTTGCCGGGAAGCGCTTGGCAAGGTCGACCCGCTCGGTGGGGTCCTTAGCCAGATCGTACAATTCCCAAGCATTTTCATTGAATGGCTTCGAGCCAGCCGGGCTGCCGACGATCAAGTTGTTAGGAAAAGGTAATGCGGCTTTCCAGCCATCCTTATAAATCGCGCGCGAACCGAAGATATAGTAAAGCTGAATGTTGTGGCGCGATGGCGCGTCGGCAACATCGATCGAATAGGCGAAAAAGAGGCCTTCGATCGGCTTTTGCTCGATGCCCCCGATACGATCCGGAGCATTTAAGCCGACCAGATCGAGCGTCGTCGGCAACACATCGATGACATGACTGTATTGGAAGCGGACGGCACCATTGCCATGGATGTGCGCAGGATATGTCATAATTAGCGGATTGCGGGTGCCACCTTCGCTGTTGGCATCGGACTTCCACATGCGGAATGGCGTATTCGCGGCTTGCGCCCAGCCGAGCGGATAGTTGCCTTCGGTGGCCTGACCGGTACCGATCTCGCCAATCTTGCCCAGGTTATAGGCGACATTCTGGCGGTAATCTAACGGCGGCCCCGAAGTAGCAGAAATCGGCCGGTCAATATCGCCATTGAGCGAGCCTTCCTTGCTTGCCCCGTTGTCGCCGATCATCACGATAAACAGGGTGTTGTCGTACTGGTGCATGGCCTTGAGGTGATCGACAAGGCGGCCAATTTCGTGGTCAGTATAAGCGAGGTAACCGGCGTACACTTCCATAAACCGGGCGTAGAGTCGTCGTTCTGCAGGAGGGAGTGCGCGCCATGGGGTGATAGCCGGATCACGATCGGGCAGCACGGTGTTCGCGGGAATCATTCCCATGCGCATTTGGCGGGTAAAAACGGTCTGGCGATAGACATCCCAGCCAGAGTCGAACATGCCTTTGAAACGGTCGCTCCATTCGGCGGCGACCTGGTGCGGGGCGTGGGTGGCTCCCGGCGCGACAGGCGATGCGGAGGCGGGATGGCGCGCCCGGGGGCAGCGGCTGGCACGCCGTTTCACTCGGGCGGACGCGGCGGCAGCGCAGGCAGCGCTCGACGGCGCTCGCGTCGCCGTGGCGGCGGAGACGGCGCGAACCTATGCGCAGGCCTGCGGCTTTGCCGCCCAGGCCGACGTCGCGCGGGAGACGGCGCGGCTGCAGGACCAGACGCTCGATCTCACCCGCCGCCTGCTGGACGCGGGACGGGGCACGCGGCGCGATGTCGACCAGGCGATCGTGCTGGCCGAGAATGCCCGGGCGCAAGCGCCGAGCTTCGAGGCGGAGCGGCGCGCATCCCTCTATGCGCTCGCCACGCTGACGGGCCGTCCGCCCGCCGAGGCGGCATGGCCGGGCCCAATGGCGAGACGCTGATCGCCGAGCGCGACAGCGCCATTCCGGAGATGGTTGGAGGCAGGGACGGCGTCCAGCTGCTCGAACATTTTCATACCGCGCGGGCAGTCTAGGAGGGCACGCGCCCGGCGCTCCGTTTACCAAAAATTAACCAGCTTGCTTCATCAATCGTTAACGCTTCATCAACGAAGGTTAATCCGATGCAACGACTTGTCCTCGTTGCGGCTGTGGCCGCGATGCTGTCCGCTTGCGCCGTGACACCTGCGGTCACGACGATATCCCCCGCCCCATCCGACCTTCAGAAGCCGGGCTGGCAAGCCGTCGTTTCGGCCGAGGATCAGGACCGCCTGGCCCACCTTCCCGGAATCTGGCGGAGCGCGCTCGAAGCCGTGCCTCGTCGCTATCGTCGGCTCGTCACCCGAGAGGGCGACCTGTTGGTGGCCGGCGCGGCACGGGAGCGTCCGGCCACGCCGCCTGGCTCGTACCGCTGCCGGCTGGTCAGGTTGGGAGCCGGTGCCGGAGGCGAGCCGCCCGTGCAGAGTTTTCCGGACTTCTTTTGCTATGTCCGCGCGGAACACGACAATTTGCTGTCATTCACCAAGCAGACCGGGACCGACCTTCCGGGCGGCTGGATATATGATGATACCGACCGGCGCCTGGTACTGGCGGGCGCGAAGCAGCGCGCCGTCGGCGACAATTCGCTCGGTTACGGCGCCGAGCCCGACCGCGATCTGGTGGGCGTCATCGAACGGATCGGCCCGTTCCGCTGGCGGCTGGTACTGCCCTGGCGCGGCGAACGGCCAGGGCTCGACATTTACGAACTCACGCCGGTTCCCCTGGAGCAGCAGGCAGCCGAGCCGCCCGCCTCGCCGGATTCCCCATGATGGCCGGTGTGGCGCTGCTCAAGCCTGACGCATATCGCTGATGTAGCTTGAAATCTTCAACCGAAGTGTCGTCGAACCGTCCGACGGCGAGCTGGCCAGATCGCGAATGCCCGAGGAGCTTTTGGCGGCCGCGAGAGTATTCGTCTGGATATTCTCGATATTCCCGCAAATATATTCGCTGGGCGGCCTGGGCGTTGGCATCCATCGCGGCGATTTCACCACGCTCCTCGCCGACAAGACGGGCGAGATGCTGTGGTCCCGCACCGACCTCAAACCCAAGGATGTTGGTGTCGCGCAGATCTATGATGGCTTTTCGATCCATACGCTGCTGTGGATGGAAGCGCTGCAACTCATCGGCAGGGGCGAAGGCGCGGCCTTCATCGAGGGCGGCCAGCGGATCGGCCTGGACGGCGAACTGCCGCTCAACACCAGCGGCGGCCAGCTCTCCGCCGGGCGCTTCCACGGCTTGGGCCACAGCTACGAGGCCTGCATGCAATTATGGGGCCGGGGCGGCGGGCGACAGGTGAAGGACGCGAAGACCTGCATCGTCGCCAATGGCGGCTATGGCTTCGGCGTGATGCTGCTGCGGCGGGACTGAATGCTATCCGTCGCCCTGCGGGTCAGGACAGGGCGAGACCTCGGACCAGCGCCAGAAAGCTCTGTCCCGTTGTAATGTTCGGCGTGCGCATGCGCCTGCCCGAGAACTGGAAAGTGGCCAGGGCGATAAGCTGTTCTGCTGAAAGTTCGATCGTGGTGCCCACGATCCGGTCCGTGACCCGGACGACAATCGCCGGAATTGCGCCCAACTCTTCGAGCGTCACTATCCCCGTATCGCCGGCGGACCATGTTCCATCATTGGCGAAAGCCAGGCCCGTCGACGAGATGTCGATCATATCCACCTCCACCGCCGAACCGTCCTTCGTGAATGTCGCGCGCCCCTCGATTTTCGAGCGCTCTTCTGCCCGGCGGGGCGTTTCGACGGCAACGATCAGGCCGATGATACAGACCAATATATTGTAGACGCTCCAGAAGGCGACGACGCCTTTCTGGTCGGAAAAAAAGGTGGGAGCGAGCGGCGAATAATAGCTCATCAACATGCCGATTGTCGTCAAGCCAAGGACGGCGGCAAACCGCAGGAATATCTTCCAGTGAACCACGGTTTGCGAGCGATCTCCACCCTTGGTCGTCACCTTGAAGGGTCGTTCGCCTGGAAGGACCAGCGTATGAATGGACGCGGCGACGATTTCCGGGGCAATGAGCAGCTGCGATGTATCCGTCAGCAGCGGCATGATGCGGCCGTTCGAGTACCAGGAGATCGCAAAAGCCTCGACCATGACTCTCGGCAGCAAATATATGGCAAGCTGATCGATCGGCGCATTCATCACGGTAAGACCGGTGAACCAGTAGAGTATCGGAACGAGCAGGCAGACGAGCCTGAAGGGAAAGCTTCCGAGCCAGTAGAGCAAGGTCTCGCTCAAGCTCATCCGGTCAAGCCAGGAGAGGCCGTGGCGGGACAGCAATCCATCCTTGCTCCCTACGATCTGCATCGCGCCAACGCACCAGCGGATGCGCTGCGTACAATATTCGCCAATGCCTTCCGGAGCCAGGCCAAGGCTGAGCTTCTCGTTGAGATAGGCCGTATTATAACCGCCCCGCTTCATTCGGATGGAAAGCAGCATGTCCTCGGTGATACTGTCGGTGGGAAAGCCGCCAATCTCCGTAAGCGCGCTTGTGCGGACCACGGAAGAGGTTCCGCAGGAGAAGGCCGTATCCCAGCCATCCTTCGCCGGCAGCAGCGTGTCGAAAAAGAAGCGTTGCTCGTCCGGAAGGTCCATATGCGCCTTGATCCGGTGCTGCAGCGGATCGGGATTGAAGAAATGCTGGGGCGTCTGGACAATCCCGACCTTCGGATCCCGAAACAATGCGAGCGAGCGGGCCATGAAATTGGGCAGCGGCACGAAATCCGCGTCAAGGATCGCGACGAAGTCCGGCACCTCGCCGCGCGCTGCAAGCGTTTGCATGCCGGCGTTCATGTTGCCGGCCTTGGCGTGGCGGTTATCGAGTCGGGTCAGCCATTCGACGCCGCGCCTGCGGCACAGCTCCGCCACCGCTTCGCGTTTGCCGTCGTCGAGCAGATAGATTCTGGCTGGATAGGTCTGGTTTTTGGCGCCGGTAATGGTGCGGTCGAGAATCGCGACACTTTCGTTATAGGTCGCGATGAATATGGCCGCGCTGGGCATGTGGGAGGACAGCCACGGGGTATTTGCCTCCACGTCCTCTGACCGCGACCTCCTGCGAGTCAGCACCACCAGAACGAGTATCCCGCCGGCGGTCGACGCCAGCTCCAGGACAAAGAAACCAATCGAGAGGGTCGCAGACAGGAAGGAGTCGAGATTGAGGGTCTCGAGCATCCGCCAGAGCAGATAAATCACCACGGCGGCAATGGCGGATCCGCTGACGAGCAGTCGGTGCCTTGCATTCCCCGAATTCAGAAGGGGAAAGACCAGCAGACATATCCCCAGCGTCGCAAGACCCCAGAAGTAGGCAGGGATTGTGATATCGTCCATCAACTGGACCTAGAGAACCACGCGTCCCGCTGTCCCGACCGGACAACGCGCCCGATCTTCCGGCGGCAAATTCACCCTCGCCCCGATCAGATACTCGCCTTGTGCCGGCGCGGAGATCTGGCTGGTCACGCGAAGCTGGGTAGGGTCGCCCACGCCCATGTTGACGATGCTGCCGCCCCACCGTGCACCGTTGGAGAAGGCGACGAAGGTGACGGGCTGTCCCACGCTCAAATTGCTGTAGGTCGACCGGCCGACCGAGAAATAGGCGAAGAAGGACGAGCAGTCGGCGAGCATGTAAATGGGATCGCCTTCACGCAGCGATTCCCCCGCCGCTGCCACGCGGGTCCAGACGCGACCGTCGACGCTCGCCTGCAATTGCATTTGCAGCCGGCGCGTGGTCGAATTGTTGAGGTTTCGCGACAGTCTTTGCGCACTCTCCAGCGCGGAAACGACATCGGAACGCTGCCCCTGCAATTCGCTGAGCGCGAGCGTGAGTTCGCTCAGGCGCTGGGTCGAATATTGGACGTCGCTGTAACCGCTGGTCAGGAGGAGCCCCTGCCCGGCCGCGCTTGCTTCGATGGCCTCGGTTGCCCGCCTGGCGCGCGCCGCATTCCGTTCCGCCAGCGCGGCGCGATGTTCCTGCTCCGCCTTGTCGAGGCCTGCGCTGCTGACAAAGCCTTTCCGGGCCAGCAGGCGTGCACGATCAACCTGTTGAGCCGAGTAGGTAAGCCGTGCTTCAGCCGCGGACACATTTGCGCCGGCTTCTTCGCTCATTGCGGCCAGCTGTGAGCTTTTCTCCCGGCGATAACGCCCCGCCTCGGTGCGGATCCGCACCGCATCCGCTTGCAACGCCTGGATCCGCGAATCGATGTTGGTCAGCTTTGCCTTGAGCTGTTCAATGTCTTCAGACCCCGCCTTGACCGCCGCCGACAAGCCGACGGGCGCAGCAAATGTTCCCAGGCGCTGGTCGTGCTTCACCCGGTCGCCTACGTCCGAGACGAGCTGGTCAACGACCCCGGAAACCGGCGCGCGCACCACGCCCAGGTCCGAAACGAGCGTGGAATTATAGCCCGCCGTGAAAACGAAGCTGCGCAGGAGGACCGCAACCGCGAGGATCGTCAGCAAACCACCAACGATTGTCCCCCGTGCAGGACGCATGGCGCCCCGCTGCGGCGGCTGTGACGGCAGCTTCAGTTTTTCCAATTCCTCTGGTGCAAGCTTGACTTCAAAGCTCATTTTTTTCCCCGATCATTCGGGGGACTTAAACAACTTTGGTAAAGGAGGCGTTAGTCGTGCCACGGGAACTGTAAGCGACCGTACACGCCGGACCTTTCGCTCGACCGCCTGCCTTACCGTTGAGCAATGGCCTCAAGCACGGCTGAGACGCGTTCGCGGCGTTCAGGGTCTCGCGTCACTTCCAGCATTGCGCTCAGGCTATGCCGGGCAGCCATAACGTCGCGCGCGCCGAGTTGAAGCCGCGCCAGTTCCCACCATCCATCGGCATTATCCGGGGCCACATTGGTCATGCGCGCGTAAAGGATCAGGGCGCGTCTCGAATCGCCCGCCCGTTCCGCCCGCGACGCCTGGTTGAGCAACAAGCGCACCAGAACCGCCCGGTTGGCCATGGGCGCGATATGGTCCGGACGCAGCGCGGCACCTGGACCCAGGGCGCGGTCCAGCAGTGCCACCAGTTGATCCTGGGAAACCGGCACGCCGCCATTGAACGGATCGATCACGGCGGACGGCTCGTCCCCGATGCTGACAAGCACATGGCCGGGCATGTTGAGAGCATGGGCGCTCCAGCCAAGGCGGCGCGCGGCCGCGACATAGAGGATGGCGAGGCTGACGGGCAGGCCCCTTTTCCGATCGAGCACACGGATGAGATCGGCGTTGACCGGCGCATCATAGCTGGCAGCGTCGCCCACAAAGCCGAACTCGCCGCTGAACACTTTGGCCAGTGCTTCGCCCTGCTCTTGCGCCGTCTGCGCAGACGCACCGACTGTGCCCAGGCGGTCACCGATCTCGTTCAGCAGTGCCAGGTAACGCGCAAGGTCAATGCCCTCATGATCCAATGCACTCAATGCAAGCGCGGCCATGTCGAGTTCGATCTCGTCATCGTCCAGCAGGCCAAGATATGCAATTTCGGTGATCATATAATCGAGACGGTCCGCGACGGCTTCCGTTCCCCCTTATAGACCTGACAGTGGCGCTATGCCACGCAAGGCCGTCATTTGTCCTCGTCGGGTGGCCGCTTTTTCCAGAACCCGGCGCTTTGCGCGGCAAGCAGCCCATGCTCGTACAGGCCGCGCATATAGGCAGTGTCGAACAGCTTGCGCGCCTCACCGGGATAGTCCTTGTCGATGAAGCTGATGTTGAAATCGATGCCATGGGCCTTGGCGTAGAGATAACTCAGGTTGACGGTGCCGGACAGGGAGCTGCGCAGGTTCAGGCTGAAGGATTGGGACGCGATCGGGATGGTCTTGGGCGTCACCAGATGGAATTCGCTGTTCAGCTTGTTGTTCACGATAACGTAGATGTGCAACGGCCTGGCGCCGGTGGGAGGGCGATCGCCGGTGATATTCTCATCCGGCAGAATGAGTATCTGGGCCGTCGTGCCGCCATCGACATGCATTTCGCTGATCACCCGCCCCCCTGCTTCCGCCTTGATCATGACGGGCGTGAAGAGGGCCGGAATCGACGACGAGGCCAACAGCACCTGCCGGAACAGCTCATAGCGGTTCGGCGCGGTACTCACGGCGATCGCGCCCATATTCCAAATGACCATGCGCTGCGCGTCCAGATTGGCCGTGCCAACGAACAGCCGCCTGCCGCGCGCATGTTCGCGCCCGATCCGGTCGATCAACGGATCGGTCACGACCGACGCGATCAGCTTCTGAAGCGGCTTGGTGCTCGCCGCACTGGGCGAGGCGGGAATGGCGAGCGGAAACCTGCCCCGGTAGACGTCCTTGGCGGACATCGTCGTGCCGAGCCGCTTGAGCGTTGCATCCTGATCGGACCCCAGGAACGCGAACGGCGCAATCAATGCACCTGTACTCACGCCCGTGACGATTGAAAATTCGGGACGGTTCCCGGTCAGCGTCCAACCGTTCAGGACGCCGGCACCATAGGCGCCATTATCCGTGCCACCCGAGAGCGCAAGCATCGACCTTTCGCCCAGCGTGCCCATGAATGCCGGCGACATCTGTCGCGCCGCATCAGGCGCATCAGCCCAGAATCGCGCCGCGGGAATTCCCGGAATGGTGGCCATCGCCTGTTGGGCTTCGGTGAAAGGCGTGCGACGGATCGTTGCACAGCCCGCCAGGGCCAGTGACGCGATCGCCAATGAAAATACTATTTTTGCCTGCATACCAGGCACCGTGCCGACAAAAGCACAGGATAGCGAATCTTTACGGTGTCGTGATGAAAGCCGGGCATGTGCGTGCGCAGGATCGGTTACAATCCTGCGCACGCACGATGGCCTGCGCCGTCCTAGAACTGCAGGTTGTACAGTTCGGCTGCGTTGCTTTCGAGAATGCGCTTGCGCGTGACGTAATCATAGCCGCCCAGCACGTCGACCAGCTTGTCCTGTACGCCCGGATAGAGCGAGGTCGGCTGCGGGAAGTCCGTTTCGAACATGGCGCGCTCGACGCCGATCTCCTCCAGCATATCCTTGGGCGCGTAGGATTCGAACCAGAAGCTGACCCAGAAGTGGTTCGCGAAATACTCTTTCGGCCACATCTTCAAGCCCCGGTTCTCGGTGGTCCTGAACTCGGAGAGCTGATGCTCCATCGCCTCCAGCCAGAACGGCACCCAACCACAGCCACTCTCGATCAGGCCGATCTTGAGGTTCGGATATTTGTCGAGAATGCCCGAGACCATGAAGTTGGACATGGTGGCGGCGCAGCCGACATGATGGAGCAGCGCATGGATGGGCAGGCGCTGGTCAAAGCCGAGATTGTCCCAGATTGCCGAATTCGCATCAAGCGAGGCGTTGAGATGGAAGTTGAGCGGCGTGCCGGTGTCGTTGCAAATCTGGAGCACTTCCTCCCAGAAGGGGTGATGGCATGGCCGCTCTTGCCTATGGTCTCCAGCAGTTCTGGCAGAAGAAAGCGTTGCGGTTCCTGCGGAGCGCCCGGCACGGGCAATATGTCCCAGAGATGCAGATGGGGATCGATGATCGGCCGCTCCGGTTCGAACGGCGCCTCCTCGTCCGTCATAGGATGACCTCCCCATGCTGGTGCTACAGGCCGAATGTGCCGCAGCCTCGTTCAAGACCGAACAGGTATAGCTATGCACTGTGCCCCGCAATGATCTCCTGGATCGACCAGGCGATCAACGAGCAGAGCAAAGCCCAGGTCGCGCCCACGATCCATCCCGCCAGGACGTCGCTCGGCCAATGAACGCCCAGGTAGACGCGCGACATGCCGACAGCGAGCGTCAGCGCAATAGCCACCGACAGCACATAGACGCGCCGCGCTCGCGATTCCTGCGCTCGTGCCAGCAGGGCGCCAAGTGTCAGATACACAATGGCCGAGTTCATCGCATGACCGCTGGGGAAACTGGATGTGTGCACATCGACCAGTTGGGGGACCAGGTCGGGACGCGCCCTGTTGAACAGCAGTTTCAACATGGCACCCAGCAGCATGCCCGTCCCCACCGAGGTCAGGATGAACAGGGCAGTCGCGGTTTTCCGGGCGATAGCGACATAGCCGACGGCCACGCCCGTCAGAATAGTGACGACCGTCCATCCGCCAAGGTCCGTGAGATCGCGCATAACGGCCAGCAGCCAATGCGGACCGATCGGCGTCGAGAGATCATGCGGGTCGCGCAACATGGTGATGATGATGCGGTCAACCGCCATCATATCGCCTTCCATCACCTCCGAGGCGATCTTTGCAAAGGCGAACAGACCGAGGCTGACCAGCAGGAAGACGGCCAGAATGCGCAAATCCACGCGCCGCGGAATATCGGACCGGAGACGTGTAAATCCCATGCGGCGTCCATTCATTTCATGTGCCGAATTTTTTGCCTATGGGAACAGTGCGTGCAAGGGCATGTTGCTGGCAAGCTTGTAACTCGCCGGCCGGACCATCTTGTGAAGGCATATTATGACCAGTTCCGAAGGCGAACTCGCCCAGCGTCGCAACAAGGGCGGCTCAAAGCCCGTGGGCAGCATCCCGGTCATGGCTTCACTCCCGCGTCCTGCAATTCGGTCTTGTAGGCCTGCACCATGGCGTCGACTGAATTGAACAGGTGGCGGCACAGGGCCTCCCGATTCTGGAAGTGGATATATTTGAGCGCGCCGTGGGCGATCGACAGCGCGAATGAGCGCGCCGACCTGCGCGGCGCTGCCTCCACACATGCCCATCACCAGGGCGCCTTCCGACCTCTGAGGAGTTTCTCGACACGGGGTTGCCAAGCGCGATAAAGTGGCAGGCATGGCGGTCGGGAAATGTCTTGGTGGGGCTGCACAGACCCTCATATATGCGGAGGCAGCCGAGGCCGCGTCCGTCGTCGAGCGACAGCTCGCCAGCCTCGAAGGTCAGATGCGCTCGCTGGGAGAGCGCCTGCGCGAAACGGACCCGCCCATCGTGATAACCTGTGCACGGGGAAGCTCCGATCACGCCGCGACCTTTGCCAAATATCTTATCGAGACGCATGCCTTGACGCCGGTCGCCTCCTACGCGCCGTCCATATCCTCGGTTTATGCGACTCCGTGGCGCAAGCTTAAGGGCGCGCTCTTCCTCGCCATCTCGCAATCCGGCCAGAGCCCCGACATCGTCGTCTCGGCACGCGCCGCTCGCGACGCCGGGGCGTTCGTGGTGGCGATCGTGAACGATGAAAACTCACCCCTCGCCAAAATGGCGGAGGTCGTCATTCCGCTGCTGGCCGGCCCCGAGCGGAGCGTCGCTGCGACCAAGTCCTTCATCGCCTCCCTTTTCGCGATTGCCAGCCTGGTCGCGGCATGGACGAAGGATGACGACCTGCATCGCGCTCTGGTCGGCGCACCGTCGGCCCTCCGACGCGCATGGACACTCGACTGGTCGCCCGCCCTCGCCGCGCTCTCCGGGGCAACAAACCTCTTTGTCCTCGGTCGCGGACTAAGCCTCTCGGTCGCGCAGGAAATTGCCCTTAAGCTCAAGGAAACCAGTGGTTTGCACGCCGAAGCTTACAGCGCAGCCGAGGTGAAGCATGGCCCCATGGCGATCGTCGGCGCTGGCTTCCCGGTTCTGATGCTGGTGCCCAGCGACGCCGGGCGTGAGGCTTTCGAGCCGCTTGCGCGCGACTTCGTGGCGCGCGGCGCACAGGTGCTCATTGCCGGCGATGAACAGCCGGGCGCGCTGACGCTGCGCGCCCTGCCCGACCTTCACCCCGTCGTGGCGCCGCTCGCAACCATTCAAAGCTTCTACCGGTTAGCCGCCCAACTGAGCCTGGCGCGCGGCCTCCACCCCGATCGCCCACCGCATCTGCACAAGGTAACGGAGACCCGATGAGCGCGGTCGCACTGTGCGCCTCGCGGGTGCTGACGCCGACGGGTTTCGAGCAGGACTGGTGCGTTATCGTCGAACATGGGGTGATCGCTGCCGTCATGCCCTCCAGCAAGGCGCCCGCCGACATGCGGCGACGAGAGCTGGACGGCGACCTCCTCCCCGGCTTTATCGATCTTCAGGTGAATGGTGGTGGTGGCGTCCTGTTCAATGACGCCCCGACACTGGACGGCATCGCGGCCATTGCGCAGGCGCACCGGCGGTTCGGGACGACCGGCCTGCTCCCGACGCTCATCAGCGACGATCTTGAGGTGGTCGCGCGCGCGATCGGCGCGATCGACGCGGCTATCGAGCGCGGCCTGCCGGGCGTGCTCGGCATCCATATCGAGGGCCCTTTCCTCAATCCCGCGAAGAAGGGCATCCACGATGCCCCGAAGTTCCGGATAATTGACGCGGCCGCGATCGAGCTCCTCTGCTCGCTCCGGCATGGCCGCACGCTGGTAACCCTCGCGCCGGAACTGCAGCCGCCCGGCGCCGTGCGGGCACTAGTGGATCGGGGCGTCGTCGTGGCCGCCGGTCACACGGCGGCATCCTATGAGGACATCCAGGCGAGCTTCGCGGAAGGATTGAGCGGCTTCACGCATCTCTACAATGCGATGACCCAGCTTGGCAGCCGTGCGCCCGGCGCGGTGGGGGCTGCACTGGAAAGCCGGGAAAGCTGGTGCGGCCTGATCGTCGACGGCCATCATGTGCATCCCGCGTCGCTGCGCATCGCCATGGCGGCCAAGGGTCCGGAGCGTCTGGCCCTTGTCACCGACGCCATGCCGACCGTGGGATCGGATCGAAAGGAATTTCAGCTGGGCGGCCAGCGCATCGTCGCCGAGGACGGCCGGTGCATGACGCCCAACGGCACCCTCGCCGGCTCGGACCTCGACATGGCGGCGGCGGTGCGCAACGCCGAGCGCCTGCTGGGCATCGACTACGCGACGGCGGTGCGCATGGCGAACGCCGTTCCGGCCTCGATTATGGGGCTCGCAGATGAGCGTGGCTCACTCCGGCCTGGCCTAAGCGCCGACCTCATACTGGTCGATGTCCAGAAAAGGGTCGTGGAAACATGGATTGCCGGGGAGGCAAAGCGGGTTTCGGACTAATGCCCCGCCTGCGCGGCCCGCGCCTTGGCAAGCAGGATCGCGCCGTCAAGGGCATCCCCCAGCGGCTCACGCAAACGCTCGCGAATGCTGGGAGACAGCCAGCCATGCATGGGCGCTGCGAGGCCGCCCATCAGGCAGCAATGCGGCGCACCGCGGTCGAAGAGCGTGCGGATGAGATTCTCGATCCTCCGGGCCGACTCCTGGACCATCAATTCCGCCACCGTGTCGCCCCGGATCGCATGATCCAGAACCAGCGGCGCAAAGGTCGCATAATCGGCCGGGGTCGCGCGGCCGGTCCAGTCGACGATCTCACCCGCCGAACCATTAAAGCGCTCGAGCACTTCCATCGTCATCGGGCTGTGCGCCATGCGTCCGTCCCGCGCCCACAGCGCCCGTCGGACCGCGCGCAGGCCCAGTTCGGCGCCGCTGCCCTCGTCCGACACCGGAAAGCCATAGCCGCCGATGGTGAATATCTGCCCGCCCACGCGGCTGAAGCCGACGCTTCCGGTGCCCACGATGACAATGCCGCCGTCGCCGCCTGCATGCGCACCAAGATTGGCGATCGCCGCATCGCTCGCAAAGGCGATCGACTTGAAGGGAAACCTATGGCCCTGAAGACCCTGCAGAACGCCGCGCCGGTTGAGCCCGGCAATGCCCAGCCCCGCGCGGATCGACGCAATGTCCGCATCCCCCAGTCCCGCCTGCACCAAAGCCTGCGAATAGGCCTTCTCGATGACGCGTAACGCTTCGGGCAAGCCTGCAGGGGTATTCGCGGGGCCAGCTTCGCCGGTGCCCAGGATTTCGCCTTCACCCGAAACCAGTCGTGCCCGCGTATGCGTACCGCCGGCATCCATTCCAAGGTATGATTCCATAATCGCCTCGGATACCTACATTCAATGACCGAAGGATGACTGGCAAAGGTCGAGAACGCCACCGGAATCATTCAGGAGATCCTGCATTGTCGACTGAAAGCCTGAGCTCCCGCTATGCCGATCTCGATCTCTGGCCGACCCGCGACGCCGTGCAGGCAATGCTGGAAGGGCAGCTTGCGGCGGCGGCGGCGGTACAGTCGCAGGCCGAAGTGATCGCCGCCGCCGCGGACGACGCGGCGGCTCGGCTGCTGAACCCGAAAGGGCGGCTCATCTATGTCGGCGCTGGCACGTCAGGGCGTCTTGCCGTTCAGGATGGTGTCGAGCTGGGCCCCACTTATGGCTGGGACAGCGAGCGTCTGATCTATCTCATGGCCGGCGGCATCGGCGCGCTACTGTCCAGCGTCGAAGGTGCCGAGGATGACGCCGCCGCAGGCGAGGATGCAATCCGCCATGCCGCGCCAACGCCGCATGACGTGGTAATCGGGGTCGCGGCAAGTGGCCGGACGGCCTACACGGTCGCCGCCGTTCGAACAGCGGCCGCAGCGGACGCGCTGACCATTGGCATTGCGAACAACGCCGGAACGCCGCTGCTGACGTCGGCCGCGCACGCGGTCTTGCTGGACACCGGAGCCGAGGTCGTGGCGGGCTCGACCCGCATGAAGGCGGGAACGGCACAAAAAATAGCGCTCAACCTCTTCTCGACCACGGTGATGCTGCGGCTCGGCCGCGTCTATAAGGGCCTGATGGTCGACATGCGGGTGTCGAACCAAAAGCTGCGGGTTCGCGCGGCGGAGATGATTTGCGAAATTGCCGGTGTCGAGAAATCGATCGCCGAAGAGGCGCTGGCGCGGGCTGATGGCGACATCAAACTGGCGGCCCTGATAGCACTCGGCTCTGATCCTGCGTCGGGCGCCGCCGCGCTGCAGGCGGCAGGCGGCAGTCTGCGCATCGCCATCGAGCAAATGGGCAAGTGAAGCGGATATGATCAGTCGTCGGCTTCGCATCCACGGCCGGGTTCAGGGCGTGTCATATCGGGCCTGGGCGGCTCGGGCAGCGCGGTCGCGAGGGCTGACCGGCTGGGTGCGCAATCTGCAAGATGGCAGTGTCGAGACGCTGGTGGTCGGGGAACCAGACGCGGTCGAGGCATTCACCGCCGATTGCCAGCGAGGGCCGATCGCCGCGCGCGTGGATCGGGTCGACCAGCAGGAAGAAGGCGTAACCTCGATAGAAGGCTTCACGATCCGATGACTGCGCCAATGACTGCACCCGCCGGCTCAGCCGACTTCCGGCGCGCGTTCCGCAGCGATGCTGAAGTTCTCGAACGCCAGCGGGTGGGTGTCCTTGGTCTGCTGTAACTCGATGACGTTGCCATCAGGGGCGCGGCCGTAGCATACCGGTTTTCGTCGGGAACGACCCCTTCCTCAACGCATCGGTGGTCAAGAAATAGGCTGCGCCTTTGCTCTGACGTTTGAGAATCAGGCGTCGGCACGGCGTCACCTGGGGCGGATTCCGTTGAGGAAGAGGCGAACCGCAAAGGTGATGCGCGCCTCAAGCTCGGTTTCGTCGAGGAGGTTGCCCGACACGATGATCCGGACCGGACCGCTCACCGCCAGGCTGAGAAACGCTATTGCCGCCCGCTCCGGTTCCGTCACATCTATTTCGCCCCGCGCTTTGTGCCGGGCGAAGACGCTGCATAGAAAATGGATGACCGGCCCCGCCCCTTCTTCGAAGGCGGCCGTGAACAGCTCCGGGAAACGATAGGATTGGGCGGTCAATATCCGTTGCAGCTTGATCGCGACGGGGTTCATCATATTGGCGATTCGCAGGCGCGCGACCGCCGCGAGCGTTGCTTCCAGATCGTCTGTTTCGATCGCCTTGAGCGTCTCGATCGGCACCGTGTACTGCTCGATCGCGCGGTGAACGGCGGCTTTAAAGAGTGACGCCTTGTCCTCATAGCGCGCATAGACCGTGCGCTTGGACATGCCGACGGCCGTCACGATCATCTCCGTCGTTGCCTGCTCGAAGCCATGCTCCAGGAACATGTCGAGCGCACAACTCAGCAGTTGTTCGTGGCGCAGCTCCGCCTGCGCGCGCGTCGGCCGGCCTTTGCTGGGCCGCACGGCCCTTTGATCGATCTGCTGCAGGATCTTCTTGTCCTCCTGTGAATTTAGGACATAATGGTACTAATAGGTACCTTTATTGTAAACGGATCGCCATGAACGGAGAAGGACAATTTTATGGGTGCTGCTGCAGATCGCCTGACAAGCCTCGTCCATCGCGACGACAGATTTGATTATAACTTGCGGATGTGCGCTTCCAGGAACGTAAGGACGAGATCAAGTTGCTGGGCCACCGCGCGCGGGAGGCCGATCAACACCCTGACGATGATGGACGATGATTATCGCGTCTGGGGCAAGACCGATGGCAAGGGCGTCGTCATCCGCTCGGATGAGCCGGTCGATTTCCATCCGATCAACAAGACCGTCAACGTGGTGCGGGTGGATGCGCTCGACGATGCCGTGAAGTACATCAATGTCGCGACGCAGACGGTGGGCTTCTACCCATATGACCGCATGACCGACTATCGTGACCGGCTGGCGAGCGCTGGGCAGCGCATCGTCCACCTCGGCGAGGCCGGTCCGAGCGCCGTGGGCAATCCGCACGACGCCATGTATCCGCTGCACCGCTTCGTGCACTGGATGGCCCATGAAGATGGTGTCGCTCCGGTAGATTGAGCGCCTGCTGATACCCCTGCCCGGCCGCTGTCATGCGGCCATGGCAGGGGCTCCAGGACTTCCTCCGCGAGCCTGCTCAAAGGTAAATTGGCCCTCCTGGTCCTAGCCGGCTGGCGCTCTGCGAAGCCCGCGTTTATGCTGGCGTCATGAGCAAGGGGCCCGCCAAGCGCGATTCTCGCGCCACGACCATCGTCCACACCGCGATGCGGGGCACCTGTACGCCGCACCAGAAGATCGTCATCCGGAATCTGTCCAGGAGCGGCGCGGAAGCCCGCGCCTCCGCGCAGCCGCCGGAACCGGACGAAGCCGTCGTCATCATCATCGAGCCCGGCGTTGAATTGCCAGCGGTCGTAAAATGGGTTCGCGGCAGTTTATTCGGCGTCATGTTCGCAACCCCGGTCGATGTCGATCGGCTGGCGCGCAATGGTGCCCGCTGGAACTGATACATGGCTGCGTCGAGGTTCAACGCCCGGATGGCTTGTCGCCATGGAGATAGATATCCTGCGGGTTGAGCGGCAGGATGATGCCATTGGCCTGGAACAGGTCCCAGATTCGCGTCAAAATATCGCTTCGGACATTGCCGATGCCGGCATGCGGGTCCCTGATCCATATGTAGAGTTCGAACTCGACCGCGCTCAAGCCGAAATTCCTGAGCCGACAGACGGGTTCCGGCACGGCCAGCACGCGATCCATTTCCGCCGCGGCTTCAAGCATCAACCGCGTTGCGACATGGATATCGCAACCATGGGGAACGCCGACCGGTATCCGCAATCGGACATTGGGATCGGAATAGCTCCAGTTCTCAACCGTCTCGGTCATCAGCTTCTCATTGGGAATGAGATATTTCTGGCCGTCGCGGGTGACCACCGAGACCGCGCGTGCGCCGATATGGGTGACGGATCCGAATGTCTCGCCGATGACGATGACATCGCCCGGCTTGATCGAACGATCCAGCAACAGGCTGAGGCCCGCCAACAGATTGCCGACGACCTTTTGGAGGCTGACGCCGACGCCCAGTCCCAAGGCGCCCGAGAATATCGCCAGGGCCGCGAAATCAATCCCGAGCAGCCCCAGGCCGATCAGCCCGCCAATGATGGCAACGAGGATGTTGGCGACCTTCTGGACGAGCGTGCGCTGATAGAGGTCCAGGGCGGTGGAGCTGGCAAGTGACTGCCTGATCACCGCCATGACGATGCGGATCATCGCGACGATGGTGATGACGACGAACAGGTAATCCGTGAGATCGAGCAGCGATATGCGCGTCTTGCCGAACCTGATCCCGATCAGCTCAAGCGCTTCCAGGACCGATCCGAAACTCCCGAGCGTGATCAGCAGCATGCCAACGAACGCCGCGGTAGACAGGACGGTGCTGATGATCACGGACAGCTTCAGGCCGCGCAACAGGTGGAAACAGGTCTGCCCTACCGCCAGGCTTAGCGCGCTGGCGACCATCAAATGGCGCAGGGGGTCGAGGATGGCCATGCGCTGGAAGATGCCGACCAGAATGAGGCTTGTGGCCAGGTTCCGGATTAGCGCGACATTGTGACCCAAAAAGCCGCGGAACAGACTCGCGGGATGCCTGGCGAGATGTTGCTCAAGCCTGCGTCCGGCCAATCTGCCGATGAGGGCCCCTACCAGCCAGATCGCAACCAGGATGAGGGCAGCCAGGAACAGCTGCCAGGTACTGGGACTGGCCACCTCCAGAAATTCAATGCTGAAGCGTGGGACCACCTGTGCAGACTGCATGGCCTCGCTCCTCGACTATTCGGAGCAAAGCATAGCACATTCACACGAAACTTCGTGCATTCGGCTTGTTACTTATCCGAAAAAATCCAGCGTTGCTGTGGCGCAGCACGGGACGCGCTTTCAGATCGACGGGTTCGAACGGTTGCAAGTCACATGATTAGCCACCATGTTTCCACTGCCCGCTTGAATAGAGCCCAAGCGGCGATTTGCAGGTGCCGATATGAGCACGACCAGGGCAAGCCATCGGTCCGCCGGAAACAATCGTCGCAGGATGGCGGTGAAGGCGGCCGCGCTGGCAACCGCCGTGATCATGGTCTTCCCAGGCGCGCCGTTAACAGCGCAAAACGGGGATTATGTGGTTTATTCTTCCTATGCGAAGAAGGGAAACACGCAAGTTGGCTATTGCGCCATTGCCCGCGCGGATGCCCCCGTCCAAGGCAAGATAATGGACCGTCAGAAGACGCGCCAGCTAGTCTGCGCGAAACTCGTAAAGCGATTGAAGATGGGAGCCGTCTATCCTGACTCCCCGGGCTCCTGCCAAGGCTATTCGGTGGGGACAGCGAATGAGTGCCTGCTAGACGGCGTGAACCTGAAAAAACTGGTGTCCAGATAGCAAGGGGCGGGGCAAATCAGGACGCTCGGTTTTCCTGATTTCGCCGTCGAAACTATGCTATATTCAAGTCGGCGACCCGAGGCACGGCCGGGAAGGCGCCGATCGGATGGCGGACGATGCGCGTCACGCATATGATAGCCTGTAACGACAGCCTGAGCCGATATGTACTTGTACTTTTTGGCGCCATACTGCTGCTGTTCTTGCCTTTCGCCATGGTGATACCGGCCAATGCTCCGGCGCCACCCCCAGCTGTCGTGCTGCATCTGGATGGGGCCATTGGCCCTGCCACTGCCGATTATGTAACGCGCGGGCTCAAGGCAGCGGCCGAGCGTAAGGCACCGCTCGTCATCCTGCGCATGGACACGCCGGGGGGCCTCGACACTTCGATGCGCGACATGATCCGCGCCATCCTCGCCTCTCCCATTCCGGTTGCGACCTATGTCGCGCCCAGCGGCGCGCGGGCCGCGAGCGCGGGTACGTTCATCCTCTACGCCAGCCACATTGCCGCAATGGCGCCGGGCACCAATGTCGGCGCGGCAACACCGGTCCAGATCGGTGCCATTCCCTCACCCACAGGCGGTGACGAACCGAAGAAAAAGGGTGAGGACCACATGGAGGCAAAGGCGATCAACGATGCCGTCGCCTTCATCCGTTCGCTCGCCGAACTGCGCGGGCGCAATGCCGACTGGGCCGAGCAGGCCGTCCGCAAAGCCGCAAGCCTGTCGGCCCCGGCGGCACTCAAGGCGCATGTCATCGATATCCAGGCGCGCGACCTGCCCGATCTGCTCCGGCAGATGCAGGGACATGTCGTCAGCGTCGGCGGCAAAAGCGTCAGGATCGACAGCGCGCATCTGGCCCTTGCCCATATCACGCCGGATTGGCGCACACAGATGCTGGCCGCGATCACCAACCCCAATGTCGCATTCCTGCTGATGATGATCGGGATCTATGGCCTGGTGTTCGAATTCATGAACCCCAGTTCCTTCCTGCCCGGCACGCTGGGCGCGATCTGCCTGCTGACCGGCCTCTATGCCTTCGCTGCGCTGCCCGTGAATTATGCCGGGCTGGCGCTGATCCTGCTCGGTATCGGCATGCTGATTGCCGAGGCGTTCCTCTTCTCGCACGGCATACTCGGCACCGGCGGCGTGATCGCCTTTGCGCTCGGGGCCTCGATCCTGATCGACGCCGATGCGCCCGAGTTCCGCATCTCCGGCTCGCTGATCGCGGGCTTCACGATAGCGAGCGCGGCCTTCATCCTGCTGGTCGTTCGCACCGCCCTGGGCGTACGCAGGCGCAAGGTCGTCAGCGGCCCGGAGGAGATGATCGGCGCACTTGGCACCGTGCAGGATTGGCAGGGCGGCAAGGGTCATGTGTTCGTCCACGGCGAACGCTGGTCGGCATCGGGCGACCGGCAGCTCCGCAAAGGCCAGCCTGTCCGCGTGACCAGGCTTTCAGGCCTGACGGTCGAAGTCGAGCATGACGCGGCAAAGGAAGATTGGGCGAAGGAGGATTAGATGTTGATGGACCTCACTTTTTACGCCCCGCCAACAATCCTGCTGCTGCTGTTCCTGACAGCGGCGATCAGGATATTGCGGGAATATGAGCGCGGCGTCGTGTTCACCCTCGGCCGCTTCACCGGCGTCAAGGGCCCGGGGCTGATCATCCTCATTCCCTTCGTGCAGCAAATGGTCCGCACCGATTTGCGCACGACGGTACTCGACGTGCCGACCCAGGACGTCATCTCCCACGACAATGTTTCGGTGCGCGTCAATGCGGTGATCTATTTTCGCATCATCGACCCCGAGCGCGCGATCATCCAGGTCGAGGACTTTCTCAATGCGACCAGCCAGCTCGCCCAGACCACGCTCCGGTCCGTGCTCGGCAAGCATGAGCTGGACGAGATGCTCGCCGAGCGGGACAAGCTCAACAGCGATATCCAGGAAATCCTCGACAGCCAGATCGCCGCCTGGGGCATCAAGGTCGCCAATGTCGAGATCAAGCAGGTCGACATCACCGAGACCATGATCCGGGCGATCGCGCGGCAGGCCGAAGCCGAACGCGAGCGGCGGGCCAAGGTCATCAATGCCGAGGGCGAGCAGCAGGCGGCCCAGAAGCTGCTGGAAGCGGCGGCGATCCTCGGACAGCGTCCCGAGGCGATGCAGTTGCGCTATCTCAGCACCCTCAACGTCATCGCGGGCGAGAAGAACTCGACAATCGTCTTTCCCTTCCCGATCGAACTCGCCCACTTGCTGGAAAAGGCCGAGCCAAGGCCGCGCGAAGGATAGTATTCCCATCAAATTCTGGACGCACCGGCATGATTTTCGGTGGCGGCGCGATGGCAATGGCCTGCTCACGGTCCTAGGCTGGAGGGACCTGCCATTTAGGGAACGCCATGTCAGAAGCCTCCGCAGAAGGAATGCCCCCGCCATCGCGCGCGATGAGCCGCAAGGCCGCCATTGTCGGCGTGGGTGAGACCGATTACGCAATCGACTACAAAGCCGCCCGAGCCAGGGCGCCGGGCTATGAACTGCCCACGCCCGAGGGTCTGGCCAAGACGGCCTTCGAACGGGCGCTGGCGGATTCCGGCCTGAAGCGGGAGGATGTCCGGCCGTGGCAAGATCGTGAGCTGGTGCACTTTCGAACATGATTATTACAACGGACTGCTGCCGATCCCCTGGGAAACCATCCTGGTCGAACTGGAGGAGGGACCGCTGTTCATCAGCAATCCCAAGGGCTTCACCTGGCAGGACATTGACGTCAACATGCCGGTGAAACTGGCCTTCATGGCGTGCGAAGATTCGGCGGGCCCCTTCAGCCTGCCGATTTTCGAAAGGGTGTAGGCGCGCGCAATCCTCAGACCGTTTCCAGCCGCGTGAACCGCGCGGGCAGGATCGCGCGCGTTGTGACCCTGTCGTCGAAGTCCTTCTCGACCAGCGAGATCTGCTGGGTCTCCTCATTACCCCGCGGCATGACGAGGCGACCGCCACGCTTGAGTTGATGGACCAGCCGCTCGGGCACCTCGGCCGCCGCCGCGGTGACCAGGATCTTGTCGAACGGCGCCGCGTCGGGCCAGCCTCGCGCCCCGTCGCCGACGCGCAGCGTCACGTTCTCGTCGCCGAGCACGGCCAGCCGGCCCTGCGCGATCTCGATGAACTCCTCCACCACCTCCACGCTCCAGACATGGCGGGCAAGCTCGGCGAGCACCGCTGCCTGATAGCCAAATCCGGTGCCGACCTCGAGAACGGCATCGTCCGGCCCGACATCGAGCAGATCGATCATGATGGCTGCGATGAAAGGCTGCGAAATCGTCTTGTTGAAGCCGATCGGCAGCGGGGTGTCCTGATAGGCGACGGCGGCCAGCTCAAGCGGTGCGAACAGATGGCGCGGCACCTTCAGCAGCGCTGACCGGAGGCGTTCGCCCATCCGGAGCCGGCCGGTCTCCTCGCTCATCAGGTCGAACTCGACGTCGATGACCTCCACCATATGTCGGCGAAAAATCGCAAGATGGTCTTCGGTGAGCGGTTTCATCTCGGTCGTCCCTGGAACGCAACGCTGCTGTGACCAACGCACGAAGCTGGCCGTGAGGTGCACGTTATCATCCGCCTATTTTTACGCCATTAATGCTAATGTTCCGATGGGCCACACTTCGCTGCGACGCAACGTTTGTGCCGGTCCGAATGTTATCTTCTGATGGAGACGAAAATGGCTGACCCCAACGAACAAAAGCCGGCTCTTTCAGGTGCAACACGGCGCCGTCGTCCCCAAAAGGAGGTTCTCGAGGTGGGTGGCCGGCGGCTCCAGCCGTCAACTTTGATGATGGGCCACGGCTATGATCCAGCGCTTTCGGAGGGCGCGCTCAAGCCGCCCATCTTTCTGACCTCGACCTATGTTTTCGAGAGCGCGGCTGCCGGAAAGCGCTTTTTCGAGGGCGTGACGGGCGTGCGGCCGGGCGGTGCGGAAGGGCTCGTCTACTCGCGCTTCAATGGCCCCAATCAGGAGATACTCGAAGACCGGCTGGCGATCTGGGAAGAAGCCGAGGACGCCCTGTCCTTCTCCTCCGGCATGTCGGCCATTGCGACCGTGCTGCTTGCCAATGTGCGGATGGGAGACACGATCGTTCACTCGGCGCCGCTCTATGCCGCAACGGAAACCTTCATCGGCAAGATCCTTTCCCGCTTCGGCGTCCAGTGGCTGGATTTCCCGGCCGGGGCTTCTCGCCCGGAGATCGAGGATGTGCTGCGCCGCGCCAGCGCCGGCCGCGTACCCCTGGTCTATCTCGAGAGCCCGGCAAATCCGACCAACGCCCTCGTCGATGTCGAGGCGGTGCGCGCCGCCTGCGAGGCGGTTTTCGGGGACGATCGCCCGCTCATCGTGATCGACAACACTTTTCTCGGACCGCTCTGGCAAAAGCCGCTGAGGCACGGCGCGGATCTGGTGATCTACAGCCTCACCAAATATGCCGGCGGCCATTCGGACCTGGTCGCAGGCGGCGCGGTCGGTTCCAAGGCGGCGATCGATCCGGTCCGCGCCATGCGCAACACCATGGGCACCATCACGGACCCGCATTCCGCATGGATGCTGCTGCGGAGCCTGGAAACGCTGGAACTCAGGATGAGCCGGGCGGGCGAGAACGCGGCCAAGGTCTGCGCCACCCTGCGCCATCATTCCAAGGTCGAGCATGTCGGCTATCTCGGCTTTCTCGAAGAGGGCGGCACCCAGGCGGATATCTACCGGCGGCATTGCACCGGGGCGGGATCGACCTTCTCGCTGTACCTCAAGGGCGGCGAGCGCGAGGCCTTCGCCTTTCTCGACGCACTGAAGATCGCGAAGCTCGCGGTCAGCCTCGGCGGCACCGAGACGCTGGCGAGCCATCCCGCCGGCATGACCCATTTGTCCGTACCGACAGAGCGCAAGCAAGCTTTGGGCATCACTGACAATCTTGTCCGGATTTCGGTCGGGGTCGAAGACGCCGATGATCTGATCGCGGACTTCGATCAGGCATTGAAGGCGGTGTAGACGTCGTGGCTGACGCCTTGATCAAATTGTCGGCGGGACCGCTCCGGCTGGTCCTGCTGCCCGCGCTCGGTGGCAGCATCGCGCGCTTCGACTGGACCGACGGCGTGACCACACTGCCTGTCCTGCGAGGCGCCGCCGCGCCGACCTCGCCCCTCGATGCCGCCTGCTTTCCGCTCGTACCCTTCTGCAACCGCATCCGCGGCGGAGCCTTCGCCTTTCGTGGCCGCGACATAAGGCTCACCCCCAACATGGCCGGTGATCCGAGCCCGATCCACGGCCAGGGCTGGCAATCCCCCTGGACCGTGAATTCAATCGAAACGGCTGCAGCTGAGCTGATCTTCTGGCACGGGCGGGGGGAATGGCCGTGGCGCTACCATGCCCGGCAGCTGTTCACGATCGATCCTGCTGGCCTCACCATCAGCCTTGACTGCCAGAACATGGACACGGAGCCGATGCCCTGCGGACTTGGCCTCCACCCCTATTTTCCTTGCTCGGCCGAGACGCGGCTGGCCACCGACGTCTCCCATGTCTGGACCACGGACAAGAATGTTCTACCCGTCGAACGGGTCGCGGCCACGGGGCGCTACGACATTCGCAGCGGTCCTGTTTGCGGACGCATCCTCGACAATGGCTATGGAGGCTGGTCGGGCGAAGCGGCGATCGAAACGCCCGGCGCGCCTTTCCGGCTTCGCCTCAGTTCGCCCGACGCGGAATTCTTCCAGTTCTATTCGCCTCCGAGCGGCGGACTCTTTGTCGCTGAACCCGTGACGCACGCAAATGCCGCCCTCAACGCGGACGAGAGCGCGTGGCCATCGCTCGGCCTGCGCGTGCTCGCCCCCAGCGAGACCATGACCCTGTCGATGCGGCTCGACGTCATGCCGCTCGCTTAGCGGAGCCGGGCGATGGTCAGGCCGTCAGCCTTTGCCTTGTCCTTCACCGATTCCTCGCTGCGGGTAAGCGCCTTGGCGATGGCTTTGAGGGGCATGCCTTTCTTGGCCAGCGTGTGAAGCTTCTGGGTTTCATCGCCGGTCCACAGTTGCCGGTGCCGTTCGAATCGCTCTGCCATTTCATGCTCCGTCGCTCGCCAATGACGCGACTTCCTGGCGCCCCATGTGTTTACCAGATCAGGCAATTGGAGGGGCCGGTCAAGGCAGGAAGGAGCAGCGTGATGTTCGTGGCCGTCTATTGGTGGCGAGTGCATGCCGGCAAGGAGGAACAGTTCCGCAAGGCGTGGCGACGCGGCACCGACCTGATCCGCGAACGCTATGGCAGTTACGGTTCCCGTTTGCACCGCGATGCCGATGGCCGGTTCGTCGGCTATGCCGAATGGCCCGACGAGGCGACCTGGCGCACCGCGTTCGACCAGAAGATGGTCTACGACGATCCGGAAACCCGCGCCGCCTTCATCGATGCCATCGCCGAGGTGCCTGCAGATGCCGACCCGATCTTCACGATGACGGTGACCGACGATCTGCTGATCCGCTCGCGTCCATGACGGCTGGAGGCTGCCGCTCAGGATAGTTTCATGCCTTCCTTGGTCATGCGGTGCTTCAACGCCTGGTTCGCTGCCTTGCCCAGCGACGTCTTGAGCTTCGGAAACAGCTTCGTCTCCTCCTCGGCCATATGCTTTTCGATGTCCTTGCGGAAAACCGCCAGTTTCGACTGAAAAGACACATGGTCACCAATCAGGTCGGCGAGGTCGTAGAGATATTGCTTCACATAGCCATGGTCGCGGTTGAGGTCGTCCGCTTCCGCGGTCATGCCGACGCCGCGCATCGCCGGGTAGACCGCATTTTCTTCCTCGAACGCATGCTTGCCGAGCGCTTGCTTGAGCTTGGTCAGGAGCATCGTGCGCTTGGCTTTGTCCTTTTCGGGGGTCTCACCCAGCTTGTCGA
>Ga0105247_10000532_pt1 | contig 30896 bp, 26 predicted proteins | sample KBSS24metaG_FD_81519 | JGI IMG/M metagenome (GOLD analysis project Ga0105247, IMG submission 81519) | Switchgrass rhizosphere microbial communities from Kellogg Biological Station, Michigan, USA - KBS S2-4 metaG | ecosystem: Host-associated > Plants > Roots > Rhizosphere > Soil | place...
CCCCGCGCAGGGCGGGACGAGGGGGCGGCAGCCGTCGCGCCCGGACGCGCCGCCGGCGAAGCGGAACATCGCCGCGCCCGCGGCCTTTCCCCGGAAATCGGATCCGCCCGCTCCCGACCCGAGAGGCGACGGCGGCGGGGCAACCGGCGCCAAGACCGGCGACGCCGCGACGCTCGAGGCCGCGCCGGCGTCGTTCGAAATCCCGATCGTCGTCGACTCGATGCGCCCGGCACCGGACGTCGCGGAGCCGGGCATACCCATGCAGACCGCGACCCACGGGGACACGGCCGCTCGCGGCGCGCCGCCCGGCGGCGCCGCGTCGCTCGCGACGGGCGCGGCCGCGAAGGGCGGCGCCGCTCCGCCCCCGTTGCCGTCGCGGGCGCGGTCGCGCGCGTCGATGCCGTCTTCGGGCGAGCTCCAGGGAGGGGACGGACCGCCCGCCGCGCCGATCAGCGACGGCGCCGCGAAGGCCGCGAGCCCGGCGAAGAGCGCGACCACGAACGCGGCGAGCGGCGCCATCCGGAGCACGCCGCGCGGCGCGGGCGGCCTCACGACGAACACGCCGAGCGACGTCATCACCAGCGCGGCGCTGATGCCTCGAACGAAGAGCGCGGTCCCGATCGCCGCCGCGTCGCCCGGCGCCACGACGCCGGAGACGAGCGGCGCGACCCCGTCCGGCTCGCCCGACGCCGCGCCGCCCGGAGCCGGCGCGGCGAGCACGGCGACCGGAGCGAGCGCCGGCGCGGCGAGCATGGCGACCGGAGCGGCGTCGAGCGGCGCGACGGCGGGGGCGAGCGGCGCGACGGCGACGCCGGCCGGAGCGGCTCCGCTCACCCCGAGCACGCCGAGCGACGTCATCACCAGCGCCGCGAGCACCTCCTCCACCGGCGGGACGGCGCGGAGCGGCTCGCGCCCCACCCCCCTGCCGGCGGCGGCGACGACCGCCGATGCCCTCGCGCGGCCGGCGTCGACCGCGGTCAGCGCGCCGTCCACGGCGAGCGGCGCGGGGGCGACGCGGACGAGCGCCGCCGCCGCATCGACGAGCCGCGCCGCGACGGTGGGCGCACCGGCCGCGCCCCGGACGGCGCCATCCACGCCGGCCCCGGCCCGGACGTCCGGCGCGCCGAAGCCGATCCCGAGCCTCCCCCCGGAGTCGATACCGAACTTCCGGACGCCGAAGCGGAACATCGCCATCGTCGCGCTGCTCGTGATCGCGGCGATCGGCGCCGTCGTCTGGCTGGCGGCGCGCTGATCCGCGCCCGGCGCGCCGCGTCGCCGCAAAGTAGGTATTTCGGCGCGGCGCGTGGCAACCTCGCTCGACCTTGTCGCCCCGAAGGCTCGCCCACACGATCGAGCGCGTCCTGCCGATGGCCCTCCTCACCGTGGCGCTCATCGGGGCGCCGCTCATGATCTTCGAGCCGGAGGGTCTCCCGCGGATGCGCACCCTCGAGAAGGAGCTCGGGACGGTGAACGACGAGAACGCCGACCTCCGACGCGAGGTGGCCCGGCTCCGGGTGGAGGTGCGCCAGCTCCGCGACGACCCCGCGGCCGTCGAGCGGATCGCCCGCGACCAGCTCGGCCTCGTCCGAAAGAGCGAGATCGTCTTCCAGTTCGGAAAATCGAAGTAACCGGATCGGTGTAGGATCGAGCGCCGTGCCCTTCGAGCTCGGACGAGCGCTGCTCATCGCCGAGGCGGTGACGCCGGCCGCGCTGTCGCGGGCCCTCTACGCCGCCGCGACCCAGGGCGTCCCGCTCGCGCGCGCGCTGGGCGCGCTCGACGCGATCACGATGGAGCGGCTCGAGGAGGAGCTGGCGCGCGCCGACGCGCCGGTCGTCCACCACGTCGTCCCGGTCGCGGAGCTCCTCGACGCGCTCCCGACGGGCCTCTGCAGCCGGCTCCTCGCGATCCCGATCCGCCGCGATCCGCGCACCGGGACGATCGACGTGGCGGTCGCCGACGCGCGCGATCCGCACCCCGCGCGCGAGATCGGCTACCTGCTCAAGGCGCCGGTGCGCGTCGTGCGCGCCCCGCTCGCCGCGCTGGAGGCGGCGATCGCTCGCACGTTCACGAAGCCTCTGACGCGCCACGCGACGCTCACGCCGCCGCGCTGGAAGCGCGAGCCGCCCGAGCCGGTCCTCCCGATGCGCGCTTCGACCACCCCGATCTGGGGGACGCCGATGCCGCTGCGGAGCATCCCGCCGCCCGCGAAGCTGCCGAGCGTGCTCCCGATCCCGCTGACGCGCCGATCGCTCACCGGCGACTCCGAGCCGTCGCTCGATCGGCACCTCGGCGCGGACCTCCGCCCGAGGGGGCGCGGCACCGCGCAGGGGCACGCGCCGCCGCCACCGCCGGACGAGCCGATCGACGGGCGCACGATCCCCGCCCCTCCCCCGTCGTCGATGCCGCCGTCCGCGCCGTCCGTGCCGCCGCCCGCCGCGGGCCGCGCCGCGTCCGTGCCGCCGCCCGCGCCCCCGGCCCGACCGAGCCAGCGCGCGACGCACGGCGTGATCCATCCGGACGCGGACGGTGGGCGGATCCCGGGCCTCCCGTTCGCCGACGCGTCGGCCGTGATCGCGGCGATGCGGATCGCGTCGACCCGCGACGAGGTCCTCGAGATGCTCCAGGCGGGCGTCCGCGCCGTCGCGCGCAAGGTGGCGCTGATGGTGGTGCGCCGCGACGGGTTCGTCGGTTGGAGCTGCACGCCCGAGTTCGGCGACATGGGGCGGCTCCGCCTCGTCCGCATCCCGGTGACGCTCCCGGGCGCGCTCTCGAGCGCGTCGATGGGGACGACCTACCTCGGGCCGCTCTACAAGAGCCGCGCGCACGAGCCGTTGCTCGCGGTGATGGAGCACGCGAGCGCCGACGTCGCGGTGGTCGGCGTGCGCGTCAGCGGCCACCCCGCGGTCGTCGTCGTCGCCGACGATCTCGGCGACACCGCGCTCGGCACGCAGCGGATGGAGGCGCTCGCGCGCGCCGCCGGCGAGTCGCTCACGCGGATCGTCCGCCGCATCCGGTAGACCGATCGAGACGAGGCGCGGCCGGCGCGGCACGGCGCGCGCGAATCCGGGCGCGACGGGCGTGCGCCGGAGCGTCGCGCGGTGGTAGAAAACCGCGGATGACCGACGGCGACTACCGCGCGCTCAAATCCACGTGGACCGCGAGGAGCCTCGCGCCGCTCGAGGCGAAAGAGGCGCCGCGCCCGCGCATCGGCCAGCTCGCCGGTCAAGCCGACGCCGCGCCGCTCTACGGCCCCGACGATCTCGAGGACATCGGGTTCGATCCGGTGCGCGACCTCGGGGTCCCCGGCGCGCCGCCGTTCACCCGCGGCATCCAGCCGAACATGCACCGCGGCCGCCTCTGGACGATGCGCCAGTACGCCGGCTTCGGGACCGCCGCGGAGTCGAACGAGCGGTACCGGTACCTCCTGAAGCAAGGGCAGACGGGCCTCAGCGTCGCCTTCGACCTTCCGACGCAGATGGGCCGCGACTCCGACGATCCGAAGTCGCTCGGCGAGGTGGGGCGCGTCGGCGTCGCCATCGACTCGATCGAGGACATGCGCGCGCTCCTCGCCGGCCTGCCGCTCGGCGAGATCTCGACCTCGATGACGATCAACGCGACCGCGTCGACCCTCTTGTGCCTCTACATCGCCGTCGCCGAAGAGAACGGCGTCCCGCGGTCGAAGCTCCGCGGCACGATCCAGAACGACATCCTCAAGGAGTACATGGCGCGCGGGACGTACATCTACCCGCCGCGCCCGTCGCTCCGCCTCATCACCGACATCTTCGCGTTCGCCGCGAAGGAGGTGCCCAGGTGGAACACGATCTCGATCAGCGGCTATCACATCCGCGAGGCGGGCTGCGACGCGATCCAGGAGGTCGCGTTCACCCTCGCGGACGGCGTCGCGTACGTGCAGGCCGCGATCGACGCGGGGCTCGACGTCGACACGTTCGGCGCGCAGCTCTCGTTCTTCTTCAACGTGCACAACAACCTCATCGAGGAGGTCGCGAAGTTCCGCGCCGCGCGGCGGATGTGGAGCCGCATCATGCAGGAGCGCTTCGGCGCGAAGACCGATCGCGCGCGCGCGCTCCGGTTCCACTGCCAGACGGCGGGGATGACGCTCACCGCGCAGCAGCCGCTGAACAACATCGCCCGCGTGACGGTGCAGACGCTCGCCGCGGTGCTCGGCGGGTGCCAGTCGCTCCACACGAACGGCTTCGACGAGGCGCTCGGCCTGCCGACGAGCGAGGCGGCGACCATCGCGCTCCGCACCCAGCAGATCGTGGCGAACGAGTCGGGCGTCGCGGACTTCGTCGACGCGCTCGGCGGGAGCTACGCCATCGAGTCGCTCACCGATCGGATCGAGCGCGGCGCCGATCGCTACCTCGCGCGGATCGACGAGCTCGGCGGGATGGTGAGCGCGATCGAGCAGGGGTACCCCCAGCGCGAGATCCAGAACACGGCGTACAGCTACCAGCTCGAGATCGAGAAGAAGCAGCGGATCATCGTCGGGCAGAACGCGTTCGTGCAGTCGGCCGCGCCGGTGCCGGTGATGAAGATCGATCCCGCCATCGAGCGCGCGCAGGTGGAGCGCCTCGCCGCGATGCGCGCGCGGCGCGATCCCCGGGCCCACGCCGCCGCGCTCGAGCGCGTCGCCGGCGCCGCCGCCCGCGACGAGAACCTCGTGCCGCGGATCCTCGACGCGGTGAAGGCGTCCGCGACGGTCGGCGAGATCGCGAACGTCCTCCGCGCCGCGTGGGGCGAGCACACGGAGACGCTCGTCCTGTAGCGGGCCGCGCGCTCGCGGGCGGCCCGGCCCGTCGAAGCGCAGGCTCCGGGGCCTACCGCGCGAAGAGGGCGATCATCACGGCGATCGCGAAGATCGAGATGATCGCGATCCCGAGCGCGGTGCGCGCGCCGCTGCGCGGGCGGACGGCGGGGCCGAGGGGAGCCGAGAACGCCGCTCCCTGGGTCGCCGACGGGGCGCCGGCCGGCAGGTCGCCCGAGTCCTCGAGCAGGTCCGAGCCGCGCACCGACGACGCCACGAAGAAGACCTCCGACGGCTCTTCGCGCGGAGCGACCGCCTCGCGACGCGGCGGCCCGTCGAGGGTCGACGCGGCCGCGCCGGACGCCTCGGATCCCGCGGCGGCCGACGCGGGCGACGGCGCGGTGTTCGCAAGCGGAGGCGACGCGGCGGCAGGCGCAGCTCCCGGCAGGAGCGAGCCGGCGCTCGACGGTCCGAGGCCGCTCGCCGCCGCGGGCGCTCCGATCGATCCCGCGCCGCTCGCCGGAGCCGGAGCTCCCGGCCCGGCGCCGCTCGGGCTCGCGGACGCCGGCGCGCCGGTGGATCCGCTGCCTGGCGCGGCCGACACGGGCGCTCCCACCGATCCCGACCCCACGCCGCTCGACGGCGCCGGCGCGACGGCGCTCGGCGCGGACGGAACCGGCGCGGGTGCCGCCGAAATCGCACGAGGCGGGCTCGACGCGAGGGAGCTCGCCGCGGCGGCGCTCGCGGGGCGCGGCGCCGCCGCTCCGACGGCGGGGGGCGTGGCGAGGACGTCCGGGCGCGGCGGCGAGACAGGACGTGCCGAGCCGCCACTGGTCGGCTCGGCGACCACGATCGACGGGAGCTCGGGGGCGACCGGCGCGCGGCGCGGCGGGACCACGGCCGCGGGATCAGGCGTCGCGAGCGACGACGCGGCGGCGGCGAGCATCGCCCCGACGTTCGGCGAAGCGGCCGGCGATCCGCCTGCGGACGAGCCAGACGAGCCTGAGGAGCCGGACGAGCCCGGCGTCGACTTCGCGGACGCGGGCGCGCTCGACGCCGGCGGCTGCGCCATGGGGCGAGCCGCGTCGGTCGGGACGCGCGGCGCAGGCGGGACGACGACCTCGTTCCCTCCGGCGACCGGATAGCCGGCGGCCTCCCGGGCAGCGCGGATCAGCGCGAGAATGTCCGAGGAGGCTTCGCGCATCACCGTCTGAGCGCTGTAGACGTCCTCGCCGCCGTTCGCGGGGCGCAGCGTCTCGATTTTCTTCTCGGAATCGTCCGACATGGCCACGGAGCATTATGCACCGAAACGGGCCTCGCCCGGGAAATCGGCGATGGCTGTGCGATTCTTCCCTACGCCCTCGCCGGGCGATGAGCCGATCCGGACGAGCGAGCCGCGCTATGCGCCGATCCGGACGAGCGAGACGAACGGCCGCCCCGCGGCCGCCGATCGCTCCAGATCGATCTGGAACGCCAGATACAGGTCGTTCGCGTCGTCGGCGTCGAGGAGCACCTGCTGCACGTCCCAGCGCGCCTCGCCGTGGGCCACGGTCATGTGCGCGGGGCTCCGCGCCGCCGGATCGGCGCGGACCGGGCCGTGCGCCGCGACGTGATCGCGGAGCGCGTCCTCGATGCGCCGGCCGGTCCACCGGTCCTCGTCGGTGGTCGACTCGAGCACCTGCGCGGCGCCTTCGTAGTCGCGCCGCGACAGGGCGCGCACGAGGCGGAAGATCTCGTTTCGGACGAGCACCGTGAACGCCTTCACGTCGCGCGTCACGTCGTCGCGCTCGTCGGGCGCGAGCGGATCGACCCGCGCCTTCGGGCCGAGGGCGCGCGCCGGATCGCGCATCCGCTCCCACTCGTCCAGGAGGCTCGAGTCGACCTGCCGCACGATCGCGCGGAACGTGGTCACGACCTCGTCCACCGACTCGTCCTTGAAGCGATCGGGCACGGTCTGGACCAGCGTCTTGTAGACGTCGGAGAGGTACCGGAGGAGGAGCCCTTCGCTCCGCTCGAGGTCGTACTCCTTCACGTACTCGTGGAACGACATGTACTTCTCGACCATGTCCCGCGCGATCGACTTCGGGCGGATGTTCTCCTGCCCGACCCACGGGTGCTTCCGCGAGAACGCGTTGAACGTGTCGTAGACGAAGTCGCGATTCGGCTTCGGATACTCGAGCTTGTCGAGCTCGGCGATCCGCTCGTCGTACTCGACGCCGGCGGCCTTCATCTCGGCCATCTTCTCGGTCTTCAGCCGATCGAGCTGCTTCGTCAGGATGATCTCGGGGTTTTCGAGGATCGACTCGACCTGCGTCAACAGGTCGAGCGCGTACGTCGGGTCGGCGTTGAAGCGCGTCCCCTCGGGATCCATGAGCGGCAGCGTGTCGAGCAGGTACAGAGACAGCGTCTGGTTGAGCGAGAAGTCCTCGGGCAGCTCCGCGTTGACGAGCACTTTGTGCCCGTCGACCTCGAGGATCCCGGCGTCCACCATCGATCGGAACAGGACGAGCGCGTTCTTCGCGTGGATCCGCTTCTCGGCGCGCCGGTCGTGCGAGTCGCGGATGATCCGCGCCATCGCCTTGCACCCGCTCTCGCCGCGCGCGCCGCGCGACAGGACGTTCAGGAGCATCCCGTGCGTCACCTGGAAGCGCGACGCGAGCGGCTCGGGCGGCGCGGTGACGAGCCGATCGAAGGTCCCCTTGTCCCAGTGGACGTACCCGCGATCCGGCGGCTTCTTCTTCACGATCCGCCGCTTCTTCACCGGATCGGCCCCGGCCTTCGCCTCGAGGCGCAGGTTCTCGATGACGTGCTCCGGCGCCTGCACGACCACGCTCCCCTGGTCGTCGAACCCCTTGCGCCCGGCGCGACCGCCGATCTGCTGGAAGTCGCGGACGCTCAGGATGCCGGTCTTCTCGCCGTCGAACTTGCACAGCTTGGTGAGGAGGACCGTGCGGATCGGGATGTTGACGCCGACGCCGAGCGTGTCGGTGCCGCAGATGACCTTGAGGTGCCCCTTCTGCGCGAGCTTCTCGACGAGCAGCCGGTACTTCGGGAGGAGCCCCGCGTGGTGGAGGCCGACCCCGTGGCGCACGAAGCGCTGCACCTCCTTGCCGTACGGCGTGTCGAAGCGCGCGTCCTTGAGCGCCTCGGCGATCGCCTTCTTCTCGTCCTTCGTCGAGTAGTCGACGCTCATCAGGTTCTGCGCCTCTTCGGCGCACGCCCGCTGCGTGAAGTTGACGATGTAGATCGGGTATTTCCCCTCCTTGACCAGCGCCGCCACGGTCTCGTGGAGCGGCGTGTCGCGGTACGCGTAGTCGAGCGGGACGGGCCGATCGTTCGACGTGACGGTGACCGTGGGGCGCGCCGTGAGCTTCGTCAGCGCCGCCTCGAACGTCGCGGTCGGCCCGAGCGTCGCCGACATCAGGAGGAACGTCGCGTTCTTGAGGACGAGGAGCGGCACCTGCCACGCCACGCCGCGCGCCTTGTCCGAGTAGTAGTGGAACTCGTCCATGACGACGACGTCGACCGGCGCGTCCGCCCCCTCGCGCAGGGCCATGTTGGCGAGGATCTCCGCGGTGCAGCAGATGATCGGCGCGTCGCGGTTCACCGCCGCGTCGCCGGTCATCATCCCGACGTTGTCGGCGCCGAAATCCTTGCACAACGCGAAGAATTTCTCGCTCACCAGCGCCTTGATCGGGCACGTGTAGAAGGAGCGGAGGCCGCGCGCCATCGCGAAGAAATGCGCGGCCGCGGCCACCAGCGACTTGCCGCTCCCGGTCGGCGTGCCGAGGATGACGTTCTTGTCGGCGACGAGCTCGAGCACCGCCTCCTCCTGGGCGGAGTAGAGGCGGAGGCCGCGCTCGTCGACGAAGTCGAGGAACGACTCGAGGAGGGCGTCGTCGCTCGGGTTCTCGGCTTCGAGCTGGAGCTCGCGGAGGCGGCGCGCGAGCGGGGGCATGATCTCGTTCAGGGGTCGTCTCCTCGGGGGGGCGCGAGTATATCGACCGGCCGCGCCGCCGCCAGGCCGGTCAGGCCGCGCCGCCGCTCGTCTGCGCCCGCGGAGCGCCGTCGGCCGCCCGCGAGAGGCCGAGCGCGGCGCCGAGGAGCGCGTCGGTGATCCGCGTCGGCAGGAGCGCGAAGAGCGCCAGGATGAAGTGGATCCGGAACGGCGCGACGTACCGCGCGCGGGCGCGGCGCGCCTCGACGGCGTGCACGATCGCGCGCACCACCGGCTCGGGGCCCACCGCGGTCTTCTCCGTCTGATCGCGGATCACGTCGGCGCGCGCGAGGACCGGGTCGTAGCAGCTGCCCTGGCCGATCTGCGCCACCGAGTCCATCGTCCGCTCGAAGAACTCGGTCTTGATCGGGCCCGGCTCGATGAGCGCCACCTGCACGCCGAACGGCGCGAGCTCCATGCGGAGCGCGTCGGAGAGCGCCTCGACGGCGTACTTGCTCGCGTGGTACGCGCCGCCGAGCGGGAACGTCACCTTGCCGCCCATGCTCCCGACGTTGACGATCCGGCCGCGCCGCCGGTCGCGCATCCGCGGCACGAACGCGCGCGTGACCGCCATGAGGCCGAACACGTTCGTGTCGAACTGCCGGCGCAGATCGCCGTCGCTCACGAGCTCGATGGGCCCGAACACCGGGATCCCGGCGTTGTTGACGAGGACGTCGACGCCGTGGCCGGCGGTCCGCCGATCGATCTCGTCGCGCGCGGCGTCGATCGACGCCGCGCTGGTGACGTCGAGCACGAGGGGCTCGAGCCGCGCGCCCGGGATGTTTTTGGCCTCTTCGACGAGCGACGCGAGCGCGGCCTCACGCCGCCCTGCGGCGATGACGCGATGTCCGCTCCGCGCGAGCGCCAGCGCCGCATGGCGGCCGATGCCCGAGGTAGCTCCGGTGACGAGGACGACCGATTGTTTCATGGGCTCTCTCTCCTGTAATGGTGAAGACCTGGCACAGAATGAACGTTCATTCCCACGATGAGCGACACGAAGCGCCGCCCCACGACGGCGGGACGACGCGGAGATGCAGAAAATGCGAGGGGGAAACTGCGCCGCGGTCGCCGATCGGCAACCCGCGACGAGCTGCCGCGCGGACGCGACGGCGACGTACGCGCGATACGACGAGGCGACGTGGAGCGTGCGCCCGCGCGCCCCACGGGAGCGGACGAGCTACCGGCGGATCGCCTCCCAGCAGCACTCTTCCGCCTGGTGCACGACGGCCGGCGTGAGCTCGTAGTGCCCCTCCCACGCGCCGCGGAGGACGCCGAGGAAGGCCCCCCACACGACCGCGAGGAGGAGGTCCGGCGGCGCCGCCTTCGTGACCTGCCGCTTCGAGCTCCGCGAGAAGAAGTCGCGCGCGGCGCCCATCACGCGCGCGTCGAGCGCGCGGCTCTCGTCGTCGAGGTAGTCGGCGTGGTGATGGAGCTCGATGAAGACGAGCGCGTGGGGGCTCTCCTCGGCGAACGAGACGGCGCGCTTCCAGAAGTGGTGGAACTGCTCGCGGACCGGCGCTTCGTGCGGAAAGCCGCCGAGCAGCGCCTCCCCGAGCGCCGCCTTCTGCCGCTTGTAGAGCTCGTTGACGAGGGCCTCCTTCGACTCGAAATACCGGTAAATGGTGCCCGCGCCGACGTGCGCGCGCTCGGCGACCGCCGGGACCGCGGTGCCGTGGAAGCCGCGCTCGGCGAAGAGATCGAGCGCCGCGTCGAGGATGATCTCGCGCTTGTCTTGTTTGTCTGGCTTGTCTCGCTTGTCGACCGAGACCGGCTTGGATCCGTCGACGCGCGGCGCGAAGGCCTTGGCCGGCCTGGGCGGCGTATCCGAGCGCGACCGCGATCGCTCGGCCGCGCCGGCCGGCGCGGGAGGCGCGATGGCGCTTTCACGCCTGGGGGGAGGTTCGGACCGGCGAGGACGAGCGGCGGCTTGGGTGGACGTGCGGGCCATTGGAATGAATGTTCATTCCGTAACAAGCGACGGCGCGCCGCGCAAGGGCTACTTCACCGTCCGGCGCGCTACCTGGACGATCGCGGCGCGGCGCGCTCGTCGAGCGCGTCGACGCCGCAGCGCCCCGGCGCGATGGCCGTGGCGCGCGCGGCGGCGGCGCCGCAGCCGACGTGGACCGTGATCTCGCGATCGGGCGCGCCGTCGCCGTCGAGATCGGCGACGCCGACGGCGCGGCCGGTCGCGTCGGTCTCGCGCTCCCAGCGAAACTGGAAATGGAGCGCGCCGGTCGGAGCGAAGCGCGCGCACGTGAACGCGGGAGCGCCCCACGCGCCGGCGGGCGCGCGGTAGCCGTCGCGGCCGATCGACGCGATCGACGCCGGCACCGGCTCGGTCGACGGGGGCAGCGGCGCGCCGCACGCCGCGACGCCGCGCGCGAGCTCGTTGACCTCGACGCGCCCCTCCGCGACCAGCGAAGCTTGCAGGAAATGCCCGCTGCCGACGGCGCGAAACGCGGCGAGGATGCCCGCCGAGCCGGCGAGCACCAGCGCGGCGCCGACGATCACGACGCGCCTGCCCGACAGCCGCTTCGACGCCGCGTCCATGCGGGCGTCGATTAGCGCAGGAGGCCTCCGAATGGAACATTCGAAGGCCTTTTGCGCGCCGTTCGCGGGGACGCGTACTCTGCGCGGCGTGGACCCCAAGCCGCAGCGCGCGTCGATCACCGAGATGACCGAGTACGTCCTCCCGCAGCACGCGAACGCGCTCGGAAACGTCTTCGGAGGGCAGATCATGGCGTGGGTCGATCTCTGCGCGGCCATCTGCGCGCAGCGTCACGCGGGGCGGCTCGCCGTCACCGCGTTCGTCGACGGTCTGAAGTTCGAGAGCCCGGTCAAGGTCGGCGAGGTGGTGCGCCTCCGCGCGCACGTCACCGCCACGTTCCGCACCTCGATGGAAATCGAGGTGCGCGTCGACGGCGAGGACTCGCGGACGCAGCGCTCGTGGCCGTGCGTGAACGCGCGCCTCGTCTTCGTCGCGATCGACGACGCGTCCAGGCCGACCGCGGTGCCGCCGCTCGCGATGGAGGACGACGCGGTCCGGGCGTCCCAGGCGCGGGGCGAGGCGCGCCGGCGCGCGCGCCTCGAGAAGGTGTGATATCGGGCAGTCATGGACACGGTCACGATCGCCGATCTCGGCAAGCACGTCGGTGAAGAGGTCTCGCTCCGCGGCTGGCTCTACAACAAGCGCTCGAGCGGCAAGCTCCACTTCCTCGAGCTCCGCGACGGCACCGGCATCGTGCAGGCGGTGGTGTTCAAGGGCGACGTCTCGCCGGAGCTCTTCGCCGCGACCGACCGCATCCAGCAAGAGTCGAGCATCGAGGTGATCGGCTCGGTCAAGGCGCACGCGAAGATCGCGGGCCAGTACGAGGTGGCGGCGAAGGACGTGCGCGTCATCTCGCCGGTCGCGCGCGAATACCCGATCTCTCCGAAGGAGCACGGCACCGACTTCTTGATGGACAACCGCCACCTGTGGCTCCGGTCCAAGCGGCAGCACGCGATCCTCCGCGTGCGCCACGCGATCATCAAGGCGGTGCGCGACTTCTTCGACGGGCGCGGCTTCACCCTGGTCGACGCGCCGGTCTTCACGCCGAACGCGTGCGAGGGGACGAGCACCCTGTTCGAGACCGACTACCACGGCGAGCCCGCGTACCTCACGCAGTCCGGGCAGCTCTACATGGAGGCGGCGGCCGCGGCGTTCGGCAAGGTGTACTGCTTCGGGCCGACGTTCCGCGCGGAGAAGAGCAAGACGCGCCGCCACCTCGCCGAGTTCTGGATGGTCGAGCCGGAGGTGGCGTTCCTCGATCTCGAGGGCGACATGAGGCTCGCCGAGGACTTCCTCGAGTACGTGATCGGCCGCGTCCTCGAGACGCGCCGCGAAGAGCTCAAGATCTGCGAGCGCGACACGACGATGCTCGAGAAGGTCAAGGCGCCGTTCCCGCGCATCTCCTACCACCAGGCGATCACGATCCTCCAGGAGAACGGCCACCCCGAGGCGAAGGTCGGCGACGACTTCGGCGGCGACGAGGAGACCGTGATCTCGAGCAGGTACGATCGCCCGCTCATCGTCCACCGCTACCCGACGGACCTGAAGGCGTTCTACTTCAAGCACGACGAGGACGACCCGTCGCTCTCGCTCGGGATGGATATCCTCGCGCCCGAGGGCTACGGCGAGATCATCGGCGGCGGGCAGCGCGAGGACGATCTCGACAAACTGGAGCGCGCGATCGAGGCGCACAAGCTCCCGCGCGAAGCGTTCGAGTGGTACCTGGATCTGAGGCGGTACGGGAGCGTACCGCACGCCGGATTCGGCCTCGGGATCGAGCGGACCGTCGCGTGGACGTGCGGCTTGCCGCACGTCCGCGAGACGATCCCGTTTCCGCGGATGCTGAACCGCCTCGCCCCTTGAGCGCCGCTCGTCGCCTGCGACGAGCGGCGCGACGTCATCGCCTGACGTCGCGCGAGAGCGCGTCGTATTCCGCGGCGAGGGCGCGCTCCGCTTCTTCCTCGTGGGCCGCGCGCCCGAGGCGCCTCTGCAGCGCCCACAGCGCGATGATCGCCGCGATGAACGCGACGGAGATGCCCGCCGCAGCGCCGCGGCGCCGCTCGGCGAACGTGGTGAGGGTCCCGTCGATGCCGCCGCGCGCGACGAGGGCGGCGTCGGCGCGAAGGACGAGCGGCACCGCGCCGAGCGGCGCGTGATAGTCGAGCTCGGCGATCGCGGCCCCGCGATCGCCGAGCGAAATGCCGGGCTGGACGAGCTCGGTCACCGTGCGATCGAGGCCGAGCTCCGCGGCGGGCTCGAAGCGCGCGCCGCCGTCGCCGGCCACGTCGACGATCTGGATCGCGTCCCCCTCGACGAGCGGCGCGCCGAGGTGCGCTCGCGCGGCGCGACGCGCGTTCGGCTGCGTAAAACGAAGGACCGCGACCCCCTCGGGCGCGGCGGCGAAGTCGACGGCGACGATCCCGTCCCGCTCGAAGACGGCGTGGACACCGGGCGCGGCGTCGAGCGTCTCGCCGGGCGGAAGGGGGGCGGCGAGCCGCAGCCGAAGAGGCGCGCCGTCGCCGTCCGGCGGGAGGACGATCGTCGAGCGCCACTGCAGATCCTCGCCGACGACCGTGCCGACATGTAAGGCAGCGCGCGCCGCGCTCGGCGGGGGCGCGCCGGCCGCCGCGGTCGTCGACGCCGAGAAGCACGCCACCAGCCACGCGGCGGAGACGAGCGCGCGACGGCTCACCGCTCGACCTCCGAGACCGTGGGATCGATCCCGTGGCTGAAGATGGTCCGCTCCGGGACGATGGGCGACGCGAGCGCGATGAGCTGGAGCAACGTCGCGAGCTGGATGAGGACGAAGACCGCGGCGGGCACGAGGAGGATCGCGCGCTTGCCGCGCCGCAGGACGCTGCGGACGAAGACGAGCGTGCCGACGGCGAGCGCCAGGAGCGCGCTCGCGACCGTGAGGAGCGGACCGGCCCACGCGCTCGAGTGGTCGTACAGGGCGACGACCGGCGCGAGCGCCGCGAGGATCAACGTCGCCCCGAACACGCTGGTCGCGAAGCTGACGAGCATGTCCGTCCCACGCCCCGCGGCGCCGCACAGCTTCCACGTCAACATGCCCGCCGGGACGGCGCACACCGCGGAGAGCAAGACCACCATCGGCACCTTGTAGACGTTGGCGAGCGAGAGCTGGACGGAGCGTCCCCCCGCCGCGAGCCCCCACAGCGCCGCGAACGCGAGCGCCGCGAGGAGGGCCGCCGCGACCAGTTGCAAGCGGCGCGCGCGCCCGTTCGCCTCGTCCGGAAGCTCGGCCCCGCATGCGAGGTTGAGCAAGAGCGAAAAGTTTTCCATGGTCCGTGTTCTCCCTTCGAGACCGGAGAACAAGCGGCCGGCGAACGCCGCGTCATCGCGCGATGAAACGTCGACGCGCGTCGTATGAATCTCGCGTGAACGCGCTCGCGCGACGCCGGGTCGCGATGCCGAGCGCGCTAGCGACAGCCGCGGTGGTGCGGGATGATCGGGAGGTACACGCCGTGGACGTACTCTTCGGCCGAGCGACGCCACGAGCTGTCGCGGCGGAGGGCGCGCGCGCCGAGCTCGCGGAAGCCGCGCGGATCGTCCCAGTAGGTGGCGAGCGCGTCCTCGCAGGCCATGGCGAGCGAAGGCACGCTCGGCGCCGCCGCGACGAACCCGGTACCCGCGTCGTGCGCGGGATCGTACGGCTCGACGGTGTCGTGGAGACCGCCGACGTCGGTGACGATCGGCACCGACCCGTACCGCATCGCATAGAGCTGAGTGAGACCGCACGGCTCGTAGCGCGATGGGACGAAGAAGAAATCGGCCGCCGCGTAGACGCGGCGCGCGAGCCGCTCGTCGAAGGCGATCCGCGCGGCGACGTGCTCGGGGAAGCGCTGCGACGCCGCCCAGAGCCCGTGCTCGAGATCGGGCTCGCCGGTGCCGACCAGGATCGCGCGACCGCTGCGTCGGACGATGACGGGGAGCGCGTCGAGGAGGAGGTCGATGCCCTTTTGCCACGTGAGGCGGGAGACGATCCCGAACAGCGGCGCCTCGGGGCCGCCGAGGCCGGCCTCGTCGAGGAGCGCCTCCTTGCAGGCCCGCCGCCCCTCGATCGCGTCGTCGTCGCCGTAGGTGCGCGCGAGCGCCGCGTCGGTGCGAGGATCGAACCGCTCCGGGTCGATCCCGTTGACGATCCCGAAGAGCTTCCCGCGACGCGAGCGGAGGAAGCTCGAGAGGCCGAACCCACCCTCCGCCGAGAGGATCTCGCGCGCGTACGTCGGGCTCACCGTCGTGATCCGATCGGCCAGCGACATCGCGCCCTTGAGCAGGTTCACGAGCCCGCCGTGCTCGAGGCACTCGTGGTGATAGGCGTCGCGCGGCAGTGCGAGACGATCGATCACGTCGGAGCCCAGCACCCCCTGGAACGCGAGGTTGTGGATCGTGATCGCGGCCGGTACGTGACGCCACGCGTCGCCCATCGTCAGGCGGGCGTAGAGGATCGCGAGCGACGCGTGCCAATCGTGCGCGTGGATGACGTCCGGGCCGCCGTCCTCGGACGCCACGGGGCCCCAGATCGCCTCGGCCACCGAAAGGGCACCGCGCGAGAGCGCGGCGAAGCGGACATCGTTGTCGCCGAACGTGCCGTGCGTGTCGCCGTAAATCCCCTGCCGGTCGAAGAGGACATGGTCGTCGAGCAGGCACACCCGGACGCGATCCGAGATCCGCGTCTCGAGCACGCCGAGCTGGCGGACGTCGCCGGGGCCCCAGCCAACCCGGGCCGGCACCGTGCCGGACCACCACGAGGGGCTCCCCGGGACCTTGCTGATCCCGTATTTCGGCGTGACGATCACGACCTCGGCCCCGCCGGCCCCGAGCGCGCGAGAGAGGCCGAGGACGACGTCGCCGAGGCCGCCGGTCCGCGCGAACTGCTCGACCTCGGACGAGACCATCAAGACGCGAAGCGGACGGCGGGGCATGTTTTGCCCCGTATCACGTTCGAAGGCCGAGCACCCGCTTTCCGAATACGGCCCCGAAGAGCGCGAGGATCGCCACCGGCAGGACGTGCCCCAGGGCGACGTGGGCCTCGTGCGACAGCTCGCAATGCAGGTCGATCGACACGCCGGCCCATGCGCCCGCCGCGGCGCCCAACGAGGCGAGCGCCGCGCGCGGGTGCACGGGGTCCGTCCCTCGCCTCGCCCACGCCCACGCGACACCGGGCCCGGTGGATAGGAGCAGCGTCAAGACGAAGCACATGACGTGCGCCCCCATCCCGCCGCGGAGCTGTCGTACCTCGGGCCACGCCGCGACGACGACGAGCGCCCACGCGACGAGGAGGGGGGCGGTGGCGATCGCCACGACCGACAACCAGGGCCGCGGCCGGCCGAGCATCGATCGACCCCGTCCCAGCGAAATCCACGTGGCGAGGACGGCGACGACCGCCCACCCGCCGGACGTCAACGCCAGGAACGCCTCGGGGCGTCGACCGAGTCGAAGGCCGCCGAGCGCTACGAACACGATGACGAGCGTCGCGGCGCCGAGCGCGTAGAGGGCCCGATCGCGACGCGTCGCCGCTGCTCGATGGGGCGACGGCAGGCGGCCGGCGGCGCCGAGGATCCGGGCACGCAAATCGTCGGGTGGATTCACGACGGCTCCTTCTCGATGACGTCGCCGAGGGCGGCGCGCAACGCTTCGTAGGCGCGGTGGGCGCGCAGCTTCACCGCGGTCACAGTGGTCCCGAGCACCTCGGCCGCCTCGGCGAGGGAGAGCCCCTCTTGCTTGATCAGCTCGAACGCGACACGCTGCCCCTCCGGCAGCCTCGCGATTTCGCGACGAAGGAGCGCCGCCGTCTGTTGCGCTTGCACCACGTCGTCGGACGCGTCGCCCAGCGCGGGCGCGTCGGCGCCCACCGGCTCATCCCCCTCCGCGAGGACCTCACGCTTGCCTCGGCGCAGCCCATCGATGAGGAGGCGGCGCGCGATGGCGAAGGCCCACGGGGTCACCTCCGCCCCCGCGAGGAACCGGCCACGATGGCGGTGCATCTGGAGCATCGTCTGCTGAAGCAAGTCCTCGGCGCGCTCGCGGGACCGCGTCTGCCGAACGAGATACCCGTACAGCCGGGGGGCGAGGCCATCGTACACGGCGCCAAACGACGCGTCGTCACCGGCCGCGTACCGATCCATCGCGGCATCGAGCGCCCGGTTCGGCCTCTCCCTCTCCTCCGCCACGGGCGCGCTTCTACCACGGCCCAAGTACGTCGGGAGAGACGGGAGAGTTTCTCTGCATGCTAAAGTTCGGGCGAGCGAGGATGCCGTCCCACTTCGACCCGCCCGCACATCGAGCTCGTCCTGCAAGTCAGCTGCGCGTCGTCTGCAATCATGCAGACCCGTGCGGAGGCTGCCCCATCATCGGGCTGACGTACGGCGATCAGCTCACCTTGAAGCGCGGGCGCGTCGTCCAATCCGTGGCGCGTTACCACGCACTCGAGCTCGTCTACACGGAGCCGGTCATCGGGGCCGACGACGTGGTCGAGTATCGTACGCGCGCCAAGCTCATCGTCGCGAGCGGTGGAAAAATCGGCCTTTTCGCGAAAGGGGGCGGCCATCAGATCGTCGACATCCCTGGGTGCCGCGTCCTCTCCTCGGCGATTTTGCGCGTCGCGGCGCTCCTTCGGGAGCGGGTCATCGTCGACGAGGATTCGCGCGGCCCGCTCGCGCCCTTCGATCCGGCGCTGGGCGGCGCGCTTCGAGCGGTCGACTTGCGCGAGGTCTGGCACGGAGAGCAGGAGCCGCGCGTCCTCGTGACCCTGGTCATGCAGCGCGGATCCATCGTCGTCGACGACCGAATCCGCGCTGCCGCGCGCTCCCTGGCGGAGACCGAGCCGACGATCGCCGGCGTCGCGATCAACTTTCACGAGGGGGACGCGCCGCAGATCCTCGGGAGCGATACGGTCGTCGTTCATGGGGAGAGCTCGTCGCCGGATCGGGTCGGCGGATCGACGCACCTTGCGACGTTCGGCTCTTTCGTCCAGGCGCACCGCGCGCAGGCGGGGCGCGTGCACCAAATTCTCGTCGAATCGCTCGGCCTCCAACGCCCGAGCGAGGGCGCTCGCCGGCCGCGCGTCCTGGACCTTTACGGTGGATCGGGCGCGATAGGTCTCGGCCTCGCAGCGGCCGGCGCGGAGGTCCACCTCGTCGAGTCGTTCGCCCCCGCGGTCGCACACGCGCGCGCCGCCGCGCTGCAACAGGGGCTCCCGCTCACCGCCGAGTGCGGGGACGTCGGCACGATCCTCCGCTCTTTGCCCGAGCGCGGCGGCACGCTCGACGCGGCGGTGGTGAACCCTCCGCGGCGCGGAATGAGCCCGGCCGCGCGAGAGCAACTCGCGCGCCTCGAGCTCGAGAACATCCTCTACGTCTCGTGCGACCCGGACACCCTCGCGCGCGACCTCGATCACTTCGCTCGGCTCGGTTACGGGACCGCGCGGCTCCGTCCGTTGGACATGATCCCGCTCACGGACGAGGTGGAGACGGTGGCGCAGCTTCGCCGCTCTTCGGTCCCGCGGCCGCGGATTTTCTTCGAGGATGACACGGTGCTCATCGTCGAAAAGGGGCCGCACGAACCGACGATGCCCCAGGCCGAGTACCGAGGTTCGCTGAGCGCGCGGGTCCGGCGAATCCCTGGGGCCGAGGCCGCCGTGCCGCTCCACCGCCTCGACGTCGGGACGAGCGGCGTGGTCGTCTTCGTGCGCGATCCCGTCGAGCTCGGCCCGTGGCAAGACGCCTTGAACGCCCCCACCGCGCGTAAGATCTACGTCGCCGCGGCGCGCGGCGTGACGCCGTCGAAGGGCGCCATCACACGCGACCTTCGCGACGACGGGCAGCTCTTCACGGCGCGCACTCGCTACCGCCGGCTCGCCGTGGCGAGCGGGCACAGCGTCCTCCGAGTCATCCCCGAGCAAGGGCGGACGCACCAGATCCGCCGCCACCTGGCCGCGATCGGGCATCCGGTGCTCGGCGACGAGAGGTACGGTCACGGCCCGACCAATCGCTTCTTCGAAGAAAAAAACGGGCTCGATCGGCCCTTCCTCCATTGCGTTCGGGTCGAGCTCGAGCACCCTATCACCGGCGCGCGGCTCGTCATCGAGGCGCCGCTCCCCGGCGATCTGCGCGCCGTTCTCGAACGAACGAGCGGCCCCGGCACCCTCCGCTTTCTGGATCACAAGAACGCCCTGGGCAGCACGACGACGAGCGGCTTGTCCAGCCTGCCTCCCCCGCCCGACTCACGACACGTTCGCGGGAGCGTGCTCGATATTATTCCGGCCGACCGAGGATCAGGGCGAGGCGAGATCGCGGACGACGACGATGACACCGGGCGGCCGAGCCGCAATTTCTAGCGTCGCGCAAACGACGTGGGCTCGCGACCGACGCGACGGCAGAGCAAGCTCCGCGTCGGTGCGGTCACACTCCTCTCAGCGAGTCGGCCCGAGCGGGCCGTGACTCGACGCGGCTAACCCGCTGGGCACGCGCGCTGCGAGCGCGAGCGAGAGGCGGAGCTTCTCGAACCACGAGAGGCTTCCCCCGTGATACCAACGCGCTCCAGCGGCGCGGGCGCCGCCGTCGTCGAGGAGGAGCGCACGAAACGGCGCGCCGCGACGACGTCCATAGACCACCCGCGCGAGCCACGCGCTCTGGAGGAGATGGCGCCCCATTCGCGAAGCGCGCACGGCATCGGCATACCCGGACAGCACGTGAGCGCCGAGGCGAAGGGCACGGGCGAGATGATGCGCCGCGATCTCTCCGAACAGGATCGCCTGGGCGATCCCCTCGCCGGTGGTCGCGTCGATTCCAGCCGCTTCGCCGACGAAGACGACGCGTTCCGCCGTCAGCACCGTCTGCTCGACGAACGGACGCGTGCTGAACGGCTTGAGGCGGACCGCCGCGATATCGATGCCGCGGCGCCCGAGCTCGCTGGCGAGCACGTCTTTCAGCGCACGCGACGGGCGGAGGTTCGCGTGATAAATGCCGCGGCTGACGGCCGGGGCGCCGTCGATGACGGTGGGAAAATCCCAGTAGTAACCGTCGATATTTGACGCCACCGGTCCGAGATCGAAATCGCAGAGACCTTGGCGCGGCCCCACGTCGGCAGCTCCCGGATCCGTCTCGAGAACATAGAGGTGGCCCTTACGCGCCGGCTCACTCATTCGGAGAGCCTTCCGGACAACGCTGCCAGCACCGTCGCACGCGGCGACGAACCTCGCCTTGATCCGTCGGGACGCGGTGGTCTCGATGGACCAACCGCCCGGGACTCGGCCAAGATCCTTCACACCCTCCCCGTCGTAGGCTCGGACCCCCTCTGCCGTGGCCGCGCGCCAGAGGCTGGCGTCGAACGCGTCTCGCCGGACGATGACTCCGAGGCCGCTCATGACGTGCGCCCCAACTCGTCCACGATCGACGATGCGCAAGCCACGCATGTCGACGTGGGGAACCGCGATCGCGAGGTTTACGCGCGCCAGGGCGTCGACGCCCCACGCGCTCACGGCACCGGCGCACGGCTTCTCGCGAGGGTGCGTCGCCTTCTCGAGCAGGACGACGCGACCAGGCTCGATCCCCTCGCGACGCGTCACGAACAGCGCCGTGGAGCTCCCGGCGGGACCACCGCCGACGATGGCCAGATCGCAGTCGAACGACACGGGCCGATCTTTTACCCTCTCGAAGGACGTCTCGTCGACACGCAGCTGCATCGACACCTTCACGTCGGGTGGGCGAGACGTGGCGAGCACCTATCGTCGTCGGCGCCGGGTCAATCGTCCGGGTGCCACGGGTAGTAGAGATCGGCCTGGTCCCGATAAGCGGTGCGCATGCGTGCGAGGGCGGAGACCAACGTGTCCGTTTCGTGGAACGAGTCGCCCTCGTCGTACCATCGATCGGCGAGCGCGCTGTCGACAGCCAGGGCGAGCAATCCGGAGTTCAAAGCGAGGCGAATGACGCGGCGGACTCGTCGGAGGCCTTCCATCGTGAGGGTGACGATCCGCTGCCGCATGTCGCCGGCGCTGGGCCGAGCGCGGACCACAAAGCCGAGATCCTCGAGCGAGCGCAGCATTCGGCTGACGGTTGGCGCGGTGACGCCGAGGATACGACGTAACGCAGATTGCGGAAGGCCGTACTGGAAGCGGTGAATTGCATAAAGCATGTCGAAGCGGGCGGGCGTGAAGTCGAATCGCGCCAGGAGAGGGCGCGTGAGCGCGAGTGAGCGGTGGAAGGCGCGTTTGAGCCCGAAGAAAACGGCGTGCATGGCGCGCTGCCGAGAGCAGCAAGTGTGCCAGAGGAGGGTGATCGCCGTTCCGAGCTGGTCGCGTCGCGGAGAGGAGGCGCCCCGATGAGCGAGGGAGCCGAATCGTTAGCAAGCTTCCGATCTGGCAGCTCTCTCCGGCGCATATATGGGTCGCGCTCGGAGGCGAGCTCCCCGCCGACATCCCCGTCCCAACCATTCCCGCCCCTGTCTCGGACAGCGCGCCGCTAGTCCTCGACCCCCATGGCCCCAAGCTCGCGGCACAAGTCCGCGATCATCCCCAAAAACTCCGCCTCCCGCCCCTTCGGCGCCGCGAGCGTCAAATCCCCACCTCGCTCTGCAAATACCTGAGCGAGGCCCTCACTCGCCTCGACGATCCCCTTGAGGAGCACGACATCTTTCGCTCGAATGCGGACGCGCCGCACGACCATGCCGTCACCGACGTGCGGCGGAACACTGCGGCGCCCCATATCAGCCGAGCGGGTCCTCGAACTCGGCCGCGCGAACACGCTCCGCACGCTTCTCGCGGAGCCGCACCTGGACGTAGTCCACCAATCGCTCCACGTAATCCTCGAATCGAGGACATCGAATGTCGGTCCCCGAGAGGATCTCCGATGTATTCGTCGAGTCGTATGTCACGCGCGTCCCCAGGGCATCGAGGAACGCCCGCGGGCTCTTCGCGATCCGATCGAGGCCCGGAGTGCGCAAGAGCGCCTTCGTGAGCCCGGCGGGAATGAAGCCGCGCGGCACGCGGCGCCCGCCAACGCGCGCCACGAGCTCGAACACCTGCCGCGTCGTCAACGGCGACGGATCGACGACGTGAAACGTTCGCCCCGCCGCGCGGGGATCGCGTCCGATGACCCGTGCGGCTCGTACGACGTAGTCGATGGGAACGAGATGAAGCGGCGCGTCGCCGCGCCCGGGGAGCGGCAAAGCGAAATCCGGCGGTGACGTGACGAGCAGCAGAATCAGCAGGTACGGGCCGTCGAAGCGGTCAACCTCGCCCGTGGTCGAGTCGCCGACGATCATGCCGGGCCGGAGCACGGCGATCGGTACCTTCGACATCGCAGCCCGCATCATCTTCTCGGCGCGCGCCTTCGTCTCTTCCACTGCGTTGCGAAATCCCTGGCCCGTCCCCAGGTCGTCCTCGCGAACCACGCCCGAGCGGTCGCCCGAGACCATCGCGGTCGAGTGGAACACCAGCATTTTGAGATCACGAGCAGCCTCGGCGACCTCAAGAATCTCGCGCGCGCCGCCGACGTTCATGGGCACGGCGGTCGATCGATCGACGCCCGGAGAGGAGGCCTGCGCGCAGTGGTGGATGACGTCGATCTCTCCGGTAAGCGTGCGAAACTCGGCTCCGGACAGGCCGAGGTCCATCGACGTCGCGTCGCCCTCGATCAGGTGCACGCGCTGGCGCTTCTCGAGCGGCAGGCTGTCGAGGGCCGCGCCCGCGTCGTCCGCCGATTTCGCACGAACGATCGCGTGTACGAGGGTGCGCGGCTCGTTCAAGAGCTCGTCGCACATGCGGCGAGCTGCAAAGGATGGAAACCCCGTGAGGAGGACGATTTCATCGTAACCCGCACGCGCCACGGTTCCGAGGCTACACGTTGCCCGGCGTGTACGTCCACGCGCCAGCGGGACCAGCACGGCCGCCGACCCAACGTGACCCGCCGACCCAACGTGACCCGCCGACCCAACGCGACCCGCCGACCAGCGCGACCCGCCGACGTTAGTCCCCGCAATAGTGTCCGCCGACGCCTTCGAGCCAAGCGCCGAAGTTGGCGCCGTAGTTCGCCGGATTGCAGAAGGCGCCCGCGCCAGCGAACGCGGCGACGGTGCAGACGCTCTGCTGGTAGTAATCGCGACACTGGTTCTGGCGAACGCTGTTCTGGCATTGCGCCTTCGTGGTCGGGTCGCACTGGTCGCAGCTCTTCGCGCTGCAGTCAACGGCGCACCCGGTCTCGTGATCGCACGTCGCGTTCACGAAAGGCGCGACGCAGAGAAAGAGCGCCCGCGTCTCGTTGAACGTGAAGTCGAACGGGGCGAGACACGTGGCACATGCCGCGTTCGTCTGCTGCTCGAACTGGAAGAACGCCTGGCAGGACGGCGAGTGCGCGCCGCTCGCGCACGCAGCGCGCGCGTCCTGGAGGTCGCTCACCGGACACAGCTTTTGTTGGGCGACCGGCGCGGTGGTCACCCCGTCCGGGCAGCTCGGATACGGCGCCGGGCACGTCGTCTGCTCGCTCCCGCAGACGCGAGGACGCGCCGTGAGATCGCACGTGGACCCTCCCGCGGTGCAATCGGCGCACGCGCGACCGTCCGATCCGCAGCGATCGTTCAAGAAACCTGCGTGGCACGTCGCGACCGCGTCGCAGCACCCCGGACAGTTCGTGGCGTTGCACGTCGGCGGGGGCGGAGCGCACGCGCCCTTCGTACAAGCCTCGCTCTGCGCAGAGCAATTGGCACACTGGACTCCGCCCGTGCCGCACGAGCCGTCGTCGGTGCCGGGGAGGCAGGTGTCGCCGTTGCAGCACCCGCTCGCGCAGCTCGTGGGCGTGCACTTCGGCGGAGGTCCTTCGCACGTCCCGCCGATCGATCTCGACGGGACGCACGAGGTCGCGCTCGCGGAGCAATCGACGCACGCTTGCCCGCCCGCGCCGCACGCGGCGATGTCCTGACCGCCGACGCAGACGCCGCTCTTGCAGCAGCCGTCACATGTGCCGGGCCCACAGGACGGCGCCGCGACGCACTTCCTCGCCTGCGGATCACAGACCTGCCCGCGGCCTGCCGCGTCGCACGCGTCGCATGTCTTGCCTCCAACGCCGCACGCGCTGGACGTCGTACCGTCGAAGCAGGTGGGTCCTTGCGGTCCGATGCCGCAGCACCCGTCAGGGCAGGTTTGGAGGTTGCACCCCGTCGCCTGACGCGCGCACGCCCGCTTCGTCGGGTCGCAGAAATCGAAGCCGGAGCTGGCGCAGTCGGCGCACGTCGCGCCCTTCGCGCCACAGGCTTGGAGCTCCGAGCCCGTCCGGCACGCGCCGAGCGCGTCGCAGCATCCGGAAGGGCACATCGCCGGATCGCAGGTGCCGCCTTCGGCTCGCGCGTCCCCCGCGTCGCCGGCGTCATCGACGTCGGCGCTCGCGTCGAACGGCCCGACATCGGCGCTCGCATCCTCGGCCGTGTACCCCAAAAGAGACGAGCGCCCGCAGCCACCGAACACCGTGAGGATCGCGGCGACGACGCCGCCGAGCGCGCACACGCCGACCCAGCGACGCTCCCGCATTGGTAGATCCTTCTATCGAGCCTTCGCCTCGATGGCGAAGGGCAAAGAGCAAGACCCTTTCAAACCGTGCGTCCGGAGGACCGGGTCGAGACTCGCGATGACTTCGCGGATGCACGACGCACCATTGCAGGATGGTACCTTGGGTCGCCCGCGGGAGCCACGCATTGCGTGCGGCCGCTTCATGGAATCCTCAGGTCGCGCGCCAAGACGCGCACCGCGCCGACCAGCGGAACACGCGCCGAGAGCACTTCGCGCGGCTCGCCGGACCCGCGGTGCGACGCGGGCGGCCTCATGGGCCTACAGTTCCATGCTCAGGTCGCGCAGCGAGCGCCCTTCCCGTCGTTCACACACCGAGCGAATCCAAGCGCCTTGCAGAAGTAGCTCCGCTGCTTTCTGCCGAAACAGTACGAGATGTTGGCCCCGTCGCAGCGCGTCGCCGTTTCGCACGCGCCAACGTCCCCGTCGGGCGGCGAGCACGCGCCGTACGGCGTCGCGCGGCCGCCCGCGCAGCCGAGCCCTGCCGCGCCGCAGTCGACCCGCGCTTCTCTGCCGTTGTAGCAGCCGACGGCGACGTCACCGTCGCACCGCAGCGCCTTACCCGTGCACTGTGCACCGACCGTCGCGCAGCCCGGGCCGTCGGCGGTCGTCGCGCAGCGCAGCCCGAACGCCGAGCAGTCGAGCGACGCGATTCGCCCCTTTTCACAGCGAAGGATCCGCGTACCGGAAGCGGAGCAGCTGGGGCCGACGTCCTTCATGTCGGCGGGGCACGGACCGAGGGTGCACAGCGCCTCTCCGTCGCGGACCGCGCACTGCTCGCCGCCACGCGGGCAGTCGCGAACGCCGAAGATTTTCTCGCGCCAGCAGCTGATGGCGCGACCGTCGCTGTCGCAGAAGCCCGCCGGCGAGTCCTTGCCTCGCCCCGCGCACACGTCGGGCTTCGCGCCGCGGAGCGCGCACGTCCGGAGCGCGCTGCATGAGCTCGCGCGCAGACCGCACTCCTTCAGCGTCAGCGAGAACGCGACGGCGCTCGGCGACGCGAGCTCGCCCATCACGGTGCGCACGCACCCAGCAAAGTCACGCGGCACGAGCGACGGGGGGATCGGCAACCCGTCGCACGACGTCAGGAGCGCGCACATGTGCTCGACGTCGTCCAGCGCGGGCGGAGTCACGTCGGCGTGCCCCGCGTCGCGCGCGGGCGTCACGGCATCGCGACCATCTCGTCCAGGCGGAGATGGGGCGGAGGCGCCCGGTCGTCCGGCGGATGGAGGCGCGGCCTCGGCGCCGATGGCCACCGCGAGCGCTACCGCGATCCCCATCGCCGCCAGGAGCCGTGGCGTCGTTGCCCGCGGCCGCCCGCTCGCGCCGGCGATCATCGCACCAGCGGTGGCACGAACGGGCCCGGTCGGGTCGACGCCCCCTCTGCTCGCACGAGCTTCGTGGCCGCACGCCGTGTCGTCGAGGGTTCGCGCCCGTGGGTCTGGGGAGGTCATGCGTGGTCGAGCCCGTTCGACGGGCTTGATTTCGTAGATATTCGGTCGGCGCAGCCCTGACACCGAGAAAGCGTACTCCTCGTCGGCCCCCGAGTTCAAAGGCGCTGGCCGATTCGAGGCGCGGCCGAGAGCTCGCACGCGCTGCTGGCGGAGCGCGGTAGAAAAGTACTAAGGTGCGACCCGGCGCGGCTCGCGGAGGCCGCCCGATCACCAGCCCGGAGTTTTTCCCGATGCTCGATGACGTACAGAAGGAGCTTGTCACCGCGATCGGCAAGGCGCACGACGCACTACGACGCGATCTCACCAAGCTCCGCGCGGGCCGCGCGAACCCCGGGCTCCTCGACGGCATCCGTGTCGACTACTATGGGACCCCCACGCCGCTCGCGCAGATGGCGCACATCAACGTCCCCGAGGCTCGCCTCCTCACCGTGAAGCCGTGGGACAAGAGCCAGATCAAAGCCGTCGAGAAGGCCCTCCGCGAGAGCGATCTCGGCCTCAACCCGCAGACCGACGGCGACCTCGTCCGGATCCCGCTCCCGCCCCTCACGGAGGAGCGACGAAAAGAGTTCGTGAAGATCGCGCGCAAATACGGCGAGGAGTGCAAGGTGACGATCCGCAAAGCTCGCCACGACGCGCTCGACATGCTGAATCAGATCGACGCGGACGGCGACGCGAGCGCCGACGAGGTCGACCGCGCCAAGAAGAAGGTCGAAGATACGGTCGCGGACGGCAGCAAGCAGGTCGATACGATGATCGCCGGCAAAGAGAAGGACATCCTCGAGGTCTAGGACCTTCTCACACCCCAGGAATGCGACCTTGACACCCCTCCACTCCAGTGAAATCCTGCCGGGGAACTCCTGGAGAGGATCTGGGGAGCGACCTCCTTGATGCGTGCAATCGCAGCCGGCCTGAGCGACGTTGGGCTTCAGCGCGAGCACAACGAGGACTCCTTCGTTGTGCTGAAAGAGTACGACCTGTTCGTCGTCGCCGACGGAATGGGGGGACATCGCGCGGGCGACGTCGCGTCGAAGCTCGCGACCGAGACCATCAGCGAGTTCTTCCGCTCGACGGCGAACGACGACGTCACGTGGCCGTTCCACTTCGACACCAACCTGTCGGAAGAAGAGAACCGGCTGCTCACCGGCATCCGCGTCGCCAACCGGCAGATTTTCGAGCGGTCGACCCGGTCGCGCGAGTACCACGGGATGGGGACGACCGTGGTCGGCGCGATGTTCAGCCCGAGCAAGAAGCGGATGTACATCGGCCACGTCGGCGATTCGCGCTGCTACCGGATCCGTGACGGCCACATCCAGCTGCTGACGCGCGATCACTCGCTCATCAACGACTACCTGCTCGCCATGCCGGACCTCACCGAGGAGCAGCGGAGCGAGCTCCCCAAGAACGTCATCACGCGGGCGCTCGGGATGCAGGACCAGGTCGTCGTCGACCTCCAGCACGACGACCCCAAAGACGGCGACGTCTACATCCTCTGCTCGGACGGCCTCTCCGGGATGATCCCCGACGACGAGATCGAGCGGATCGTCACCACCGCGGCGAACATCAGCGAGGGGTGCAAGGTCCTCATCGAGAAGGCGAACGAGCACGGCGGCGAGGACAACATCACCGCCGTCCTCATCAAGATCGAGGATCCGCGCGAGAGCACCGACGAGACGATCCCGCCGTCGGCAACGCCGACGATCATCCGCCCCAAAGGCGTCGACGCCGATACGCCGCCGTCCGGCTTCGGCGAAGAGCCGACCCACCCCGGGCCTCTGCACGAAAAGCTCCACGACAAGGCCGACGCAAAGCCCGACGGTCGCGCGGACGGCAAGGCGGAGCCGAAGCCCGAGGGACGGCACAGGGCGGACACGAAGCCCGACCACAAGCGCGACAAGACATAGATCTCGAGTCGCCACCTTGACCGGCTCCGGTAGAGCCGGTAGAGAGCCCCGCGAGGGAGTTCATGGTCAAAGCAATCTTCACCGTCGTGGGCGGCTTCTGCGTCTACATCATGGGGACGCTCGGCTACTTCGGGATCGCGATCTTGATGGGGATCGAGAGCGCATGCATCCCGCTCCCCAGCGAGCTCATCATGCCGTACGCCGGCGCGATGACCGATCCGACCGTGACTGCGGCTCTCTCGGATCAGTTTCACATTGCGCTCGGCGGGTTCAACCTCTGGGTCGCCGGGCTCGCCGGCGCGCTCGGGTGCAACCTCGGCAGCGAGGTCGCTTACTGGGTCGGCGCGACCGGCGGCCGCAAGGCGATCGAGCGGTACGGGAAGTACGTGCTCCTCAGCAAGCACGAGCTCGCCATCGCCGACCGCTGGTTCGACAAGCGGGGCGACATCATCGTCCTGATCGCGCGACTCCTCCCGGTCATCCGGACGTTCATCGCGTTTCCGGCCGGCGTGTCCCGCATGAACCGGACGAAGTTCCACGTCTACACGTTCGTCGGCTCGCTCCCTTGGTGCCTCGCGCTCGCGTACGTCGGCCAGCGGCTCGGCCTCACGCTGCTCGACGAGAGCTCGCCGCTCAAGCACTTCATGCACAAGTTCGACGCCGTCATCGGCGCGGTGATCGTCATCGCCGGCGTGTGGTTCGTCCGCTCGCGCCTCAAGGCCCTCAAGGGCTACCGGGACGCGGAGAAGGCCGAATCGGCGTAACGGCGGTCGCGGGCGCGGCGCGCCCGCGCCGTCACCGACGTCGCGCCGAGCCGGGACACGCGCTAGATTGCGCGGATGTCGCTCGACCCTTTCGCGCCTCCGCCGCGCCCCGCGAAGCCCGCCGCCCGAGACGCCGAGGCGTTCACCGCCGAAGGTGAGGCGCCCGCCACCGACCTCGATGCGCTGCGGCGAGCGAAGGACGCGTGGCGCGCCGGCGTGGTGGCGAAGAGCGAGGCGAAGCTGCCGTCGCGCAAGAAGCGCTTCTCGACATGGAGCGACATCGAGGTCCCGGACGTGCTCACGCCGGCCGACGTGCCCATCGACTACGCGAGGGAGCTCGGCCTCCCGGGCGAGTACCCCTTCACGCGCGGCGTGCAGCCGACGATGTACCGCAGCCGCCTCTGGACGATGCGCATGTTCGCCGGCTTCGGCACGCCGGAGCAGACGAACCAGCGGTTTCACTACCTCCTGGGGCAGGGGCAGACGGGGCTCTCGACCGCCTTCGATTTCCCCACCCTGATGGGGTACGACTCCGACTCGCCGCGATCGCTCGGAGAGGTCGGGATGTGCGGCGTCGCGGTCGACACGCTCCGCGACATGGAAGCCTTATTCGACGGGATCCCGCTCGACAAGGTGACGACGTCGATGACCATCAACGGTCCGGCGATCGTCCTCCTCTGCTTTTACATCGCGCTCGCCGACGTCCGCGGCATCCCGCGCACGGCCATCGGCGGGACCGCCCAGAACGACTGCCTCAAGGAGTTCGTCGCGCAGCACGCCTGGCTCGTCCCGCCCCGCCCGGCGATGCGGATCGTCACGGACATGATCGAGTTCTGTACGAAGGAAGTGCCGCGCTGGAACACCGTGTCGATCAGCGGCTACCACATTCGCGAGGCGGGCAGCACCGCGGCGCAGGAGCTCGCGTTCACCATCGCGGACGGCCTGGCGTACGTGCAGAGCTGCGTCGAGCGCGGGATGGACGTCGACGACTTCGCGCCGCGGCTCTCGTTCTTCTTCGACGTGCACAACGACTTCTTCGAGGAGATCGCCAAATTCCGCGCCGCGCGGCGCCTGTGGGCGCGCCTCATGAAGACGCGCTTCGGCGCGAAGCGCGCCGACTCGATGAAGCTCCGCACGCACGCGCAGACGGCCGGCGTCTCGCTCACGGCCCAGCAGCCGTACAACAACGTCGTGCGCGTCGCGCTCCAGGCGATGGCCGCGGTGCTCGGCGGGACCCAGTCGCTCCACACGAACTCGCTCGACGAGACCTACGCGCTCCCGACCGAGGACGCCGTCACGATCGCCCTCCGGACCCAGCAGATCATCGCCGAGGAGAGCGGCGTCGCGAACACCATCGATCCGCTCGGCGGCAGCTATTTCGTCGAGGATCTCACGAACCGGCTCGAGACCGAGGCGCTCGCGTACATCCACCGGATCGACGAGATGGGCGGCATGGTCTCGTCGATCGAGAAGGGGTACCCGCAGCGCGAGATCGCGGCGAGCGCGTACCGCTTCCAGCGCCAGCTCGAGCAGGACGAGCGCGTCATGGTCGGCGTCAACGGGTACGCGGGCGCGAGCACCGACGTGAACATCCCGCTCCTGCGGATCGACGACGCGGTGCAAAAGACCCAGATCGCGAACCTCGAGCGGGTCAAGGCGTCGCGCGACGCGGATCGCGTGCGCGCGTGCCTCGCCGCGGTCCGTGAGGCGGCGAGCCACGGGACGAACTTGATGCCGCCGATCATCGACGCGGCGAAGGCGTACTGCACGCAGCAGGAAATCTGCGACGTCCTCCGCGACGTCTTCGGCACGTACACCGATCCGGCCGAGTTCTGACGCACCGCCGCGCGCGCGGCGCTCCGACGACCGCCGCGCCGTCCGCCACATCCA
>Ga0105247_10000534_pt1 | contig 30844 bp, 34 predicted proteins | sample KBSS24metaG_FD_81519 | JGI IMG/M metagenome (GOLD analysis project Ga0105247, IMG submission 81519) | Switchgrass rhizosphere microbial communities from Kellogg Biological Station, Michigan, USA - KBS S2-4 metaG | ecosystem: Host-associated > Plants > Roots > Rhizosphere > Soil | place...
GCGATCATGGCGTAAGAAAATGCTCGAAAATACGTGCTAAACGTCATTTGATCTTATCCACAGATTACGCAGATTTATATATGCATCTGTGTAATCTGTGGATGTATTGTTACCGCCTAACCTTGATCTCAAAAACGCGTGGCCAGAGTTTGCCCGTGACGATCAATTTGTCGGTTGCCTGGTCGTACGCGATTCCATTCAATACGGCTTCCGGATCCTGCAGCTCACCTTCGGGCATCAGCCCCGTCAAATCAATCCACGAATTTACGTGCCCACTCTGCGGATCGATCGTAGCGATCCGGTTATCGTGCCAGACGTTCGCGTAAATTTCGCCGTTTATATACTCCAGCTCGTTCAACTCCCTGACGGGCCGGTTTTGGTCTGTCACGTTGATACTTCTCGTCACTCGAAAACTCGCCGGATCGATAAATCTGATGCTACTCGTTCCGTCGCTCAGTATCAGCGACTGGCCGTCAGTCGTTAGTCCCCAGCCCTCGCCCGTGTAGTTGAATTGTCCCACACGATCAAACGTCTGCGCGTCGTAAATAAAACCGATGTTGTGCTGCCAGGTGAGCTGGTAAAGCTTTCCGTTCAGCAAGGCAAGGCCTTCCGCGAAGTAAGGCTCGGGCACGTCGACTTTCTTCAAGACTTTGCCGCTTTCGAGCTCGACACGACGCAAGCTGGAGCGGCCTTCTTCCCCAGTACTTTCCAGCAGTTTGCCGTCCATTAGGACGAGACCCTGCGTGAAAGCGTTGCTGTCGTGGGGCCATATATTGGTGATTTGGTAGCCGTATTTCTGCGCCGGAGCGTTCGCGGGAGTTGGGTTGTTGGCGGAATTGCTGTTACTGCCAGTGGACTGGCATTGAAAACAGGACAGCGCCAGGGCAAGCACGACGATGAGCCGTGGTTTGAGCGGTAGTGACATGCTGGCATTCTATCGTTTTTGCGGTTTTTGTGCCTTTTGCGGCTAGTCGGAAATGACGACGGGGTTGTCCTGGCGCCGTTTTTCGACATATGTAGCGAGCCGTTCGCGGTCTGCGTCAGACATCTGGTGAATATTCACACCCAGCAGCCATTTCTTCTTCCCTTCCTCTCCGGCGCGCTCGGACGTAACCATCTTGACAACGGCTTCGACCGCTCCTTCAGGCAGGTCGACGCGGACAAACAGGAGTCCGCCGATGCGGGATAAATCGGCTTCGGAAAATCGAGTGCCGACGAGGGAAAGCATCATTCCGAATTTGCTGATCGTTTCGCAATGACCTCGCGATGGCTGGGAATATGAGACCTTCCCGGCCTGAGCGTTTCCGTCGATCAGGGATATGGCAGCAGACAGGTGGGCGTTAAAACGCGGGCCACGACGGCGGTTTTGCACCTGTTTTGGCTTCTCGGACGGCGTTCGTTGATGTGTGCTGAGGGGGTCGAAGCCCTTGAAAACGAGTCCACAGTTGTTACAAAGCAGTTTGTGCAACCCGAAGATTCGTATAAAGAAGACCGCATCGTCATAATCGCGCTGGATCCGCTCGCTCTGGCACCTTGGACACTGCATACCGGTCCATTCTAGCAGGGAGAACAAGTCTAATTTGAAGGACAGAAAACATTACGCGCCCTTTTGATCGAGCTTTCGTGCATCCTCCTGGGCACGTCGTTCGTAGATCACCGGCAATGGAAGCAATCAATCTACTCGGATCGACAATGGGCCTCGGTTTGGTGTCGGGGCTGAATCTCTATGCTACTGTTCTCACTGTCGGCCTCGGACTTCGCCTCGGGCTGATCACGCTCACTCCGGAGACGTCCGGGCTGGCGGTTCTTTCGAATCCTTACGTTTTGATCGCGGCGGGCGTGATTTATCTGATCGAGTTTTTCGCCGACAAAATTCCGTGGGTCGATAGCATTTGGGATAGTGTTCATACATTTATTCGTCCGCTCGGCGCGGCGGTGATTGGTGCGACTGCCATCGGCGCTGTTGAGCCGCAAACCGCGGTTATCGCAGCTCTCTGCGCGGGCGTGTCGCTTTCTGGTCATTCAGTGAAGGCCGGAACACGATTGCTCGCGAATCATAGTCCAGAGCCGTTTTCCAATATCGCACTCAGTTTGGTTGAAGATTTTCTAGTCGTGATTGGTAGTTGGCTGGCGCTGAGTCATCCCGCAATCATGGTGACGATCGTGGCGATTTTCCTGATCGCGTTCATTTGGTTCGCGCCGAAGGCCTTCCGGTTGATGAGAGTTGAATATCTTGCGTCGCTGGCGCTGCTGAAGAAGTTCTACTTGCTGGCAAAGCAGTATGTTCAGAGTTTTGGGCAGCGCCGACGGTTGGCGACGGTTGGTGCAGAGTTTAGTGTGCCGGTCGATGTGGCCGGTGGGAGTGCAGCGGTTGATGATGGAAGTGATGACGACGTTCCCGAGCACATCCTGCGTCGCCTCGATAACAAAGCACGAGGCCGGCGATTTTTCATTCGCTGCACGGCAGGAAAAGGTGTGAAGAAGCTGCGGCACTCGGTGGGTTATCTTCAGATCGATGATGAGAGTCTGGTGTTTGTGACGAAGCGGATGTTTCGCGTGCGCGATCATCAGATTGAGCGAAGCACGATTGAAGATATTCAGTTCAAGAAGCGGCTTCTGGTTGATCGACTGATTATTCGCACTGGGGGAAAGCAGCAGCAGTTCTACTTCTTCAAGGACGTCGCAAATCGTGGCAGCCGCGCTTACGAGATCTTGCAGGTGCACAAGAAGCAGCAGTGAGCGTTCATCTAAAGATGAATCCCTCTCGAAATGGATCTTCGGGATCGAAGTAGAACTCGTTGCGCCCGGTGATTGATGCTGTGCCGCTCACTTCGGGAATGACCGCGTCGTAGGATCCAAACTTCGTCACTTCTACAACCTCAACCGACATCGTACTGCCGAGAATACTCTCAATCGTTACGCGCTCATTCAAACCCAGCTCGCCCTTTGCGAAGTGCAAAGCTGCACGTGCGCTCGCGCCGCTGCCGGTTGCCGAGCGATCGAGTTCGCCATCGGCAAAGATGCAGGCGTTGCGGCTGTGATGCGAAGGATCGAGCGCAGGTGCGGTGAATATCGTGCCGTAGAGAAAGCTCAAGTGGTCTTCAAACGGATGTTTGATCGGAAAGTTATTCATCACTGCGCGTTTGATACGGCGGCCGTGATCGATGATCCGATCGAAGTGTTCAGGGGTGAGTTGCAGTCCAACGGCCTGTGCGTTTACGAAAACGTAAAAGGCGCCACCATAAGCAACATCAAACTCGATGTGTCCGATTCCCTCAACGTCGACTTGCTGCTCGCGCAAGTAAAGAAATGAAGGAACGTTGCGAAAAGAAGTTTCTGTCACCTTGCCATCGGAAACAGAAGCACGCGCGAGAATCCTTCCCGCGGGCACGTTGAAAACTATTTCGTGCCTGTCGACCAATTGTGTCTCGACGACGAGTTTCGTGAGCGCGATGATCGCGTGCCCGCACATCGGGCTGTAGCCTTCGTTGTGCAGAAAGAAGACGTCGAAATCAGCGTCAGCGGATGAAGTGATGACGGCGCCGTACATATCTGCATGACCGCGCGGCTCCCACATCAGACCCGTGCGCAAATGATCGTAGTGATCGCGAAAGTAACGTCGCTTTTCGAGTACGGTCCGGCCTTCGATCGGCGGCAACCCATCGACGATGACGCGCAACGGCTCGCCGCCGGTATGCATGTCGATGGTGGTAATGCGTTGCCAGTGTTCAGGCGGCCGCCACGCAGTGAGCTGCTTCATCGATAGAGAATCTTAGCCGCGGATGACGCAGATTAAAAACGCGGATTGCTTTACAGTGTTATACTAGGTACGCCTATGCATACCAGTATCGAAGATTATTTTCTCCATCCACCCTCTGGTTCAGCGGCCGCGCGCGCTGCTCAGTTTGGGATAGATCTCACACTCACACTAGGGAACCTGAGACTCACTCCAGAGGAAAGAATCCGCAAACTGGATAGTTTTATTGAAGGTGTCGTCCAACTTAAAAACTCAACCCGCGTGAAGAGCATTGCCAATGTCACTGCCGACCAGGATCATTGAGGCGCCTCTCAGGCTATTAGGTGAATACAAGGTGGATTGCGTGATCGTGGGCGGCGTAGCTGCAGCGAAGCCCGAGTAATGGCCGACGATTCAAAGCACGAAGCTGAGAACTGAACCAAACTCACGCTGTTTCAGTTGGCCTCAGCTTGTTTGACCAGAGCCAGTGAAGGCCATACCAGAAGAAGAAACTGAGGACGTAGCCAATTAGGACCTTAGGGGTGTTGAAGGTTGGGTCCGTCAACCCGACTATCAGGGTGAGGGCGATCGCCGGGACAAAACTCACGATCAGGAATGTCCAGAGGGCGACGCGCAGTGGTCTAAATCTGGTGAACTTTACCAGCAGAAACACAATCAAATTTCCCAATATGCCGGTGAACGCGAGCGCGTCGAGCAAGTGGCCGAAGAGGAGAATCGACGAGACCTGGTGAGATCTGCCGTAGCTCAGTAGCAGCAAGGCCGCAAGGATTATCAAGACACATCCGCCAATCGCGAAGAGGTCCGTGCGCAGGTTACGCATAAAGTTTTTCTCCTTCTTTATCTTTTCCAGATGTTCGAGAGGCGCCGTACGAACGAGATCGATCAGCGTGCGAAGCCAGATTCGCGTACGCGCCGGCGCGGTGCGCGCGTCTCGCTGGCAATCCAGGAGCAGAAGGACCATCTGCGATCCATATTCCCGCCGAAACTCTCGCGGATATGCGCGCAGCAGGATCGTATAGATCGAGAGAAACCACCCGGCATCCTTGCTTAGACTTTTACTCATCTGGTCCGTGGTAACAGCTTCTTTGCGCGCGCAGATCTCACCATCTGCTCCAGACGTTGCGCTTCGGCAGTCGCAACGCGAAAGCCAAAATCAGTCAGGCGATAATACCGGCGGCGCTCGTCGTCGAGCTCCGGATCGGGGCGCTCCTCGAGCTCTTCGATTAGACCGTCGGCCATCATGCGCTTGATCGATCCGTAGAGCGTGCCGGGGCCCAGCTTCACGTTTCCACTCGTGCGCTCATCGACTTCACGCATGATGTGATAGCCGTGACGCTCCTTGTCAGCCAGTGCCAGCAAGATGTGGAACATGGCCGGAGTCAGGGGCAGAAACTCCTCTGGTCTGCGGGTGGGTGCCTTCACAGATTGTTCTCGGAAATTTATTCAACTATATCGCGCGCCGATATAGTATTCGGACGTGGCGGTATTGTCAATAGATAAAAACACGGATGACGTGGATTAAAAACGCGGATATTATTTCGCCCGAGCATGCCGAAGATAAAACCCATCGACAAACTCGTCACCAAAGCACGCAACCTGCGCGACCATCATCGCGAACGTCACACGCCGAGCGGTTTCGCTTTCGCACTTGCAGACAGCATCGACTATCTCGACCACGCGCACTGGCAAAAAGTGACGCCCGACGGTTCGCTCTTCTTCTCGCCGCGTTACCTGCGCGTGCTCGAAGAAGCAGGACCGGAGAACCTGCGGCAATGTTATGCACTCATCTTTCGTGAGAAAGAACCGGTCGCTGCCGTCGCTGCCCAAACCGTGAGCGTCTCGATCGCGCGTCTGCGCAAATCATCGACCGCGAAGGATCCGCTCAGCCGTCACGAAGAAAAGATGCTCGTCTGCGGCAACCTGCTTTCGTGGGGCATGCACGGCATCTCTTTCGCGCCCAACGTGGACCAGCAACCACTCTGGCCGGCCGTCGCGGAAGCGATCTATCGACTGCGTCGCGTCGACAAGCTGTTTGGCGATACGGCGTTTGTGATGGTCAAAGATATTCCCGATGCTTACGCCTCATCCGCGACGGCGCTCGCGCGCTTCTCGTATCGAGAGCTCGAGACCGAGCCCAACATGGTGCTCGATATCTCGCCACAGTGGAAAAGTTACGACGACTACATGGCGAGTCTAACGTCGAAATATCGCAAACAGGCGAAACAGATCGAGAAGGAAGTGGATGCGGCGGGCTGCACGGTTGCAGAGATCAAGACTGAAGAGATCGCGCGTAACGCCGAACAACTACACGCACTCTATTTGCAGACTCACAAGAATGCGCGTCTGCGGCTCGTGACGCTGCCGGTCGCGTTTCTGCCGACACTGGCTGAGCGACTCGGCGACGACATGCGCTTCACCGTCTTGCGAAGAGATAACGAGTTGCTTGGTTTCGTAACGACGGTCAAAGATGGCGAGACGGCGGTGGGTTATTACATCGGCTTCGATCGTAAAGCGAATAAAGACATTCCGATCTACTTTCGCTTACTGCAGTCAGTGGTGGGCCATGCGATCGCGCTTGGATGTAAACGTCTCTCGCTTGGCCGCACAGCGCTCGAGCCAAAAGCGCGTCTCGGGGCCCGACCCGATCCGATGCGTGTTTGGATACGGCATCGCGTTCCGATGATGAATCTAATCGTGCGTGGGCTGTTGCACACGATTGACGATCACGAAGAACCACCGCAGCGCAATCCATTCAAGTGATGTTAGACAGGATTTACAGAATTGACAGGATTAATCTCACTCCGCACTGCGCACGCCAACTTCATCCAGGTGTCGCAATAGATCCGCTGGATCGTTATAAACGCGGTACGCGCCGGCGCGTTCCAACTCCTCGCGACCGTAACCGCCCGATAGCAACCCAACACCGAGCGCTCGCGCACGTCGCGCCGCGAGCAGATCCCAGATGCTGTCGCCGATCACCACTGAATTCTCGATCGGTACGCCGAGTTTCTCAGCCGCAGCGAGAAATAGATCCGGATCGGGCTTAGCATGGCGCACCATGTCGCGCGTCACGATCGGAACATCCTTCCCGACTCCAAGCATGTCGAGTAACAAGCGCGCACTCTCGTAACGTCCACTCGTCGCGATGGCCCATGGAACTGCCGCCTTAGTCAGATACGACAACAGCTCCTGAGCGCCAGGCAGTGCTCGCACCTGCGACGCGTAGCGTTTGAACGCTTCGCCGTGGACCCGGTGTATTCGCTCAGCCTGTTCCGCCGAAATCGTTTGTCCGGTTTCGCGCGCCAGAGCGTTGACAAACAGACCGCCGCTCATGCCGATCTGGCGATGAATGCGCCACACCGCCAGATGAATCCCGCCCTCTTCCAGCGCCTCGCGCCACGCGAGCACGTGTTGATAAACGCTGTCGACGAGTGTTCCATCGAGATCGAAAAGGAAGGCTTGTTGCGCCTCAGTCGTGCTTTTACTCATAGGTTTATATTAGGATTAACCGCAAAAAGGCACAAAATGCACACAAACATCAAACCATTTCTCGCTTCGTTATGCGTAATTGTGTTGCTGATCGCGTTGACGCTCAGCGCCACTGCGCAAAACACAAGGCTTCCGAACCAGATACTATTCGACGACTTCAGCTACGCCAACAAAGCACAACTCAAAAAGAACGGCTGGATCGTTCGCACTGTCGACGGCTGGCCTGGCGTGCCTGGTGCGAAGTGGCTGGATACAAACGTGACGCTCCTTAAAGATCCGAGTAATGCGAAGAACCGTATCCTGCGCATGACATCTTCGACTGACGGCACTCCCGCGAACACGACGCAAACGCAGATTTGTCATCAACGCAAATACCTTGAAGGCACTTATGCCGCACGCGTTCGGTTCTCCGACGCGCCGATTTCCGGACCCGACGGCGATCAGCTTGTACAAAGCTTCTACACGATCAGCCCCTTAAAAGCGCCGATGGATCCCGACTACAGCGAGCTCGATTGGGAATACCTGCCGAACGGTGGTTGGGGCATCGATGGTCCAACACTCTATTCCACCACGTGGGAGACGTTTAGCCCCGAGCCAAACTGGAAGAAAGACAACGTCTTCAAACAAACGAACGGGAACCAGGGCGGCTGGCATACGCTCATTACTCAGGTCACCGGCGGCAAGGTCACGTATTTCATCGACGGCAAAATGTTCGCCGAGCATGGTGGCGAGTATTATCCCGAAGACACGATGTCGATCAATTTCAATCTCTGGTTCATCCGCGATGGAATGCTCGGCGCGAAAGAGCTTCGCAAATACGAGGAAGACATCGACTGGGTTTTCTTTCAGGCGAGCCTGGGGATGACGCCGGAACAGGTTGAAGCAGCAGTCGCTGGCCTGCGACGAGAGTCGATCAAGTTCCGCGACACAGTGCCGCCGAAAGTTCCGGCGCTCGAGTCGCCCTGTAACTTCTAATTAAGCCTGGCTGCGATTCTTCATCGCGCCGCGAATGTTGAGAAACGCGAGGCAAAGCTGGAGGAAGATGAGCGCGTAAGCGTGATCGTGCAAACCCCAAACGATCCACAGCACGTTGCTCAGCAGAAACACCCAGAACCCCCAGTTGCGCTTGAACTTTTTCTGAGAGCCAACCATCCACGCGGCGATAACTGTAACCACCATCGCCGGCCATTGGAGCGCATCAAGTATGTCCATTGATCTGTGTCACCGGCGCTGATCGCTGACTGGCGAGGATCTGCTGCTCCAACGGATGAACGCAGTTGTCGCACGAACCACATCGCTCTTCTTCCATCTCTTCGTCAAAATAGTCGTGCAACAAACGCCAGCGGCACATTGCACTCTGCCCGTACTGCATCATTCGCTCCAACTTCTCTTTGTTTTTCTCCTTCTGCTCTTCAGATAAACTCTTACCGCCGAGGAAATACTGTTGCGTGCGACGATCTTCGAGTTGATAGAAGAGCGAGCAGAGCGCGGGTTCACCGTCACGACCAGCGCGGCCTGCCTCCTGATAGTACGCTTCGAGTGAGCCAGGCATTTGATAGTGAACGACGAAACGAATGTCAGGCTTATCGATACCCATGCCGAACGCATTCGTCGCCACGATCGTTTTCAGCTCACCGGCCATGAACGCTTCCTGGGTTTGCTTTCGATCGCTCGCCTTCATGCGCCCGTGATACTTCTCGACATTGAAGTCGAAATCCTTCAGCCAATCAGTCAATGCTTCGACTGTTTTGACGGTGGAGCAATAAATGATGCCGCTGCCGTCATGCTCGCGCAGCACTCGCACGAGCTCTGCGTGCTTCTCGAGCTCGTTTGTGACTCGCTTCACTTCAAAGTGAAGATTCGGACGATAGATACCGGTTTTGACGACGCGAAGCTTTCCGATATCAAGTTGCTTTTCGATGTCTGCGGTGACTTCGGGAGTCGCAGTCGCAGTCAACGCCAGAACAGGTGGCGAACCGAGCGACTTCACTGCCGAGCCAAGCGCGAGGTAGGCAGGACGAAAGTCGTGGCCCCATTCCGAAATGCAGTGGGCTTCGTCAATCACGACGAAGTTGATCGTTTGTTGTCGCAACTCCGCGAGAAATTCCGGTGTCGTAAGTCGCTCAGGCGTAACGAAGATGAAGTCGCTGTTCTCGGATTTGATCTGCTCGAGGTTTTCCTCCCGCTCGCTCGTGCTGAGGGCGCTGTTCAGTTGTGAAGCTTCCAAACCGGCGTCTTCCAGCTTGTCGACCTGATCTTTCATCAACGCAATAAGCGGCGAGACGACGACCGTGGTTCCGGGTAGATGCAGTGTCGGTAGCTGGTAACACAGCGACTTCCCTGCTCCGGTTGGCATGATCGCGAGCGTATTCTCGCCTTCGAGAACGTAACGCATGACTTCAGCTTGCCCGGGACGTAGGTTGTCGAGATTGAAGACGTCGCGCAGCGTGCGTTTCATCTTCGTCAATTCGCGTGTGACTTTGGGAACAAGAGCGCTCATAATTTCGAGCCGGCTGCATTCATTCGAAACATTCGCAACCGGTCTTGAGGCTCTTGGCAAGCGTAGTGCCAGCGCAGATGAGTAATCATTCGAACAACATGATTGATGACGAGGTCTTGCAGCAACTTTCGCGCACACCGGGACTGCGTGAGCTTCGTCTGAGCCAGTATCCGGGTGGCGTGACTGATCGCGGTCTGGAAGTTCTACAACACTTGCCCGAGTTGCGTGTGTTTGAAATGTGTTGGCAGAGTGGAATTACTGACAAAGGAATCTCGTATCTCCGCCACTGCGAGCAACTGGAGGAAGTAGATCTGCTGGGCACTCACACGGGCGACGGTGCCATTGCGGCGCTGACGGGAAAGCCAAAGCTACGGAAGTTCAAGACAGGCCGCAACGTTACGGACGAAGGTCTCTCGTTGCTGCACCAGTTTCCGGCTTTCAAGACGTGGGGCGGAGGCGAAGTTGAGTATGGCTTGATGTCTTTCGGCGCCGATCCAACAAATCTCCTGATTGATGGGCCATTCACGCGCATCGCGGCGCTCAGTGGGCTCGACGGGCTATTCGGTTTGAGTTTCTTCCGTCACACGACAAACTTGCGCGGTGACGATCTTCAGTCGCTGGCCGTCTTGCCGAATCTTGGTTTCCTCGGTTGTCCGGGCGATATTTGCGACGACAATGCGATGCGACACATCGCGGCGCTTCCGAACCTTCGCATGCTGATGGGCCAGGGCACGGTTGCGACTGATGCCGGATTCAAACAACTCAGTCAGTCAAAGACGATTGAATACATTTGGGGTCGTGAGTGTCCAAACCTCACCGGCGTGGGCTTCGCAGCGCTTGCAGAAATGCCGGCGTTGAAAGGTTTGGCGGTGAGTTGCAAGTTCGTTGACGATGCCGCTCTCGCCACGCTGTCGAGTTTTCCGGCGCTCAGGGAGCTAATGCCGATGGACGTGAGTGATGACGGGTTTCGTCACGTTGGTCGTTGTCACCAGCTCGAAAGATTGGTGCTTATGTACTGCCGCGACACAACAGACGTTGCCACCGAGCACATCCAGGCTTTGCCAAACCTGAAGAAGTATCACGCAGGATACACACTCATCACCGATCGAAGCCTGGAGATGTTGAGCACGATGCATTCACTTGAAGAGATGTCGTTTGAAGGATGTAAAGGGATCACCGATGCGGGCGTGGCCGCGCTCGCCACTCTTCCGCACCTGCGCGAGCTCTCCGTCGGCGGCTCTCCGGGAATAACACGCACCGGAGTCTCAGCATTCCCAAACCACATTCGCGTCAACTACTCCGCTCATTAAATCAGCCACGAAAAGGCACAAACTCTCTTATGTGCTTTTTGTGCCTTTTGTGGCTTCATTCTCCTTCTTGTGGCGGAGCCACTGATCGATGCTCTCGCGAATGAACTCGCCCATATCCTCAAACTCGCGCGCCGACTTCTCCCAGAACTCCTTGAACTTATTCGAATCGAACGCGAAGCCATACGCACGTTCAAAACGCTTCCCTGATCCCAGCTCGTCTTCGTAATACGCTCCGAGCTGTCGCGAAGCCATTGCCACGACCGTCAACGAGCTGCCCGCCGGCAACGGCTCGAAGATCACACCCACGCCGGGATCCATCTCTTTGAGTCGCGTGAGCACGCGGTTGTACTGCTCAGTGCAAAACGCAGCCGCATCTTCTTTCCCGCCGGTCCACTCCGATTGCAGCGCCATCCGTGACGTGCGTCGCAGCACATTGATCAACTTAACTAATTCTTTCTCTCTCTCCATCGTTACTCCTTACTCACATCCTACGGAAATCGGAACGCACCGCACTCGCGTGCGCCGCGGCCTGCAACCAAAATAAAACCCACGTGCAAACTCCGGCTCATCTGCTTCGAAGTAAGCGAGCAGCTCGCGCGCCGCGATCCGAATCACCTCCGGCGAAGCAGATTCACTCAGCGGCGTAAACAATGGCTTGATCGAAGGCTCGAGCTCGGTCAATCGCGCCAGCACGCGGTTATATTGCGCCACGCAGAACTGCGTCGCGTCAGCACCTGATTTCGTCCACGCTGCATATCCCGCCGCGCGCGCGATCCGTCGCAGGACGTTCAGCAGTTTCACTGTTTCTTTTTCCATCGTGTTCTCCTCGTTAAATCGTTGCTTCAACTTTGGTCCGCAACAGTTTCTTGCCGTGATGAATTCTCCACTTCACGGTCGACAGTGGCACTCCCATAAACGCGGCGATGCGGTCGAGTGGCATCTCGTCGAGAAATCGCAGCCGCAACGGCATCGCATAGTCAGCCGGAAGGCTGTCGAGCGCTTCGATCATCGCTTCGTCACGTTCTTTATCGACGAGCGGTCTGGCAAGCGCCTCGATCTTTTCGAGCAACGCCTCGTCCAAAGCCACGCGCCTGCTCGTGTGCGTCGTTTCACTCTTACTGAAGCGCAAAGCTCGATGACGCGTGATGGCTGACAACCATGCACCAAACTTGCGCGGCTCTTCGATTCCTGGCAGCGCCTTGAAAGCGAGCAGCAGCGAGTCTTGCGCGACGTCTTCGGCGTGATCAGCGCCCACGATTGTCCGGGCTAATCGCACCACCGCCGGGCGGTAACGCACCACGAGCTCTTCAAACGCCTCTAAATTGCCCAGAATCGCCGCGACCACAAGCAGCTCGTCAGGCGACTCAGACGGACTCATCACCACTCCAGGTCTCGGTCAAAACGTCCTTCATTGTGTATAGAGACATGTTACGAGGGAAAAGTTAGGTGAGTTTGGAAATAAATCGTTAAACCATTATGGACGCCCTTCATCCTTCAACGATAGAATCCATGTAGTTCCCAGCGCGCGTCAATCGGCGCATTTAACCCCTTCAAATCCCCAAGGAGCAAGGTGCGCAGTTCGGTGAAAACTTACATTTTGGGATTTGTCGCACTGGCAACAGCCGTGCTGTTGCGCTGGCTGCTCGATCCGTTGATGGGAGATGCGCTGCCGCTGGTCACGCTCTTCGGTGCGGTCGCGGCGGCTGTGTGGCTCGGCGGTTATCGCGTGGCGATTCCGGTTGCGCTTCTCGGCTACGCCGCTTGTCATTACCTGTTCATCGCGCCGCGAGGACAGATGGACTTCACTCGAGTGGCAGATTGGGTCGGATTGATTGCGTACGTTTTCACCTGTTCGCTAATCATCGTTTTCGGCGAAGCGGCACGCGTCGCACACGCACGCGCCGGCCAGCGACAAGAAGTTTTTCGAGTCACGCTGCGAAGCATCGGCGATGCGGTGATCACCACCGATACTGAAGGACGCATCACCTACATCAATGGCGTCGGCGAGACGCTAACAGGCTGGTCGCAACAGGACGCACTCGGCCAGCCACTCGATCGCGTGTTTCACATCGTTAATGAAAGCACGCGTCTGCCGGTCGAGAATCCGGCCACGCGGGCGTTGCAGCAGGGAATAGTTGTCGGTCTTGCAAACCACACGATCCTCATCAAAAAAGACGGCACGGAATGTCCCATCGACGACAGTGCGGCGCCGATCCGTAATGAGGAAGGATACGTTTCGGGCTGCGTTCTGATCTTTCGAGACGTTACTGCGCAGCGTCTCATTGAACGTGGCCGGGCCAATCAACTTCACACCGCACAACTGCTCGCGTCGATCGTCGAATCGTCAAACGACGCGATCATCGGAAAGACACTCGACGGGATCATCCAAAGCTGGAACGCTGCCGCGGAGCAACTCTTCGGTTACACGGCCGAGCAGGCGCTGGGCCAACACATCTCACTCGTGATACCGCCGGAACGTTTGGCAGAAGAAGATCAAATCATCACCAGCTTGAGCGCCGGAAAACGAATCGAGCACTTCGAAACTGAGCGCGTACGCAGTGACGGCCAGCGCATCATCGTTTCACTCACCATCTCGCCGATAAAGGATGAGTCAGGAAACGTCGTCGGCGCGTCGAAGATTGCGCGCGACGTTACCGCTCAGAAGCGTGCCGAAACGGACCGTCAGATGTTTGTCACGCTCGTCGAAAACAGCACCGACTTCATCGGCATCTGCGATCTTGAAGGTATTCCCTTCTTTATCAATCGCGCTGGACTCGAGATGGTTGGTCTGAAGGACATTGAGGAAGCTCGGCAAACGCCGATTCAGGAGTTCTTCTTTCCCGAGGACCAGGCGAAGATCATGAACGAGTTCTTTCCGGAGGTGCTCAACAACGGTCACGGCGAGATCGAGATTCGCTTTCGTCACTTCAAGACCGGCGAGCCTCGCTGGATGGCGTACAAGGTGTTGGCGCTGACGGATGCTGCTAACCAGCCGGTCGCCTTTGCGACTGTCAGCCAGGACGTCACTGAGCGACGGCGTCTTGCGGACGACTTGCGAAGATTAGCGGCCGATCTTTCCGAAGCCGATCGCCGCAAGAATGAGTTTCTCGCCACGCTTGCTCACGAGCTCAGAAATCCACTCGCGCCGATGAGCAACATGCTCGAAGTTGTGAAGCGTGCGAATGGCGACGGCGAAGTTCTCCAGCGCGCGCACGAAACACTCGAGCGCCAGTTAGGACAGATGATCCGGTTGGTCGACGATCTGCTCGACTTGAATCGCATTACTCACGATCGTCTCGAGTTGCGACGCAGTGAGGTTGAGTTGTCGTCAGTGGTTCAGCAGGCAGTTGAAGTGGCGCGTCCGCTCGTCGATTCGGCTGAGCATCATTTAATTATCGACTTGCCCGACGAGCCGATTTACCTTTACGCCGATCGGGCGCGGCTCGCGCAGTTGTTCGGCAACCTGCTCAATAACAGTTGCAAGTACACCAGTCCGGAAGGGATCGTGTCGATTAGTGCGAAGCTCGTTGGCGATGAGGTCGAAGTGACGGTGAAGGACAACGGCGCCGGAATCCCGCCGGACAAGTTAGACAGTATTTTCGACATGTTCATGCAGGTCGATCGCACGTCGGAGCATTCGCAGGGCGGGCTCGGTATCGGACTGACGTTGGTAAAGCGTTTGACTGAGATGCACGGCGGATCGATCGAAGCGCGCAGTGCGGGCGAGGGACAAGGGAGTGAGTTTATTGTGCGTCTGCCGGTGCTGAGTCGCGAGGAGGTTGCAGCGCAGCATGGGCCAGAAGTTGGGTCGGAGTCACAACCGCAGCGGCGCGTGCTTATCGTCGACGACAATCGCGACTCGGCTGATTCGCTGGCGATGCTGATGGAGATCACGGGCAACAAGACGTACATGGCGCATGATGGTGTTGAGGCAGTCGCAGCGGTTGAGAAGTATCGTCCGGAAGTGGTGTTGCTCGACATTGGTTTGCCGGGGATGGATGGCCATGAAGTGTGCCGGCGCGTGCGCGAGCAACCGTGGGGCAAAGACATCGTTGTGATTGCATTGACGGGCTGGGGCCAGGAAGACGATCGCCGCAAGTCCGAGGAGGCCGGGTTCAACGGGCATCTGGTGAAGCCGGTTGATTACGATAAGCTGTTGGAGTTGTTGGCGTCGTTAACATCAATTGTGAAGGAGAAAGTTTCCCCCAATGTCTGAGGAAATCGAGGATTATTACGAGCTGCTTCAAGTAAGTGACGTTGCGGAGCCGGAGACGATCAATCGTGTCTATCGCATGCTGGCGCAGCGTTATCACCCTGATAACCACGAGACGGGAAATGACGCCCGCTTCCGCGCAATCACCGAGGCTTACCAGGTGCTTTCAACGCCTGAGAAGCGCGCGCAATACGACGCCACGAATCAGAAGCGCAAGAAAGATCGCTGGCGATTAGTCTCCGCCGGCGCACAAACGGAGAACGACTTCGAGATGGAACAGGTCGTCCGTCTGACGGTTCTTGAAGCTCTCTATACGAAGCGCCGAGTAGATCCTCAAAACCCCGGCATCTATTTGGTCGAGCTGGAACGCATGATCGGCCGCCCCCGCGAGCACCTTGAATTTACGATCTGGTATCTGAATCAGAAGAAACTCATCAACACCGACGACGCCCGGATGTACCTGACCGCCGATGGGGCGGAGTACTTGGAGGATAGTTATAAGAACAATCTGCAACGCAAGCGGCTACAGTCCGGGAAGGAATAGACCAATTTAGTGTTCATGTAGTGTTTTCCTACTTTGTCGTGTTGCGTGAATTAGTAGTGATGTGAATTCGCTCAGAACGAAAACCACTGGATCCCATCACCCAATCCCGATTATTATTCAAACGTTCTAACCAACTCCCACGTCCTGCTAGATGTTCAGTGCCGAGGTGGCTACTGCTTCTCCATCACACGTCTCACGTGTGCGAAGGTAAATTTGCACAAGCCACAAACCTTAAGCTACACCTGACAAATAGGAGACTATTACTCCAATGGCTGAAGGCGACAGTACCAGTGCACCGCGGAATGAGTTGAAAACAGATTTCGAACTTATTCTTTCGGGCTACCCACAGGCTAGAACTCAAACGTTCGGGAAAGGGCACGAAGTATGGAAACTATTTGAGCGACTGGCGAATAGACTCATATTATTCGCGAATGACCGACATAAATTAAAAGTCAAATGGTCTGTAGGTGCAGGAAACTGGAGCCTAGTTCCTTGGATTGCATTTTTAGATAGTCGAGAAACAACATCAACACAACGCGGAGTCTACCCGGTATTCCTCTTTCGGGAAGACATGTCGGGTGTGTACATCACGTTCAATCAAGGAGTGACGGACTTAATCGAGCAATATGGTACTCCTGAGGGCAGGAGGATTTTGCGAGACCGTGCACAATATTTGGTCAAATATTGTGAAGCCTTAGCTACTCAGGGTTTCTCGATAGACACCAAAATCGATCTTCACACTCGACGTGGCCTCGGAAGAAACTATGAGTTTTCAACTGTGGCGTACAAGCTGTACGTAAAGGGAGCCGTTCCGAACGATGATGTTATCGGAAAGGATTTGCAAGCAGTGCTTCAAGTGTATGATGCGTATTTGAAAGAACAGCCTTTTAAAGAAAACGAAATGCCTGGTGAGATTTTTCCTGTGCCAGAATCACCCAATTCAAAATTTGAGGTAGAAACGGCAATTCACGACGTAATCTCGTACATAGCGGCTAAAGGTTTTAACTACGAGCCTTGGCAGATTGCTCAATACATAACAGCAGTTCGAACAAAACCATTTGTCATTCTCGCAGGTATCTCGGGAACTGGTAAGTCTAAACTTCCAGCTCTCGTAGCAGAAGCAACGGGCGGTGAATCAAGACTTGTTCCGGTTAGACCAGACTGGACAGATAGTGCCGACGTCCTCGGATATACAGATCTCAACGGACACTTCCGCCCTGGATCTGTTCTTGAAATTGCACATCAGGCGAGTGCCAACAGTGACAGATTTTGGACGTGTATTATCGATGAAATGAATCTCGCTCGAGTTGAACAATACTTCGCCGAAGTGCTTAGTCGAATTGAAGCCAGATATAAGGAGACGGGTGGTGGTTATAAGACAAACGCTCTAATTATACAGCCTCTACAGGAGAAAGATGCCGAATGGCGTGACGTTATAATCTCGTCAAATCTAGCAATTGCAGGAACTGTTAACATGGACGAAAGTGCTCATGGTTTTAGTCGCAAAGTATTGGATCGCGCTTTTACCATCGAACTTTCAAATGTTGACCTTGAGCGCTGGGGTAACAACACCGCGGAACCACCAGCTCGTATCTCAACATGGCCCGTAACTTCATGGTATCCGCGGGCTATCATGCTCTCGGAAGTCAAGAATCTAAACGAGGAAGAACGCGAAGAAATGAAACGGGGTATTGCAGCACTTCAAGCGGTGAATAAGTTGCTAATACCAGCCCAGTTGCAGGTTGGTTATAGGACGCGAGACGAAGTTGCCTTCTATCTTCTGCATGCACGGGATATTTCAAATGCCTTTGTAAGTCGAGACGGCAATCGAGTTGATCCTCTAGATCTTGCTTTGCAAATGAAAATCCTTCCCAGAATTGTTGGGGGCAGTTCTGCTGTACGGCGCTGTGTGCTCGGCCTGCTTGGGTGGGCCACCACGGGCATTCCTCTCACAATGGATGAGGAAGTCAGACCAATAATCGACTCTTGGTTGGAAGCAGAGCGCCCCTCATCAATATCTACAGCAAAATATCCACGTCTTGCAGCTCGACTGTGCTTGATGTGGGAACGACTCGAAACTGAAGGCTACACATCGTATTGGTTGTGAGCAATCGTGGCTGACATATTTAGAATCGAAACGGACAAAACGGCTCTAAGCTGGAGTGGCAAGATTTACCCTGACAGGGCTTCCGACGTAATGTCCTTTCCGGGCCGTTTGTTAATCACCCCACACAGGCATGATACTGCGCCTAACATCAAGACGTGGCGAACTGGTTTACCGCCAGAACTTTCCTCTGCTGCCGGGGTACAAATTGGTCCGCGCTTGTATGAAGAGACTTCTTACACTTTATTCCTCAACACTAAGGAAGCAAACAAGATTGAACTTCGGCATCGCGATCCAACGATTCTACAGGGACTCAGCCATTCTTATGACAATCGTGTCGTCCATGGCACATTAAATTTCAAGAGTCAGGTTGGTCGAAGCCAGTTCACAGTTTTAGTAGATGACAAACCTGAATACGATTTTGAAGTAGAAGTCTTTCCCACAAAGCTCGATTACAACGCAGATTATGAGGCGCTGTTGGCGGATGTACAGGATATCTTGGCAGCATTAGTCCTTGAATATTTACAATCGACTTTCAAGCTGGGCTTTACGACGGACTCGATACGATCGACAAAACTTGAGTGGATCACATTGCTCCGACACCTCATCGATGAACTGGAACGCGCTCTCCACTACATAAGCCAACGTCCTCAACATGGTCTCACGCGCAAACGCTTACCAACGAGGATAGATAAACTGAGACGTCCTGATGCCACAATCTTTAAGATGGTCATTCAGGGCAAGGGTATGGGTCCAAAATCCAGAATTGCACCAGGAGTCGTTCTACATACAAAACTTCCTGAACACCGAGCCCAAGTAACGCTTGATACACCTGAACATCGTTGGCTTGCCTCTCAACTAAAACGCATCCGACAACAGCTGGCTCATATCCATACGGAGGAGCGGAGGAGAATTTCTAAGGATCAAGAGTCGAGTCCTCGGCAATCACGTATACTCCAAGAGATCACCGCATTTGAAAATCGAATTGCGGTCTTGCAGAGGTTAGAACCGATTGCTGAAGCAAAAGGCTTGGCCCCAGCTGGTTTCACGTCTCTTAAATTACAAGCCTCGCCAGGATATCGGGAGGCTTATCGATCGTGTTTAATACTAAGTCTGGGACTTCGTGTAGCTGGAGGACCGGTCGGACTCTCAGTAAAACAGATTCATCAATTATACGAGTACTGGTGTTACCTTGCTTTGCTTAAACTCCTTGCAGAAATCACAGGTGAGAGGCTGCCAGTTTCTAAACTACTTTCCATTGAACAAGAGGGTCTTCGTGTTCAGCTGCAAAAAGGAAAATCACAAAAGGTAATATTCCCAATAAAACCAAATCGCAGTGTAGAGCTTACGTACAATCCTCGTTACTCTGGAGATGCATTCATTTTTGCACAACAACCGGATATCATCTTAACACTCCGAGATCCCGCCTGGCCTACTGTACGGCTAGTACTCGACGCAAAGTATCGCATCAGAGCAGACGTGGACTACGTGAAACAACTTGGCTCGCCGGGCCCACCCGATAACGCGATTAACGTACTTCATCGTTACCGGGACGCGATTCTGGAACAAGTAAACGCCAGCGATACTCAATCAGACACTCTTAAGAAGACTGTCATCGAAGGAGTGGCACTTTTTCCTTATCGTGACGTTGAAGACCAATTTCGAAACAGCCGCCTTTGGACAGCGTTGGACCGAGTGGGTATTGGAGCTCTTCCATTCTTACCTAGCGAAACTCGCTACGTACGTGAATGGATGCAAACGGTGTTGCAGAGAGGTGGTTGGTCCACGGCTGAGCGATTCATCCCTTACGTATCACAGACACGCCTTGCAGTCTCGCAAACCGCTGCAACAGAGGCAGTACTTATTGGCGTTCTGCGCCCAAATGCAAAGGACCACCTTGAATGGGTAAAACGGGAGTGCTGCTATTACACACCTCTGAATAGCAGACAACCAAGACAACTAATTGTTCGTTGGATAGGCATTTACTCGCCCGCATCTCTTCGGCCTCCTGGGGCAATTACGCATGTCGCCGTCGTTCGAAATATCGCCGTTAAAGAACGTAGGAAGATTACAACGCCTTGGAGTTCAGACCGAGAGCCCGAGCGATTGTATGTAGTTTATGATCTCGAGGAACTGATTGAACTCAAGAAGCCAATAGAGAATCGCGGACAGCGTGGGTCGAGCGAACGTTTCTCAGTCAATCGGTGGACATCCAGACTTGGCCTACTTCGAGCAAGCAACTTACGGGAGCTATTTCTCGAAACGGAACCGGAATGGAGATTATACGAGGAACTGAAAATCGCAGGCGCTGATTTTACTTTGGTGCCCGGTTCTCCAAAGCTACAAGAGAAAGATGATCCACGAGGTCGAACTTGGTTCGTTGCCAGCAACGTTCAAGTACAATACAGAGGAAGTGCCGGATTCTTAATCAAAACGGCCTCATCTCCCAACGTCTATCAAGCTGATCGCAGAAAGGTTGTGGAACGATTTCTGTCCATCAATCAATTATTACAATAACTCTGTCAATGTCGGCCACCTAAGCACGTTAGAACATGTACAGTTTGTCGAAGGACCATTCGTTAACGGAAGTTACTAATTTGTGTCGATTAAATAAAAGCGAACTACTGGACGCACGCTGTAAGGCCCTCACCAATACTACTTTACCGCCCGAAATTCTCGATGTTTCGGTCTGGTATGGGCATGAACTTGAACAACAGACTGACTGGATAGTGCGGCTAACACACAGCGAGATTGCTGAAGTGGAAGCCGCGGTTCACAAGTTGGAAGAATCGCACTTCCAGCAATCCATTGAACCCACCGCTGAGGACCTACCGCTGCCGAGTCTCGCGCCGAGGTTGCGGGGCGCGCTTGATGAGGTGATGAATGGGCGGGGGTTTGTGCTGATCAGGGGGTTGCCGGTTGAAAGTTGGACCAAACGCCAGGCGGCGATTGCGTTTCTGGTGATTGGGGTGCATCTCGGCAATTTACGGATGCAGAATGCTGAGGGGCATTTGCTCGGGCATGTGAGGGATTTGGGGCGGTCGAGCGACGATCCGAATACGAGGATTTACCAGACGCGCGAACGCCAAACACATCATACTGACTCGTGCGATATCGTTGGTCTGTTATGCTTAAGAACGGCGAAGTCGGGTGGGCTGTCGAGTCTCGTTTCGTCAACAACGATCTTCAATGAGATGCGCCGGCGCAGGCCGGATTTGCTGAACGTCTTGCTGCAACCCATCGAAACCGATCGACGTGGTGAAGTTCCGGAAGGCAGCAAACCGTATTTCAACATTCCCGTCTTCAACTATCACGATGGCTTAGTCTCTGCGATCTACCAGCGACAGTACATCGAGTCGGCGCGGCGCTTTCCGGGTGTCAAACCACTCACGCCGCTCCAGATCGAGGCGCTAGATCTATTCGATCAACTCGCCAACGATCCGAAGCTCAACCTGATGATGGAACTGCAGCCCGGCGACATTCAACTCGTACACAACCACACGATTCTGCACGATCGAACTGCCTTCGAAGACTACCCAGAGCCAGAGCGCAAGAGACACCTGCTGCGACTTTGGCTGGCGCCGCAGGGCGCGCGTCCGCTGCCGGAAGTCTACGCGGAGCGGTTTGGTTCGATTACACCGGGCGATCGCGGCGGCGTTGTGGTCGCAGGCGCGAAGCCCACGATTCCGTTCGAATAACGAATGAGCCTATCCACAATCACACGTCACGGCCCGGAGATCTCGGACGCAATCGTGTCGTTTGATCCCGTCACGCTTCAGCGCAAGCCTGTCAAGAAAGCCGACGTCCTGGTCCAGTTCAGAGAACTTCGCAATCACGAAGCCGTCAGGATCGTCGAGCAGATGCCTGAACAAGACGGCGTCCTGGATCCAGTAGCAGTCGATAAGGTTCTGATCACCTCGCATTGCGAGATGCAACGCATGTCGGAAGAGTTTCAGCATGGCAAGCGCGTCGCCGAGTTGCTGAAACCGATCCTGCAGGCTTTGCGTGAAGGCGGCGTGAAGAACCCGATTCGCATCGTCGACATCGGGTGCGGCACCGGCTTCGTCATTCGTTGGCTGGCGGCGAGCGGATCGCTTGGCGATGATGTTCAATTGATGGGCGTCGATTTCAATGTCGCGTTGCTTAACGAAGCTCAGCGGCTGGCAACGATCGAGAATCTTCGTTGCAAGTTTGAAGTGGCCAATGCCTTTAAACTCGACGAGCCCGCGACCATTTTCATCTCGACCGGCATTCTTCATCACTTTCGCGACGAAGCGCTCAGTTATCTTCTGCAACAACATTGCCGTCCGGAAACGTGCGCATTCGTCCACTTCGATTTTCATAGCTCGCCGATGGCGCCACTCGGATCGTGGCTTTTCCACGCCGTGCGGATGCGCGAGCCTTTAGCGAAACACGACGGCGTGCTCTCCGCGGTGCGCGCACACAAGAGCAGATATTTGTTGGAGGTCACACGCAGCGCGGCGCCGGAGTTTGTCTCCGCAATCTACGGCACACGCTTGTGGCGAATGCCAATCCCAAGAGTCTTTCATTCACTCGTCGGCATTCGCCCGAAATATCGCGATGCCTTTTTAAGCAACATGGGACCGCGCATCGCATCGCTGGGGAAGATCGAATGATTCCTGTCTTCCTCTGGCTGCTGGCCACGATTGATTCCGCGTTTATCGGCTACAGAGAAGCGGCGGGTCGTAATGCGCTGATCGACAAGAGAGCTTACTACCGTCGCGCGCTCATCAGAGGCGCACTCGTGGGCCAGGTCGCTGTTCTGCTCGCCGGTGTGATTACTGCCATCGTGCTCGCCAGCTCAAACGATGCCGGCGCGCTGTTTTCGAAATTGGAATCGGTTGGGGCACGAATGTTGACCGTCTATGTGCCCTACGCGCTCATCCTCCTGATCACATTCCTTGTTCGCGCGTTTCCGTCGGTGGATATCAGAAGTATTACGAGCGTGCTGATATTCGGGCCGTTTACCTTCATTCGCCCGATCGTTGTGCTGGCGGGTGCTGTTTGGGGTGTCGTCGCTGCGCCGGGTACGATCACGATTGCTCTCACTGTGTTGATAGTGTGCCTGATGCTAGGGCTGGGAGGCGCACTCAGTTGGCTAAGATCACGCGGGCTGATTTCCTGAACGATGCCAGAAGGTCCGGAGGTGCGAAAGTATGCGGATGCGCTTGATACAGCGTTAAGCGGTCGTCCGATCGTTTCGCTGGAAGCGCGCACAAAAGAAGCGCGCAAATGGCTACAGACGAACGAGTCACTCCTCGTTGGTCATCGCGTCGAGCGCGTCGTCTCACACGGAAAACACCTGATCGGATACATCGAAGGCGGCTTCTTCTTTCACTCACATCTGATGATGTGGGGACGCTGGCAGACGTTTGGACCCGAGCTGCCGGAAAAAGACAGGCGCGAACGGGCCCGTGTGGTAGTTGAAGGCGCCGCTGCAATCCTGCTTTCCGCGCCGATATTCAATGTCGGTGCAGGTGATCCTTATGACGCAATCGAGATCCTCTCGACGCTTGGTCCAGACGCACTACCTTATCGAGGTCGATTCGATCGTGCGGAGTTTCTGCGTCGACTACTTGCAACCGAACACAAGGATGAGACGGTGGGCGCCGCACTCTTGAATCAGCGCATCGTCGCCGGACTTGGAAACTATTTGCGCGCAGAAATCCTTTTCAACTGCAAGCTGAACCCGTGGCTAACTATCGGCGAGATTTCACAGCGCAATCTGAATTGTTTATTAAAAGCAATTCCGCGTCTCACGCGTGATGCATACGAACGCGGCGCGACGGCTGCTGACGAAGATCGTAAACGGATGGCGAGTGATCCGTCGCTGGTCTACCAACCGGGCCGCGAATACGGCACGCGACACATGGTCTTTCGTCGTACTAACCTGCCGTGTTTGCGCTGTGGCGAGAAGATTCGACAACTCCGGCAAAGGACCAGCCAGGCAGAAGCGGACGAGGAAGAGCGCACGCGGATCGTTTACTTTTGCGCAAAGTGTCAGGGAATTAAGAATCTGTGAAGGGGGCACGCAAAGGCGCAAAGAAGACGCAAAGGCGCAAAGGCGATCAAGTTCCCTCTCAGAGCTCTGTAACTTCGATGGAGGAAATCTTATCGTCCGGCGTCAGTTTGATGGTACACAATGCAGAGCGGCCGATGTCGGTCAACAGGTAACGATACACGCGCACGTTGCTTTCAGTTCGCTGTTCGACCAATTCGCTCGAGTGAATGATTGCCACCGGTAGACTGAAAGCATTCAGGCTCTGTTGGAGCTCTTTGCCCATTCCTGCACGACCGTCAGCCGTGAAGAGTTGTTCATCGATCTTACCCATTAACATTCCCATCAACGCCCGGCGCACTAAAGTCGTTATTCGGCGATCGGTGTCCTGGATCGTCCTCACATCAGGCAGGGCAAACTCGGGATAAAAACTGGCGGCGAGCCCGCGGGCGAATTTGAAATCTCTTGTCTCCCACGAATTGGCAAGAAAGATAAGCGTCAGCTCGGTATCCAGAAAGCGAACGATGAACGACTTGAAGCCTTGCCACGCGCCGCCGTGAAACACCATGCGTCGACCATGAAGATCTGCCAAATGCCACCCAAAACCATAGTCTTTGGTTGTCCTGTCGCTCAGCATTACCGGCGTCCAAAGTTTCTCGCGATTCGACTGTCTGAGAAGCTGATCAGAGTAGAGAGCAGCGTCCCACTTCGCCAGGTCTAAGATTGACAGGTACAACGAGCCATCCGCTGTGGACGATATCCCGCAGCTCGGTTTGGCACGATGTCGTCTTCGGAAATAATTCTCGCCGTCGTCATGCCGAGCGGCTTGAAAATTCGCTCCTGCAAAAAATCTCCGTAGTACTTGCCGGTGATTTTTCTAATGAGAAATCCCAGCGTCGCGTAGCCGATGTTGCTGTAGTTCCAACTAGTGCCCGGGGCGAAATCCAGCGGCGCCTTTTTGAACGACTCGAAATACTGTTCTTCGGTGTAATCGCGACGGAGGTCAATCTCCGCGGGGTAATCACCCATGCCTGAGGTGTGCGTCAGCAGGTGCCGGACGGTGATGTCTTTCCAGGCAGCGGGCGAATCAGGAAAGTATTTGGAGATTTTGTCGTCGAGTGAGAGCTTGTTCTCCTGAATGAGGATCATCACAGCCGCAGCCGTAAACTGCTTGCCGATCGAACCGGACTGAAAAATCGTCGACGGCTTGACCGGCACTTGATGTTCTACATTTGCGAAGCCATAGCTCTTTAGCAGAATGATTTTACCGCGGCGCAGGACTGCCAGAGATACGCCCGGAATTTGATGGGCTATCATCTCTTGTCTGACGAAGCGATCAATTTTCGCTTCAGTCAGGCGATCAGCGCGGCTTAGTTGTTGGCCCAGACATGCAGAGACGGCCAGTAAGATCATTAGACAGGCTCCGACTTGACGGAACTTGTGGCTGGCTCTCATAAAGACCGAAGCATACACCGTTAATTGTGAAAACGTTATTAATTTTGCGCGGGGGGCTTGCCAAAGCGCGGGCCTCGACTAGAATGGGTCGATTTAGAATAACAGCCCAAGCGAGAAATCATGATTGCCGGCATCCGTACAAACGAACTTCGCAAAGTCTTCACCTCGGCGCCGCCACTGGCTGCGGGTGGTGGGTTTGGACCACGTTTCAAAAGTAAGAACCAACCCGCGCGCGAGGTCGTGGCGCTCGACGGGTTGTCGCTCGACGTGAGTGGCGGTGAGATCTTCGGACTGCTTGGTCCAAACGGCGCCGGGAAGTCGACGACAGTCGGCATTCTTACAACGCGTGTGCGGCCCACGAGTGGGCAAGCGTGGATCGGCGACTACGATGTGTGGGCGCAGCAGGTTGAAGTGAAGCGATTGATCGGCGTCGTCGGGCAGCGGCCCAACCTCGACTTCGCGCTTACTGCGCGCGAAATCCTGCTCTTTCACGGCGCGTATTTCGGTATCGACTCGCGCACGCGAACCGCGCGCGCCACAGAGCTGCTCGATCGTTTCAAACTGAGCGACCGCGCCGATCAGTTAGTGCGCGGGTTCTCCGGCGGGATGATGCAACGTCTCTCGATCGCGCGCGCGATGATGCACGATCCGCAGGTGCTCTTTCTCGACGAGCCGAGCGCGGGGCTCGATCCGCAAACGCGATTGCTGCTCTGGGAAATCATTCGTGAATACAACCAGAGTGGCAAGACAATCCTGCTGACGACGCACAACATGGAAGAGGCTGATGCGCTGTGCCAGCGACTCGCCATCATCGATCACGGGCGCAACATCGCACTCGGAACGCCGGCGGAGTTGAAGGCGTCTGTTCCCGGCGGATTTCTTTTGCGGCTGCGATTCGGCACGCATTCGCCGGCACTGTTCGAGCAGCTCAAGGCGCTCCCGGGCGTGAGAGAAGTGCGAGTTGACGATGATGGTGAGAGTAATGCCGACGTTTATGCCGATCGTGGTGGCTCACTCGTATCCGAGATAGCGAATCTCGCGGCGACAACGTCCGTCGAGTTATCGGATGTACATATCTCGGAGCCGAGTCTCGAGAACCTGTTCCTGCATCACACCGGACGGAGCTTGCGCGAATGAACTGGAAAACTTTTGTGGCCCTGCTGTGGCGTGATGCACGCGTCGCGCGACGAAACATTGTTCCATTGCTGCTGCAAACATTTCTGCAACCGATGATGTTCGTGTTTATCTTCGGGCGCGTCATGGTCAGCAGCGGCTACATGCCGACCGCGTACAAAAGCCTTTTGTTGCCGGGCATCATGGCCATCAGCATGGTCTTCACGGGCGTGTGGGCCGTTGCCATGCCATTGATCGCTGAGTTTCAGTTTACTCATGAGATTGAAGATCGACTGCTGTCGCCGATTGGAAACGACTGGATTGCGATCGAGAAAGTTTTGTTCGGCGCTGCGCAGGCAATAGTTGCCGGACTCGGAGTGATACCGGCAGCGTGGGTGTTATTGCGTCCGGGACTTGAATTGAGTCTGCCTTCGCCGTTGACCTTCGCGGTCGTTACACTACTCGTGGCGCTTTTTTCTGCGTGTGGTGGCCTGGCGCTTGGATGCAGTATTGGTCAGACCCAGATCGGATTGATGTTCAGCATGGTGCTGACGCCGATGATCTTCTTCGGTTGCACGTACTACCCCTGGAGCGCGCTTGCAAACTTCCCGATTCTTCAGAAAGTCGTACTTGTAAACCCGCTTGTGTACGCGAGTGAAGGACTACGGGGCTCGCTCGTACCGCAGTTCCCACACCTGCCGATCATCGCTGTCTTGCTGGCGCTGCTGATCTTTGATTCACTGTTGTTGATGGTGGGCCTGCGCCAATTCCGTCATAAAGCAGTGACGTAAGACACGGATGTTTACGAAAATTCTTATCGTAGTTTGTTTCTTTATGATTTCCGCGGATATGGTTCCCGGCAGTCCGCAGAAGAAACGCGCAGCGTTAACTCGTGCAGAAATAATTGAGGCCGAACGAAGGCTGGCGGAGTTGGGTTATTGGACTGGAGCGGTTGATGGACGATTGGATGAAGGAACGGCGTCGGCGTTGATTGCTTTTCAGAAGTGGGAAGGGCGGGAGATTACGGGCAAGCTGACGCTACCAGAGCTCGAGGCGATTCGGAATGGCGTTGCGCCTAAAGCGAGGGATCAGGGATACGAGCATGTTGAAGTGGATGTCGACCGGCAGGTTTTGATGCTCGTTAACGAAGAAGGCGCGGTGAGAGTGCTTCCCGTTTCGACTGGCAGCGACAAACAGTTTATGGACCAGGGCCAGATGAGTGTTGCTTACACGCCGCGGGGTCGCTTCGTTGTTTACGACAAAACTTACGGCTGGGAGAATGGTGATCTGGGATCTGTTTATTACGCGAATTACATCAGTGGCGGCGTGGCGATTCACGGCTATCTGACTGTGCCGACCACGCCGGCGAGTCATGGCTGTATTCGCATACCGATGTTTGCTGCACGTGAGGTGAGCCGCTTACTGCCGGTGGGAACGATCGTGCTGGTCTACGATAAAGTCTCTTTTGTCTCAGCGAAAGAGTGGATTAAAAACCCCAAACTAAAAGACGCCGCCCTCGCGAACGGCGCCCTGCAGTAAACCGCAAGTGTTATTCAATCGGCGGCGGCGGACCTCCCGGCATATGATGGTCCATGCGCATCTTGTGTAGCTGTTCCTGCTGCTCAGGTGTCAAGCGGTTCTTCAGCCGCACGGCCAAACCAATGTGCAAACGTTTGATCTCGCGCTCGACCTCCAGCACCTTGTCGAGTTGCGCGAGCGCCTGCTGCTCGTTCACAGACGTCGATTTCATGGTCTCGTGGAGGGCCTCGGCCTGGTCCTGAAGTTTCCACTGCAAATCCTGAAACGTCACTGTCGCTTTTTGGACCTCTGCGCGCATGAACGCCTTCTGTTCGTCACTGAGATTGAGCTCGCGTGCATGACCCAGGATCATGTCCGGTGGAAACATGAGATGGGCCAACGGATCGGGCGGCTCGGGTGGATGCGGATGGTTTGGGACATTGTCGGCTCCGCGCGCATCCGGCGATTGCGGCGGCTGCGGAGGCTGTTGCGCGGTGACGACTGTGACCAGCAAAAGTGCTGCTGCAAAAACGATAGCGAGCGTTAGTTTCATTGCTTCGACTCCTTTATCACTTCGTTATTCTTCGGTAGAAATTGTTCGAGATCTCTGGCTGACTGATTGAGTTGCGGTAACGAGCTCAGGACAGACACGGCCGGCGAATTCAGCAGGATGTTCGTCGGTGACTGCCAGTTTGAAAGCATCTCAGCCTGACGTATTGCCGTGCGTTCTGTTGGGCGGCGCATGACTCTTCGTGGACGCGCCACGTTTTTTGCGGTAGCAGACAGCAGTTGTTCAGGCTGCTGTACGCGAGGCGCTGAGGTTGTGGGGATGATTTGTGGCGGGATGTGCGCCGTGTGTTCAGTCTGAGACGAGCTGAACCACGATCGCGCTGCGACGAAACTCATGACAACGATAACCACGATCGTGACGAGCACAAATCTCATGGCGAGCGGCGCTCGTGCCGGCACGTTTGCTTCGGCGCCTTGCCACAGCTTCTCGAAACGTGGCGTGCGAGTTTGATTTTCAAGCGATAGTTCAGAGAACAACGCCTGAATTTTCTTTTCGTCTCCACTGAATTCCATAATCCACTCCCTCTCGATCCAGTGATTCACGCAAGCGTTTCTTGCCACGCTCGTAATGTCGGCGCGCGCTACCGATCGAGATATTCATAACCTCCGCGGCTTCGGCTACGCTCAGGTCCTGATAGAAGACCAAGTGCAGCGTCTCGCGTTGACGCTTCGGCAGTTTTGCCAGTGCTTGCTGGAAGCGCCGTTGCAGCTCGGACCACTCCAGTTCAATCTCAGGCTTTGAGCTGGAGTTCTCATCAGTGCTTCCGAGTGTTCGCAGTGAACGCAACACTTGCTTGCGGCGTTCGGTAATGGCTGTCTTTCGAATCACTGCGAACAGCCAGGTTTGCAGCTTGCTCTCACCGCGATAGACGGCCTTGCCCTGAAGTATTTTCAGATAGACCATCTGCAACACTTCCTCGGCGTCGCTGTGATTGTGGCGGCAACAGCTCAGGGCCCAGCCGAAACTGGCCTGATGAAGCTTTTCGAGTTCCGCTTTAAGCTCCGAGATTTCCACTTCTGTGTATTAGTCGCTTAGGCGGTGAGATTGTATGACAGGATGCTAAGAAGTTGCCCAGAAAGCCAGCAGCGCAGGAACCAGCAGCCAGAGCAATCCCTTCACGAGGAAGAAGAGAAAACCCCAAAAACCGAGGCGCTTGATCCACTTAGCCACGGGCATATGATGCTTATCGTACTGGCCTCGATGACACGCTGCAAGAGATTAGGATGCTGGCGATGTTGATTTGAATCTTTCTCTGCGGTTCTCTGCGTATCTCTGCGTCCTCTGCGTTAGAAGGTAACTTAAACGCAGAGAACGCAGAGATACGCAGAGAACCGCAGAGTAAAATTAAGACCCTACCGGAAGCCGATGATAGTTTTCCGACAACCTTTGCGCCTTAGTGAATGTGAGACAGCACAGTAAGAACTGTCCAATACTTTACTTAGCCCCAAAGGAGATTAATTACATGAAAACCAGACTCACATTAACCCTGATCACGCTCGCAGGACTCATCGTATTCGCCGGCTTCGTTCGTGGCGGGAATTCCTCAGCGGCCGCGTTGGCAACTCGAGTTAACCCCCATTATAAAGGCGCTTCAGCTTTCAATCCGGCCGGAGCTGGACCGAATGTGGCTCGTTGTGGAGCATTTCCGGAGAACATCGAGCTCAGCTTCACAGGCCAGGGCATTGATACCGAGGGTGGCTTGAACACCGCCGTCTTTTCCGCGTGCGCCAACATGACCACCAACGTCGTCTCTGATCTGAAGGCGACTGACACTTACGTCGGCAGTGGCGATCAAGTGTTCATCGAAGCGGATTCTTTCGTGCAGGCGATTGACCCGGTTAACTGCACGGCGACGACTGCGCATGCAGTTCCTTTCCGTGTTGCAGGCGGGACGGGAGGTCATGCTGGTGCGAGTGGCCAGGGCCGCTTCAACCTCTATAGCAATTTGACGCCGTGCAACGGCCAGACCCCGCCGGCGTTTGTTTCGTTCGAAGGAATGATCCAGGTCCCGGAGTAATAAAGATTCATTCTCTGAAAAGACAAGATCAAAGCGACCACTCTTGTGATTGAAATCGCGCAGTGAAGCGGTAAATACAAAAGCCCGCGAGAACGACATGCTCTCGCGGGCTTTTGGTTAAATAATCCCGGCGACTTCCTACTCTCCCACGCAGTTTCCCGCGCAGTACCATCGGCTCCAGCAGGCTTAACTTCCGTGTTCGGGATGGGAACGGGTGTGACCCTGCCGACAAAA
>Ga0105247_10000537_pt1 | contig 30788 bp, 22 predicted proteins | sample KBSS24metaG_FD_81519 | JGI IMG/M metagenome (GOLD analysis project Ga0105247, IMG submission 81519) | Switchgrass rhizosphere microbial communities from Kellogg Biological Station, Michigan, USA - KBS S2-4 metaG | ecosystem: Host-associated > Plants > Roots > Rhizosphere > Soil | place...
AGTGGAATGAAGTCAGTGGAATGAAGTCAGTGGAATGAAGTCAGTGGAATGAAGTCAGTGGAATGAAGTCAGTGGAATGAAGTCAGTGGAATGAAGTCAGTGGAATGAAGTCAGTGGAATGAACAAGTAAGAATAGAACAAGTCAGGAAGAGGGGCTTGCCCCCGCTCGTCCAATCCAAGCAACAGCGGGGGCAAGCCCCTCTTCCTGACTTGTTCTCTCCTGACTTGTTCTATTCTTCCTGACTTGTTCTATTCTTACTTGTTCATTCACTGGCTTGTTCATTCCACTGACTTCATTCCACTGACTTGTTCATTCCACTGACTTCGTTCCACTGGCTTGTGGCTTTTGTGGAGGTGTTTACCGGACGACTTTCCAGAGGCGGAGCAGGCTGGGAATAAGGAGCAAAGTGGAGACTGCGCAGGTCAACAAGCACAAGCAGATCATGACGCCAAGCTGCACGTTTGGGGCAATTTCAGACAGCATCAACACGGAAAAACCCGCTGTGATCGAAGCAGCACTGACGCAGACCGCCGGTCCGGTGAACTCGAGCGTGCTCCGCAAAGCCTCGCCCGCAGGCACGCCCTGGCGAAGCCGCTGCCGGTACGCAGTCGTCAAATGGATCGCAAAATCCAATCCGATGCCGAGCGCGATACCCGCAAACATCGAGTTAGCAATTCCCAGCGGCGTACCTGCGAGCGCCAGCGCGCCGAGCACCAGCAGCAGACTGAAAGCGACGGGCAAAATGGCGATCAAACCCATCCGCACCGACCCGAGCAGTATCGTGATGAGAATCAGATCGGTCACCAGCGCCAGCGCAATCGACGACACTTGTCCCTGGACCAGAAGTCGCACCGTCAGGTAGCTGATCCACCCATCGCCGAAAGGCACGATTTTGTGGCCCAACCCCTGGTCCATCGTTTCGCGCTCGGCGGCTCGCAGCACGTTGTCGATGCGGCTGTAGTCAGCGTCACGAATGAAGATCGTAACGCGTGCCAATCGTTGCTCATCGTCAACCCGCTCGCGGAGCGGCGCCTGCGTCGAGTGCGAGAGCACCGTAAGCGCATGCTCAACATCTTCCTGCCGGAGCGGAACGCGTCCAGTGCGCAGCGCTGCACGATAAGCGCCGTAGCTCAAGCCGGCGACGAGTGACGAGTTGGTTCGCACCATGTCGTTGAAGACAGAGCTGACAGCCCCGACATGCGGCACCCTGGCCAGCACCCATTCCAGCGAGCCCAGCGCCGACATACCTTCCTTGCTGTTAAACCATCCTCCGTGCGTTGCGTCGACCATCAGCTCGAGCGCCGTCGTCCCCGCCATCTTCTCGTTGAAGAACCTGTCGCCGCGCACGATGTCGCTCGCGGTTGGCAGGTTCCGGATCCAACTATCGTCGACGCGCAAGCGCGTGGTCGCGACAACAGCACACACCGCGACCAGCAGAGCGCAAACGGCCACGCGTCGCGGAGTCGCCCAGCCAGTCAGCAACCGCAGCACGGACGCGGTGGGACGTCCGCCGAGAGCCTCGCCTTTCGAACGAACAGATGGTTTCAGAAGCGCGAGCAGCGCGGGCAGCAGTGAGAACGTGAACAACGCCGAGAAGACGATCGCAGCAGATCCAAACAGACCGAAGACGCGTAGCGGGTTGAGACTCACAGCCGCCATCGACAGCAGTCCGACAACGGTTGAGACGGCCGTCGTAGCGATCGGGCGAGTGGCGCTACTGAACGCCGCCACAATCGTCTCTTCGACAGACGCGTTTTCGGCGTGTCCTGCCTCGTTGAAGTAATGCCCAAGCGCGTACACGTCATCTGACACGCCAACACAGATGAGAACCACGGGCAGCACCAACGTCGTGACGAACACCGGCTGACCGGTCAAACCCATCAGTCCCGACATCCAGATCAGACTCACTCCGATTTCCGTGAGCGACAGCAGCGCGGGCACGGGATGGCGAAACGACAGAAACAGCATCACGCCGAGGACGGCGATTACGGCAGGAATCAAGCGGGCAAGGTCGCGCGCTGTCGCCTCACCGAGGACGGCCTGCGCCAAAGCCGATCCACTCAGATAGATCGAGTCTTTGCCGGATGACTCGCTCGCGATCAGTGAGCGCGTCTGTTCAAGCAGGCGAAACCGGTCGGCTCCCGGCTGCACCTTCGCGATGATGGCTGCTCCCTTCCCATCGCGCGAGACCAGGACGCCGGTGTCATACGCCCGCCTCGTCACCTCGCGGCGCAGTTGTACGATATTCTCCGAGTTTAACTGGTCTGGTCGGAATAGCGGGCTTGTGTCGACCTTGTCATCAACGAGAGCGATGCGCGGCACGGTGGAGAGACTAACGACGGAATCCGGGACGATTCCCTCAACTCGAGCAAGTCCATCACTCAAGCGAGCGATGCGTTGCAATGTCTCGGGCGTGTATATGCCTGACTCATTGCCAACCCCAATCAACACCAGGTCGCGCAACTCGAAACGCGACGCGGCCCGGTCGCCTTCAGCGAACTGCGGCAGGTTGGAAGGGATTAAGGAGCGGCCGTCGAGCCGGAGTTGAATCCGCGGGATAAATATGAGAGCGCAAACAGTTACAACGCCGGCAATGGTGACGACAAGGCGCGGGTGCCTGACGGAAAACCTCAACAGTCGCGTGATCAGAAACACAGAGCGACCTGTATCCTAAACACGCCACTTTTTCTTGTTCAATCTTGCTAAAGTCCAAAGCGACGGATTAGACGTTAAGTGGTCTGTAAGAGGGCTTCGTTGATGACCCGCTCATTATGTTGCTTCAGGTGCTCTCTCATTTTGTCCGCGGCTTCATCAGGTAATCCCGCCAGCACGGCTTTTACGATCGCTTCATGCTCAGCCGTTATCTTCTCGCGATCCTCAGCGGTTTCCGGATATATCTTGGTTGTCCATTCGTGTAGAGACTGGACGAGGGCCACGCGCTCTTTCGCCTTTCCCTTGGGTCCGCCTAAGCGGGCGATCTCTTCATGAAAACGCTTTCCAATCTCGCGAAATTCATCTCTTGTGGCTGTTTTAATAATGGATCTCGTCCGGTCGACTATGCGCGTCAGTTCGGAACCTGCCGGGCCATTCGTTAACCTTGCAGCCTCCGAAGCAAAATGAGCTTCGCATCTTCGCCTTGTCTCCAGGAGACTTTCGATGTCAGCTTCAGTGATTCCGCGTCGTGTTTGGTTATTGGTTCTCGCCGTTTCCCGCTTTTCGTAGGGCGGCATCATAGGTTCAGATCCAAGCTGGGCAAAATCGTCCTTGCAAGGTCTCCGTGGTCTCCGAACCCACAGCGTTGGATTATCAGACGACCAAACTGGAATTAGCTTGTCTTCGACTCCACGAACCTTTAGCGGCTTAATCTGGCCCTCACCCGCTCCCCTTCTCTCTATCAAATATGTAGGAGCAAATTCAGCGTGTACACAGATACCTTTGGGACGGGCATGGTCCTGGAGGCGTGCGGCGAGATTCAATGGCGATCCAACGTAATCAATTTGGCCTCCAATTCCGTAGTCAAGTTTCCACGCTTCGCCACTTGCCAGGCCGATGCCGAGATCTACATTCAATTTATCGAACGGCGCCAGCCTATCGTTTCTCTCCTCCACCAACTTGTAAAAGTACTCCTGGACAAAACCAAGAATCTCGAGGATCGCAAGCTTGACTCCACTTTTGAGTTGTTCGTCAGCTACGGCGTTGAAGTCCCACAGTATAAGCATTCCATCTCCGAGCCTTTTCCAGAAAGAAGGAAAGATATGCTCGCGAACCGATTTCTGGAACGCGTCTCCTCCCGGGCGACCGCGGTCCAGGTCCCAGGCTTCTCTGAGCACCGCTTGTGGGAAGATCGAAAAGAAATCACCGAGGAGATCGGTGGCAATCCGGCGACCCTTGTTTTGCGCTTTTTCAACCAGATTAGTGAAGCCACGGATGTCAGCGAAACAAGCGGCTACCCGAGTGCGGGTAACTTCGGGTCTATGACCGAGTTCAGCAAAGGATTTGAGCTCCAGCACTTTCTTGAAGCCATGTAGCAGCTTATCGAACTGCATTTCTTCATCGAGTCGGGTTGTCATAATGGTTCCTCCACTGGTAGGGGTTGGTGAGCAGTGGCGAGGCGGACGCGTAGTAACATGCGGTCACGATCCTCAAAGGCGGTTCTTCCGTGCAAAACCCTCTGATTATTGAGAACTAAAAGATCGCCGGAGCGAAGTAAAAGAGATTTGGGCGTGAGTTGTTCTAACTCACGCACTATGTGAGCCACGGCCCACTGCGAGTCAGGCGATAACGAAGTAACTCGGTGGTCCAAAGCAGATACTATGAGATCATGGCGATAGCGAATCTTCCCCTGTCGAGACAAAATCGGCGCGGAGACCCATTCGACAATCGAGTCCAGTCGATCCTTTGTAAACGCTGTCGGCACTTGAAAAGGAAAACGCGTCTCACGAAGCAGGCGGATGCAGCGGCGTCCGTCCGGGCTCTGCGAAAGACTCTCGAGGAGACGTTGCGCGGAAAGCACTTGCGACAATCCACCTCCGTCGGCTGCCGGTTTGTATGCAAACAGCAGAACGTACGTTTCCGGTGAGCGTTTGAAAGCCGAGTCTGTATGGAGCGCCGCGTCTCCGCAGTGTTCAGTGATGGTTGGTGTGTAATCCGAAGGAAGCCCGGACTTTGGGCAGACTTCCCAAACAAGATTCGGTCGATGAGGATCAGCACTGACGGGCCGGCCAATACACGATGCGAAAGCGAGGAGTGCTTGCTTGGACCGAGCTAAATCGAGTTGGGCAAAAGGAAGCTCCTCGACAACGAGTGTAGCAACACCACGTCGCAGAAGTTTATTAATCGTCAGCGCGAGTTGCCAAAGCTCCGGGAAGCACGCCTGTACCGCGGCAGACGATTCCCGAGTTAAAGATCGCCGGTTCGAGTGCGCGGGAAGACGATCGAGAAGATCGTGAATCCGCAGATCACTGTCACGAAGATCTGCTTTAACGTAAACGGGATCATCCCCGTCGGGTAATTGTTGAGTTTCAGTTGTCACTTACCGTTTAGGTGGATGAGGAATATTAGAGACCGTAGGCTTGCATCAGCAGCTCGCCGCGGTTTGGTTGATTGCCGACCGTATAATAGATCTCTACATCCTGACCGAAGTAGCGTCTTATTACGTCACTGCAATTCGAACAAGGAATTCGCTCGGAATACAATTGCTCAATTCGTGCTCCCTGGCCCAAACCCAGTGACCTGTCTCTAAACTGTCCGAGGAGATATTCTTCGGAGTGAGCGCCCGCGGGTAGATTTCCGGCTTCGAGATACACGATTTCTCCGCTCGCGGTTCTGACTCGCGCCACTGCAACGTTGAGACTGCTGAACGCGTCGAGCGTAAGTCCTGCTTGAGTGGCCCTGATTTCTGCCGCTCTTCTAACTAATTCAGCATCGAATGTGGAAGCATAGCTTCTCACACTAGTAACCCGCGGAATGTTAATGCGGCCCACCAGGCCGGAGGCTGTGCGAATAAGCGAGTTTGGCAACGCGGCCTCGACTCTTGAAAGGAGAGCGTTGAGGCGTGTTCGCTCTGCTGCGTTCAGAGCTCCTGATTCGACGCGCTGCATCAAGGCAGCGAATTCAGTCCTTTCGGCCGCACTCAAGACCTCGAGTCCGGATGCGAGCGCCGCCGGCGTGCCGCGTCCAATCAGTGCGAGTATTTTTGGAAACGCGGCCCTTCCCAGTAAACCAACGGCTCTGAACAGTACGCCGCCCACGACCCACAACACGAGCTGTTCAATGCCGAAAGTGGCAAGCATGATTCCGGCGTCTTTCAGCTCACGCTCAGCCTGCTGGAATATGTGCGCGTAAATTTCTCGTCGATTGGGTATGCCGAGCGCGCGTAATTCGTCTTCTTCGCTTCTGCTACTGGGAGGTGGAGCATCAGGAATTCGCTCAAAACTACTGAAGCTCAGTGAATTCCCTTGTCTCGTGTAAACAATCTGCCAGCGACCGCGACCACTCGTGAATACATCGAAGTAGACCGATAGAAAATCGCGAACGTTATAAGCCGAGGTATGGCCGCCTCCACTGCTTCCCTGTTGTTGCTTATTGAAACCGGGAATTATTTCCCTGCCGTTGTTTTCGATGTTGAGGACGACTCTGTTGTATCCCTCGCTGTCTGCGTCGGCCACCGTGTTGGCCAGCACTCTGATGGTGGTATTCGCCTGGCGCTTGATTCTTTGGTCGTCGGTTTCGTTTGGACGTGGTGCTTCAGACGCGTCGGCGGGAATGTGAGCCGGTCCGGTTCGAGCCGGTTGAGCGGCTGTCGTAACAGCACGTGTTCGCGGCAGCGACGCTAGTGCAGCGTCATACGCTCGCTGCTCGATCTCCTGCTCACTTAAGCGACGGTTGAAGCGAATACGGACTCGGATGTTGCGCGTCGCTACCGCCGGGCTTTCGCCTAGCTGACGCGCCGCCGCCATGATTCCGTCGAGACAGTCGTAAACAAAAGCATCCAGGTCGTCAGTATCTTCCTCGGGTGCATTCGTAACAGTCAGATGAACATTCCACAACGGACCTCGTGCAAAAGCGACTACCGTAGTTGTGGTCTGATACGTTCGTCTTTGTACGGAAGGATGAACACCGGTGCTCTGCTGGACCACGTGGGCCAGCTCGTGGGCCAGGAGATGATTGCCCGTAGTCGTGCCGGGCCTGTATTCGCCGGAATTAAAAACGATGTTTTTGCCAACGGTATAAGCCTGGGCATTGACTGCGCTCGCGGAGTCGGCGGCGCCAGGGCCAGTGTGAACTCGAACGCCGGAAAAATCCTGACCGAAACGCGGTTCGAAATAGGCGCGCGCAGTGGAAGATAACGGCGAGCCACCGGCGGTAATGGGCGTGAAGTCTGACGGCAATTCATCTTTCGGCTGAGTCGTGCGAGTTCGCAGGATCCGGAGTGTCGAACGATTTCCCACAGCTCGTTGCAGCCGGTTGCGTACTACAGTTGATTTTGAAGCAGATGTCGCCCTTTTAGAATCCGCCTTGCGGGCTGGTGAAGCTTGGCGAGCTAGGGTACTGGAAGTCATAGACTACAACCTGAGCGAGGTAACCAGTTCCGTGATTTAGGGCGCGAATCATACGCCTGTCCGGGGCTGGTTTCAATAGAAATTCGTCCGCGGATTGACACCCTTCGCCACGTTAAATCGGCGTCCGTCACTTATTGATTCAAGATTGCGAAGCGCTCATTCAAACTGCCCGCAAATAAATGAATGAGGCAAAGCTTTATGAGGGTGATGGTAAGTCTAAACCTCGCAGATATAATGACCGCAACTCGCCCGACAACACAGCAACCTGTGAACGATGAGGCCGATCCGGCTGACCCCAGTCAAGAATCTCACGCCGAACAGATGGAAGACACTAATGAATTGATCGAGTGATGCTTCATCTCTGCGGCTCTCTGCGTAACTCCGCGCTCTCTGTGTTAAAGGGCCATTTCAAACGCAGAGGGCGCAGAGATACGCAGAGGATCGCAGAGTGATTTTTGCAGTCGCGATCGAGATGTCTTAATCTTCAGGTTGATCGTGAGCCAGGAACACAACTCCGAGAGTTTCTACGCCAGGCACCGCTGGTGGCTGCGCTGGTGTTTCTTTTTCTGCGTGTGGACCTTGCTCGGCGTCTCGTTCGCGCTCAGTACTTATCTCGGCGCGCGTCAGGACAACGTCCAGATCTCATGGAAAAGAGCCCTCTCCGGCTACCTCGCTGACTTCTACCTGTGGGGAATGCTGTCGCCATTAATCTTCCTGCTCGCGAGACGATTTGAGCTTCGTAAGAATTTCCCACGAAATCTGTTTATTCATCTGGGCGCCAGTGTAGTGCTCTCTGGTTTTGTGCTTTCGGCGGCGTCGCCCTTAGTCTGGTATCTCGGATACGTAAACACGGTGCGCAATCCCACCCTCGCAATACTCTGGCGCAACAATGCCTTCAGCGCCTATTACTTTCACCAGGGCCTGACTATCTATTGGACCACTCTCGTTGTGGCTCATGCTCTCCACTACTACCGCGGCGTTCGCAAAGGAGAAGCGCAAACCGCCAGACTCACCGCCCAGTTGGCCCAGGCGCAATTGCAAGCTCTGAAGATGCAGATCCATCCGCATTTTCTTTTCAACACGCTCAATTCAATTGCCGCACTGCTGCACAAAGACGTCGAAGCCGCAGACAGAATGATCGCCCGGCTGGGAGATTTTCTCAGACTCACTCTGAAAAGCTCAGACGCAACGATCGTGGATTTTGAACAAGAGTTAGAGTTTCTCAAATGTTATCTCGACATCGAACACATCCGTTTCCAGGATCGTCTAACGGTTGAGATGGACATCGATCCTCAGGCCCTGACGGCCATGGTCCCGAACCTGATCCTGCAGCCGATCGTTGAAAACGCAGTGAAGCACGGAGTGGCGAGACAAACAGATCCCGGACACATCATCATCCGCGCTCGCCGCGAAGGTGAACGACTAATCATGAGAGTAGAGGACAATGGACCGGGACTGAACGTGAAATCAAATGGTTCGGGAATCGGAATCAGCAACACGCGCGCGCGGTTGGAACAGTTCTATGGCACAGACTTCAGTTTTCAAATCGCAAACTCAGCAGAGCGCGGCGCCAGCGTGACGTTAGATATTCCTGCATTTATTGAAGGTGAGTAGCCGGTGCGGATCAAGGCCCTGATTGTTGACGATGAGCCACTCGCGCGCGATCGGATTCGCGAGCTGCTAAAGGACCATCCTGAGGTTGAAGTAATTGCGGAAGCGAGGAATGGACGCGAAGCAATTGATTCGGTTGCGAATCATAATCCGGACCTTGTCTTTCTGGATGTACAGATGCCCGACCTCGATGGGTTCGACGTCCTGCGAAATCTCAATGTTGCGCAACTCCCGGTAATCATTTTTGTGACAGCGTACGACCAGTATGCGTTACGTGCTTTTGATGTTCACGCTGTCGACTATCTGACGAAACCGTTCGATCGAGAACGCTTCGCAGCGGCTGTCGATCAGGCAAAGGTTTTTATGAAAGGGGCGAAAGAATCTGATACCTCACGAATCCTCAACATGCTAGAGGAGCTCAGGGCCGGCGCAAGGTATCTGGAGCGCTTCGCCATCAAGAATGGTGAGACGGTTTTCTTTGTCCGCGCTGAAGATGTCGATGCGATTGAAGCCCAGGGCAACTACGTGCGGCTTAGTCTTGCCGGCTCCTCCCATTTGCTGCGCGACACGCTGAACAACATCGAATCGCAAATCAATCCGCGGAAGTTTGTGCGAATTCATCGACGCACCATCGTCAACATTGATCGGGTTAAGGAAGTGCAAACGTGGGCGCGAGGAGAATATCGTGTCGTGCTGTGCACCGGCGCTCATTACACTCTAAGTCGCGGTTATCGACAGCACTTCGAAAAGTTCATCAAGCTAGGTCCGGAACAGTTCTGATGGCGCAGTCATCATCAACCTGACGCGTTACGTCACGCCGGATCGATGCTCATCACATATTGATTCACTTCTCAGAGATCGGAAGTCAGACTAAGCGAGTCAGTCAGTAGTCTGAATTGCAGATCTTTGTGTGACCCCCGCACTGGCATTGTGTGTTGTGGCGAAAAGAGGCCTTCAACTCACGGAGACGTGCGAGTCGGGGGTCGCACAAAGAAATCTTCTCTGCGTTCTCGGCGTATCTCTGCGCTCTCTGCGTTTGAGTTGCCGTTTTAACGCAGAGAACGCTGAGATACGCCGAGAACGCAGAGAAAAAATTATTCAAATGACCAACAACAGTGTGCGTGCCCGTGCCATCACCACCATTCCTTTGGGTGGTCTACTCATTGGTCTGTTTGATCTGATATTTGCTTTCACTTTTTATGGCTTGATTCTGGGTGTTCCGCTACTGAGGATTTTTCAGACTGTAGCTGGTGGAGTGCTTGGCAGACCAAGAGCGTATGCGGGTGGAGTACCGACTTTTTTACTCGGCATCGTGCTTCATTTTGTAGTGGCAACCTGCATTGCAACTGTTTACTATCTCGCGACCCTTGTATTGCCGGTTCTGATCCGCCATCCAGTTGTTAGTGGATTGATTTATGGAGTGGTGGCGTACTTTGGGATGAAGTACATCGTCACCCCGCTCTCAGCCATCGGCGCGAGAGGGACGCTGCCGCGCCTGCCAATTCTCATCACGGAACTGATCGGACACGCGCTCCTGGTAGGATTGCCAGTCGCACTCGTCGCTCGCCGATCTGCCGGATAACAAGTTCAATTATTCGCATCTGTTTTTTGTAAAAATGGGATCGGTCGATCCCATAACTGAACTCCTGACGCGCCGCAAACCTCAACCCATCCTCAAAAATTCGGGACTTTTACATTGACCATGCCGTGGCACGCTCTTTGACAATGTTCGGACCACCTCGAGGTGTAACTAAAGATGCAACAACTGATTCAGGATTTGCGCTACGCAGTGCGCGGACTCGTCAAGAGACCGGGCTTCACCATTATTGCAGTGATGACCCTGGCGCTCGGTATCGGTGCAAACAGTGCCATCTTCAGCGTCGTCGATGGCGTCCTGCTGCGCTCTCTGCCCTTGCCAGACTCGAAGTCACTTTACGCCGTGCACATGGGCGTCGCCAGTTTCAACCGCTACGACGGTCCACTCTCGTACCCCGAGTATCAGGACGTGGTCCAGCAAACGCGCAGCTTTCAAAACATTGGCGCCTGGGTTGACAGTGACGCGAATCTGTCCGACGGCGTGAAGCCCGAGCGCGCGATGTTGCGGATCGTGCTGCCCTCGCTCCTCCCAACGCTCGGAGTGGAGCCGGTGCGCGGCCGCAATTTTCTGCCCGAGGAAACTACGAAGGGACGCGATCACGTGGCGCTGCTCTCGTATGGTCTCTGGCAGCGGAAATTCAGTGGCAATGAAGATGTGATCGGCAAGTCAGTCTACCTCGACAATGTCGACTATCAGATCGTCGGTATCCTGCCGCACGACTTCCAGTTTGAGAAACCCGTCGATCTTTGGGTTCCGCTCACGACGACTGATCCGGAAATCAACGTGCGCAATGCGCATTTCCTGAGCGTGATCGCGCGCCTGCGTCCCGGCGTAACGGAGAAAAGTGTCGCTGCCGATCTGAGCGCGGTTGCGAAGTATGAGAGCGACAATTTTCCTGACATGTTCCCGCCCAGCGCCGGATTCGATTTTCGCGCGCGGCCGTATCTCGACGACATCGTTGGCGACATCCGTCTGCCACTCTACGTTCTTCTGGCCGCCGTCGGCTTCGTGCTGCTGATCGCCTGCACCAATGTCGCCAACCTGCTATTAGCCAAGGCTGCGCCACGTCAGCGCGAGATCGCTCTTCGCACCGCGCTTGGCGCGCGCAGGTGGCATCTAATGCGCCAGCTCTTAACCGAAAGCATTCTGCTCGCGATTATCGCAGGCGGGATCGGTGTGTTGCTGGCCACTTGGGGTACCTCTGCGCTGGTCGCGCTCAGTCCGGATTCGCTGCCACGCGCTCGCGAAATCGGTTTTGACTGGCGTGTGCTGGCGTTTACCAGCGTCATTGCCTTGACGACCGGCATCGTCTTCGGGCTTTTGCCGGCTATTTGGGGACCACGAGTTGATCTCACTGATGCGCTCAAAGAAGGAAGCCGGGGTTCAACCAGCGGCGGCGGACGTTTGCGCAAAATGCTGGTGGTGGCCGAGGTCGCGCTCTCACTGATGCTGCTGGTTGGCGCCGGCCTCATGCTGCGCAGCTTCTCTCGTCTGCGCAATGTAAACCCGGGTTTTCGGACAGACCATGCGCTGACGTTGCGCGTCTCGTTGCCGGTTCCGAACAGTCAAATTTCCGCCGCCGACGAAGATCGCTTCATGAGCTTTTACGATCGCGCGCTGGCGAGACTGAGCGAGCTGCCCGGTGTTACTGCTGCCGGAGCTACCAACATGATTCCGCTCGACGGGAATGGCACCGATCGGTTGATCGAAGTCGAAGGCTATGTGCCGCGCGATCAGAGCGACATGCCAGACGCGCAGAATCGCCAGGCCACGCCGGGATTCTTCGCGGCCATGGGCATTCCGCTCGTGCGTGGCCGGCTTATCGAACGAGCCGACGATCAAAAAGCGCCGCGCGTGCTCGTTGTGAACGAGACTTTCTCCAAACGCTTCTTCCCGAACGGCGACGCGATCGGAAAACGCATTCGGCTCGGCAAGCTCACTGCTGAATTTCCGTGGGCCACGATCGTGGGAATCGTCGGCGACGTGCGAGGCTTTGCGCTCGATGAGGCGCCGGAGCCGACCATGTACTGGCCGGTGGCCCAGATCCGGACGACGGCGTCGCTTGCGATTGTTATGCGCACGCAGAGTGATCCGTCCGCGCTCACTTTCGCTGTGCGCGATGCGATCGCCGAGATCGATCGGGCACAACCGATTTACGACATGCAGCCGCTCGATCAACTGGTGGCGAAGTCACTTGGTCAGCGTCGATTCACACTCACGCTCATGGTGTTGTTCGGCGTGATCGCCCTGGTGCTGTCGGCCATCGGCATTTACGGCGTGATGGCTTTCGCAGTCACGCAACGTACGCAGGAGATCGGTATCCGGATGGCGCTCGGGGCGAGTGCAAGGGATGTACTGAAGATGGTAGTCGGATCGGGAATGTTCCTGGCTGCGATCGGTGTGGCCGTGGGACTGATCGGCGCCTTCGCCCTGACACGACTGATGGCCAGTCTCTTATTCGGCGTGTCGCCGACAGACCTCGTGACCTTTGGACTGGTTACGGCGGGTCTGCTGATGGTGGCGCTGCTGGCCTGCTACATCCCGGCGCGGCGCGCAACGAAAGTCGACCCACTGGTGGCGCTGAGATACGAGTAGGATGTCTCTGCGGTTCTCTGCGTATCTCTGCGTTCTCTGCGTTTGAGTTACCGTTTAACGCAGAGAACGCAGAGATACGCAGAGAACCGCAGAGACATCAATAACCGATAGCCAGACCATCTTTGCGTTGGTCGGACGCGCCCATCAGCGTCCGGCTCACCGGGTCGATCATGATTGCCTGACCGCCACCCATCGATGATCTCAATATGCCAGGAGGCGAAGCGCGCACGTGGCCCAGCGCTTTTAGCCGGTCAATCACTGTTGCTCCAAGTTCGTCCTCGAGCAAAACATCTTTCCCGCTCATGTAACGATAGCGCGGCGCATCGATCGCTTGCTGCAATCCCATGCCCAGATCGATGAGGTTGACCAACACCTGAACATGTCCCTGGGGCTGAATGCCGCCACCCATCACACCAAACGACATGAACAGCTTATTATCTTTGAAGACCATCGCCGGAATGATCGTGTGAAAAGGTCGCTTGCCGGGCTCGAGGTGATTAGGGTGGGCACGGTCGAGTGAAAACGAGCTGCCGCGATTCTGAAGTACGATCCCCGTATCGCCGGCGACAATCCCTGATCCAAAAGCGTCGAAAAGACTGTTGATGAACGAGACGGCGTTGCCATCCTTGTCGACGACGGTGAAGTAGGTAGTGTCGCTGCCTCCTTTGAATTCACCCGGAGGTGGCGCATCAAGTGCTTTGTTCGGATCGATGAGGGCGCGTCGTTTGGCCGCGTAGTCTTTCGACAGCAATTCGACAACAGGAACTTTGGAAAAAGCGGGATCGGCGATGTAGCGATTGCGATCGGCGAAGGCAAGTTTGGTTGCTTCAATCAGCGTGTGATAGTAGCGATCAGGTTGTTTACTCAACGCTGCCAGATCGAAACCCTCGAGAATGTTGAGCGTGAGTAATGCAGTCAGACCTTGTGAATTCGGTGGAATTTCATAGACCGTGTAACCGCGATAATTGGTCGAGATCGGTTCTACCCATTCTGATTTTTGCGCGGCCAAATCTGCCAGTGAAAGGTAACCACCGTTCTTCTCGCAGTAGTCAACGATCGCGCGCGCGATTTCACCTTTGTAGAAAGCGTCGCGACCGCCGTGCGCGAGTGTGCGCAGGGTACGAGCGAGGTTCGGTTGCCGGAAGATCTCACCTGCTCGTGGCGCTCTCCCGTCTATCAGATAGTTAGTGGCAGCCGCCTGATTCTTCTTCAACCTTGGCATTTCGGCGTTCCAGTCTTCAGCAGTCTTTTCCATGACTGGAAACCCGTTCTCCGCAGTATCAATGGCGGGAGCGAGCACATCCGCAAGCTTCATGGTCCCATACTTTTCCAATAGCGTTACCCAGCCATCAAAGGCGCCAGGGACAGTGATGCTTTCCATGCCGAACTCCGGCATCTTCGTGATCTTCTTCTTAGCAAAGTAATCAATACTCAGAGCACCCGGTGCGCGCCCACTCGCGTTGAGACCCTTCAGCTCTTTTGTTCTGGACCAGTAAACGAACATGAACGCGTCACCGCCGATGCCGGTCATCATCGGTTCAGTTACGTTGAGCATGGCCGCCATCGCGATCGCTGCATCGACAGCATTGCCACCGCGTTTGAGCACCTCGAGACCCACTTGCGAGGCGAGCGGTTGGCTGCTGGCAACCATTGCATGCCGGCTACGCACCACGGATCGACCCGGTTTTACTTGGGCCAGGGAAACGGCCAGGGGATAAACGCTTGTCATTAACATCAACGTCATCAGCGAAGTTGCAATGTAGATTCGGAACATAACGTGATTCATCTACCCGGTTTCTCCTGGCGATGCAAGAAGCCGGTGAGCCAGGCAATTCCCAAAGGCAGCAACAGTGCGCCCGCCAACCGGTGAATGGTCCCGTAAGCAGCGTAGGATATCCACGGAATTGACGTCCAAATTCGGTTCTCCGATGGTTTCCAGTTGTCGCCTGACGGTATTTCTACGATCGGAATGAACTGGTTAAAGCTGACCCCGAGTACCTGAGTAAAACTCATCGGTGCAGGCGTGGGTTGGCTTATCACCTCTTTCACAACGAATGAGTCAACCGCACCAGAACCGGAGACTATCAAATCCGGCGTGGGCTTCTCTTTGGGAACCAGTGCACCCGGACGAGAAAATACCAAGACGCCCAGAACAATCATGAGAACACTAAATAACAATAAGCGGAACGGACGCACGCCATAGTTTGCGATCAACCAATAACCCGTATCGGAAAGTTTCTTCAATAATCCGAAAACGCCTTTCGTATCGCGCAGTATCCGTTTACTCTCATTGTGTTTTAGTTGAAGATAAACGTCGTCGGCGATCTCGTCGTTGCCGGTTGAGCGTAGAGAACGCTCCAGGAAAAAGTAGGGCTGCCTCCCTTTACTCGTTTTCAGCGCATCCAACAAAACCCTTCCATCGTTCTGATTAGTAAGACTGTAAGAAAAGCCGCTCAGGTCAGCTCCATTGTAAAACCGTATCTCTTGTGCCTGGCCCACCGGTTCTGCGCCGAACTGCAAAGATCCAAAACGCGCATCTCGGAACGACACCTTCCTTTTAAATTGAGCCTGTTTGAGAACAACCGACCCGCCAATCTGAGCCAGATCAAAATCAGTTTGGGCGCCGAAGTAAGCTCCTTCGAAATCGGTCTTCCCACCAATTTTGATCAAGCTGAAATCAACCAGCGCCCGGCTGGTAGGGTGTTCAATAAAGCAGGCTTCAGGAAATAAAGCTCGAATGCCAATGTCAGCGCCCGAAAAAGTCACTGACCTCTCAAATTTAACGGGGCCGGTCTTAATCGTTTCGTGTATAGAGTTATCAAAATACGCAATGCCGCCGACGCATAGTCCTCTAAAACGTGCTCGACCAGAGAAGCGTGCTCCCGTGAACTCGGCATCTCCACCAATCTTTGCCCCGATGAAATTAGCTTCCTTCTCAAAATGTACCACCTGAGGTTTGTGTGGACAGGTGACTACGTTGTCATTGTTTCCATCACTGGCATTGTTGAGACGTTCATCACAAATAGAAGCTCTAAAAAACGCGCCGTTATCGATGCGACAGCGTTCGAAAGTGGCGGTGCCCTCGAACTTGGCTCCATCGAATTCAGCATTTTGCTGAACGTGCGTCATTAAAAAGCGAGCGTTTTTCCTGAACGTCGTTACCAGAAAACTTCCTTTTTGCTCAATACTACGAAAGAGAGCATTGCCACCAATCGTGGCGCGTTCAAAATCAACATCCCTCCTGAAAAAGACTCCCATGAATCGCGCTGAGTCCGAAATGTGTGCGGCCAGGAAAGACGTTTTACCGCCGAAGTATGTTTGTTTGATTTGGGGATCATCTTTGAGACACTCCTTCTGTACTTCGGGATAGCAATTGAACCTCAGGACCGTCTTAACTTGCAGTCGAGTGAAGTCTGCGGACTCTCTAAAATACGTGCCTTGAAACTCGGCTGGTCCAGCCATGGAACAATCCGAAAAATCAACCGGCTTGTCGAACTTCACTGGCTCCCATTTACCTTCGATTTCTTTCGGATTGAACAACACGCACCGGCCAAAGGTCGCGCGCTTGAAACTGACCTTGCCAAAATGTGCGCCATTGGCTTCGAAGTCGTTGTCGACAATGAGATCGCTGAATAATCCGTCGGCGACGTTCGCGCCGGTCAGGTTAAATGTTCCCAGGGCGTGGGCGCCGTTGAGATTCACTCGTTTCGAAAAGTGCGAGCCACTGAAAACCACGGAGCGCTCGAAGATGGTGAGGCTGAGATTTAGTGGAACATTGATCTCCGAATCAGTTATCACCACGGGCTGTGTGAATGTAAGACTGCTGAGGTCCAGTCCTTCATCCGGATCAGTTGAGTTTTCGATGATTACATTTCGCAGCAGGAGTCGCACAGAAACCGGGCCACTCTTGATCAGTTCTTTGAGCCACTGGACTTGTATAGTGCGAACAGCTCGGCCCACCTTGTTCGCGGCTTCAGGCTCGAACCACACCGGTTTGCCGGCTTTTAGTTGCGCCTCAGTATCAGCCGGAGACTGCGGTGGCGAATAGTCTTCGGGTAAATAATGAAGTGATTGGGGGTCGTTCATCTCCGTTGAGAAAGGCGTATTCGAGGTTATGAGGATTGCTTAGCTTGATGCACTCGGACGTTGCTCAGTCTGTGACGCTGGCGCAGTTCCCTGCGTTCCTCCATTGTCCGAAGTGGGATCCTCACATGGCGGATTCATCTGGCCGCCCGTGCCCCCGTTAGCTGGTCGGACGTTCTCTCCGCTTTCCATGTTTCCTTCAAACATCACGGTCTCTCCTTTCGACGGTTAGTTTTTGAGGACTAGTTTGGCGGTAATACTACAGCGTTGATGGTGAAATTTGAAGGGATTCTCGGCGTCCTCTGCGGCTCTCCGCGTTCTCTGCGTTAAATGGAAGTGCAAACGCAGAGAACGCAGAGATACGCCGAGAACCGCAGAGAAAAACCGGGTTACTGCAGTGACACGTCGTCAACTCTGAATATCGTTGGCAACGTGACGTCGTTCGTGCCGCGGAATTGAATCCGCACTGTCTGCCCGGCGAATGAGCTGAGATTGAACGGTCCTCGCAGGACGTACACTCCCGCCGTGCCGCTATTCTGATTACTAAACGTCGCGAGCGTTGCCAGCAGAGTTCCCGTCGTGCTTCGTACTTCAATGAAGAGACGATCGAAAACTGCTGCTCCCGCAGCCTCGTTGGTGGTGATGTTTAGCCAGAACTGTAGATTCGAACAGCCATTACTCGGAACAGTTACCGTTTGGAACAAGGTCCCGGTGGTGCTATTCACTCCGTTAAGGATCATGTAGGCAGTGCCGCTGTGTGGGAATGTTCCCGTGCTGCGGGTTACCTGACCACTGATGGTCCACGGCGTCGTACCGCTCTCGAATCCCGGGTTAACAATCGCGTTCGTACAACCACCTCCAGCGGCGTCCTGTGACACGCTGTGCGTCAAACCCGCAATCGTTAATGAGCCGCTTCTTGCAACCGAAGTGTTTGCGGCGACAGAGTAGGTCACGGTGCCGTTACCAGAACCACTGGCGCCGGACGTGATCGTGATGAACGAGTTGTTGCTCGCAGCGGTCCAATTGCAACCCGCTGTTGTTGACACTGTCACACTTCCTGATCCACCTCCGGCTGCAAAATTCGCGCTGGTCGGATTGATTGAGAAGGAACATGTGCCTCCGCAATCTGCAGGTACGTCAGTGGCGGCAACGTGTGTCGTGCCATCATTGCCGACCGCCGACACGCCCATGCCGTGACGTGCAAACACTGTCCAGATTGCGCAGCGATTTGCTCCGCCATTCAGGTTCTGATCGGCCTGAATGATACCGTCGCGTGCGTTCAGGAATGATGGACGAGTGGGTGTGAACTTCATCCCGTTGAGCACAATACGGTCTGTTATTGCAGCGCCAAGCTGCGTTCGCAGATCCCAAAGAGTTGCTGCCCAGACTTCGCCGTCATTGTGGACCGAAGTGCCGGTGAGGTCTGCGTAAGAATCGTGCACGGCTGCGGCGGGCACAGTATAAGCAGCACGCCGGATGCCGGCCGGATTATTGGTGACGTACTCGCCAACTGCACCATCGTTGTTGATGGTGATGGCCCAGTAGTCAGACCAACCTTCGCCCATTGCGCCTGACTGTGTGCCGCTCAGCGCCGTACTGCCGTTGCCGATCAGCCGGTTTGAAATGCCGTGTCCATATTCATGAAACACAACATCGCCATCAACGGCGCTATCGCGATCAGGATTGGGCGCGGTGAACAGAAACTGTTGCATACGCGGACGCTGACCGTCTGGCGGCGTCGCGAAGTTTGCATTGTTTGTTCCCGAGCCGTCCTGGGCTTCCGCTCGAACTGAATCGTTTCCGGTACCGCCGCGACCGAAGTTGTTTACCTGAAAGTTGCGCGCTGTCTCCGTAAAACCGAGGTTGTACGAGAAGTCGTGCATGATGTTGTTGTAGTAAAAAAGATTCGTCACTACAGCGGCCTGCTGTGTTCTTGGATCGACTGTCGTCGAAAAGGGAAAAGTAAAATCCTGGTTTGCTGCTGAGGCGTGACCAGTCGAGAGCCCGGCGCCGTTGTTGTTGTCGGGTGCGTTGTTGGCGTCTGTATCGAGATAGGCCTCGACGTTGTTGCCGGTGGTTACAGTCGAAGTTCCCATCCAGCCGGCAGTCGTGTTGATGGTGGTGTCTCCGACGAATGAGACGAGTTGGCGTGCGGCTTTGTCAGGTGCTTCGGTGTAAACCGTGCCCTGCGCTTCAAACAGGTAAAGATTGTGACGAAGCAGAAGCTCGCCTGTATAGGCGTCGAGTAGCATCTCATACCACTCTTCCGGGCCGACTTCCGCATAGATGTGCCAGGCCAAACGACTCTCACCGCCGACTCTCACGACATTCTGTTCTGAGAGCACTTCGTCGAGATTCAGATCCAGCGGGTTGGCGAAGCGAGACATTTCCGTCGTTGACTGTCGCGAATAATTCTCGACAAAAGACGGGGCGACCGTTCTACCCGCATGTTCGAACGCTTTCGCGATCGCTCTTGCTTCGCTCATCGCTCCTCTGCGTTTGAGTGGTGGGCCATCGACCAGAAATCCTTCGCGCACGTTGAGTACTTCGCCGTTTTTATTAACGACGACTTGAACCTGTCCTTCAAATACCTTCAGACCATCGACGGTCTGCGTGTAGCTGAGGAAAGTTGTTCCCTGGTCGTTGTCTTCGTTTTCCAGTTTGAGCTCGTCGACACCGGCGCTCGAAAGCGCGAAGAGTGAGTTATGTCGCTCGAGAAACTTTCGGGCGATGTTATCCGCGGTGTCTGATTGTGGTTCTGAAAGAGCGGCACCATCGATGAAGAAGTTCTTCATTGCGCCCGCTTCGTTAACTACTGCGCGGAGATTTGGGGCTTTCTCAACTGCGAGGGACGAACGGAATTGCTCAACTGCCGAAGATCGAGAGCGAGTGCGAGCGTTCTGCGTCGCAGCTTGCTTGCCCGGAGTTGAGCCGAGGTCCATGTCAGTAAACTCGCCACGGTCAGTCAGGCGAACGTCAAAGTTTGGCAGGGCGCGGCCGGCAGATGCTTTTTGAAATCCTATTGAAGTTCGTTGTTGTGCGGCGTCTGACTTCCATAACGGTAAGACTATGGCAGCCGCAGCGACCACAGCGAGCACTGTGAAGATCAAGGTTTTACGAATCATTTGCGCCTCCTTTGGCTTGGGTTGAGGTAAGGCAACACTCGCCCGTTATGATCAGGTGAGAAATGCCCTAGCTTGTCTGTTAACTACTACTGTGAACTATGAGACTTGCACGGGCTGAGTGAACTACGTTGGGAGAATTGTAGGTTTTTTCTGACGCGCGGGACGCACAGGTTAGCAAATTGCTGTGGAGGTGTAAATGCGAATCATTTTGTTGGACCGGTTCAGCTCCACCTTGGAATGAACAAGTCAGAATAGAACAAGTCAGGAAGAAATGAACAAGTCAGGAAGAGGGGCTTGCCCCCGCTCGTCCAATCCAAGCAGCAGCGGGGGCAAGCCCCTCTTCCTGACTTGTTCTATTCTGACTTGCTCTATTCTTCCTGACTTGTTCTATTCTGACTTGTTCATTCCAAGGTAGAGCTGACCCGATCCAAGAGCATCCGCTCAGCGGAAAGCTATCGACATCTCTTCGATTTGCCCGCGCGCATCAGGATTGATTTCGCCGACTGTTTCCAAAAACTTCGGATGCGTCATAGCGGAACCTATGTAGGTCCAACGCTGCGCTTGTCTCTGAATCACGCGGAACTGCTTTTGTTCAGGTTCGCTGAAATTGCGCCCGGCAGCGCGTTGTAGTGCCTGCATGTCAAACTCGACTTGCTGCGGTATTCCGCCGTCGATCAACGCGCCGATCTCAGCGTAGTCGCTGATTCCTTTTTCGATCTCCTTAGCACTACGGTTATCGGTTAGTGCCTGGACCATCAGCGTGTCGAGCTTCGTGTGTTGCGCCTCCTCCACCCAGTGATGACGCAGCAGGCTTTTGAATTGCGGGTCGAGGTCCTCGTCGTCGCGAACGCTGTCGAGATAATGTGCCTGCGTCATCCACTCGATTCCGAGGATGACGAGGGCCACGCCCAGCGGGCTGTGGGACAAAACAGCCTTTCCGATTTCTTCAGGTGGCCCGATCGTTTCGCAGTTGGTGACGAACCCGGCCTTGAACTCCTCCGCAAACTTCCTGAACAACTGAATGTGCTTGGCTTCTTCGCTCGCGAATTGCAAAAGCGCTCGCGTGCGAAAGTCGTCTTCATTTAAATGGGGCCGTACGTGATCGAGCACGAAAGGCAGAATGAACTCCTCGACCACGCCGAAAGTGTAGAGATAGCCGAAGCCGCGAATCTGATTGAGCAGAATCTTTTCCTCTGCGCTGAGAAAATCCAGCGACTCGACCCGCGCCAGCGATTCGGGCATGAACGGTTTGGTGAAATCGAGTCGTTTATCGCCGCCGATGATGTCTTCGATTCGCCAGTTTGCCTTTACCGACGCGGCCAAAGTTTCCTGATAGTTGTAATTAGCTGTGAGCATAAGTCCCTCCTTCAGTCTGTCTCCTCAAAGCATTGCGGCTGTGGCCGCGTTACAACTAGAATCTTGCGCTGCAACCGTCAGGCAGACCATGCTCGTGCGTCCGAAGAAATTGACTCAACGTCCTGCCAGCACGATCAGTTTGCCGCGAGTACGGCATTCTTTGCTGTTAGACCAGACGCGACATGGATGTGTTTTCAGAAATTCTTCGTGGAGTAGTGTTGAAGGGCGCGCTGTACTTCAACGCGGAGTTCTCCGCGCCGTGGGGATTCAACACGCCGCCCGCGCCGGAGCTGGCCCAACTGCTCGCTCAGGACGCGCCGCATCTTGTGATTTATCACTTTGTGGTTGAGGGCTCAGGATTTGTTCGACTCGAAGGCGACCTGCAAATTGAGCTGAAAGCGGGCGATGTGGTCGTCGTGACACATGGCGATTCTCACGAAATGTGTAGCGCGGTCGGCGTTGCCGATAGACTTTCAGACGCAATGAAGGCGAAACTTCGATCGCACGATCTCACGGCGATGCAAGCTGGCGGGGGCGGCGACGTGGCCCGTTTTGTTTGCGGATTTATGGTTTGCGATCCGCTCTTGTGCAGTCCGATTTTCCGCAGTCTGCCGCCGGCCTTCAAAGTTAACCTGCGTACAGATCCTGCCGGTCATTGGCTCGAGAATTTGCTGCTGCATTTGGTGGAGGAAGCTACTTCCGGCCGAGTAGGCAGTGAAGCCGTGCTGGCGAAGATGTCAGAGGCGCTGTTTGTTGACACGTTACGGCGTTATCTCGCCGGCTTGCCGAAACAGGAAGTTGGCTGGCTGGCAGCGGCTCGCGATCCGATTATTGGAAGAAGTTTAATGCTCCTGCATTCGCGCACTGCGCATCCCTGGACGCTGGCCGAGTTAGCGAAGGAAGTCGGGACATCGCGCTCCGCATTGGCGGAACGTTTCACGCGATATCTCGCTGAACCGCCGATGGCCTATCTCATACGATGGCGGCTGCAACTCGCCGCACGTGCGCTCGGTTCGACTTCCCGCGGAGTCGCGGACATCGCCGAAGACGTGGGCTACGAATCTGAAGCCGCCTTCAACCGCGCCTTCAAGCGCGAATTCGGTTCGCCACCCGCGCGTTATCGACGAGAGCAAAGAGCTGACCGAAGGAACATCACCTGACTCAATTCGCGGCCTTGACATTCTCCCGTCCTGGTTATTTACTTAGGCCCCCGAAACAGTCGTTTCAAACTCACTACTTCTCAAAGGAGACTCAAATGAAGAGATGGACTATCGTCTTTGCTGCAACTGTTTTGATCGTTGTAGCAGCTCTGGCTTTTCAAAAGGCAAAAGCCGTAACCTCCGGACCGGCCAAACCTGATCTCATTGTCGATCAAAAACGGCTTCTGCAAAATTGGGTGGTGCGCGACGAAAAGTTATCAGCCAACGCTTGTAGTGTTGAAGAAGGCGGAATTACACCCGGCGAACACAAGCTCATACGCTTCACTGTATCCACGCCCAACATCGGCACTGCTGATTTGGTAGTCGGAGATCCAAATGTTCACTTTGCCAACGGTGATGGACTCTTTGAATTTGCCTCTTGTCACCGGCACTTCCACTTTCGACATTACAGTCTTTACGAATTGATTGATCCGGCAACGGGTCACACCTGGCGTGCAGCCAAGCGTGGCTTTTGCATGATCGACATAGAAAAATTTCAGGAGTTTCCCGGTCCGGCTAACAACGCGCGAAACTATCTGACCTGTGGCGCACCAGCTACCGCAACAGAACCGGCCATTGTGGGCAATCAGGGAATTAGTGTGGGTTGGGCCGATACATATGTGTGGCAGCTTGCGGGCCAGTTTTTCGTTTTGGATGGAGCAGATGGACAGGATCCTGTTCCGCCAGGCACGTACATCATCCGGATCACTGTCAATCCGCCGTTCCTGGCAGCGGCTGGCGAGCCGTGTCCTTTCACGGATCCGGCTGGTTTTTGCCATCAGCTTCCTGAATTGAATTACTTTAACAACGTGAGTGAAATCCAGATTGATATTCCCGATCATCCCGGGAAGCAAGGAGTTGGTCCTCTGAAGGATCAACCACAAGTGACGACCGAGCCGATCGATTAGCTAACGGCTGGTACTTGTTCAGGGGTTCGTTATCGATTTCTTCCGATCGAATCCCTTTACAATTTCAGCTTCGACACGTTGGCGGGATCTTGACGGCTCTGTAGCGTTCGAAGCGAGGAGGGCGTCAACCAACTGAGCCGTTAAGCCGTTGCTTGCTGCAGGCGAAACCGCGCTACGACCACGCTGCGGTGCCTGTAATCACACGACAAATAATCCCGGTTTGCTTCACCTCCCTTTATCAGCCGCCAGCACTTCACGATAAACACGCTCTGTCTCTCTGGCCATGCGTGTCAGTGAGAAGCGTTCTCGCACTGTTGCTTTAGCGTTGTGTCCGAGTCGGGAACGTTCAAGTGGATCTTTGAGTAGGTTGTTGATGGCGGCTGCAAGGGAGTGGTGGTCCCAGGCCGATATGAGTTTTCCATTTAGACCGTCCTCAATGATCTCAAGAGCCCCTGCGGAAGCCGTGGTCACGACTGGTAGCCCTGCGGCCATCGCTTCGACAATCGCAAGGCCGAAAGGTTCGGAGCGAGCTGCGGAAACAAAAACGTCGAGGGACGATAGCATTGCCGCCATGTCGTCACGCCAACCAGCGAAAGTAACGATGCGATTGAGATCCAGTTCTGCTACGAGCTTCTCCAAAGACATCCGGTGCTTCTTCTCGGGAGACTTATCTTCACCGATGACCACAAATTGCACGTCGTGGCGGCGCGCAGAAAGCAGCGCCGCCGCACGTAGAAAAATGTCTTGCCCCTTGATCGGCGCGAGATGGCCCACCGTACCCACGCGGATGGGCATATCAACCCCGCGCGCGCCAAAGCCTTTAAAGGCGTCCGGGTCGACTCCGTTATGAACAACGATGATCTTTGACGACTCGATAACGTCGTTTCGCGCGAGGCTCTCCGCCACAGCGCGAGAGACTGCAATTACGCGGACCGCGTTACTCAGTACGTATTTGTTTATTCCTCGCAAAGAGAAGAGCGCGTGCCGAGTGAGTACAAGCCGGCCACGCAACGCCATTCTTACAGCCATTGACGCCAGGTGATAATCCCTGGCCGCGTGAGCGTGGACAATCTCGATATCGTGCGCGCGTACAAACCCGGCAAGGCCGGCCACGTTCTTCACGTAATTCAGCCGGCTCAGCGGGAAGAACCTCGCCCTGTCCAGGAATGACAATTCGGTCCACAACTTAGAGCCGGTGACGGCCGCTGCGTACACGTCATGGCCAAGATCATTCAGGCCGCGCGAGAGGTCGACTACGTGACGTTCGCCGCCACCAAACGTCGTCAAGGAACACAACTGCAGAATTCTCACTCCAGGTCCTCGGCGTCATCTTGATCGCCCAGTTCAAAAAGGAAAGCAATATAGCGCTCTGCCGCGGCGGCTACTCCGAGCAGGGCTGTCAATTCGGGAGCAGTCTTGGCGCCGCAACCTGCACATACGTGCCGGCCGTCGGCAGTGAAGAGCTCAGGTCCTATGTTTAGCTCCGACGTTTGGCCACAGGCGGCGCAGTCGGAATGGCGTACGTGACGGTTCAGCTTGATGAGCAATCCATGCATTCACCACGTTTAAGCGAAGTGAGGGCAGCAAGTCTGCAAAGTTTCGCCAAAAGTTGCTAAAATTACTAAAGGCGGCAATTAAGCCTTACTGAAACTGCGAAATGTGAGGATGTCGCTCTGATTGGACCACTGGTACCTTATTGCTTCAGTAGTTACTTTCCTTGTGGCATCAACTCACTCGGTCTCCCACTCTGAGTCGACCTTGACTTAGTGTAACCACGATCTCTTCCCGTCTATTCAATAGGAACTTTATCCCGCCGGGACGCAGCAGGTAATGCGCTAGACTTCGCGGACTCAGGCGCTTTTCCATCAATGAACAGGCTAACAGGACTCTCTTGATGGGAGTTGTTGATTTGCTCAGTACCGCAAAATGGCCGCCAATGAAGAAACTGTCTGCACCATAAGGCTTCATGAACCACTGACGTAACGCGCTTGAATGGGCCTCGATATGGGCATCTTCGATTTCACGAGGATCTTCGGCAAAGACCTGATTGTTTACATCAAAGCGGATAACTCTCCGGTAATCCTCAACTCTAATGCGCAACTCGGGAATCCAAAATGTTAGTCCTAATAATGATTGCCTCAGACGTTTCCCAAAATCGTTCGCCGCGTTTACAACTGCATCAAATGGGACGCTTTCGGGTTCTAACTTGATATCTTTAGTGTTAAGAGTAATTTTTGTTGACGGCAGCGACAATGTTGGTTGCAGTTTATGGTCGAATGTGACTTCACTTCCGATTCTCACGGGTAAAATACGCCCGTCCATCTCGACTAAATCTTCGCTCTGTAGCAAAGACTCGTTTTGCCATCGTGTGTCCCGCGTGCGGTAGTAATGTGCGGACGCAAAAGGAATGGCCCACCTGGGGTTGATAGCATCCAGCACCTTTTTATAATTCGTTTTGAGTACGGTTCGAATCTCCTCATCGCTTTTACGTGGACTGTCGATGAACTTAATCGCGTGGTTGAAGTTGTTGAGCACGATATCGACGTTGCCAATTTTGCGTATGAGCAATTTCAAGGCGCCGATGGGGAGATGACAATCGTTATAATTCAGGATCCTGCCTTCGGGTGTCTCGATCAAAAGCATGTTATCGATTCCGGCGGTTGGATATCTCGTTACTTTCATATCGCTTGTTAGCCGTAGTTTCCTGCGCTCGTGCAGCGGCACGATGTTTTGAAAACCAGCCTGTTGCAGCGCCTCACTGATGCGAAAATTCGCCGAGTCGTTGGCAAGTGCGATGATCCCGGGGGAAAGGGCGGCGAGTTGTCTCAGCGTCGGCATGTGCAGATGGTCAGGATGAAAGTGCGAAATCCAAAGGTGGGTGCATGACTTAGCCTTCTGAAGAGCTTGAGGATTGTCATACTGTAGTCCCCAGCCTCCGCCGAAAGCGGTACCTGAAAACCAGGGATCACACAACAGTGATTGTTCGTTGCTCTTTATTATTACGGAAGCGTGGTTCAGGTACTCGATTCGCATTTGTCGGTCGCGGATGCTAAACCGACTAGAGCGAGCCAGTCCTTAAGGAATAGGCGGCGAATTACTAAATAATGCTAAAGATTGCTAAGCCTGCGGCAACGGGCTTAGTTGAATCGCCTGATCAGCACAACATCACTTAGCTGCGGTCCGCTCGAGTAAGCGAGCCGGCGATGATCTTGCGAGAAGGAGAACGTGGATAAGGTTTGATTGGTCAGCTTGATAAGAGGGCTGGGAGGCGCTCCATCGAGTGGCAGCACCCAAATACTCGTGAGCGTGCTGTCTCGGTACCACAGTGAGTCGCCCGCCGGCGCCCACTCCATAATAGAGCCGAAGTTCTTCGGAGCCGGCAGCGTCTTAATAGGTGCACCGCCCTTTGCCGGGATGAAAACGAGGTGACGTTGATCCCGCTGTTTCTGGTTCATGCGGTAATAAGCGAGTAATTTGCCGTCCGGCGAGAAGGTAGGGTGCTGCGAAAACTCCTCAGTCACTGCAACGGGCTGACCACCGCCGATCGGAACTCGGTGTAGTTTCGGAACGTGGTCTTCATTCGCGACGTAAACGACCGACTCACCATCCGGCGAGAATGTCGGCTCGCTATCATAGGTTCCGCGCGTTAGCTGCGTAGGATTGCGCCCGTCGGCGTCAACACGCCAGATGTTATACGCGCGATCACCAGTCGTTCGGCACGATTGGAACACGATGTAACGTCCGTCCGGCGAGACGACTGGCGTGAGGTCTTTATGTGTTGCGTCCGTTAGTTGCTTGAGCCCCGTACCATCGGCGTTAACAGACCAGAGATCCCTCTTGCCACTGTGATCCGAAACATAGATCAGCCGCCCATCGGGCGCCACGGAGAGGCCGTTTTGGCCGTCTTTTCGATCGAGTGTCCCGGCCGTGACCGGAGCGGCGGCCGATGGATTTTCGGCGGGCGCTATCCACAAGCCGGAAGTCGTCTGCCACTGGAGCGCAATCAGCGTGTTGCCGTCGGCGGAGAGACTGATACTGAAATAGTTGTTTAGGTCGTTAGTGATTCTGCGCGCTTCGCCGCCTGCGAGCGGCACCCGCCACACCTGCAGGCGGGGTTCGGCACCCGCAGACTCGTCCCGACCGTTGATGATTAGGGTGCGTCCATCCGGGAGCCAGGCCACGTCTCTGATATTAGTCCAGGAAGATGGAATGAGCGTTGATACCGTTCGATCGGCGAGCGCCACACCGATCACCTTCATGCCTCTCTGTCCACTTTCTTTCGCGATGAGCGAAAAAGCTATCACCTTACCGTCAGGCGACCACGCGGGCGCACCGCGCTGATAGACGCTGTCGCCCGCCTCCCAGTTGAGAAACTCCTCACCGGAGCCATCTACGTTGGCAGCGAACAATCTGGTAGTCACCAGGCCTGATGGCTCAACTTCAGACCGCAGGTAGGCCATCCGTTTGCCGTCCGGCGAGAAGGTGACGCGGCTGTCGGCGCGGATACCGAGTGCTGTCTCAACTCCACCCATTACGGGCATCTTATGAAGTTCGCAACTTGGTTGGCACTTGGAGTAATAGAGCGTGTTGCCGTCACGCGAGAACGAAGGGTCTCTGTAAAAGAGTTTCGCTGGAGGAAAGAGTTGGAGCGGGTTGTTCGTCCCAGCTCGTTGCAGCCACAGGCTCGACATCTCGCCGTTCTGGTCTGAATAAGCGATGCTCTGCCCGTCTGGCGAAACAGCCGCCGAGCGGACACGACCAGTCTGCGTGACTCGGCTTATGTGCATCGATTGGGCCGGGGCTTCTGACTCGCGGGCCTTCTGCGGCCGCAACACTACGTAGAGCAGGAAGGTGGTGAAGACCGCTATCGCCAAAACCGCATACAGCATAAAGCGCCGGAACTGCCACTTTCGGCGTGGCACATTAACAAGAGATGCGTCGACTGATTGAGGCCTCGCCTGCTCTTCATCAGATTTTGGCTTGTCTCCGTTTGTGTCAGGCTCACCAGTTTCTGTGACGGGTGGTGACGGGAGTTCCTTCACCTCAGCGATCAGGCAGTAGCCGCGCCCGGGCACGGTCTGGATGTATGGGTGATTTCCCTTCGTCTCTCCAAGAGCCCGACGCAAAGCAGACATGCGCACGGTGAGATTATTTTCTTCCACTTCAACGTCCGGCCAGACGGCCCCCATAATCTCGCTCTTTTCGACTACCAGTCCGCGTTTACGCACCAGAAGCAGGAGCAGCTCAAATTCCGGCGCGGCCAGAGGCACCGGTTTGCCGTAGCGCGACAAGCGCCTCGCCTGAGGCTCGAGCAGGAACGGGCCGAACTCGTAGTTTAGGTTATCCGGTGCGTTCAAGGCTTCTGTTCGCTACTTGGACATCGTGGGCTTTATAGAAGGATCATGAAACGGATCAAAAGCGCCACTCACGTATCACGGCCGTTATGGGGTGTCAAGTTTTTGCCAGAGTTTCGGATTGTGGGCGACATCGCTATGAAAGAGTATCCACAACTTGGTTTAGTTTGCCTCACCACGTCTGACGCGGTGAGGTATCGTACCATGACACGCAAACGCCTGTTGCAGTTGGCCGAGGTTGAGCAGAAGAGCGCCGTACGTCAACTCTATGCGGAGAATCTTTCGCGTCTTGAGCGAAGAGAGCCGCGCCTGTAGTCGCAGCACGTATCCGCGAAGGTCTCACAAGCGACCGTTACTTGTTCGCACGAGCCACGACGCCTACTTACGATAACGCTCTAGCGGCCGGCTCTCGCAATGCCGGCAAGGTTGCCAGGCTCAATCCGGCGAGACACATGGCTTCCCTGCCACAGCTTCCGACACACCGCTATCACTCACTGGATGAAAGTCACTGGGAACGTTGAGAGCGTTCGGAGCGAAGAACGAGCCGCTAAACCGTTGCAAAATAACAAACTCGCGGTGTAGCATAAGTATACTAAAAACATTCGCCCGCTTGGCTCAGTAATTGGGCTCAAACTCACAACTTTAGCGTTTGCAGTGACTTACAAGACTGAGTTTCAACATTGACCCGAACATTGACGCTAGGTTGGAATTTGACGTCATTCAGCCGTGAGATTCCTCCTCATCCGCCTTGTTGCTGTTCTAGAGAGCCGATCTTACAAAAGCAGCATTGGTCTATCGGTCTCAATGGAAGCCGCACGGATGCGGGTTCTCTTGAGAACGATAAAATCTGGATTCCTCTGAACATGACCGCTTAATCACGACTTGAACCGCAAATAAGAGCGCCCGCAGCCTTTCAACTGCGGGCGCTCATTCTGTTTGTGTCACTTACAAATTTCGTACGATTGGAGACTGACAATGAGATTCTTACTAGGTCTACTCTTAGGCTATAGCATACGCGGCCAAAAGCCGTTGCTTATAGCTACTCTAACTGCGATTGCCTTTGTTACCTTTGTCTGTTTCATAGTGATGCCAGCAATCGGCCTATCACTACTTGCGTTAGATGTTAGGCGCGAACGACTCTCACGACCTCCACAAACATCGGTCCCCGCGCTCATTGGCTTGGATTACAAGACTGCGCAGTTAAAGGTGGGTGATGCGAATCTCCGCATCCGTGTTCTAGCCACTCGATACGACCTCCAGCTTGAACCCGGAATAATAATCGCTCAGACGCCCCAAGGCGGCGAGCGCGTAAATTATGGGACTATGATTGGCGTAACAGTGAGCAACGAAGATCGGGGGAAGAAGGAACTCTCTCCCTAGCGCGGATAGTTTCAATACGTCCAACCTAGAACTAAGCCGCTTTTCTTTCGGGCATTCTGTCACTTCCCTGCCGCCTTTTCTTTCTTAGCTCGGTCTGTAGGAACTCTGATTTCGGCATCCTTGAACATCACTTCAGCAACCGCCAACATGTCTTGAGCCTCTTCAGGGCTTACCGTGAGCTCCCTTTCTAAGTATCGCGCTGAACTGCGCAGGGAACTGAGTTTATTTAACAGACCCGTAAAGCGTGGATCAGTGTTCCCGAGGTGCCCCCACTGGTTAAATCGTGTGCTCACTCTGCCGTGTTTCTTACTCGATAGCATCGACTCGTCATGAAGTAGGAGCACGCCCTTCGCCATAAGTTCCGTCGCGCTGAATAGATTGTCGAGCATAGATCTCAAGTGTCCTTTTGCTAACGACACACTGGCGGCGTCCAAAAACTCGCGTGCGGTACTTAGATGATCTCGACTTCTGCTTGCGTTATAACGAAGATCAAATCTGCCGACCCAACTTCCATTGTG
>Ga0105247_10000538_pt1 | contig 30771 bp, 60 predicted proteins | sample KBSS24metaG_FD_81519 | JGI IMG/M metagenome (GOLD analysis project Ga0105247, IMG submission 81519) | Switchgrass rhizosphere microbial communities from Kellogg Biological Station, Michigan, USA - KBS S2-4 metaG | ecosystem: Host-associated > Plants > Roots > Rhizosphere > Soil | place...
GCGCAGGATATTACCGGGTTCCAGCAGGGTAATATCAATATGACGGGCTTTGGTGAGAATGGCCCGTTCACAAAACCACTGCCCGCCATGGCGCAGCAGCTTGGCGAAAAGTTCAAAGAAGACCCGGTTACGGCGATCTTTACCCTCGCGGGCGCGGGCGCGATGCTCAAAGGCGGCATGGTCGGCACGGGCGTTAGGCTGCGCGACTCGTACATCAAGCAGGCTAACGAGATCGAGTCGCTCGCGGACGAGGGGCCGGTATCCGCCACGACGCCCGAAGGCGAGACCATTTCCACGCAGACGCGCCTTGATGAAGCGCGGGACTTGCGCGCTAAAGCCAAGCTGATTGATGACCACCTGCCGTACAACGTGCGTATCAACAAGCCGCAGCAAAAGCGCAAGGCCGCAGCAGCGCAGCCTTCGGCGCAAGCCGCCCCGGAGCCGCAGGCCGCGCCGAACCTGGACGGAGGGGTGCCCGAGGTAACGGCCGAAAAAGGCTCGCTTACGGGCCTGATCGACCATTCCAGGGCGCTCATTGACGACATCCACGGTGGATTGGATCGCTCGCGAGAGGCCGGAGCCAATATGGCGGCGCTTGAGGCGGCGGCAGAAGGTGGAGAGCCGACGCGCAATGCTAATGCCGAAGGTCCAGCGCCGCAAAAGCCAACTCTTACGCCGATCAACAGCCGCGCCACCTTTAAGAACGCCATCCAGCGCCACTTCGAACTGGACGACGAGCGCACGGGTAGCGCCATGGCGATCGCCGATGCCTACGCCCGCGCCTGGGAGAAATCGACGGGCAAGCCCGCGACGGACTGGTACAAGGAGAATATCGCGGCAGTCGGTCAGGGCTTGGGCGAGGGCGAACTGTGGCAGGGGCATGAACCGGGCGACCTTTACCATGGCAGTTCGAAAGCGTTGCCAGAGGATGGCCCCGGCTTTGCGTACGACCGCCACCAGTCACAAAACCTTTACGGCCCAGGGTTTTACACTACCGACAACCCGAGCATTGCGCAGTCATATACTGCAAAGGGGAGTGGGGATAGCCCCACCCTTTACCGCGTCAAGTGGACAGGCGAAAAGCCGCCTAAGATGCTCGACCTGGAAAAGCCACTGCCGGAAGACGCCGCCAGTATCCTGCGCGCAGCCTATGGTGAATTCGATAGCCCTAAAAACTTAGACCTATCTATGCCGGGTCGGGATGTCTACGGCGAGTTCAAGGGCGCAATGCGCGACAGCGGTCTTGATCGCTACGAGGCGCAAGATGCGATGGATGGAGTAATCCATGATCTTCGCGAGGCAGGCTACGACGGATTCACGCACCAGGGCGGCACGAAGATGGGGGGCGGGAAGGTACTTCACAACGTCTCCATCTTCTTCGACCCTCGCGACGTGGAGACCGGGGCGCACAAACTGAAGTTGTCAAAGGTCGAACCTGATACGCTTAATCAACCCGGCCCTCCTGAAACAGGCAAACCTTACACGTTCAACTTTGCGCGCAATCCAAATAGCGGTGCGCGTTTGGTTAAGGGCGGTGAGTTCGGCCAAAACGCCGAACCGTCAGGCCAATACCTCGTTGAGAGCGATACACCGCCGCAAGGGTGGGAGAGTGGCACAAGGACATTTAAAAACCCGTTAGTCATTGATTTTGGCGACGGATACGGCCAAACTTCCAACTGGAAGAACGCGTTGTCTCGGAAATACGGGGGCAAGACAGGCGAAGCGCTCTCGCGGGCCATTCGGGAAGACGGGCACGACGGCATTATCACGAAGGACAAATACGGCACATCCGAAATTGTTGACCTGCGGGATAAGCCTCTGAACGACCAGCGCCAGGGCCGCAACAAGGGTTCGGTGTCGTTTCTTGAGGATCACCGCGCCATCATTCGCGCTCTGGACAATCCGGACGTGTCCACGGTTGTTCACGAACTCTCGCACATCTTCCGGCGCTCCATCTACCGCGACGGCGTGATCCCGCAGGCGGATATCAAGGTCGTGGAGGACTGGGCTGGGGCGAAGGACGGCAAATGGTCGATCGACGCCGAAGAGAAGTTCGCTCGTGGATTCGAGCGCTATCTTGCCGAAGGCGAAGCGCCATGGGCACCGAAGGAAGTTCAGGACGCCTTCGCCAAGTTCAAGGTGTGGCTGACCGAAATCTACAAGGGTATCACAGGGTCGCCGATCGACGTTAAGCTCACCCCCGAAGTGCGCCGCGCCTTTGACCGGATGCTTGGGCGCGAAGACGAAGGCATGCTCCACGAAGCCGAGCCGCAGAACTGGACGGACAAGGGCGGTGGCGTATGGCACTCTCCGGACGGCAAAGGCCAGATCATCAAGGCCGATGACGGCACCTATACGCGCTACGAACCGGGGAAGACGCCCCAGGACTTCCGATCGCTCAGCGAGGCGCAGGGACTGCCGCACGGCCGCAGTGGCCCCGAGTACGTGGGTTCCCGCAAAGAGAGCAAGCTACGCGGCACACCCGAGCAGAACGCCGAGGCGCGGCAGGTGGCCGAAGCGCGAGGCATGAACCGCAAACCCGTCAAGACCTGGGGCGACACGCAGGCGAACGCCGAACAACTCGGCTTGCAGTACGAGACGATCAAGGACTTGGAACCGGGGCAGATGCCGACCATGGAGAATGGCAAGCATCCCGCCGACGACGACTACCTCAAGTCACTATGGAACCTCTACGCCTACTACCGTGATGAGGTTTCGGACCTGCGCCCGCTTGCGAAGACCGCCGAGCAAAAGGCGGAGCTTGCCGAACTTGAGAAGCGCCGCGATCTGGTTCACGAGCACGCTGACAAGCGGACGGAGATTTGGGGGCGCACCGGCAACAACGCGCTTCAGGCAACGATTGTACCAACCAAATCCGAGCGCGTCATGCAGCTACTTCGAGACGCGCCCAAACTTGAGAACGTGAACCCCGGCGCGAAGCCTGTGCCGGTTCGCGTGAAGAATGGCGCACGCCCCAAGGTGCAGAGCGAGGAGTTGCAGCGGGCGATCAATGCGTACAAGGCGGGCAAGGAGAGCGTTGACACGCTGGCGCAGCCCTCGGACACGCTGTTCCAGGGCAAGAACCCGCAGACGGACACGCCAGAGTTTAAGCGGTGGTTTGGCGAGAGTAAGGTGGTGGATGAGAACGGAGAGCCGAAAGTTGTTTATCACGGGACATTCGCACCTACAGACTTTTCACAGTTCCGTACGGGGCAGGGTATTGGCGCAACAATACAAGATACAGTAGGTGCGCATTTTGGAAGCGCCGAATCCGCAAATGCCCGACTAAAAACTGCGCCCGCAAATAAAGGTGATGTAGGCCGTACATATCCGGTTTATTTGAAGGCCGAAAAACCGCTCACTAAGCCTGACGGATCATATTTCACTGAAGGAGAGATGCGCACCAAACTTAAGTCGATTGCCAAGAAACTCGGAATTGAGAACCCTGGGTTACGAGGCCGTGGGGGTATTGAAGTCCGCGATTACCTGCGCAGTCAAGGGTATGACAGCATTCCCTATCGCAACAGCGTGGAGGACAAAGGGCATACCTCGTGGATATCTCTTGACCCGAGAAACATTAAATCCGCTATCGGCAACCGTGGCACGTTCGACCCAAATGACCCGAACATCCTATTTCAGTCCAAGAACCCAAACGACCCGCTGAACGTCGTCGGCCGCATCCACTACAAGTCCGGGGCGCGTTCCTACGACGACTTCAAAAAGGCGGTCGAAGGCTCTGTCGGCCCTCTTAAGGACGAAGGCGACATGCAGGCTCTCTACGCGCACACCAAGGCCGACTTTGAGGCGGCGCGTCAGGCCAACCGCCAATCGCAGCAGGCGCAGCAAAAGCAGGTTGCGCAAAAGGTGTTCGTAAGCCAACTTGCCACGCGTTACGGCAGCGTGGAGAAAACCTCGCAGTTCGTCAACGAGATCGCGGACCCGAGCGGCGGCAACACGACGCTTAACGCGCTCATCCACGACTTGCCGCTCACCGATGCACAAAAGCGGCTGATCGGGCAGGCCGACGCGAAGGCGATGGGCAGAAGGACGACGACGCCTAACCCGGCGCGCACGGACGCCGCCATTAAGAACCTGCGTAAGATCGTCGCGGACGCGAAGGCGGGCCGCATCTCCTACGACGACCCGGCCGACCAGACGCGTGACTTCCTCGTGCGCGGCCTTGAGCGCGACGATAAGGCGGGGCGGCAGAAGATCGATGACGCCTTACAGGGCGTGGAGCGGGACCAAGCGGGGCAGGTCACATACAAGGGGCGGCAGCAGCTTGCGGAGATCGTAAACCGGATGTCCAAGCAGTCGATGGCCGACAACATCGAGCACTACATCCGGGCGAACCTGCTGTCGAACCCCGCCACGCTGACCAAGATCGCGATCTCACACCTGCTCGCGGCGGCAACCGAAGACCTTGCCGTCCGCAGCGTGGCCGCGCCTGTGGATGCCGCCATTAGCCTTGGCACCAAGCAGCGCAGCGTTGCGCCGCCATCACTCGCAGCCACGGGCCGCGCCGCTCTGAAAGGGCTGCGTGAAGCCCCGCAGGCGGTGGAAACATTCTGGCACGGGGAGAACACCGCGAACCTCGGAGAGCATACGCCGTTTCAGGAACCCGGCAAGACGCTGCACCCCGAGATCAACACGCGCAGTCGCGCCTTCAATGCCGCAATGCGTATGCCGATGCGCTCGCACTCGGCGCTGTACCGCATGATCGGCTCGGCGCTGTATGACCGCGCCTTGCAGGAGGCCGCGTGGATCGAGAGCAAGAAGCCGGGGGCAACCAAGACGGCTGAGGAGTTCTATAACCAGCCGGAACCCGAGATGATGGAGCACGCCCGCGACCAGTACCGGCAGCAGATGTTCGCGAACGACAACGTGGTCAGCCAGGCTGTTCAGGTTCTCAAGAAGCACAAGAACCCGGCGATCAGTACGCCCGCAAGCACGCAACTGCCATTCTCGAAAGTCCCGATTAACATATCCGGCAGAGCGGCGGAATACCACCCGGTCGGCGCAGCCCTGAGCGCCCTCAAGCAGATCATGGGCGTCAAGTTCGGCGGTAAGGCGATGACGGTGGCGGAGCAGGCGAACCTCGCCCGCACGATCGGGCGAGGCGTTACTGGCTACGTCCTCACGGCGCTTGGCTACGAACTGGCGCACCGTCATGTCCTGAACGCGCAGAACGAAGACAAGCACGAATACGGCAGCGTGAACGGGATGGGGCGAAAAACAGATGTGGCGGGCCTCGCGCCCGTGGTTACGCCTGTGCTGTATGGGGCAAACAAATACGAGTCGGACGAAATGCGCAAGAAGGGTTTGACGCCGCCTAGCTGGCTTGAGACGCCGAAGAACTTCCTTGAGGATAACCCCCTGGTTCGAGCGGCGGGCGACGTTCCGGACCTGAAGGAAGGCGGCGACCGATGGGCGAATCAACTCATCGGCAATCTCGTATCCATGGGCATCCCGTATTCGTCGGCCGTGCGCGGTATCGCTGCCCAGACGGACCCGCAGCATGTGGCGCGGTCAAAGGGATCGATCGGCGATGTCGTCAAGGCAGGTATCCCGAAACTGCGCGAGACGCTACCCGTCGCCCTGGACACGCTCGGCAGACCCGTGCCCGAGGCGGGAAACGCGGTCGGCCTGCGCAGCGTGCCACTCGATAGCATCAAGTACACGCCGACGCAGCAGAAAATCCTCGACGCCTGGGAGATGTTGGACGACGTGCAGCGGGACGCCCAGAAGCCCGCGAGAACGCCCGAGGCGCTAGCGCGAAGGCAGTTGATGAACGCCGTTGCGCGGCAGTCGCTCGGCTATCTCGCACAGATGTCGCACTATCGGCAGCAGCTTCTCGTCGGCAACACGAAAGCGCCCATGCCAAAGATGGACCCGCGCATCCTCGACATGGTGATACGCGCCCTGCGGTCGGCGAAAGAAGGCAATGACCCGAACGCCGTTGGGCGCGATGCGCTCAAGGCATACCGGAAAGGCGGCGAGTAATGGGCCTGACGCCATCCCGCAACCCGCTGCCCAAGCTCGCGCAGAACACGGGCGCGACCGGTACGTACACCAATCCGGACCAAGTGACGGTCAAGGACGGCGCGGTAACAAGCGTGCAAAGCGCCAACGCGGCGGCGGGGGCTAATTCGTCGGCGAATAATTCGGGCCTCAGTGCAAACGCCCCGCTCAGTCTAACAGGCGGCACGCTCACGATCCCACAGGCGACCGCAAGCGCAGATGGCTACCTGAGCGCCGGGGATTACGCGGCATTCGCTAGCATTTGCACGTTCGGCGCGCTTGCCGACCGGCCCGTGACCCCTGCCACGATCGGAAACCAAGCGCCGATCTACTTTGCGGTGGACGCGCTTACGGTCTTTATATGGGCCGGATCGTGGTATACATTAGCAACCGTGAGCGCGCCGTCGTCCAGTTCAAGCAGTTCGTCATCATCGAGCATGTAAGTTTGCGCTCGCGTGTAACTTTTAGGTAACTGGCATACTATAAATTAATTATAAGGCTGCGTCTCAATGACCATCATCACCCCCACTTTAAAGCAATGGATCAGGCAGCGCAAGGTCTTGGCGCGCACGGACTCAGGCGAGCGGCACACCGTTGCCTCATGGCTTGCGGAGAGGAAGATCCGCACACGTAACCGGGCCTGGTTCCTCCTGCGCAAAGCTCACTGGGATATCGGAGAAGTCGTCCTGGTCGGCGCAATGTGCGTGGAGTTCTGCCATCGCTTCTACTGGAAGTGCCATGGTGATAACCCCATCGTGTACGATGCCATGACTCGCGTTATTGGCGGCGACCCGCTGACGCTCTACCTGTTCGTGATGAGCCTGCTTGGCGTGGCGGGATGCCTGACGCACCTGACCCCGGTACTGCGCCGCAATGTTGATCTGTGGATTGCGGCCTATTTTGTGACGCACGGCGTCATTCTGCTGATCGAGATACCGAGTAACCTCATTGCGCTGTTTGAGGTATTCATCTTCGGTGGCCTTGGCGTATATTGCCACTGGCGGCAGATGCAGGAGAAAGGCGTAGCCGTTAATGCACCTCTCCGTGGACGAGATTAAATTGATTGCGGGAGCGATCGGATTTGGCTATGCATATGGTACAAAATTCGGTGTAGCGTGTCTGAGGGCGTGGCAAAAGCGGCGTAAGGAACGAGAAGAAGCGGACCCGCAGTTCCAAATGCTCGCCGCTGAGCGCCGCCTGCGTGAGATCGAGACGCCCATTAACATCGACGGCATGGAACTCGATGACGAGACGCGGGACATCATCGAGGAGCGTAATCACTGGCTCCTGGTCGCAAAGCGCAATGAATCCAGTTCCGCTTACTACAAGCGTAAGTACGAAGAGTTACTAGAGAAACAAGAGCAATCTAACAAGTCAGGCGGCGGCAAAGGGCCGTCCGGGGGCAGCAGCAATATTCATAACATGAGCGAGACGCGCAGTCATGAATCGTTCTGGCGCAGGCGAACGCTCATAACGCTGTTCCAGCGCCGCACGGAGGATGAAGACGACAAATGAAACTGCACATCACAAAATCCAGCATCGCTTCCGCCGTCTCGGCCTTCGCGATCATCGTGGCAACGCACTGGGATAGCGTGGGGCCGATCTTCACCCAGGTTAAGGAACTCCCGTTCTTCGTGGAGCACCCGAAATACTTTTCGGAACTTGTGACAGTGGCGACAATCGTGATGCTGTTCGGGCAGTCGATCATCCAGCATCGCAAGCCCCAGGAGACGCCGCAGGCGGGCGCGGTGGACACCACGAACGCGACGCTAGAAGGAGATAGGACGTGACGCAACCACTGCTTAAGGCCGGTCTTCACCCCTCAGCAAGTGACGCTCTGCGCAAGGCTGGCGTAACCGCTGATCGTGTGGGGCAGACGACGGGGCATGCCCGCGCATCGGCGGGGACGCATGAGCCGGACGGCACGGTGAACGGCCACGAGTACAGCGCGGCGACGGATATACGGATCGGCGGCATGTCGGAGGCGGAAGTCAAGGCGCTTGCCGACAAACTGTCGGCGCAGGGGTTCGCCTGCTTCCCGAGGTATCCCGGCAGGGATCACTGGGGCGCAAGCGAAGTCAAGCATATGCATATCGTGTACGGGGGCTGCGCCATGAAGCAGGTATTGCGGCGACAGGTGCACGACTTTTGCCATTCGCCGCAAATGCTCAACGGATTAGCATCACACGCGCCGTACACGTTCTGGCATCCACAGGAGGCGAGCGTGCAGGTTGTTCGGACGCTGTTCCTGGCGCATAATCCGACCAACGGATAAACAGCAAATCGCGGCCGTGCCGGATGTCAAGTCCAGACGGCCGCGAGCTACATAACTGCCGGAGGATCGCCAAAATACGGCTGCGGCACTAAGCGTCACCTCCTCTCGCATAGTCGCTGGCTATTCGCATGGCTTACTCCTTGGGCGGCGCGGGCTTATTTGCGACCTGGTAAAATTTCGGCTCATAGGTATTTCCTGTGCCGTTGCTGTCAGCCCAAACCTTGTACTGGAAGTCATAGTAAGCAAGATAAATATCGCCGTCGTCGTCCAATACCCAGCAATCCACACTAACACTCTCTATATAAGACGCAGACGGCAGCCTCTCGCCTACCCGTATCCACTTCGGGGCGGCGTCGGCCAGGGCGTCCCGCACGGCATCCTCTGTTGCATCTAAGACGTCTTCCCACCCAACGGAAGTATCATCGTCTTCTAAGTAGCCATAACACCACGCCTCTACTTTGTAGACCTTGCCTCCTGAGAAAAATGTACGCTTGCGACCGTCGCCGCGCCCGGCGAGTTCCTTGAAGAACGCGACTTTCTGGTCGGCCAGCGCCTCTTTGACTGCCGCCTCCATAGCTTCAACAAGAGGCTTGATTGCACCGGAAAATATTTTATTGGTTACTCTGTAAACGCTGTCAATACGCTCCTCAATATTGAGCCCTTCCGCCGTCCAAGGTTTCTCTGTTTCCGCCATCTCTATTCCTCCTGGCTATCCAGCCACTCAGCTAAAACTCGCTTGCCGATATCGCTAACGTCTTTGTCTTCGGGCAGTTCGCTCAAACAGTCGTCCTCCCCGCCTAAAGCCCGCAGTGCAGCCAAAGCTCTGTCGTAGGGCGAGGCGTGGGCTACTATTCCAACCATAATCCCATCTGGTGCAAGTGGAAGCGGTAGCCCGGTTACAACTAATGCTAATTCGTCAGCGTAAGCCCCAAGTAAGCTTCGGCTGGATAGTTCTTCCCCCAGCGTCATAGCCGTCACGATGTCGCCCGCGTAATTGGGCGGATCGCGCCGCCAGGAGGCGACATGCGCCTCGATATCGGCCTGGTAGGACTGGCCTTCTCTGCCTCTCCAAAGTTCAGTGTAAGACAGGCATGGTGTTTCGTGCCGGTTGCCGTTCCAAATATATCGAGTACCATCCGAATAGAGCACATAGCCAGAATCTATGGCCTTAATGATATCTTCATCCGTCCTGGCCCCCAAATCCACCCGCAAGAGAGCCGCCAGCCCTTTATTCAATTCCTCGGCCGTCATCGTTTCGCTCACTTCCCCGCCCTCCCCGGCGCAACGACCGCCACCTCTTGACTGCACCGCAGAGTCAAATCGCGCCGGTTGCCGCCCTCGTCCTTTACGTGAGCGGTCACGATGCCATAACCGCGCCGGATATCCACGCCCTCGACCGCGAGGTAGTTCTCGTTTCGGTCGATGAGCGTATGCGTTTTGTTCAGTTCACTCGCCAGGATTTTCATTTGCCAGCCTCCAATGCCTTTGCCCACCAGACCGGCGAACAAACACCCGGCGCAAGCGTGTATTCGTTGCCATAATCGAGGTCAGTGCGTTTCCTCGCCCACGTCATATCCTTAATGGTCCCGTAACTGGTTTCGTGATAATGGTGGTCCGGGAAGTGCTCCATAGCCTGCTCTATGATCCACTCGCGCCGCTTGATTTCCTTTGGGCTGTCCGGGGTTTTACAGGACAGCCCCCACTCTTCGTAAAGTTCCGCTATCGTTTTCATAATAATGTGACCCTCGGTTCGCCAATCCCCTTCGCCCACTCAGCGGCGAATTCGTCTATGCCTATGCCGTAATCCGCCAAGCACTGCGCGCAAATATAGGTGCTGTACGCGCCGTCCGGGGCGAACGCCTCGATCTCGTAGGCGGCATCGTGGCAGCATTGGCCGACTTCGGAGACTTGTTCGCATTGCGTTCGTGTCATGGCTTTAGCCCCATGATGACCCAGCCGGGCGCAAGTCCATCGAAATCGCGTAGGATATAAGTCACAGTCCTCTGGACACCTGCGCCCGTATAACCGTTATCAGGATCGTATTCTTTTAAATTGAGCACATCCCCGACCTTATAATTACGATCATCCTTGCGACATTCGAATTTTTTGATACCTGATTCTACTTGCTTAAAATACTCAGGCAAAGTTTTAAGGTCATGAGCGACCACTTTAGGGGTGTCCGCTGGTTGATAAACCTGATTACCTTTGACCCACAAGTAATGTTCTCCGTAACCGTCTTCAAGCCTTGCGTCAGCAATGCTCTGAGATATAAACCCATCATCACGCACCGTTGATCCGAAAGTAAGATCTATCATATGACTTTCCGTCTTACTTTGCGAAATCATGATCAGGTCTATTCGGTAATTTCCGTCCTCGTGATAGTACTTCCTTAGCTCAAGTTTCATGTAAATCAACCTCCCTCTCGTCCCCGCACCGGCCGGGATAAAGCGGTGCGGGGATGCCTCTACCTTCTCAGTTTTCGAGACGGTTTTGCGATAGGCGTTACCTCCCTCAGTTTCGTTTCGTGACTACATACTATCACATCTATACCAGTAATGTCAACATGTAATTTAACATAACTTTTAACTTGACATTTTGCAGTAACCGTATTATAATGACAATATGGAAACACAAGAGAAGCCAAAGCGTAATCCCACGCAGTTTGACCTTAGCCCCGAGGCAAGGAGGATACTAAAGGCAATCGCGAAGCAACATGGCGTTAGCATGAAGGCTTACCTTGAAATGCATCTACGCGAGATCGCAAAGCAGATGGAGGAGTCGAAATGAAGTTAGGTCTCTGCCCGAAGTGCCATCGCCGCACGGTGGAATACAGCCAGGGCCGCCTCGAAACGCTCGAATGCGTCTCCTGCGGATGGTTCACGAATTCCGCGTCGCCGAACTACACGTCCACGCATGAGCAGGCTTTCCGGCCGACACTCAGCGAGCGCGCCGACCGACGCTTGGCGAATACGTTTTTGCTGGCGGGACTGCGATTGTGCGGGACGCGCCAAGCCGTGAACGGGCAGTGTGAAAGGGATTAACATGAGAAATCTAAACAAATATCTTGAAGATATCATACTCCTTGGTGGCTACCGAGAGGACCAATACGTGGACCTTCCCGAATGCTTCCGTCCGAGGCATGGCGAGCCACGGCGAACACGTGACAGCCACCCTTATAACTACGACCCGTTCATGGTATGTGGACACGACCAGAAGACAAACGGCGGCGACTACAGCGATCGACTCTATGAATGGAATTACGAGAAAGCAAAAGCTTGCGCCGAAAAGCACCTTTGCGGCGTTTCCGAGTTTAGGAATCTCGCAAAGGTGGAGGCATTCCTGCGCGATTACCACGACCAGCCGGAACTCAATCTGGCTTACGTAATCCAAATGTGCAATGTCTCGAACGGCTACCCGGTCTGGTATTTCGGTTACAACTTACCAAGCAAGGATAAAGATCATGAGTAAGCACGCCAACATTCAAAACCGCAACGTCGTAACCCGACTGGACGGCCGCGTTCGCCATCGCCTTGACGAAATTCGCGTACAGAGCAATGCGCAAACGCCCCTGCGCACCGAATACCCCGGCGACCCCGCGCCGTTGCCTGAAGATGTCGCGGAGGCGCGCAGGCATCGGATGGAACTACAGCGTGCCGACGACCGTATCCGTACCGCCTTCTGGATCATCGGCGCGTTCTGCGTTGCCATGGTTCTCGTTGCGGCGGCGATCGCCTACCGGCTGCAACTGTGGGGACTGGCGATATGAAATACGCTGGCATTGACCAGAGCCTTTCGGCTACCGGCTTCGCCGTCATTGACACGGGCACGGGCCACGCGTGGACCAAGACAATATCGCCACCTCCGGGACTTACAGGTGGTCTGCGCCTCTCCTGGCTGCGCACAGCACTGCTCGAAGAACTACGCCGGGGCGTTGATCAGGTCGGCATGGAGGGCTACGCAATCAGCATGCCGGGTAGAACCAGGTCCGACAACATTTCGCAGCTTATGGAACTGGGCGGCGTCATCAAGGAGATGTGTGCCAATCGTGGCATCCCGTTGCGCGTGGTTACATCAACGCAGGTCAAGAAATGGGCGACAGGCGAGGGAGACGGCGGGCGGGCACGGCTCAAATCGCTGTACCCGAACCGCAGCACATCCGCATTATCGAAAGATGTAAAAGATTGCTGCCTAGTAGCTGTGCGCAGTGATTGGCCTTTAGTCTCAATCGACAACGACAACGAGGCCGACGCGCTCACGATCGCTCATCTGCTCACCTGCGTTGATGATCACATGGAGGCCACCCGAGAAACGAGATTTGAGGTGATAAAGGCAATCAAATGTCCCAAGGTCAAGACAACGCCCAAGCAGCGCGCACAGCGCAAGGAGAAGGCGCAGACGAGGAAACTTGCGGCCGATGCGAAGCGCGCTTCCAAGGCTTTGCTACAAGAGTTGATGCTCGTAGTTAAAACCAATAACCCCCATTGGTCGCAGGTAAAAATACGCAGAGAAGCAACGGAGGCATTAGATAAACACTATGCCAGTTCAGAAACACGTTAGAGGTCAAACACTGCGCCAGTTAGATCAATCGGCCGATGCTTTCCACGATGGCGCAAAGCCAAAAGTCAAGAAACAGAAACCCGGCGCGATCTCGTATGCCTGCGATTTCAATAAGCCGCTCGGGATGTGCGCCTGCGGCCGGGGCGTCGGCAATATCGGCTATCGGCGAGGCGGCGAAATCGTGTGCTACGCCTGCGCCACGAAGGGAGGTAAGCCGTGACGAACTGGATATCGGGCAAGCTAATCGCGGAGCAGGGGCGCGACATCGCGTCGTGGATCGATGCGCGCTGCGCGGACCTGACGACTCCCACGCTGCACGGCGAGTATGACGACCTGTGCGCCCACTACTGCGGGGTAACGCGCCCCGAGGGCTGGACGAACGACGACGTGTACACGTATCTCATGCAGACGTACCGCGAACTCAAACGCCGGGGCGAGCGGGTCAAACTGCCATGGCAATAGGCGAAGTCATCTTCTGCATCGCGTTGATTGCCGGTTGGCTCTACTCACGAGGCGACCGGTGATCGATCTCTTGCTTTGCATCGCGTCGGCCTGCGCGCTCCTGTGGCTGCTGGCGCGATGGAAGTACCCACTGTGACCATTGCAACAAAGGATAACTATATGAAACTCACCAACCAGCCGCCACCCGTCTACGCTCCCGCTGACCCCGACGCAGCCTACGCGGCCTTCATGGCTCAGTTCGAGGCGCTGCCCGAGGACGAGCGCAGGCAATCCGATCCTTCGCGTTACTTCAGTGAAATTCGGGGCTACTACATCACCGATGGCGGCAAGCCTGCCGACCAGCACGCCCAAGATCTAAGATGGGCTGCCCACGAATGGCGCAGGCGCTCCCTCGCGCCGCCGCTGGTCGTTACGGACCAGGAGGAGCGATGGACGGGCGACAAGCCCTGCATGGAGTCGAAACCCATGCGCGAGATTGCCATCAAGGCCCACGCGAACCGCACCCGGGGCAGAAAGGCCGACAAGTACGCGAACCTGGGCGAACTCTATCACCAGGGCTTGCAGTACACGCAGATCGCGAAGGAATGCGGCGTGAGCCGAACGGCGGTCAGGAATGCGATAGAGCGACGTATCGAGAGCGGGGAGTTACAGCCACGAGTGCAGGCGTAAACGACGAAAGCGCCGGGGGCTTTGGAGAGCATCCCCGGCGCTTTTTGGGTAAAGATCGATACTAACAGAAAGGAGCGTTGGCGAGAGACTTCCCCCCAGGCCGGGAGTGTGGACGACTCCCGGCCCAAGGTTGATATCAGCCTAATTTATCGCCCACCACGAAATATAACTACGGCGGATGGAAATGGCGCTGAGTTATTGTGACCTCCGAACTTTAACCGGCCGCGCAAAAATCTTACTTCGCCGCTCATAACCCAATCATGCCACCATGCGGTATCAGTCCTAGCAGGCAGCAGACAAACCACAGTTGCGCCATTCTGTGCCGACTCGTGAGCCTTTCGAATCCATTTGCCAATCTCGCGGCCATAAGGCGGATTCATCCAGCAGACGCCGCCCCATTTCTGGGAAAGTCCATCGGTGTCTTTTGTGTAGTAGGTTGCGCACTTAGCGTTGTCGTCAGTTGCACAAACATCAGTCGTAAAGCTAAACTCGGCGTTTAGCCTGTCGAATAAATCTTGTGGCGTTGACCAAAGATCTGTCTCAGAACTAAAATGAACGGCTGTATTCATCGTATTATCATCTCCATTAACGCCGAATGTAACGGCAGATTTTCTTCGGTTGGCTCTAGCGTGTCGGCGATCATTTCAACGCGGTCATCGCGCCAAGCGTACCCGAACACCAAACTTCCGATAAGCGTAAGGATATCGGTCTTAACCTGCCATTGCTTTAACATGTCGGCCATCCTGGCGCATTCAACAAGTTGGTTAATTCGTAGGTCTTCTGTTGTAGTTATCATTTTCCTGACCTCTTCGCCCACCTTCTCGCCTCCCCAAATGCCTCCCGCCACGCCGCCTTGAGCGTCCTCCCCGCCAGCGAAAACGACCGCTCCGTAACCGCCTCGCCCTCCCAGGCGTCCATGAGGATACGCCGCGCCGGGGCGCTCGCATAGGCGGTGAGGGCGCAGCGAGACGAGCTGCCGACGCGCAGCAGGGGCACTGCGTAGTTGTGTGATGTTGTGATCATTTACTCATCCAACTCCGGACACCGCACACAGAGCGGCTTCCCGTCAGGTTGCGGAACCTCATTGATACGCTCGGCACAGGACGGGCAGTAGTAGGCGTTCATGGTCTTGTTGAACCATGTTGCGCCCGGTCGCTGGCAGGCTTCTCTGTTGCAATTGCCGCCCCGCTTTCCTTTCAGTGATGGGTCCGGCTTGTCGAATAACAGCCTCTTTTTCGCTTCAATATCCGGCACTCCGAATATTCGGCGAGAAGTTTGATTTAATGGGGAGGAATTAAACTTCAGTTCCATTGGCTACCTTTCTTCGCATCCTGGGAGGATGTCGTACCAGTCATGACCAATACTCCGCGCGCCCTCGCGCATTGTCAGCAAGGTACATGTTCCAGTTACGGCGTATCTCAACGTGATCAAGATAACCTTCGTGCGCGTTACCTTCGTCAAGTATCGCCTGATCGTGAGCAGCCTGCGCGTCACAATCTCGCGCTAACTCAAGTTCTTCTTCGTGTAGTTTTTCGTTTTTCATTCCTCTTCTCCGCTTGGTTTCACGATACGCACGGGAATACCCTTGCGCCGCGCCATGTCGATCGTAATCTTAGTGCCCGGTGATTGACCGTCCCAGAACGCCAGGACGGCATCCGAGGCGTCCACGACTTGCTGATTACGTATCGGCCCCGCCGCCCTTCCGTGCTTATTCCAGTCGGCCGGGAACTCTATCAGCGTCAAACCGTTCGCCTTGGCATAGTTCGCCGCCAGCGTGTCCGCGCCACGGCCCGCGCCGGATACAATCGTAACCTGTGGATGCTTGGCGCGTATACGATCCAGTACACGCGCCATTGTTTCACTGTCGCTGAAATCTCGTGATCCGACAACGGCCAATTTCATTTACCGCTCGCCTCCATCGCCTCAAGTTCCGCGAGGTCGCTCAGGAACAACCGGCCGTTATCCGTCACTGACGGATAAGCCATCCCGCGAAAGAAACGCCATTCACACAGGCGAGCCTCAATAAGCTTATCGAGCGCCATAGGATTGCACCCGACAACGCCGGTTTCCTCGCCCTGCGCAACCTCCTTCAGAGCGATTATTTCGTTTTTAGATACCTGCATCACACCCACCTTGATTTGAAGTGAAGGTCGAAACCAGTAGCGGTAGCAACCTTCAGCAATTCCGCCTGCGATACACCACGATCCCATTCATGAATTGTAAGCATGGGCTTATCAGGATTCTTGCGCGTTTCGGTGTTCGCTATGGTGATTCGATAGCGGGACATGTCGCCGCCGAGTTGCGTGATTTTGTCTTTAATGGCGGCTCGGGCCTGCTTGTTGGTGATTGTCATACCTTCGTCTCCTGGGAGGCTGGCTCCCGGTGGGCTACTTCCTGTTACTTCTGATGCGGCTTTTCCAGTCGCCTTAGCAACTGGCATATCTTGCTACTTGCCGAATGGCCCGCTTCCCATTCCTTGACATCCTCGGGGTCGTCTTCTTGAAGACCCGCGTCGGCCATATCGCCGGTTTCATAATATGAGCCAAGCGCCGTCAGGATCGCTTCAAGTTCTCGCTTCGTCCAAGTTATCCTATTTGCCATCTCCCCATCCCTCCGGGGAGGCCGCGAAAGCCTCCCTCGTCCGCTCGCTATCTACTTCAATAAAAAGTCAGCCTTAGCCGCCCCCACAAGTTCTTGATACTCCTTGTAATGGTATGGGCACAAGTCGTAATAGTGATCGCCCCTGCGAATTCGACCCCATCCTAAGCGCTTACCTTCTTCTCGCTGACCCTTATCGGAATTTGTATTCGCTCCGTTATAATCTTGGCATTCATCTGCATCGCAATTCAGTGTCGATGTTGTTACTACCATCCGCTCACCTCCCGGCCGGGACATTTGCCCGGTCATGTCCGTAGCTAATTCGCGCCCCTCGGCACCACATCAATATCACGCCGCTAAATCGCCATCAGCAACGTGCCACCGTTGAGCCAGTGAACACGGTTCGCCGCCTCGGCCTTACTGCCGTGATCGCTATCCGTGTGGAACTCGCCGTCCGGTGCGTAGAAACCCACCGTCCAAAGTCCCGGTTCGGTCTTGATGTAAACCCACATGCTTGTCGTCTCCCTCGTGGTCGCTAAGCGATCTTCAATCCCGTCACCTGTTCCATAGCCTCCGCAAACCCCGCCCAATCGACGTTCTGCGGCACTTCGAAAGAAGGCTCCGTCCCCTCTTCGCTCAGGTAGAAGCCGGGCCACTCTGCGATGCCCCGGCTCGTGTAATCGGCATTGTCCAGATTGGCGGGGCTGCTGTCCACGATGTTGCCCAGGGTGCCGCATGCGCCTTCTTCGTCGGTAACGATCAGGTTGCGCCAGTTCAGTTTGGTTGTGGTGTTCATTGTTTGGTTTTCCTTTGCGGTCGGTTTGTTTGATAGACACAGTATAGACCATAAAATCATACTTGTCAAGGTTAATTATCCATCGTTAAATAAATATTTATCTATTGACTTTCGGTGATTCGCTATGATACAATACAGGCATGGAAACGCAATCACTCACGATAGTCAAACGACCTGGCCCGGTTAAGAAAAAAGGGCGAACGCAATACAGTGTCATCCTTGATGCTGACCTTGCCGAATGGGCGAAGGATCAACCAAACGGCCTTTCCGGGATGATCCGTCAACTACTGGAAGCGGAGAGGAAGAAGGTAGAAAGGCGGAACCCATGACAACCAGGGCCGCGCCCAACGTTAAACCCTTCGCCGAGCGAATGAAGCGCATGGAGGGCGCTAGCGTTACCCCGGTGAGCGCCATTCGTGGGCGCACCGTCTACCGTGTGCAGGCGGTCGGCAGCAAAGACGGCCATGATATACCGGTCATACTTGAAGGCCGAACACCTATTGTTGGCGATTGCGACTGCGACGCCTATCACTACCTGCGCGATCCAGAGGGTTGCGTCCACATACACTACTTACGAAACTGGCTCAAGGAAAACAATACATTGACAACTACGGAAATGACGACACGGACGAATGGCATTGCCGCGAACAATGACCTCCCGTCGTACGAGGTCATGGAGATGGTGCTCGGCACCGGGGATATCGGCAGGCTTTCGGCGCAGCAGCGCGTCGAATACTACATCAAGCTATGTGAGTCCATTGGACTAAACCCAATGTCCCGACCGTTCGAGTTCATCACGTTTCAGGGCAAAGTGGTGCCCTACGTCAAGAAGGACGCCACGGATCAACTACGCAAAATCCACGAGGTCAGCATCCTGCGGCTCGATCGCGAATTCGCGGACGGCATGTATACCGTGACGGCGCATGCTCAGGTGCCAAGCGGCAGGCAGGACGAGTCAACTGGCGTGGTGAATATCGGCAGCCTCCAGGGTGAAGCCAGGGCAAACGCCTATATGCGCGCCGAGAGCAAGGCCAAGCGGCGTGTTACGCTCTCGATTTGCGGTCTAGGCTTCCTCGAAGAGAGCGAGGTCGGCAGCATCCCCGGCCAGCAATCCGTACGCTTTGACCACCGAACGGGTGACATGGATATTCCCGCCGCGCAGCCTATCCCGCAAGGCAACGCCGTTACCGCTGAGTGGGAAGCCACCAAGTCCCGCATCATCGCCAAGAAAGACGGCCTGCCCAAAGAGACGTGGGTCGCCTATCACGGCGCGAACGTGAAGAAGTGGGCTAATCGCTCGCTCTCTGAACTTCAGCAGATTGAGAAGGACGTTGACGACATGCTGCGGATCACCCTGCTGCCCGCAGAGGGGCCAGAGACGGCCGAGGCGGGAATTAGTCCAGAAGAACTCGCGCAGGCCGCAGCAGAGGCCGCAGAGGGCGACGAAGACCCGTTCGGGGCCGATGCTGAAGCGTAGCCCGCGAATACCGGCCGCGTCCACACGAGGCGCGGCCAAAGGAGAGACGAATGCACCCCGACAAACAACGCGCTATCTCCTGGGCGCAGGCCATGCTCGCGGCCGATAACTGGCTTTTACTTGACACTGAGTCGAGCGGCCTTGGCGTCACGGCTGAGATATGCCAGATCGCGCTCATCGACAAGCACGGCCGAACGCACCTCGACATGTATATCAAAACGCTGGACGGCATCCCCGAAGAGGCCACAGCGATACATGGGGTCACGGATACCATGGTCGCAAACAGCCCGACATTCGAGCAGGCATGGCCGGTCGTTGAGCATTTGCTTGCGATGAACCATATCGTGATCTATAACGCGGGCTACGACATACCGCTGATCGGCTATTGCCTGGAACGCTTCGGCGGGAAGTGTCCACGCATTAGCCACGATTGCGCCATGCTGCACTACGCGGCATGGGTCGGCCAGCGGGGATATTACGGTGATTGGAAGTGGCAGAAACTGCCGACCGCGCCGGGTTTGACGGCACACGGAGCACGCGAGGACTGCCTGAGCACACTGGCGCTGATTAAGCTGATGGCGGGGAGCGTCTGCGAGAAGCGCGCCGATATTCGGGCGATCGTTTAACCTATGAATACAATACGATTCAAGTCCGTAGACGGGCACCGATACCATGTTACACGTATCGGAAATATATACCGTGTGATATGCTCCAATCGTGAGGTTTTTACGTTAGGCAAGATTGCACGTAAGCATATCTCACTGGTGTCTATTCGAAAGTATCTAATGAGAGGGTGAAGAGGTGACGGCGAAACGCCCCGGCCGCTGATGGTGGCCGGGGCGTCTTTTTATTTCACTGCCCATTCATCCGCCCAGTCCAGGGCGCGCTCCGCATCCTCGGCGGCATACCAGTACCAATTCTGAATCGCTTTCGGCGCGGGCGCGGTCCTGGCATTATGCCTACACGCCGAGGGCGACGCTACCCCAAACCTCGGACGCCTTTTGTAACGTCCCTCGCGCATATTATCGATCAGTGTGGTCGCATCCTCGGCGCGATCCAGGATCGAAAACAGGATACGCTTCAAAAACGCCTGCTGGTCAAACATGCTGCCCTCGATTCATCTCATCCGCCTTAGCCTGCGCGGCGCACGCGCAGTAGGTGCCCTCGTCTTGCCCCGGCCAGAAGTTTCGGCCTTCGTTGCGATCGTGCAGGCAATACAGCTCATCGCTATTGCGCGCCATCGGGTCGCTTTCGTCAACCTTCCCGGTACGCGTTACCACGTACCGAGGCACGGCCCGAATATCGATATGCAAGTATGTCATGACCGCGCCTCCTAGAAATTATCGTTGCCACATGTGGCGCACTTGCAGCCGAATCCGTGACTGACGCGTGAAGCATATTGGTTCAGATCGTCATCCGGCTTAAACGGGCATTGTAACCTAACCTCTTCGGAAAGATCTTCGGCCTTTTCCGCGTGGGCGATAAGGGCTTTAACAGCGTCGCTCTCATATCCATCTGACGCCGCCTGTATATCAGCCATAGCGCGAAATTCCGCCGCAGTCTTATAAATACTGCGGAATGCAACTTGCATAGGCTCGTTACCGGTTGTATCGAACATGTTTAATCCCCCTGGTGAATTGCGCGTGATCCATGCGCGCCCCGGATGCCTAGCTATTTATTGTCCGTCGCCAACTCCTGCGCTCCGACGCCACATAACAGCATCCAGCGCAGCAGGTACTTCGTACTCATATCCTTGCCGCGTTCCCACTCACGGATCATGTCAACCTTGGGCGCGCCGATGATGAGCGCCATTTGCCTTTGCGTCAGCCCTGTCTTCTCTCGGACTGCCTTAAGTTTCGCGGGGTCAAGCATCAGTTCGGTAAAATCTATGCGTGATCTGCGATGTGCCGGTTTAAATTCCGGCAGTTCCGCCTCAGCCTCGCGTATCCAACGCCATATCACCGGTAAAGACACTCCCAGTGACCGAGCCATCATATAAGCGGTTTCGTATGACCGCCGCTGTAAGACCTGCTCGGCAGTCAACGGGCAAACCATCTTTTTCCTTGGCATGACATCTCCTAAATGCTCATCTGACGCCGGATCTGCTGATAGATGCCGCTGCGAGTCTGTGCGGTGAGGCTGAATTGACATGTGCCGCGAACCTGCCGGTCATTGCACCAAAGACCCTGGCCCTTGTAATTGGTGCGGCAGTGCTGCGTATCGCCTTCGGGCGTTGTGGCGTCCCATTCGTAACCGTCATCACCACGGTACGGCTTCAGGTTTTTGATAGATGGTACAATTTCGGTCTGCATTGTTTGTCTCCTTGGCGCGTCTCTGCGGCGCGCCCCGGCAAAGGGTGATTAGTCCGCGCTTTCCCAGATAACGACATTCACGTATTCATCTTCGGACATCGACAACTTGAAAACCTTGCCGTTATCCTGGCCCTCAACACGCCCATCGATATCCTCATTCTCTTCGACCTTGTAGCCGTTCTCGGCGCAGTAGGCTTTCCAATCGCTCAGGTCCATACCTTCGTAAGTGGCAGCGCTGTTCGGGTTTACAGTGTAGGTGTTGAAACCTGCGGCGCTGTTGTTAATAGTTGTTTCGGTGATCATCGTTTGTCGTCTCCCTCAGTGCGTTTGATGTAAGATTGTAGCATGTTAAACTTTGTATGTCAATATATTGATAGCCTATTTACAAAAAAAGTTTTGATGTGTATAATTAGGCCATGGAACAAAACGAAATGACCGTGAGTGAGGCGGCGGAAACTCTCGGTATAACCACAGACGCCGTAAGGCAGGCAATTCGCAGGAATCGTATTGACGGCAGGCAACTATCCAAAACGGGCATATGGCTTGTTACATCCAAATCTGTTGAGGCGTACCGTGCCTATTCTCAGCCTGACGGCAAACCCAGGGTAGGACGGCTTCCGGCGCGGCAAATCAGTATGCAGGAGGTGTAAGGCCGTGTCGATACTCTATGACGAAGCTGTATATTACAAGGAGTGCGGTCTGTCCGTGCTGCCTATCGCGGATCGCAAGCGGCCGGATGGGAGGGTATTGCCAAACTTAGCGGATGAGAAGACCGGGGATGTGGGGCCGTCGTGGAAGCCGTTTCAATTTCAGTTGCCCGATGATGCTTACCTTCGGCGCTGGTTTCGCTGCCGCGAGGCGGACGAATGGCGGCGCGGCATCGGCATTATCGGCGGCAAGGTGAGCGGGAACCTGGTCGTACTGGACTTCGAGGACGCTGAAACGTTCGAAGCGTGGCTTGCGATCGTTGACGACAACGGCCTAGCGGATCATATCGAGGGCGCGCCCATAGGTAGTACGCCGGGGGGCGGAATGCATATCACCCTGCGGTCTACCGTGCCCGTGCCGGGTAATACGAAGCTTGCTTACTGGGCAAACCGGGAAGTGCGCATCGAGACACGCGGCGAGGGCGGATACGTGGCCGCGCCGCCCTCTCAAGGCGTGGTGCATCCCACCGGGGGCGCATACGTCAAACTGCGCGGCAGTTATGCGACGATTCCCGTACTTGAGCCGAATATCTTAAATGGCCTGATCGGCTTCTGCACGTTCTTTAACGAATGGACGCCGCCCGAGCGCATCTATCAGCCCGCGCAGACGGTTCGGGTACCGGGCATGCAGACACGCCCCGGCGACGACTTCAACGAGCGCGGCGATATACGTACAACGCTTGAGGCGCACGGCTGGCATTATGCGCGTCGGCGCGGCGACATCGAGATGTGGACGCGGCCGGGGAAGGATGGGCACGACACCAGCGCAACGCTGGGATACGGCGAGCCGTTTTTGTTTTACGTGTTCTCGTCTAATGCCGCGCCGTTTGACGGTGAAAAATGCTATTCGATTTTCGCCGTCAAAGCGATACTGGATCACGGCGGCGATTTTCAGGCATGCGCCAAGGAACTCGCGGCAAAAGGGTACGGGGCGAGTAAGGAGGAATTCGCAAGAGCGGTACTGAGCGCGCAGCGAGACAAGCGCGGGGAATCTGCGGCAGCGGTCATATCCCAGGATAAGCCGGCCGAAAACGACGCGCCAAGCAATGAACCGGCCGTCCTGCTTGGCAGGCATGAACTCACGGACACAGGCAACGCAAATCGGTTTGTGCGCATGTGGCGCGATGAAATGCGTTATGATCACAGTGTGAGCAGTTGGTTTGTTTGGAACGGGCGCTACTGGGAGCAAGACTTCGTAGGGCTGTGCATGGAGCGCGCCAAAAAGACGGCGGCGCGCATTTATGCCGAAGCGGCGGAAGACGGTCTGCCGGATGATGTCAGAACAGCCCTGGTTAAGCATGCCAAGACATCCCATGGTCACGACCGCCTCAAGGCTATGATCGCGCTGGCAAAGAGTGATCCTTCGGTTGCGGTGGTTCATGACGTCTGGGATAAAGACCCATGGCTACTGAATGTGGAGAATGGCACACTTGAACTCAGGTCCGGGACGTTTCGCGAGCATCAGCGCTCCGACATGCTCACGCACATGTCACGGATCGAATACAACCCCATCGCCACGTGTCCGACATGGGACGCATGCCTCGCGCAGTGGCAGCCCCAAGAGAACATACGCGAGTTCTTACGGCGCGGAGTAGGGTACAGCCTCACCGGCAATACGCGTGAACAGAAGTTGTTCTACCTCTACGGCAGTGGATCAAACGGCAAGAGCGTATTTCTTGAAGCGTGTCAATTCATACTGGGGGGCTACTGGCTGAAATCCAAGTCTGACAGCTTCATGCGCCAGATGAACAAGAACGCCAGCGGCGCGCAGCCTGACCTTGTGCCGCTGATCGGTAAGCGGTTTGTCACGACATCGGAGGTCGCGCAGTCCGAGCGTTTGAATGAGGCGCTGGTCAAAGACCTCACGGGAGGCGATACGTTCGCCGTACGCGACCTGTACCGGGGTATGGTGAACTTCACCCCGCAATGCAAAATATGGTTCTACGGAAACCATAAGCCGCGCATTTCCTCAGACGACGGCGGCATATGGCGAAGGTTCCTGCTCGTGAACTTCGGCGTTATCATTCCCGAGGATCAAAGAGACCCGGAACTGCTCAATAAACTGCGCGCCGAGGCGTCAGGCATTTTGAATTGGGCACTCGCCGGACTGCGCGAATGGATGAAAGGAGGACTTAAGACGCCGGACGAGATCAATAGGGCCACTGCTGAGTACCGGCAGGCCGAGGATGTCATAGGACGCTTTATTGATGATGCATTGATTATTAGCCCTATGAATAGCCTCACTGGGCAGCAAATGTACCAATCCTACACTACATGGTGCAAGGCAAACGGAGAATTTGCGAAGCGGCAAAATGAGTTTAGCGAGGCTATGAAAAATCGTGGCTTTAATAAGCAAAGAGTGTCAACAGGTGTTAAATATATAGGCGTTGGCACTAGAATGGAACGAGAGATCGAGAATTTAGTGTAGGCTCATGTAGGCATGTAGCCTTTTTCTGGTAAATACCTTAGAAAAATCTTACATGTAGAAAAGTTATAAGAAAGTGCCTTCATGCCTACATCAGCCTACATGGCCTAAAAACGAGACAAATATTAGTGCTGATAATCAGGAGATTGTAAACGATGGCAAAGACAGATAAGGATATCACGCAGTCGATAGACAATCTGGCCTATGCGCTTAAGGCGCTCGGGCTGAATGGAGCGTGTACAAACATGGGAGCGATCGAAGTTCTCGCTATGGAGATCAAGGAAGGGAGCACACGCATTGCCGACGCAATCACTGGACTCGCCGAAGCGATCCGTGAGCATGGAGAGGCATAGGGCAGATGTCTCTATTGGAGACATCTAGTTAGTACGCTTGGTGTGTCGATATAACTTTCACGACCTTCATAGGAAAGATGTGCAAATGGCGAAGGTTTACCCGGTCCCGAAGAGGCTGCCGAAGGGCGCGAATGTGGATTTGACAAAGGTCTGCGGGTGGTTATTTGGGGCTGGGTTATCGATCGAATGGGCACATGATCACGCGGTGATAGACTGGCTTTCGTGCAAGGAATTGCCGGGGTGGTTTTACGAGATTGTGGCGGCGCATAGATGGGAAATCGATCGATTGGCGCGTCTGCGGTGGCTTGAGAGGCACACGGGCCACCGCCTCATGTTGACGGAGAGCGCGAACGGGGAGATGCAAAGGCGCGGGGTGGTTTACGTGAGGCGACGGCTTGAGGAATTGCGTGAGCTATGTGGAAATGACGAAGGTTATTATGACCCGGCGTGGCCGCTTGCGGAGTGCTGTTTGAGCGGGTATCGCAAGCGGGTTGAGGACGTTGAACGGGATATGCAGGCGTCAACCCCCGGCGTTTGCATCTAGTTGGTACCGGCCTGGGGCGGAGGTAATACGCAATGACTTATCGATTTATACGCGACGGATCGCCTGATAAAATTCGCGATTCGCTACTACGCGAGATTTGTTCTCATGCGCGTTTTGAGTCGATGCGCGAAGGAGTTATCGAAGATTTAGCGTACGCGCTTGGAGCGGGCTGGGGATACGTTTCGGTGAGGTTGTATATAGATGATAGGGGCGCGCACGGTAAGATAGTGAGGCTCGATTGTCAACAAAATTCTAATCGGTGACAAATTAGAAACAGGGCCGGGGTGGTTAGCCCCGGCCCCTTTGCGTTTAATAGGTGGCGTTTTGTATTAATTTATTAATATGAACGCGTTGTCTGATCGAATCCACTTGGCTAAAGACGCTGTAAAAAACCGTTACGTATCCGTCCGCGTCGGGCTGTCCGTCCGCGTGCAAAAACATACGCCAATCCTCATGATATAGGCATTCGTATTGTTTCCAAGGCAGTTGTATCATCGCCCCTCATTCCTCCCCATGTGTGTTTCGCGAAGGTTGCGTGTTACGAGGCGACACGCGGCGCGCTGTGTTGGGTTAGGCGAGTTCCTTCATCATTTCGTTAAGCTCGCGCAGGCAGAGACGAGTCCCGTCCCACGCGATATTATCAGGGGTTCGGTTCCCGGCCAGGCCAGCGGTGCGAATGAAGCCCATATAGGTACCAGTCCGGCCCTTCGACGCTCTGCGCTGCATGTAGGCAACAGCTTCACGATAAAGCCACTCTTCGTTACCGATCCATAAGGCGACGTTCCAGGTCTGCCGATTCTTCCAGCCATTGTATTCGCTTGTGTTCGTGGTCGCGGTCATTGTTTGCGGTCTCCGATTTCGTTTGATGTATTGATTATAGCATTGTCTGACATAGCTGTCAAGGGGTTTGCGAGATATTTTCGCGCTCAATTTCTGCTCTGGTCAGGCGCTCGATTTCGTCTGCCAGCGTTGCGTTATTGCGCGTGAGCCATTTGTACACAGTGGGCGTGAGGCGGGCTGTAATACGCTGTGAGCGCTGTTCGCTGCCCTTCCACTGCTTAGACGCTCCGCGCTGCCCGTTCAGCGCGGAGGTCTCGGATCGCCTGTCGGTCATGCGGGCACCCCACTAATGACAATTGGCTGATTATCTGCGATCACGACCGGGAACCAGGGTGCGGTATAACCCTGTCGATGCGAGAACGTGCCGTCCGCATTCTTGCGAGTCTCCCATTGCTGCGTTGAGCCTGCGTAGGGCTGGTGCTGGAATATGAAACCGGCCGGGATTTCGGCAGCGGCCATTTCGATAGTGCGATGGGTTCCGGTTTGGCTGATGCTCAGGGTCTTCATTGTTTGCGGTCTCCGTCTAAGTGCTTGATGTCTTATTATAGCATTGTATGACACACTTGTCAATAGCATTGTGTGACATACCGAAAAATAAATAAACCCGGCTTTCACACCGGGCCTTTCGCTACTCCCCAATCCCCTCCTGAAACTCCCGCCACATCTCCGCGTCCTTGCCGCAGAGCGAGCGGGCGCGGTTACGGATGGCGGACAGCGTCCGTGCAAACGGCATTGGGTCTTCTGTTGTGTATCGTAAGTGCAACATTACATTGCGGTATCCGCGCGCCAGCCTTTCGACGGCGGCGCGGCGCTCGGGTTTAGTCATTCGTTACTCCACAAAACCACGCCTGTGTGATAGTTGATCACTCGCTGCGCCATATCAAGACTATCGCACGAGTAATAACAAAGGTCATGCCAGCCTGTTTGAAACCATTTGCGTGATTGCGGCATGTAGCCCGCGAACATACCCGGCACGATGCGGTATTTGGTGCTGAAATCGAACATTATTTGCCCCTCCTATCATGCTCCGCCTGCGTCGCCTTGATATCCCACCGATCCGGCCATTGCTTCTTGTCTGCGATCATGCGCGCCACGGTGCGGACGCCGAGCGGCTGGTGCTTGCGGGCTGCGTGTGCGGCGCGCAGGCGGCGGGTGTCGGCCGGGGTGAGTTTCATCGGTGCCCTGCCTTGAACTGTCGAATGATATTGATGCCGAGCCACCACCAGCAGAGGCTACCGCACCGATCGCCACCGTGATAGATTACAATTCCGGCGCGTTGCGTGCCAACGGCAAGGAGAGCCGCTTTCATTGTATCTGCTGCGAGTCGAGCGCCATACACGACGCCTTCGCGGTCTATCCATACCAGATGGTCCTTGCGTCCGTACTGAGCCTTGCGCTTGATTGTCTCCGTTGTGCCAGGCCCGCTAATGATTGCTGTTTGCATCGTCTTCTCCCTGCCCGTGATAGCGACGGGCGGCGTGGCTCACTCTGCATTACACGCGGGCTTGTGACCGCCGCTGGCTGCATTACGCCCAAAGGCGTAATAACTATTTGTAATTAATCCTCACAATAATTAACTGATGCTGAGATTTCATATTTCGCAACGCCTCATAGGCTTCGCCCTTGAAATCATAAAGTCCGAGGCTCTCGCCGGTCACTTTGTTTTTGATCATGTATTGACTGCTCATTGTTTGGTTCCCCTTCGCGTTTGGCGGTGTAAGGATAGTATAGCACAATTGCGTACACTAGTCAATAGGTATGGCAAATAAATATATCCGTTCCGCTGATTGACGTACGGTACGCTAAAATGATATAATATAGCATGGACGATGAAAACATGATCAATCTACTGCGCGCCGCCTGCCGTGGGGCTGGCAGTCAACGCATTTGGGCGCAGGCGAACGGGCTGTCCCGGCAGTACGTGACTGACATACTGAAGGGCCGCAGGCCGGTTACTGACACGGTAGCCAACGCGCTTGGATACGAACGCGTTGTGATGTACAGATTACGCGCAGAGCGCCGCAGCGCCGCGCAGGAGGACGCGGGATGAGCAGTAACACGATCACTTACCTAAGCGTCGGCATGGTGTGGATCGGCGCGGTGTTCTGTGCCTACTACCACACGTTTCTAATGCCTGCTTTCACTGCGGTAGGCGTATGGATGCTGTGGACGTTATGGAAGGACGCCAAATGACCACCCCTGAAACCTTCGGCCAGTGGCTCTCCCGCAAGCGCCGGGAGCATCGCCCGAAGCTCTCGCAGCAAGAAGTCGCCCGTCGCGCAAGCGGCCTCGTCGCCATGAGCCAAACCTACGTGTCACTGATTGAGCGCACGGCCGGAGCGGCAGGCGAACCGTCCGTCTCTGTGGATCGCATCATCGCCCTGGCGCATGCGGTTGGCGAGAACCCGGCGGAAGCTCTGGCCCTGCGCGCAAACGTCGTACCGAGCGCCGCCATCCCGCAGGACGACGATATCCCGCTACCGGGAGGCGGCAGCATCGTGCTGCGCGGCTATACCGGCGAGGCGCTTGACGCCTGCGAGCGGAGGCGGCTGGCGTGCGTTGTGGACGCGTTGTTAAGGAGTTAAGGCGATGACTGAAGCCGTTAGCGACAAGCTTCACAAGCGATGGCTTGAGATGCGTGATGACTGCGGGCCATCCGGCATGCGATTTAGCGAGGGCGTTCTGATTGGCTTGCTTATGACTGGCGCAATCACATCGATCGAAGAAGAAGGCTGGCGTGCGCGTTTTGAGAGGTGCCCCGGCCATCAGGGCGGGAGTCGTGTCTGGTGCGGCTACTGCGGCGATGTGTGCGCGGTCTGTGACACGGTGAAAGCTGATTGCAAGTGTAGCTCAGAGGAACTGGCGGATGCTGTTTTGCCATAGGGCGAGAAAGGTGGCGAAGAATGCCTAACGGCTGGACGCCCACCACGCCCGAGAACCTGCCCGAAATCGGGGTGAGGGTCGAAGTTCGAGGTAAATATTGGCCTGCCGCAAGGATGAGTAGAACGTCTAGCGATGGCTGGTATATGCCTGATCCGGAAGGCGAATGCTCCGGCGATTTTGTTGATATACGCGATACCGAATGGAGGCCGATCAATGGCTGAATGGATTACGACAACCGTTGATAACCTGCCCTGGGGCGAGACGGTGGAGGTGCGGTGGCCTGATGGCGGGGTTAAGCGATTGCAGCCTTATAAAGATCGCGCCTATCTATATTGGTGGGAGGAGCGTGATTATCCAGAGAAAGATATCAAGCTGCATATCAGGGGCACCGAATGGCGGCGCCTCGCCGAGAAGGAGGCCCAGGGGTGAGCGAACCGACACTTGACGAGATGCGCCGCGAGGTGTGGAAGCAATATGTAGACCGCGATTCGGGACCGCCGTCCTATTGGCCCAATTCCGGGCAAGCGCTCGAACTCCTGCGTGAAGTTGGCAAGCGCAGTAATTGGTACGTTCAGATGACTATTGCGAAGTATGGATATGTAGTACGGATTGAGGACTACAGCGGAGTTGTTGGGCGCAGGCATGAATACGACACCCTCGGCGAAGCGGCCATCCGCCTTGCCTACGCGATGATAAAGAAGCCGAAGTGATGGTTGAACCACTAAGCCATGTTGTAGTCTGGGCGGCTCTGCTGCTCGGCGTTGTGATAGGGTGGATGATGCGAGGGGGATGGAAGTTATGACCAAAGCGGAGACGATCAAAGTTACTTACTCATCGTCTGACATCGAGCGCATACTGGCGGATTATGCTATACAGAGCGCTGGGTGTCACTGGCCCGGTAAGGATATTAAGTCGGAGTGGCGCGTTACTTCGGTGCCGGTAACGCCGGGTGAGATAACGATAACTATTACAAAGGATGCGAGCGAATGACCAAAGCGGAGATTGAAGCGATTGAGGCGCATCATGAATTGATGCTCAGGTTCTTTAACGAGAACGCCGAGGAGGATTACCGTGTCTTGGAACTCAAGGCGCTGTCTATGCATGACGACCTGCGCGCCCTGTTGGCCGAAGTGGAGCGCCTTGATGCAGCGCTTTACGAGAGCGGCGCACAGGATGAGGTAACGATTGCCGGGTTAAGGCGCGAAGTGGAACGCATGCAGCCTGTGTTCGACTGGGCAATGTCGTACGACAGTATATTGGATGAAGGCCCGCAGTTTAAGAACTCGCTTGAGAATGCCAAGAGGGAACTGCGCGCCACCTGCCGCAAGGTGAGGGAGACCACCGATGACCCGTCTTAAGCAGATACGCAAAGCGTGGGATGATGGCGCGGTGATGAGCTACGTGGACTTTCGCGATATTCTGACTATCGCCGAATCCGCCGTTAAACTGCGTGACATCCGTCTTCGGGAGCCTCGCCTGCGTTACGAGCCGGGTTACGAGTAATGGCAAATGGAGTTCTTCGACGCCGTGACGGAGGTCGAGAACGCGGTTGACAAGATGGAGGACGACAAGTGACAATCATTGACGCGCTCGCTGAAGCCTACGCCGCGAGCACTCCGGGCGAATGGCGTGTGAACGGTATCGACACGGCGTCTTATATCGAGTTGCGCGGCCCGAAGACGCTGATATCGGTAACGTCCCGGTATCTCATGGTCAAGAACCCGAACGCCGGGAATGACGCGAGGTTCCAGGCGCTCGCCCACAACACGACTCCGGCCCTGCTTGTCCTCTACCGCGCCGCCGAGGATAGGCTGTCATACATGCACGACCAGGATGATCCGTGCAACGATAA